>Ga0208783_10001015_pt1 | contig 17014 bp, 17 predicted proteins | sample DEB19_08_DNA_2_FD_184529 | JGI IMG/M metagenome (GOLD analysis project Ga0208783, IMG submission 184529) | Aqueous microbial communities from the Delaware River and Bay under freshwater to marine salinity gradient to study organic matter... | ecosystem: Environmental > Aquatic > Marine >...
CAGATGAAGCAGACGCTCACGACGGCCTACGGCCTGACCGAGACGGCGTCGGTGGCGACGTCGCACGGTGGAGCGGACTACTTCGCCCACCCCGGCTCGGTCGGCAGAGCGGCGCCGACGGTCGAGATCCGCGTCGTCGGCGACGACGGTGCCGATGCGCCGACGGGGGAGCGGGGCGAGGTCTGGATCAAGGGTCCGACGGTCATGCTGCGCGGCTACTGGCGACGGCCCGATGCCAACGCCCAGGTGCTCACCGACGGCTGGTTCCACACCGGCGACATCGGCTACCTCGACGCCGACGGCTACCTCTACCTGGTGGACCGGGCCAAGGACATGATCATCCGGGCCGGCGAGAACGTCTACTGCGTCGAGGTCGAGCACGTGCTGTTCGAGCACCCCGACGTCATCGACGCGGCGGTAGTCGGTGTGCCGCACCGCGAGCTCGGCGAGGAGGTCAAGGCGGTCGTTCAACTGCGGGACGGCGCGCAGGCCGACCCCGAGGGAATCCGGGCCTTCTGCCGGCAGCACCTCGCCGACTTCAAGGTTCCCGAGTACGTGGAGATCCGCGACGAGCCCCTCCCGCGCAATCCGGCGGGCAAGGTGTTGAAGAACCTGCTGCGCGGGGGCGAGACCTCGTTCGCGGCCGCCGACGACCAGACCCTGTAGTGCTGCTCGAGTCGCACCGCACCCTCGGGTACGCGGCGATCTACGCCAACGCGGCCGCGGGGCTCTGGATGCTGGTGGCGTGGCGCATCCCGGCGCTCCGGCGCCCGGCGTGGCGCTGGTGGCCGGTCATCGCGGCCGAGGCGCTGATGATGGTGCAGGTCGTACTCGGGGTTCTCCTCGTCTCGGTCGAGGACTACGCGCCGCCGCGGTTCCACATGTTCTACGGATTCGTGGCCTTCATCACGGTCGGGCTCCTGTACTCGTACCGCTACGTCTGGAAGGCCCGGGGCTGGATGGAACTGGCCTACGGCCTCGGAGGCTTGTTCATCATGGGCCTGGGGATCCGGGCGATCCTCCAGGTCTCGGCCGGCTGACCGATCTCGGCTGCGTGTGCGGGTGTCTCCGCGATCCGGCCGAGGGCGATCGGCGCGGGGGAATGCGACCGGCATCGAGGCCCGGCGGCAAGAATGCGCTCCGTGAACGGATCGAGACGACTGCGAGTGATGCTGCTCTTCGGGGGGCAGTCGGCCGAGCACGACGTCTCGCGGACGACGGCGGTGGCGGTGGCGAAGGCCCTGGACCCCGCTCGCTACGAGGCCGTGCCCGTCGCCATCGGTACCGATGGGATCTGGCGACACGTGACCGATGCCGCCCGCATGCTCGCCGCCGGCGAACCCGATGCACTGCCGACGGCGTTTCCGGTGGAGGGTGAGATCGTGGCGCCCCCGAGTCCGACGATCGGGCGCGAGTCATTGCCGGTCGACGTGGTCTTCCCGCTGTTGCACGGGCCGTACGGCGAGGACGGCACCGTCCAGGGACTCCTGGAGATCGCCGACCTTCCCTACGTGGGGGCCGGCGTGCTCGGCTCGGCGATCGGGATGGACAAGGTCGCCATGAAGCGGATGCTCGACGCCGCGGGCCTGCCGATCGCCCGGTGGGTGGCGCTGCGCGACGGCCACGACCGAAACGACTTCGCCGATCGGGTCGGAAGTGAGATCGGGTATCCCTGCTTCGTCAAGCCCGCCAACATGGGATCGTCGGTCGGGGTGACCCGGGTGACCGACCGGGCGGCGCTCCTCGACGCAATCGACAAGGCCTTCGTCTACGACGAGTGGGTCCTGGTCGAAGAGGAGATCGGCGGCCGCGAGATCGAGGTCGGCGTGCTCGGTGACGATCCGCCCGAGGCGTCCGTCCCCGGCGAGATCGAGGGCGATGCCACCTTCCTCGACTACGAGAACAAGTACGAGACGGGAACCGTGCGGCTGATGGTGCCCGCCGATCTCTCGGCCGAGCGAACGGCCGAGGTGCGGGACCTGTCGGTGCGGGTCTTCGAGGCCTGCCGGTGCGAGGCGATGGCCCGGGTCGACTTCTTCTACCGGGACGATCGGTTCACCGTGAACGAGCTCAACACGATCCCGGGCTTCACCCCGTTCTCGATGTACCCGGCCGTGTGGGCGGCCACGGGCATTCCCTACTCCGAGTTGCTCGACCGGCTCATCGGCCTCGCCCTCGCTCGGCACGAGCGGAGGGGCCGCCGCCGGGGCGTGCAGCGCTGAGGCGAGCCGCCCCCGCCTCCCGAATCGGGCCTCCAGCATCCGGCTGCGGCCGGTCGCCGCGCCTACATTGCTCGCATGACCGAGGCTCCGACGACCAACGCCAAGCTGCTCGCATGGGTCGAGCACTGGACCGCCATCCTCCAGCCCGATGCCGTGCACTGGTGCGACGGCTCCGAGCAGGAGCGGGAGACGTTGACCCGGCGGCTGGTCGAGTCCGGCACCTTCACCGAACTCGACCCGGCCAAGCGGCCCAACAGCTTCTACGCCCGCAGCGACCAGGGTGACGTCGCCCGGGTCGAGGACCGCACCTACATCTGCAGCGAGAACGAGATCGACGCCGGTCCGAACAACAACTGGCGCGACCCGATCGAGATGCGGGCCGAACTGACCCGCCTCTACTCGGGGGCGATGCGGGGCCGCACGATGTACGCCGTCCCGTTCTCCATGGGGCCCCTCGGTTCACCCATCGCGCACATCGGTGTCGAACTCACCGACTCCGCCTACGTGGCCGTGAGCATGGGCGTGATGACCCGGATGGGGGCCAAGGCCCTCGACGTGCTCGGCCCCGAGGGCGAGTTCGTGCCCTGCGTCCACTCGGTCGGCATGCCGCTCCCCGACGGCGCCGCCGACGTCGCCTGGCCGTGCAACAACGACCACAAGTACATCGTGCACTTCCCCGAGACCCGTGAGATCTGGTCGTACGGCTCGGGCTACGGCGGTAACGCGCTCCTCGGCAAGAAGTGCTTCGCCCTGCGCATCGCGAGCGTCATGGCTCGCGATCAGGGCTGGCTGGCCGAGCACATGCTCATCCTCAAGCTCACGAGCCCGCAGGGCGAGGCGCGCTATGTGGCGGCTGCGTTCCCGAGCGCGTGCGGCAAGACCAACCTGGCGATGCTCGTTCCGACCATCCCGGGCTGGACCGCGGAGACCATCGGCGACGACATCTGCTGGATGAAGTTCGGCGAGGACGGGCGCCTCTACGCGATCAACCCCGAATTCGGGATGTTCGGTGTGGCTCCCGGGACGGGCCGCGACACCAACGCCAACGCGATCGAAGCCCTCACCCGTAACACGGTCTTCACCAACGTGGCTCTCACCGACGACGGCGACGTGTGGTGGGAGGGCCTCTCCGACGAGCCGCCCACCGGCCTCACCGACTGGAAGGGCAACGCCTGGACACCCGGCGCCAACGGGCCCGCCGCTCACCCCAACAGCCGGTTCACGGCGCCGCTCTCGCAGGTGCCGTGCATTGCGCCCGAGTGGGAGGACCCCAACGGAGTGCCGATTTCGGCGATCCTGTTCGGCGGGCGCCGGGCCACGACGGTGCCGCTCGTCACCGAGGCCTATAACTGGCAGCACGGAGTGTTCCTGGGCTCGATCATGGGCTCCGAGACCACGGCGGCCGCGGCGGGTGCCGTCGGCAACCTGCGCCGCGACCCGTTCGCCATGCTGCCGTTCTGCGGCTACCACATGGGCGACTACTTCGCTCACTGGATCCGCCTGGGTGAGTCGGCCGACGAGGAGAAGCTCCCGAAGCTCTTCTACGTCAATTGGTTCCGCAAGGACGCCGACGGCCGCTTCCTGTGGCCGGGCTTCGGCGACAACAGTCGCGTGCTGGCTTGGATCTTCGATCGCTGCAACGGCTCGGCGGCGGCGCACGACACCGCGATCGGTCGCGTGCCTGCGGCAGGCGCCCTGCCCCTCGACGGGGTCGATCTGCCTGCCGGTGCGCTCGACACTCTCTGTGCGGTCGACGAGGACGCCTGGCGCTCGGAACTGCCGCTCATCGAGGAGCACTACGCGAGCTTCGGTGATCGACTGCCCAATGCGCTCCACGAGGAGCTCGAGGCTCTGGCGAAGCGACTGGCCGGCTGACGTCCTGACGGTGGGGTCGCCCGCAGCCGGGCGGCCCCGCAGGGTCAGAGTTCGGCGGCGGGGAGACCGAGGTCGGGCTCGGCCCCGGTTCGCACGTGGGTGGCCCGTCCCTCGGCGTCGAGTTCGAACACGACCCTCTGCCCCTGGCGTAGCAGGCGGAAGATCGAGGAACTCAAGGCGTCGGGCGCCAACAGCAACTCGGCCCGGTCGGTGTCGCGGACCACAACCCCCTCACGGGTGGCCGGGTCGTAGGCGAGGACGGTTCCCTGCACGGTGGGCTCCCGGGCCGATCCGGCCTCAGGCCTTTGCGACCTTGCCGGCCTTGATGCAGCCGGTGCAGGCGTTGAGCCGCTTCGGGGTACCGCCCACCACTGCCCGCACCCGCTGGATGTTGGGGTTCCACCGGCGCTTGGTGCGCCGGTGGGAGTGGGAGAGGCTCATGCCGAAGGACGGCTTCTTGCCGCAGATGTCGCAGACGGAGGCCATCGGGCGAGGCTACCACCTGAGTACGATCCGGTTCCGATGCTGACGTCGCTCTCCGCCGCCGACCTACGACGCAGCCTGCTCCGCTTCCGCGACGCCGTTCGGGCCCACCAGGAGGAGCTCAACCGCCTCAACGTCTACCCGGTTCCCGACGGCGACACGGGCACCAACATGGCCCTGACCCTCGAGTCGGTCGCCGCCGAACTCCAGACCGCCGAGGGAGCCGAGGAGGTCTGCCAGGCGATCAGCCGCGGCTCGTTGATGGGGGCCCGGGGCAACTCGGGCGTGATCACCTCCCAGATCCTGCGGGGAATGGTCGAGGTGTTCCGGGAGGCGGGCGCCGTCGACGGAGCCACGATGGCCCGGGCACTCCACCACGCGGCGGAGGCCGCGTACCAGGCGGTCATGCGACCGGTCGAGGGCACGATCCTCACGGTCGTACGCGAGTCGGCGGAGGCCGTCGCCGACGCGGCGGAGGGCGGAACCCCGCTCGTGGGCGTCCTCGACCGCGCGTACGCGGCGGCCTGCGCGTCGGTCGAGCGCACCCCCGAGTTGCTCCCGGTGCTGCGCGACGCCGGTGTGGTCGACGCGGGGGGCCGGGGCTTCACGCTCCTGCTCGCCGCGATGCTCGAAGTCGCCGACGACCGACCGATTCCCGAGCCGGTCGAAGTGGCCGTCACCCCGACCGCGGTCGCGGCCCACATGGCGGGCGAGGACATCGCCGGTCTGCGCTTCGAGGTCATGTACCTGCTCGAGGCCGAGGACGCGACCATCGGCCGGTTCCGCGAGGCCTGGGGTGCGATCGGCGACTCGATCGTGATCGTCGGCGGCGACGGCCTGTGGAACTGCCACGTGCACACCAACGACATCGGAGCCGCGATCGAGGCCGGCGTGGAGGCCGGTCGCCCGCGCAGCATCCGGGTCACCGACCTGTTCGAGGAGGTCGAGGAGGAGCGCTGGGTGCGTGAGGCGGCCGCGGCGGGCGACGACCCACCGCCTGCCTCCGATCCGTGCGCGACCGCCGTCGTGGCCGTCGGAGTGGGGGAGGGCATCCGCCGCCTTCTGGTGAGCCTCGGAGTGCAGCAGGTCGTGGCCGGAGGGCAGTCGATGAACCCGTCGACGGCCCAGATCCTCGAGGCGGTCGAGGCGGCCAACGCGCCGGCGGTCATCGTGCTGCCCAACAACAAGAACATCGTGCCGGTCGCCCGTCAGGTCGATGCCCTCACCGACAAGCAGGTCGTGGTCGTCCCGACACATGGTGTGCCCGAGGCGCTGGCGGCTCTGGTCGACTACGACCCCGACGCGGCCTGTGCGGAGAATGCCGAGGCGATGGAGGCCGCGATCGAGCGGGTGAAGACGGGCGAGGTGACGCGAGCGGTGCGCGACGCCACGGTCGACGGCACGGAGGTGCGGGAGGGCGACTGGATCGCATTGACGCGAGAGGGCCTCGTGGTCGCCGCCCCGTCGGCGGCAGACGCGGCGTGCGCGCTGCTCGGCCGCATCATCGGCGCCGACAGCGAGATCGTGACCGTGCTCCTCGGCGCGGATGCCCCGGCCGCCGACACCCAGCGGCTCCGCGAGTACCTGGCGCTGACCTACCCGCACGTCGAGACCGAGTTCCACGACGGGGGCCAGCCGCTCTACCCGTACCTCGTCGGGGTGGAGTGACCTGAGCGACGGCATCACGCTGCGCGAGCTCGCGGGCCGCCCGGCGGCGGAGCTCGCGGCGGTCGGACCCAAGCTCGAGCCGCGACTCGCCGAGATGGGGCTCGCGTCGGTTCTCGACGTGCTCCAGCACTACCCCCGGCGCTGGATCGACCGGACCAAGCGGGTCGACATCGCGGCGCTCGCGCCCGGCGAGGAGGCGACCGTCGTCGCCGAGGTCCGTGACGTCCGTAGTTGGCGCGCCCGCAAGGGTGGTCCGATCGTCGACGTCGTCGTGCACGACGGCACGTCGGCGCTCGCCGTCCGGTTCTTCAACCAGTCGTGGCGGGCCAAGCAGCTCGCCGAGGGCACCGAGGTGTCGATCTTCGGGCGGCTCGAGGTTTTCCGCGGCAAGCGGCAGATGACCAATCCGACCGTCGACGTGCTCGGCCGGGCCGGTGCCGTCGACGAGCGCACGGGGGTGGTGGTCCCGCTCTACCCGCAGTCGGGCAAGGCCGAGGTCTACACCTGGCAACTCCGGCGGATCGTGGGGGAGGCGTTGCGCCGCTGCGAGCGTCGGGGTCTCGCCGATCCGGTCGACGAGCAGATCCTCGACGCACTCGACCTCGTGGATCGCCAGTCGGCGTACCGCGGTATCCACCGGCCCGAGTCGATGGCCGAGCAGCGCGCGGCCGCCCGCCGGCTCACCTTCGACGAATTCTTGAGGATGCAGATCGGTCTCGTGGCCCGCAAGCGCGCGCTGGCGGCCGAGGCCTCGGGCATCCGGCACGACGTGGACGGCCCGCTCGTCGAGGCGTTCCTCGCCGCGTTGCCCTTTCCTCTCACCGGCGATCAGCGCCGAGCGATCGAGGAGATACGCGCCGATCTCGCCGCCCCCGCCCCGATGCACCGACTCCTTCAGGGCGACGTGGGCTCGGGCAAGACGGTCGTGGCCCTCGCCGCGCTCCTCGTTGCGGTGCAGGGCGGCTACCAGGGTGCGCTCATGGCGCCCACCGAGGTTCTCGCCGAGCAGCACTACCTCGGGTCGATCCGTTTGCTCGACGGGCTCACCGTTGCCGCGTCCGGGGCCCTGCTCGCCGATCGGCCGGTAAAGGTCGCGCTCCTCACCAACCGGACGGGCGCGCCCGAGCGGCGGGCGATCGCGGCCGGACTCGAGCGGGGCGAGATCGACATCGTGGTGGGCACTCACGCGCTGCTCTACGGCGACGCCCGCTTCACCCGGCTCGGCGTAGCGGTCATCGACGAACAGCACCGCTTCGGGGTCGAGCAGAGGGCCCTGCTCCGAGGCAAGGGCGATGCGCCCGACGTGCTGGTCATGACGGCAACGCCGATTCCCCGCACCGCGGCGATGCTCGTCTACGGCGACCTCGACCGCTCCGAATTGCGGGAGATGCCGCCGGGGCGGACGCCGATCACGACCGAGGTCGTCGGCGCGAACCCGCTCGACGTCGAGGCGGCGTGGGCCCGGCTTCGCGAGCAAGTGGCCGCCGGTCGGCAGGCCTACGTCGTGTGTCCCCTCGTCGAAGATCGCGGCCGGGTCGAGGCCCGGGCCGCTACCGCCGAGCACGAGCGCCTCCGGGAGGAGGAGCTCGCAGGGCTGCGGGTCGGACTGCTCCACGGCCAGATGAAGGCGGCCGAGAAGGAGGAGGCCATGGCGGCGTTCCGGTCGGGTGCCCTCGATGTGCTCGTGGCCACGACGGTGATCGAGGTCGGGGTCGACGTGCCGAACGCGACGGTGATGGTCGTGCAGGATGCCGACCGCTTCGGGCTCTCGCAGCTCCACCAGCTGCGGGGTCGCGTCGGCCGGGGCGGGGGGCGGTCGTGGTGCTTCCTCCTGGCGACGCCGACCACGCCGGAGGGCACGGCTCGGCTCGAGGCCATGGCGGCGACCACCGACGGCTTCGAGCTGGCCGAGCGCGACCTCGACATCCGGGGTTCGGGCGAGGTGTTCGGCGAGAGGCAGTCGGGACTCGGAGACCTCCGTCTCGGCCGCATCCCGCGCGACGAGGCGATCGTCGTGGAGGCCCGACGGGCGGCCGAGCAGATCCTCGACGACGACCCCGACCTCGGTCGGCACGCCCAGTTGCGGGAGGAGGTGGAGGACCTCCTCGGCGATGCCGTCGAGTTCCTCTTCAAGTCGTGAGCGTTCGCATCATCGCCGGAACCCACCGCGGGCGTCGGCTCGAGACACCGACCGGTGGGCACACCCGGCCGACCAAGGACATCGTCCGCGAGGCCGTCTTCTCGGCCCTCGACGCCCGGGGCCGTCTCGTCGACGCAACGGTCCTCGACTGCTACGCGGGCAGCGGCGCGCTGGCACTCGAGGCGATCTCGCGCGGGGCTCGCCGGGCGGTGCTCGTGGAACGCGACCGTGACGCCCGGTCGGTCATCACGCGCAACGCGGCCGCGCTGGGCGAGGCCGAGCGCGTCAGGGTCCTCGGGGGCGATGCGATCCGGGTCGTGGCCGGGCCTCCGCCCGCGGGGGCGCCCTTCGACCTCGTCTTCGCCGATCCGCCCTACGACCTCGACGACGAGTCGGTGACCGCGTTCCTCGCAGCACTGGTCGGATCGGGGGCGCTGGCCGACGACGCGCTCGTCTGCGTCGAACGTCCGGCGCGCCGGGATCCGGTCCCGCCCCCGGGCTGGGCTCCGGCCTGGACCCGCACGTTCGGGGATACGCTCGTCACGTTCCTGTCCGCCTCGCACGGGGAGACCTGAGTGGCGACCGCTCTGTGTCCCGGATCGTTCGATCCGGTCACCCTCGGACACATCGACATCATCGAGCGCTCGGCTCGGCACTTCGAGCGGGTGATCGTCGCCGTGATCCGCAACCCGCAGAAGACCCAGTCGCTCTTCACGCTCGAAGAGCGTCAGGAGATGTTGGCGGAGGCCGTCTCGCACCTCGGCAACGTCGACATCGCGTTCTTCAAGGGCCTTCTCGTCGAGTTCGCCCGCGATAACGGGGCCGAAGCCATCGTCAAGGGCCTGCGCGCGGTCTCCGACTTCGACTACGAGTTGCAGATGGCTCAGATGAATCAGCGGCTCACGGGCATCGACACGTTCTTCCTGTCGACGAGCCCGCAGTACTCGTACCTGTCGTCGAGCCTCGTGCGCGAGGTGGCCCGGTTCGGCGGCGACGTATCGGGGATGGTCCCCGCACACGTGAACGAGCGACTCGTGGCCCGGTTCGCGGGCGCGGGCGGGGAGGACCGATGAGCACGTTCGAGGAGAATCCCGACCGGGTTCCCGATACCGGGGCGGTCCTGGAGCGACTCCGGGAGATGCTCGACACGGCCCGCAAACTCCCGATGTCGGCCTCGGTGTCGATCAACCGCGACGAGTTCGGCGTGATCCTCGACGATGCCATCGCCGGCCTCCCGGAGGAGTTGCGCGAGGCGCGGTGGCTCCTGAAGGAACGCGAGGCGGTCATCGAACGGGCCCGCCACGAGGCCGACCGGCTCATCGAGGCGGCCCGGGTGCGGGCCGAGCGCATGGTCGAGAAGAGCGAACTGGTCCGCCAGGCGCACCGGACCGCCGAGGAGATCGTCGACCGGGCCGACCGTGACGCAGCGGCGATCCGGCACGAGGCCGAGGACTACGTCGACCGAAAGTTGGCGGCCTTCGAGGTGGTGCTCGACCGCACGATGGCCCAGGTCCAGCGGGGGCGGGAGCAACTCCAGGTCCACGTGGGCGCCCCGACCGAGGTCGAGGCCGAGGAGGCCCCGGCCGAGGGTGCGTTCTTCGACCAGGACGGCTGAACGGCGCTCTCCCCGCCTCCCGGGCGGCTCCGAGGCGATTGCGGGTAGCATCGGCCGTTCGGGTAGCCCCCGGCGGTACATTTCGGCCGCCGGACGGCGCTCCCGTCCGACCCACTCACCCGTTCCGGAGCCCCCGGTGGCCGCTGCCCCGTTCCGCATCAACGTCGCCGATCTGCTGAAGCGCCCCGGCGCCCAGCGGACGGTGTCGATCGTCGCTCCGCTGGCCGGACTCGAGGGTCCCGGTTCGGCCGTGCCCGCCGACGCCCCGCTCGGGCTCGACCTCACGCTGGAGCGAGTTTCGGAGGGGATCGTGGTTCGCGGCTCGGTGCGGGCCCGATGGGCGGCGCCGTGCAGCCGCTGCCTCTCGCCCGTGGGTGGCGACATCGCCGTTCACGTCGACGAGCTCTACGAGCGAACCCCGCTCGAGGGCGAGACCTACCCGCTCGAGGACGACATCTGCGACCTCGAGCCGCTCGTGCGGGATGCCGTCCTGCTCGAGCTCCCCGGTGTCCCTCTCTGCCGCCCCGACTGTGCCGGGCTGTGCGGAGAGTGCGGCGCCGATCGCAATGCCGTGGCCTGCGACTGCGGCACATCCGAACCCGACCCCCGGTGGGCGGCCCTGCGGTCGCTCGACCTCTGACCAGTCCGAGGAGCCACGATGGCCGTCCCCAAGCGCAAGATGAGCCGGTCGGCGACCCGCTCACGGAAGTCGGCGAACATGCGCATCACGCCGTCGGCGCACTCGCTGTGCCCGAACTGCGGTGCGTCGCGTCTGCCTCACACCGTCTGCGGCAACTGCGGCTGGTACCGCGGCCGCCAGCGGATCGAGGTCGACTGAGGCGACGGGCCCGATCATGAGCGGGACGCCGGTGATCGCGATCGACGCGATGGGCGGCGACCGCGCGCCCGGTGAGATCGTCGCCGGGGCCTGTGCGGCGGCGTCGGAGGTCGGCGTCGGCATCCTCCTCGTGGGTCGGCCCGACGCGATCGAAGCGCATCTGCCGGGGGGCTCGCTGCCGCCGGGGGTCGAGATCCTCGGTGCGTCCGAGGTGATCGGCATGGACGACGAACCGGCTGCGGCGATCCGGTCGCGCAAGGACTCGTCGATCGTGCGCTGTGCCGAGGTCGTTCGCGACGGCGGAGCCGCAGCGATGGTCGGGGCGGGTAACACGGGGGCGACGATGGCCGCCGCGCTGCTGCGCTGGCACCGCATCCCGGGAGTCCACCGTCCGGCGATCGCGGTGCCCCTTCCGGTCTTCGGTTCCGACACCCCTCAGTTGCTGGTCGACGCCGGGGCAACGGTCGATCCCGATCCCGAGTGGCTGGTCGAGTGGGCGTTGTTGACCCGTGAGTACGCCCGGTTCCGGATCGGTACGGCCGAGCCGACCGTGGCGCTCCTCGCCAACGGCGAGGAAGCGGGCAAGGGCGATTCCCTGCGCAAGCGGGCCTCGGAACTCATGGCGTCGGTGCCCGGCTTCGTCGGCAACGTCGAGGGGCGCGATCTGATGAACGGTGGAGCCGACATCATCGTCACCGACGGCTTCACGGGCAACGTCGCCCTCAAGGCGTTGGAGGGTGCGGTCAAGGGTCTGGCCGGACTGGTGCTCGGGGTCATCGGCGAGCCCGGACCGTGGTCGGACGCAGCACCGGCCCTGATCGAGCGGCTGCTCACGGCGGCCGCGCCGCTCGTACCCGACAACACGGGCGGCGGTCTGTTGCTCGGAGTGAACGGGGTCTGCATCATCTCGCACGGCTCGTCCTCGGCGACGGCGATCGTCAACGCGGTCCGCCTGGCCCGAGACTGCGTGGAGGCCGATGTGGTCACGCGTTTGAAGGGGGCGATTGCCGTTGCCGGCTGAGACCCACAGTCACGGCGGGCGCCTCGAGGCGACCGATGTCGAGCGGATCGTGCGCGAACAGATCGCCGAGATCCTGGGCATCGACCCCGATGGCATAACGACCGATACCCGTCTGCGCGACGATCTCGACGCCGACGACTTCGTCATCCTCGACCTCGTCGAGGCCGTGGAGAGCGAGGTCGGGGAGCGGACCGTCGGGCTCGCGATCGAGGACGACGACCTGGTCGAACTCGTCGCGGTGCGCGACGTGATCGAGATCGTCCTCGCCCGACTCGGGCTCGACGATTCGGGTACGGGCGCGTGAGTGCCGCGTCGGCGAGTGCGCTCGGCGTGCTGCAGGAGCACCTCGGTCTGGAGTTCGCCGATCGCTCACTGCTCGAGCAGGCCTTGGCCCACCGCTCGTGGTGTTCCGAGAACGGCTCGGTCGAGTCCAACGAGCGCCTGGAGTTCCTCGGCGACTCGGTCGTCGGCCTCGCCGTCGCCCACCATGCGTTCGAGCACTTCCCGCATCTGACCGAGGGCAAGCTCTCCGAGATCCGGGCGGGAGTGGTCAACGCTCGGGTCCTCGCCGAGGTCGCCGCCGAGATCGGGATCGGTGAGTGTCTCTTTCTCGGTAAGGGCGAGGATTCGGCGGGGGGGCGCGCCAAGCAGTCGATCCTCGCCGATGCATTCGAAGCCGTGATCGCCGCCGTCTACCTGGAGCATGGTTTCGCCCCGGCGGCCGCGGTTGTCGTGCGCGTGCTCGACGACCGCATCGCCGCGGCGGCGACGGGGCCGGGGGGCTTCGACGCCAAGACCCGACTGCAGGAGGTTGCGGCCGCCCGCGGGCTCGGCCGCCCGCGCTACCACGTGAGCGACGAGGGGCCCGATCACGCGAAGCACTTCACCGCCACCGTGACCCTCGACGACCAGCCCTTGGGCGAGGGCGAGGGGCGCACGAAGAAGCAGGCGGAACAGGTCGCGGCGTGGGTCGCCTGGGAGCGACTCACGGAAGCCGACGAGGAGCGGGGGGTACAGGATGCCGGAGCTGCCTGAGGTCGAGGTCATGCGCCGCGACCTCGACAAGGAGGTCGTCGGTCGCAAGATCAAATCCGTCGAGGTGACGGGCACCCGGACCGTGCGGCGGCACAAGAACCGCAAGGAGTTCACCGACCGGCTCGCCGGGCACAAGATCACCGCGGTGCAACGGCGGGGGAAGTACCTCGTCCTCCGCCTCGACGGCGGTGACGCGCTCGTCGTCCACCTCGGGATGTCGGGTCAGCTGCTCCGGGCGAAGACCGCCCGCGAGAAGGCCCCCAAGCACACGCACGTGGTCATCACGTTCGTGCAGGGCGGCCTGCTGCGCTTCGTCGACCCCCGCACATTCGGGGAGATGTTCGTCACCGCGTACGACGGGATCGACGAGCAGGTCGAGGAATTGGCCCACCTGGGCGTCGATCCGTTGGAGCAACCGATGTCGTGGATCGACTTCGGCCGGATGCTGGCGACCCGGTCGACCCGACTGAAGGCACTGCTCATGGATCAGACCTTCATCGCGGGGATCGGCAACCTCTACAGCGACGAGATCCTGTTCAATGCCGGACTCCGGTGGGACCACATGAGCGACTCCCTCTCCGAGCAGGAGATCCGCCGCCTCTACCGGGCCATCTCCGAGACCCTTCAGGACGCGGTGAAGCACCGGGGTTCCTCGCTCGCCGACGAGCAGTACGTCGACCTGTTCGGGAAGCCCGGCGACTACCAGCAGTTCCACCAGGTGTACGCCCGGGAGGGTCAGCCCTGTCCCCGGTGTCGCCAGACGATCGTGCGGTCGCGGTTCTCCAACCGTTCGACCTTCTACTGCGAGGCTTGCCAGGTGTGAGCCCGGTGCGGGTCCGGGTGGTGGTGAGCGGGGTCGTCCAGGGGGTCTTCTTCCGGGACGGCTGTCGCGAGCAGGCCCGGAGCGAGCGGGTGGCGGGCTGGGTCCGTAACCGGGCCGACGGCACGGTCGAAGCCGAGTTCGAGGGATCGCCGGCGGCGGTGGCGGCGCTCGTCGCCTGGTGCCGCGAGGGGCCGCCCCGCGCCCGGGTCGACGCCGTCACCGAACTGCCCTGCGAACCGCTCGGCGAGCGAGCCTTCCGGATCCGCTGAGAACGCCGGGCCCGCCGGGGGCCTTCCGCTACGGTCGCCCGCGGAGAGGGGGCCGAGTGCCGGGGTCGTCGTGTTCCTGAAGTCGCTGGAGCTGAAGGGCTTCAAGTCGTTCGCGGACCGGACCACCCTCGAGTTCCAACCCGGGGTGTGCGTCGTCGTCGGGCCCAACGGCTCGGGCAAGTCCAACATCGTCGATGCGGTGGCGTGGGTGCTCGGCGCTCAGGGGGCGCGGCAATTGCGCGGGGCGAAGATGGACGATGTCATCTTCGCCGGAACGGCGGAACGCCCGGCTCTCGGCCGGGCCGAGGTGACCCTCACGATCGACAACACCTCACGGCTGCTCCCGATCGAATTCTCCGAGGTCACGATCACCCGCACGCTGTTCCGGACCGGCGAGTCCGAGTACATGCTCAACGGGGTCCCCTGTCGGCTGCTCGACATCCAGGAGTTGCTCTCCGACTCGGGTATAGGTCGCCAGCAGCACGTCATCGTGAGTCAGGGCCAACTCGACGCAGTGTTGACGGCGCGGCCCGAGGATCGCCGGTCGATCATCGAGGAGGCGGCCGGAATCCTCAAGTTCCGCAAGCGCAAGGAGAAGGCCGAGCGCCGGCTCCAGTCGACCGAGGCCTCGCTGTTGCGGCTCGGCGATCTGCTGCGCGAGGTGCGGCGGGGTCTGCGACCCCTGGAGCGGCAAGCCGACGCCGCCCGTCGCCACGACGGCATCGCCGACGAACTCCGGGCGATTCGCCTGCACCTCGCCGGCCGTGAGATCGACCGCCTGCGCGACCGCGAACAACGGCGGGCCGACGCCCGGCGGGCATTGGCGGTCGAGGAGCAGGACGCCCGGGTGAAGTTGCGGGGTCTCGACGCTCAGGTGACCGATGCCGAGCGCGCGCTCGCCGGTCCGGGTGAAGACGATGTCGCCGATCTGCTCGCCCGGACCGAGGCCTTGCGCGAGCGCTCGCGGGGCCTGACCCGGCTCGTCGCCGAGCGTCGACGCGGCCTCGAGCGCGATCTGGCCGCCGTGGCCGACGAGGACGTCGTGGCCTCACTCGTAGCCGAAGCGGCCACCGTGCGCGAGCGGCTGGCCGAAACCCGGGCCGATGCCGCCGGTCTGGAGCCGCTGGCGGCCGAATTGGCTGCGGCCGAGGCCGCGGTGGCGGCGCTTGCGGGTCGAGGCTCGCCCGCCGAGGCCCGGGCCGCACTGGCCGCCGCCCGCCGAGAACTCGACGAGATCGTGCGACGCGCGTCCGAACTCGCGGCCGAGCAGTCGTCGGCGTCCGCCGACCTGGCGCGCGTCCGCTCCGAGCGGTCCGCCCTCGCGCCGGAGCTCGCGTCGGCGGAGGCGGCGGCCGCCGAGGTCGCTCGTCTGCGGGCGACGCTCGGCACGGACGATGCCGCCGACGGTCCGACCGCCCTCGGAGAGCGCCGCCGGGTGGCCGAGGCCGAACTCGAGGCCGCCGAGGAGCGGCGCAACCGGGCGGAGGGCGAGGCATCCCGCTGGCGGGCTCGCGCCGACACGCTCGCGGTCGCGCTCGAGGAGGCCCACGCCGCGGCGGGCGGCACCGAGATCGCGTCGGTTCCCGGCGTGCTCGGTCCGCTGGTCGACCTCCTGGCGATCGACGACGGTGCCGAGGTGGCGGTAGCTGCCGCGCTCGGCGACGCCCTGCGGGCCATCGTGGTGAACGGTGACGTATCGGCACGCGACGCGATCGACCGCCTCGCCCGGGGCGATCACCGTGCGTTGCTCCTGCCGGCGAACGGTCCCGCCCCGGTGCTTGCTCCGATCCCTCCCGGCACCCGCCCTTTGGCGGCGGCGGTGCGGGCCACGACGTCCGGGGTCGAGGGTCTCGTCGCTCGGCTCCTCGCCGGAACGGTGCTGGTCGACGGCGGCTGGGAGCGGGCGCTCGACGTGGCCCTGGAGAACCCCGGGGTCGTGGCGATCACCCCGACCGGCGATCGATTCGGCGGCACGACGCCGTGGCGGGTCGGGGCGACGGGAGCCCGGGCCGTCACGCCCGCGGCTCTCGCCGATGCCGTGGAGCGGGCCGAGGGAGCGGAGCGCGAGCGCGATACGGCGGCCGAAGCCGTGATCGCGGCGCGGCGCGCGTCCGATGCGGCGCGTGCGGCCGAGCGCGAGGCGATCGAATCGGATCGGCGGCGGCGCGAGCAGCTGGAGCGGGCCACGAACCGAGCGTCGGAGCAGAGGCGGGCGGTCGACGTCCGCGCCGCCGCACTCGACGAGCGCGAAACGGCACTCGTGGCCCGGGTTGCTTCGCTCGAGGGAGCGGCCGCCGCATTGCCCACCGCCGAGAGCGACGCGCGAGCGGCGGTGATTGCGGCCGAGGCGGTCGCCGACGCCGCCGGAGCGCACGAGGAGAGCCTCGCGGCCGCCCGTTCGACCGCCGATGGTCTCCGACGCGATCTCGATCGCCGGCGGAGTTCCAACGAGGAGCGCGCCGCCGTGTTCACGGCCCGCCTCGACGAGATCGAGGCGCGCTTGGCGGCCCGACCCGACGAGGAAGCGCGGGCTCGGGCCCGACGGGAGGCGATCGAGGATCGCAGTCGGGTGCTCGACGAAGCGGGTGTGCGGCTCGCGGCGCGTAACGCGGAGACCGAGGCCCTGGCCGAGCGTCTGTGGGCCCGTCGGCGCGAGCAATCGGAAGCGGCGCGTGAGGCGGGAACGCGACTCGACCGTTTGCGGGCCGATCGTGCGGGCGCCGAGCGTGCGCTGGGCGAACTGCGCGAGCGGGCGGGGCGGCTCGAGATCGAGGAGGCCGAGATCCGGCTCCGCCTGGAGCAGGCCGTCGAGGCCGTCCGCCGCGACTTCGATTGCGAGCCCGACACGGCGATCGGGGCCGAGGCCCCGGCGGTCGCGGAAGGAACCTCGCTGCCGAACCGCGCCCGTGAACTCGAGCGTGAGCTCCGCCTCATGGGCCCCATCAATCCGCTCGCGCTCTCGGAGTACGAGGCGCTGCTCGAACGTCACGAGTTCCTGCAACGTCAGCTCGATGACGTCAAGGAG
>Ga0208783_10001019_pt1 | contig 16995 bp, 14 predicted proteins | sample DEB19_08_DNA_2_FD_184529 | JGI IMG/M metagenome (GOLD analysis project Ga0208783, IMG submission 184529) | Aqueous microbial communities from the Delaware River and Bay under freshwater to marine salinity gradient to study organic matter... | ecosystem: Environmental > Aquatic > Marine >...
CGTGAACGCCGCCGTCGAAAAGTTGGCCGCGGGGCTGAAGAGTCCGAATCCTGGCGTTCAGACGGCGGCAGTCTCGGCGATCTCCGACCTCTGCGACAGCATTGACGACGAGACGGAACGACGCATCGCGAGCGAACTCGTGCCCCTGCTATCGAGCACGGAGCCCGACGTGCGGAATGCGGCCGCTGCGGCACTGGTGCGAGAGGGCCCGCTCGCCGTCGACGCTCTCGAGAAGGCCCTTGGCGACCCCGCGATCCGGAGCCTCGCGATGGAGCTCCTCGCGGCGATCGGCCCGGTGTCGAAGGACGCCCTCGATTCGTTCATTGCGGCCCTCTCCGACCCAGACCCCTCCCATCGCGGAGACGCCGCCATCGCCATTGCGGCCATCGGCCCGGACGCCGCGGAAGCCGTGCCCCTGTTGGAGGCGATGCTTGCCTCCGCAGACGGTCCGCCCGGCGTGCGCTACGCTGCGGCCTATGCGCTGGGCCGCATCGGTCCGGCGGCGAAGTCGGCGGCTGCCGCACTCGCGAAACTCGCTTCGTCGACCGACGAGCTGATGGCGACGGTCGCCACGTGGGCGAGCCTCAAGATCGAGCCCGGCAACGCCACCCTCTTCCAGTCCGCCGTCCCCCTGCTGCGCAAGGCCCTGCGCGGCGGCGAGGAACTCGCCCGCCTGGAGGCTGCCGTGGCGCTCGGCGACATCGGTTCCGCCGCCAGCGACGCCATCCCGCTGCTGGAGCTCGTCTCCGAGGACGATCCGGCGCCCGCCGTGCGCACGGCGGCCAGCCGTGCCCTCGAGCAGATTCGTGGCGGGCAGTCAGGCGAGCAAAAGTAGCGCTCCGGGCAAGTCTGCCGGTCGTGCCACGGCGACTGGATTCGGTCGCTGGATTGTGCCGACGTCTCCCGAGGTCGATACCGGGCCGATGAGCGGCCGCGGTCGGCGGCGGGGGTGCCATGAAAAAGCTCGGCTGGTTCGGCAGGCTCTGGCTCACGAGGTTGTCGCAGCCCTCCGGCGAGCGGGTCGTGCACCGGGGCGTGCTGCAAAGACAGCCGAAACGAATCCTCGAACTCGGCCTCGGCACGCTCCGGCGCACCGAACGCATGCTCTCACTCCTTCAAGCCCACGGCGGCGATCGGGTGGAATACGTGGGGCTCGATCGGTTCGAGGGTCGACTCTCGACCGATCCGCCCGGGGTGACGCTCAAGCAGGCCCACCAGCGGCTGCATGGATCCGGCCGCGTACAACTGGTGCCCGGCAACGTCGACACGTCGCTCGCGCGGCTGTGCAACCACCTCGGGGTGTTCGATCTGGTGCTGGTCGCAGCCGATAACGACCCGCGGCATCTCGAACGCGGTTGGTTCTTTGTCCAGCGGGTCGTGAACGAGCGGACGATGGTGCTCGTGGAGTCGGTCGACGGCGGCGCGGCTGGCAGGCCGGTGTGGAAGGCGATGGACAAGCGTCGGATCGACGAACTCGCCGCCCGCACGATCCAGCGGCGGGCAGCGTAGCAGCCGGTGGCGACACCGCCCGGGCATCGCTACATTGGACGACATGTCCACCAAGCCCCGCACCCTGCTCGACAAAATCTGGGACGAGCATCTCGTCTGCGCTCCTGCCGGCGAACAGCCGATCCTGTACATCGATCGTCACCTCGTGCACGAGGTGACCAGCCCCCAGGCCTTCGAGGGGCTGCGGCTCGCCGGCCGGCCCGTCCGGCGGCCGGAGGCGACGTTTGCCACGCCCGACCACAACGTGCCCACGACCGACCGCCGGCTGCCGATCGCCGACCCGGTGTCGAAGCAGCAGATCGACACGCTGCGGGCCAACTGTCGCGAATTCGGGGTCCGGCTCTTCGATCTGGGCGATGCCGACCAGGGAATCGTGCATGTGATCGGCCCGGAACTGGGGATCACGCAGCCGGGCATGACGATCGTCTGCGGCGACAGCCACACCGCCACGCACGGCGCCTTCGGCGCGCTCGCCTTCGGCATCGGCACGAGTGAGGTGGAGCACGTGCTCGCGACGCAGACGCTCCGGCAGTCGAAGCCTCGTTCATTCGAAGTGCGCGTGAATGGCCGGCTGGCGCCCGGCATCACCGCCAAAGACCTGGTCCTGTTCCTGATCGGCAAATTGTCGACGGAAGGCGGGACGGGCTATGTGATCGAATACACCGGCGAGTGCATCCGCAGCCTCGGGATGGAAGAGCGGATGACGGTGTGCAACATGTCGATCGAGGCCGGCGCACGGGCCGGCATGATCGCCCCCGACCAAAAGACCTTCGACTACCTCCGCGGCCGCGACTTCGTGCCCCGCGACTTTGACCGGGCGGTGGCCCGGTGGGCGACGCTCCCGAGCGACCCGGGGGCCACGTTTGACCGCGTCGAGATCTACTCGGCCGGCGACGTCGTGCCGCAGGTGACATGGGGCACGAACCCGGCCCAGGTGGTGGGCGTCGACGCCACGGTACCCGACCCGGCCTCGTTCGCGGATGCGAGTGATCGGGATTCCGCAGCCCGGGCGATCGACTACATGGGCCTCACCAGCGGCACGAAGATTGTCGACCTTGCGCTCGATCGCGTGTTCATCGGCTCCTGCACGAACAGCCGCATCGAAGACCTCCGGGCGGCGGCCCGCGTCGCGCAGGGCTACCGCGTGGACCCACGCGTGCACGCGATGGTGGTGCCGGGCAGCGGCCGCGTGAAGCGGCAGGCCGAGGCGGAGGGGCTCGACCGGGTGTTCCGCGACGCCGGCTTCGAGTGGCGTGAGGCGGGCTGCAGCATGTGCCTCGGCATGAATCCCGACACGCTCTCGCCCGGGCAGCGATGCGCCTCGACCAGCAATCGGAACTTCGAGGGTCGTCAGGGGAAGGGAGGCCGCACCCACCTCGTCTCGCCGGCGATGGCCGCGGCAGCCGCCGTGACCGGCCACTTCGTCGACATCCGTTCGTGGCAGTATCGCTAGCCTTCCCCGAGAGCTCCATGGAACCATTCGTTTCCCACACCGGCATCGTGGCCGCCCTCGACCGGGCCAACGTCGATACCGACCAGATCATCCCCAAGCAGTTCCTGAAGCGGATCGAGCGCACGGGCTTCGGGCAGTATCTGTTCTTCGACTGGCGATTTCGTCCCGACGGGTCCCCTGATCCGGCCTTCGAACTCAACCGCCCGGAACAGGTGGGCGCGAGCATCCTCATCGCCCGCCGTAATTTCGGCTGCGGATCGAGCCGGGAGCACGCTCCGTGGGCACTCGCCGACTACGGCTTTCGGGTCGTCATCGCCCCGACGTTCGCCGACATCTTCTTCTCCAACTGCTTTCAGAACGGCATGCTCCCGATCCGGCTCGACGAAGCGGCCGTGGCCGAAATCTTCCGCCGCGCCGCTGCCGCCGCCACAGCGGGCCGCCCCTACCGTCTCTCCGTCGACCTGACGAAGCAGACGGTGAGCGACGATGCGGGCTTTCTGCAGACGTTTGAGATCGATCCGTTCCGAAAGACATGCCTGCTCGAAGGGCTCGACAACATCGGCCTGTCGCTCAAGCACGTCGATGCAATCGCTGCTTGGGAACAGGCCCACGGGCTGCCCGCCCCGGCGGGTGGATAGACCGATGCGCTCGCAGTGGCTCCCGTGCCTCCTCGTGGCGGCCTCGCTCGCCGGCGGCGTCGCCGGCGGCGAGACGGCCATCACGATCGTCGACGATCTTCCTGGGGCGGGACGGCTGGCGGCCCCTGCCACGGGCCAAACGCTCTACGTGCTCGACGAGACGGCCAGGACCGTGACGGCGGTCGATCCGTTCGCGCCCGCCAAGCGCTGGCGGGCGATCGGCCCCGCCGACCTCGATGCGGGATCCACCGAACCGGTGCGCCCGGCAGCCATTGCCTGCATCGACTCCAACACGCTCGCGATCGTCTGCCGCGCGGGCACCGCATGGACGCTCCGTGCATTCCGGCTCGCACCTCCCGGCGCAGATGGAGGAGCGCCCTCGCTCCTCCAATCGCTGCCGCTCGGCAACGCGGCCGATGCCTCGCCGGCGACCGACGTGTTCGTCAGCGACACACGCGACTGGCTGGCGGTCGTCGGCCTTCCTGCACCGCTGCCCCCGGTCGTGCGGGCTCCCATCGCCGGCGCCCGGCTGGGCAACTTTTCCGACCGGCTCTGTCCGCCGATCGAATCGTCCGACCGTTTCGAGGCCGCCACGTCGAGCCCGTTCGATGAATGGGTCGTCATCTCCCGGCGCGACGCACCACCGCCCGGCCGGACGGCGCTCTCGTTCCATGCGAACACCGCCCGCCCACGTCTGCTCGACCTCGATCTTGGGCTCGCGGGTGTTCGCGACGCGGCCTTCTGCCGCGGCAACGGCACCCTGTGGGTCGTCGCCGAGGGCGACGGCAAAACTGCCGCCGAGGCCGGCCTGTGGCGCATCGACGCGGCGCTCGCCGCCGGCAGGCAGGTCGCCGCGCCCGTCGCCATCGCCCGCCTTCCGGCTCCGCTCTCGGTCGTCTGCCTGTCGGAACGCGCCGTCGCGATCTCTGGCGGCGGTGCCGATCGCCGCGTGCTGCTCGTGAACCCCGCCCAACCACAACCATGACGCCCACCCGCCGCGCGAAAATCGAAGCCATGCTCCGCGACGACCCCGGCGACGTCTTCCTGCGCTACAGCCTGGCCCTCGAAATGGAGTCAGCGGGCGAGGCCGACGCCGGCCTGGAGATCCTCGAAGCCCTCGCCCGCGAAACCCCGGCCTACGTGCCCGCCTTCCACATGGCCGGCCGCCAGCTCGTGGCGCTCGGCCGCATCGACGACGCCCGCCGCGCCCTCCGCGAAGGCATCGACGCCGCGCGCAGCCAGGGCAACGCCCACGCCGCCGGCGAGATGAGCGAACTGCTCATGAGCCTCGGCGAGGCTGGCGAGGCGTAGACTCGAAGCAGGGAATGCTTCATCGCCGAGGCCGATCCTTCGTCCGCCGTCAACGCGCCCAATCCGGCGTCGGAGCCGGCGGTACGCTGCTCCATCGCCGAGGGCGATCGCTAGTCCATTCTCAACTGTGATGGTGCGCTCGGTGTAAGCCGCGTATCTGCCCGTCGGCTCTTCCGCATCGCACCGACCGTCTCCGCCGCCTTCCCGTTTCCAGTTGAGGAGGCTTCGGGCTCCCCGTGTCCCGGGAGCCGGCGTATTTGGGCCACTTCACGGGAAACATGGCATCGTGCCATTTTCCCTTGGCCGACCTCCGTCGGCCGGTGATCACCCGGGCCTCCGGCCCTGAAGCCGAAGGCGTGGGAGACGGGCTTTGCCCGGCGACCGTAAGCCGGAGACGACGCCGGGACGGCGGCGACGGCGCGACAGACGCCAGGCGCAGCGCAGGCAAATCCGAGTGAGCCGGAGCCTGGAGGGCGGAGGCGAACGTCCGGCGACGGGATATGGGGAGCCCGAAGCCGGCGCGTACCCGGTCAGATGACAGGCTGAAGCCTGTCCTACATCGCCGCGACCGTGCGATCGAAGATCCGCTCGAAGGTGGTGCGGATGCGGGCCGTGAGTGATTGGACGTCGGCGGTGAGGGCCTCCGGGCCGGCGGCACCGAGGAGGTGGGCGAGGGTCCGCTGTTCGGCTGGATCCTCCGGGAAGTCGTGCCGTGCATGGGCGTCGAGGAGCCGGAGCCGGCCTTCGATCGTGCGCAGCGTCCGGTAGGCGCCGGTGAGGAAGGCGTGGTCCTCGGCGTCGAGATGCCCCGCGGCTCGCAGGGCGTCGAGCGCCGTACGTGTCTCGGCGACCCGGAGCGCCGGGTTTGTGCCGCCATGCACGAGTTGGAGCATCTGGGCGATGAACTCGATGTCGACCACGCCGCCGGGGCCGCGTTTCAGGTTCGTCGGCTTCGCGCCCTCCTGCATGCGGAGCCGCATCGCCCGAATCTCCTCCACCTCCGCGGCTGTCCAGCGCCGCTCGTAGGCGGCGCGATGGACGATCTGCATGGCCGCTGCGGCGGCGGGGCGGCTGCCCACCATCACCCGGGCCTTCACGAGCGCCTGCCGTTCCCACACGGCCGCCGGGCCGTCGGCGGCGAAGTAGCGCTCGAGCGCGGCGAGCGAGAGGGCGGCGGGCCCGCTCGTGCCGCTCGGCCGCAAGCGCGAGTCGAGCTCGTAGAGGCGACCCTGCGGCGTGAAGGCGTTGCAGACCTTCATCGAGCGCTGGGCGAGCTCCGAGAAGAAATGCGCGTTGGTCGTGCTCTCGAGCGACCGGCGGCCACGCCGCGTGGGAAACGTCATCCCTTCGTGGTCATAGAGGAAGACGGCGTCCACGTCGCTCGCGTAGTTCATCTCGCGGCCGCCACACTTCCCCATCGCGAGCACCACGGGCCCCGCCCGCACGCCCACCGTGTCGCCCTCGCCGGCCATCGGTTCGCCGAGCCGGTCGACGAGCCGATCCTCCTCGTGGAGCACGACCTTGCGCACGAGCACGTCGGCGACCGACGTCAGCGCCGCGGTCACCTCCGGGGCGTCGAGCTTGCCGAGGATGTCGCGCACGCCGATCCGCAGGTGCTGCGACACCTTGAAGGCGTGGAGCATCGGGCCGATGTCCGCCGCCCCGCGGCAGACATCGTCGAGGCCGCGGGTGAGCGTCTCCTCGTCGGGCAGCCGCTCCACGAGCAGGCTGTCGAGCAGTTCGTCGAGCATCCCTGGGTTTCCCACGAGCAGGTCCGCGAGGAACGGGCTCGATGAACAGAGCCGCACAGTGAGATCAAGCGACGCCGGATTGAAGCTGAACAGTTCCCAGAGCACCCCCTTGCCGCCGAGCGAGTCGCTCACGCTGCAGAGATTCGCGAGCGTGGCGTCGGGGTCGGGCGTGCGGCCAATGGCCGCCAACAGCCGCGGGGCGATGGCGGCCAGAAAGTGCCGGCAGCGGCGGGTCGAGAGAAACCGTACCTTCTCCTCGCCAAGCGACACGAGCGCCCGATGGGCCGCGGGCACATCGCGAAAGCCGTGCCGGCCGAGCACCTCGTGGACGAACGAGGCCGGCGGCTCGGGATCGAGCACGAGATCCACCTCCGGCTCCGGGGCGGCGTCGTCGGGGAAGGCGTCGTGGAGCAGGTGGTCGAGGATGCGGCGGTTCAAATCGGTGGCCGACACGAGGTCGTGCCGGAGCCGCTCGGCCGCCTCGGGGCCGGTGCCGTAGCCGCAACGGGCCGCCAGCCGGGAAAATTCCGCCGGATCGGTCGGCAGGTCGTGCGTCTGCCGGTCGGAAAGAATCTGCAGCCGGTGCTCGACGGTGCGCAGCAGGGTGTAGCTGCGTTCCAGGATCTCGCGCTCCTGGTCCGTGAGCGCGCCGGCCGTGGCGAGGCGGCGGATGGCCTCGAGCGTGTTGCCGGTGCGCACGTGCGGAACGTCGCCGCCGCTCAAGAGCTGGAGGAACTGGATCGTGAACTCCACGTCACGGATTCCGCCGCGGCCGGTCTTGAGATTGCGGTCGTCGGCCCCCTCGCGCTCGGCGCGGTACTCGATGCGCCGCTTGAGCGCCTTGATGCCGCTGATGTCGGCGCGGGTCAGCCAGCGGCGATACACCCAAGGCTCGAGCTCGGCCACGAGCCGTGTTCCGAGCGCCTCGTCTCCGCCGACGACACGGGCCTTCACCCATGCCTGTCGCTCCCACGTGCGGCCGAACTGGTCGTAGTGGTCGAGCGTGGCCGCGAGCCCCATCACGGCGGGCCCGACGCCCCCGTGGGGCCGGAGCCGGAGATCGACGCGGTAGGCGCTGCCGAGGTCGGTCGCCTCACCGATCAGCCGCACCGCCTCCTGCACGGCCCGCTCGAAAAACTCCTGGTTGGTGCAGGGCTTCGGGCCATCGGCGCGTCCTTCGAGCGAGTACACGAAGACGAGGTCGATGTCGCTCGAGTAGTTGAGCTCGGCGCCGCCAAGCTTGCCGAGCGCGATGGCCGCGAGCGTCGCCCGTTCGCCCCCCGCGCCGCGCGGCACGCCACGCCGCGCTTGGAGCCGGGCGACGGCCCAGCGCACCGCCTCCCCGACGATCGCGTCGGCCACGTGCGAGATCTGTGCGACGACGGTCTCAAGCCGCTGGCCCACGACGATGTCGCCGTAGGCGATCCGCAGCGTCTGCCGCCGCTTGAACCGCCGCAAGGCCCGCATCACGTCGTCGGCGTCCGACACGGCCTCGACATCGGCCCGCAGTGCCGCGGCCAGCGCTTCGCGTTTTTCCGGCCGGCCCTGCCCGAGCCGCACCTCCTCCCACGACTCGGTGTCGGCGATCACGATCTCTGCCAGGTATGGGCTGGCCGAGAAGAGTTTGACGAGCGTGGCGAGCGCCTGCGGATCGCGGTCGCACAGCGCGGCGGTGGAGAGCGGGCTGCGCACGGCCGCAAAGAACCGCTCCACGGCCACGAGCACGCGATCGGCGTCGGCCGCGTGCGGCAGGAGGGCGGCGAGCTGGTCGGCGATCGCCCCCAAGAGGTCGAAGGGCACGCCGAGGGCGGCGAGTACGTTGAACGTGCGCCGGGCGCCGCCAGGATCGGCGAGCCCCGCCGACCGTCCCCAGGCAGCCGCGGCGTGCGGATCGTCGAGCAGCCGCACCATCGCGTCGGCGGCCGGCACGTCACACCCCCGCGGGCGCGGAGGGCTTCGCGAACGGCGCGATCTGATGCACGGGCACGGCGTCGAGCGGCACGGCGTCGGCGAGGCCGTCCGCCACGATGCCCGCGAGCGACCAGGCCCCGGCGGCGGTGATGTCGACGTCGACAAGCCGGCCCACGAGCCGCACAGGCGCGTCGAAGACCACGATCCGGTCGCACATCGTCCGGCCGGTGAGCTGAGCCATGCCGTCGGGCCCGGGCTGCACGCCCTTCTTTTCGTCGCGGGTGGAGAGCCCTTCCACGAGCACCTGCTGCCGCGTGCCCACGAAGGCCCGATTGCCGGCGAGGCTCACCTCGGCCTGGGCCTCGAGGAGCGCCTGGTTGCGGGCCTTCTTCACCTCGTCCGGCACGTCGTCGGGCAGCCGGTCGAAAGCCTTCGTGCCCGGCCGCGGGCTGTACTTGAAGATGAAGCTGTTCTTGAAGCCGGCCGATCGCACGAGATCGAGCGTGGTCTGGAACTCGGCGTCGGTCTCGCCACAGAAGCCGACGATGAAGTCGCTCGTGACGGCGGCGTGCGGCAGTTCCTCGCGCACCCGGGCGAGCATCTCCAGGTATTCGCCGATCGTGTAGCCGCGCTTCATGCGGGTGAGCACGGCGTCGCTCCCATGCTGCGCCGGCACGTGCAGATAGTGGCAGACCTTCGGCAGGTCGCGGACGGCCGCGATCAGATCGGGCGTCATGTCGCGCGGGTAGTTCGTCACGAACTTGATCCGGTCGAGCCCCTCGACGGCGTCGAGCAGGGCGAGCAGGTCGGAGAGCCGGTGCGTGCGGCCGCCGTCGGCCCACCGGTAGCTGTTGACGGTCTGGCCGATGAGCGTGATCTCGCGGCAGCCCTCGGCCACGAGCTTGCGGGCCTCGGCGAGGATCGTCTCCGGGGCGCGAGCCTGCTCGGGGCCGCGCACGTGCGGCACCACGCAGAACGCGCAAAACTTGTCGCAGCCAGTCTGCGTGCGCACGAACGCCTGAAACGGTGTGGGCCGCATCCCGGGGTCGCGGTCGGGGTCGTAGCTCTCGAAGCTGCGGGCGATCTCGTCGCGGCTCTTGCCCTTGCGATCAAAGCTGACCTCGAGCTGCGGGCCGGCGCCCGCCTGAATCGCGGCCACGAGCCGCGGCACCTGATGGAGCTGGCCGGGCCCGACGACGAGATCCACCCATGGGGCCCGCGAGCGCACGAGCGCCTGGTCTTTTTGCGCCATGCAGCCGAGCACGCCCACGATGAGGTCGGGCCGCTTCTCCTTGTCGAGCCGCACGCGGCCAAGCGCGGAATAGATCTTGTCTTCGGCGTGCTGACGCACCGAGCACGTGTTGTAGAACACGGCGTCGGCTTCGGCCTGCGTGCCGGCCAGCGCCCAGCCATCACGGCGCAGGGCCGCGACCACGAGCTCGCTGTCGAGCACGTTCATCTGGCAGCCGACGGTTTCGATCCAGAGCCGCTTCATGATTGACGCGATTGTAGTCGGCACGGACCGTGGCAGGCGACCCGTGGGACTTGAGCCCGCGGCAAACGAGTCATCGGCGGATACCGGCATTGATGGTCAGCCCCACGAGCCCGACGTCGCCGGCTCGCGTATAAAACGACAGCAACGAGTAGCTCGTCGCTCCCAGGCCTGTCATCCATAGCTGGGCTTCGGCGTTGCCGCCGATGAATGCCACGGCCCCGTTGCCGACATCCCGCTCCCATCGCGGCCCGACCGCAAGTTCCAGGATGCTTCCCGTCGTGCCCTGAAGCGATCGCTGCTCGAAGTTCCGCGGGAAAAAGTCCGACTGCATGCCAACGCTGTTGCCGTAGACGCCAGACCACTGAATCCCACCGCCGAGCGCGGCGGACGGCCAGAGGCTACTGTGCCTGAGGGCTTGCACGCCGACAGTGACGCCGACGCCGTCGAAGCGGAATCGCAGTGCACTATCGACGAGGGACGCCGGAGAAAAAGTCTCGCTCAGCTGATTGCCCACGTACGTCAGGCCGCCCGAGAAGAGCACGTTCCAACGGTTTATCGATACCTGCTGGGTGAACTCCCAATCGAGCTTCTGGAAGACGACCCTGGAGGAGGTGGCTTCGGCGTTTTCGGAGAACTGGTCGTACTGCCACCAGCGGATGCGGGTTCCGAAGCCGTCGTCGCCAACCACGCCGCCCCAGAGACGCCAGGCGGGAAGAAAGTCGTCAGCGCCGGTTGCCATCAGGATCTCATTCGGTACGGAACCTGCCTCCGCGAACGGTTTGAAGAACATGATCTCCGAGCCGCCATACAGGCCGGCACGTACCGGTACCGAGAGTTCCGCACCGCTCCCCCGGCTCATGAGCCACAGGATCACCGCGCCACCCACGAGCCCCACGATCGCGTCATGCTTGAAACATCGTCTCATGCGGACAGCTCCTCTTCGCACCACGCTAACAGACCCCTCTCAGGAAGGGGTTCGGGTGTGATGTTCGTCCGTGAATGGAAACCAATGGGAGTCGTGGCGCCGGTGTCGCCAGGCCTTCACTATCCCGCGCCCGTTGACGCGCCCAGATCGCCGCGTTTGCCCACCTTCCCGTGAGGGCCGGATCAGCCGAACCGCATGCCGGGCAGGACGGGAGAGCCGCGGAGGAATTCCGCCGCCGTCATGCCGCGGCGGCCCTCCGGCACGACGCGGCGGATGGCGAGCGCCGTGCCGCCACCGCAGGCGACCACGATCCCTGCATCACCCGCCGCGAGGATCGTGCCCGCGGCGGCGCCGGCCGCGGCGGCCGCGTAGTCGGCATCCACCACCACGTCGTCGAGCACGAGCCGCAGCGGCTCGCCGCCGGAGCGGGCCAGAAACGCCGTGGTGCGGGGCCAGGGTTCGAGGGCCCGGCGCATGCGTTCGATGTGCGGGGCCGGCCGGGTCCAGTCGACGATACCGCTGGCCTTCGTGAGCCGCGGTGCCTTCGTCGCCTTCGCCGCGTCCTGCGGAATGCCGATCGTGAGCGGTTCGCCCGGCTTCCAGAAGGCCCGCGCGGCATCGAGCCGCTCGATCGCCTCGAGCGTGGCCCCTGCGCCGAGTTCGGCCAGATGTGCTTCGAGGGCCGGCGCGGTGTCGCCCGGATAGATCGGTGCCGCACGGGCCACGATCACCGCTCCGGCATCGAGTGCCGGCGTCATGTGGATCACGCTCACGCCGGTGATCGGGTCGCCTTCGAGCAACGCCCACTGGATCGGGGCGGCGCCGCGGTGCCGGGGCAGGAGTGAGCCGTGAAGGTTGATGCCCCCGAGCGGAGCGAGCCCGAGTACGCGGGGCGAGAGGATCTGGCCGTAGTCGCAGACGACGAACAGGTCGGGAGCCAGCCGGGCGAGCGCGTCGATCGCTTCGTCGTCGTTGATCCGCTCAGGGGCCAGGATCGGCACGCCGGCCGCCTGCGCCGCCTCGCGCATCGGGTTGGGCGGCGGGCGCCGACCTGCCGCCACGCGATCGGGCCGCGTGACGACGGCCTCGATGCGATGGTGCGACTGCCGCAGCGCGTGAAACATCGGCACGGCGAACGGTCCCGTACCCATCACCACGAGCCGCAGCGGCTGAAGCGACGTCATGCCCGTCAGGCGTTCCCGCACCGCTCCGCTTCGAGCCGGTCGAGCTGGGCGAGGAGCTCGGAATCGCCGGGCACTTCGCCCCGCGACTGCTTGCCGGCGAACACCTCGCGAAACGTGTCGAGCGACCGCCGCGCCTCGAGCGCGGCCGCGTCGGGGAGCCGGTCGGTGAACAGCCGTCCTTCGAGGTGGTCGAACTCATGCTGCACTACCCGAGCCAGGAGGCCGTCGAGGTCCTCTTCGAACGGCTCGCCCTCGAGCGACCACGCCTTGACGACGATCTGCTCGGGCCGGCGCACGTCCATCCGCAGCCCCGGCAGGCTGAGGCAGCCCTCCTCCTGAACGGCGTTGCCGCGCGGACGCGAGAGCGAGGGGTTGATGAACACGAGTTCTTCGCCCGCATCAGGCCGGGCTTCGAGATTCACGATGAACAGCCGGTAGGGCAGGGCCACCTGGTTGGCCGCCAGCCCGATGCCCCCCGCCTGATACATGATGTCGAACATCTGCTCGACCGCGTCGTGGATCGCGTCGTCGATCCGCACGAGCGGCCGGGTCCGGCGCAGGAGCGCGGGATGCGGAAACTCGACGAGCTCGAGTCGACCCAAGCGAGACGATTCCACGGGCGGGTTCATGCCGGAAGTCTTACCATATCGGGGCATGGGTTCCTCGCTCCACGCCCCGACGCCCGCCGATTCAGGCCCCCCGGCCTGGTTCGATCCCGCCGTGCTCGCCGCCACGTGCGGCGGAGTGGGCCGCATCCCCTTCGCACCAGGCACGTTCGGGGCTGCCATGGGCGTGGCGGTGGCGGTGGCCATCGGGCGGCTGGGGCTGCCCTTCGCGGCCGAGGTGGCCATCGTCGCGGGGATCAACGCCGTCGGCGTCCCGGTCTGCACCGCAGCCGCACGGAGGCTCGGCCGGGGAGCCGACCCAGGGGCGATCGTGTACGACGAGATGGCGAGCGTGCCCTTGGGGCTCCTCGCCGTGCCGGCGACGGCCCGCACCGCCCTGCCCGACGGCCTGGCGCTCTTGGTCGCCGCGTTCGCGTTCCATCGGCTCTTCGACATCACCAAGCCGTTTCCATGCCGTCGGCTCGAGCACCTTCCGGCGGGCCTCGGTATCATGGCCGACGACTGGGGAGCGGCAGCCTGGATGGCGGTCGCACTGGCCGCCTGCCGGTGGTGCGGCTGGCTCTGACAGACATTCGCCCGCATGCGCCTGCTCGTCATCGATCACGCCGCCTGTGATCCGCCAGCCACCCGCGTGCATGCGCTGCGGACGGCGCTTCGCGACCTCGGGAGCGAGGCGGTGGCGTGCGGCCCGAGTTCGATCCCGAGCCTCGCCGAGCAGCCGCCGGGGCTGCACGGCATTCACTTTCACGACATCGCCGCCGCCAACCGCGAGTTCCTCGCGGCGGTCCACGACGGCTCGTCGGCGGCTTTTTTGGTCGCGACGGGCGGCATCTCGCCGAGCCTGCTCGGCCTGGCCCGCGAGGCGGCGCGGCAGACGATCGCAGAGGCGGTCGACACCGTTGATCCCGACGCGATCGTGGTGCTCCACGCCGGCATCCTCGCCGACCTCGCGATCGAGACGGGCGTGCCCGTCGTGCTCCACGTCGCGGCAGCCGACCTCGACGCCGCCGCCGGCTCGCCAAAGCTCATGGAACTCGTCGCCGCGGCGCTCGGGTCGGCCGAGTCGATCGTCGCAGCCGACGACGACGCGGCCCGCAGGCTCCGCGCCGACTGGCTCGACGCCGACGCAGCCGCGGCCTGCGAAACCTGGCCCGCGATCCCGGAATCGGCCCCACGCCTGCTCGCCGCCTGCCGTCAGGCGGTGGCAAGACGAGCGTAACGCCCCACGTAGGACAGGCTTCAGCCTGTCGTGGTTTGATCCCGCATTTGACCCCCGTAGGACAGGCTTCAGCCTGTCGTGGTTTGATCCCGCATTTGACAGGCTCAAGCCTGTCCTACGTGGCCCCTGCCGCCAGCCGGAGGGCCACGCGGCAGGCGTTTTCAAACGCATCGAGATCCAGCTTCTCGTGCGTCGTATGGATCTCCATCTGGCCGCAGCCGAGCGTCACGGTGGGGATGCCGTTGGCGGCCATCCAGTTGGCGTCGAGGCCGCCGTTCGAGATCTCGCGCCGGGGCACGAGCCCGATCGATTTCACAGCCTCCTCAGCTGCCACGACGCAGGGCTCGTCGTCGTCGAGCCGGAAGGCCTCGTAGTCGAGCCGGCCTTCGATCGTCACCTTCCCCGTCTTGCCATCGACACTCTTGATCCGCTTCGCCGCCTCCTTGAACGCCGTCTCGATCGCCTTCACGATGCGGTTGCGAAACGCGGGGTCGTGCCCGCGGGCCTCCGCCTTGAGCGCGGCCGACTCGGCGACCACGTTCGTGGCCGAGCCACCGTGGATCGTGCCCACGTTGCTCGTGCCGCGTTTGCCCCCCTTTTCCACGAGGCCGTGCCAGCCGTCCTCCACGAGCGAAGCGATCGCCAGTGATGCGATCGCCACCGCCGACACGCCCTTCTCCGGCGCCACGCCCGCATGGCTCGGAGCGCCCTCGATCGTGATGTCGAGTCGATGGCCGCCCGTCGCCCCCACGGTGATCTTCTCCACGGCCCCGCCGTCGAAGTTGAAGGCCAGCTTCGGCCGGCCGAGGTCGGCCGCCTTCACGAACCGTGCACCGTAGAGCCCCACCTCCTCCTGGATCGCGAACAAAAACGTGAGCGGCGGGTGCGGCAGTTTCTTGCGCAGGATCTCGACCGCGGTCGCGAGCACCACGGCGCAGCCCGAGCGGTCGTCGGCCCCGAGGCCTGAATCCGGGTTGCCGCTCTTCACGACCCTCCCGACGACGACCGGCTTCGAGCCGAGGCACACCGGCACCGTGTCCATGTGGGCCATGAAGAGCCGCCGGGGGCCGGGCACGGTGCCGGGCAGTTTCACGATCAGATTGCCCACGTTGCCGGCGAGCGGCGTCTTCGTGTGGGCCGCGTCAAACATGATTGCGTCTGCTGGGCAGCCGGCCGCGCGGAGGTGCTTCACGATCCGCTCGGCCACGAGCTTCTCGTCGCCCGAGCCCCCGCGGATCGCCATCAATTCGAGCACGAGCTTCCGCGCCGCGGCGAGGTCTGGGGCGGGCGCCGCCGGGGCCGCCACGAGTTTTTTGCTGGAGTGTTTCATGGCGGGGATTGTAGCGGCTACATTGCCCGCATGGCCCGGAACGGAATCCAGCAACTGCTCGCCCTTGACCGCGTCCACCAGGGCGACTGCCTTGATCTTCTCGCCCGCGTGCCAGCCGGCACGGTAAGCCTCGCGTTTGCCGACCCGCCGTTCAACATCGGCTACGACTACGACACCTACGACGATCGCCGCACGGCCGACGACTATCTGGCCTGGTCGCAGCGTTGGATGGCCGAGATCATGCGCGTGCTCAAGGACGACGGCACGTTCTGGCTGGCGATCGGCGACGAATATGCGGCCGAGCTGAAGGTGCTCGCCACCCGCGAGCTCGGCCTCACCTGCCGCTCGTGGGTGGTCTGGTATTACACGTTCGGCGTGAACTGCAAGCAGAAGTTCAGCCGGTCGCACGCCCATCTCTTTCACTTCGTGAAAGACCCCGCGGCGTTCACCTTCAACGTCGATGCGATCCGCGTGCCGAGCGCCCGTGAACTCGTCTACGGAGACAAGCGGGCGAACGCCGCCGGCCGCCTCCCCGACGACACGTGGATCCTCCGGCCGCAGGATCTGCCGGAGGGGTTCGGGGCCGATGCCGACACGTGGTACTTCCCGCGTGTGTGCGGCACGTTCAAGGAACGCTCCGGCTGGCACGGCTGCCAGATGCCGGAGCAGCTGCTCGGCCGGATCATCCGCGCGTGCAGCAACCCGGGCGACCTCGTGCTCGATCCGTTCGGAGGCAGCGGCACCACGCTCGCCGTCGCCAAGAAGCTCGGCCGCTCGTTCCTGGGCCTGGAGCTTTCGGAGCAGTACGCCGCGCGGATCAACGACCGCCTCGCGGGAATCAATGCCGGCGACCCGCTCGACGGCGCCCCCGAGCCGCTCAAGAGCGTGCCCGCCACGGGCAAGGGACGAAAGCTCGTCCGCTAGCTTCACGCGACGGCTCGGCATCCTGCCGACCGTCGCTTGGCGGGCCTCCGCCCGCTGGTGCAAACCCGGCCCTCCGGGCCTGGCGGCCTGTCGCCACACCGCCCACCTTTCCCCTCGACAGGCCTGGAGGCCCGTCGCTACGGTGGCACCATGCCTCCGAAAAAGCCCGCCGCCGCGCCCGCCACCGGCTTCTCCGCCCCGCCCGCCGACAGCGGCCTCTCGATCGACCGACTCGCGCAGGCCTTTGCCGCGATGATGGGAACCGCCGATCCCTATGCCAGCGCGGCCCCGGCGGCGCCGGCCGACATCGTGAAGATCGACGCATCGCCCGACCTCGACGACAGGCTCGCCGGCGGCGATGACGACGCGAAGGTGAATCCCCGCAGCATTCTCGAGGCCCTGCTCTTCGTAGGGCAGCCCGACGGCACGCCGCTCACGAGCCGCAAGGTGGCGAGCCTGATGCGCGGCGTGCGGCCGCAGGAGGTCGACGAGCTCGTCGCCGAATTGCGCCGCCACTACGCGGCCAACAACTGCCCATACGAAATTGTGTCGCACGATGCGGGCTGGAGCTTGAGGCTGCGGCCAGAGCATGCCCGGCTCGGCCAAGTGCTCGAGGCGCGGGCCCGGATGGTGCGGCTCGACGGCGAGGCGCTCGACGTGCTCGCCGTGGTGGCATGGAACCAGCCGGTGGCCCGCGACAGGCTCGTCGAACTCGGCTG
>Ga0208783_10001020_pt1 | contig 16981 bp, 26 predicted proteins | sample DEB19_08_DNA_2_FD_184529 | JGI IMG/M metagenome (GOLD analysis project Ga0208783, IMG submission 184529) | Aqueous microbial communities from the Delaware River and Bay under freshwater to marine salinity gradient to study organic matter... | ecosystem: Environmental > Aquatic > Marine >...
GTTTTGCGCGCCTCTGTGTAAGATTTTAACCCCCGTACGGGTCGGCGTGTCTCTCCTTTGCAGATTTTGAGGCATGGCATGAATTGCAAAGGGGCTGTAAGTTGTCGCGGTCCCAGAAGTCGCCGCCTAGTCTCACTGGGTTTTTGTGGTCCACCATTTGCGCTAGGGTTATAAGTCCGACCTCTTCGCAGGCTTTGCATAGTGGCGAGTCTTGAAGTATTAACGCCCTGACATTACGCCACTGCTGCGTATTGTAACGCGGTTCTTTATAGGCTCCTTTGGTGTACTCTTTGCGTGCTTGTTTGCCACGCTTAGACTGGTTAATACTAGGCATTGGTATTCTCCTTGTATAGTGTTAGTTGCCCCTCGAATGTAGTGGGAATTGTAACGCATTCGCCGTTTCGGTTCTTGCCTATGATTAGCTCAGCCTCTTCTATTACTGGCTTCTCGTCTTGGTAATATGCTGGACGGAATGGGAATAGCACGCTGTCTGCGTCCTGCTCTATTGCACCTGACTCTCTTAGGTCGCTGAGTAGTGGGCGCTTGTCTTGGCGTGCTTCACTGGCTCGGCTTAACTGCGCTAGTATTATAACGGTTATGCTTAACTCCTTAGCCAATAACTTTAGGTTTCTGCTAATCTCGGCCACTTCCTGCTCTCTGTTTTGCTTGGTCCCTTTCACTAACTGAATGTAGTCTATTACCAGTAAGTCTAGCCCATGCTTGCCTTTGTGCAGTTTAACCTTGGCTTTAATGTCCGCTATTGAAGTCTCGGCGTCGTCGTCTATGTAAAAGTTAATTGTCTGGCTGTTGGCAATGTTACAGAGTTTGTCAATGTCCTGCTCCTTTAGCGCTCCGTTACGCACCTTGTAGTTGGGTATATTGCCAATGAGGGAAAGGTAACGCTTTGCCAGTTGCTCATTACTCATTTCAAGGCTTAAAAATAACGCTTTGCCTCCAGTCGCTGCAAAGTCTTTAGTAAGGCTTAAGGCTAGGGCTGTTTTGCCCATTGCTGGGCGTCCTGCTATTACAATTAAGTCGCCACCGTTATAGCCTCCTAGGTACTTGTCTAGGAATAACCAGCCAGTGGGTTTGCCAGTTAGGCGCTGCCCTTTCTGTATGTTTTCTACTATTTTGTCTACTACTTTGTTAGTCTCGTTTACTATGCTGTTAGGCGCCTTAGCGCTGCTAAATTGTGTGCTGTCTAAAAGCTGCTGGACTTCCTGCATTAACCCGTTAAGGTCCTTGTTTAAATTTAGGTTTCCAAGTCGGTCAATAAACTGAGTGTGTAGGTAATTGTATTCCAATTCTCGCAAATAAGGGCTAATAGAGGACTTATAAGCGACTTTTTGCTGTATGGTAAGGGTTTCTATTAACTCAGCCCCTTTTAGTGCCTTAGAGAGCCTTATTAACTCAAACGGTGTTCCCTCCAAATAAAGGGCGGTCATTAGGTTAATTAATTTTTGGTGTAATGGCTTTGTAAACCATTGGGGCTTCACCTTAGGAAGTTGGTGGTGAAACTCTGGGTAAAAGAGCAACTGGCTTATTATGTGCGTTTCGGTGTCCATGTTAGTTATAAATTAGTTTTAAGGTGTGGGCTTTTCTAAACGCTGCTTGCTTGGTTGGGTGCTCACTGTGCAGCTGCTGCTTTAGGTACACCCTCCAGACTTCTTTTTCGTTTACTGTGGCTTTAACTATTCTTATGTCGTGGTTAATGTTTACGCTATTCGTCATTTAAAGAGGCTTTAACGGGTTTAACTGTGGTTTGTGATGTAAATAGGTTGCTTTGGTTATTGTAGTCTCGTTTAATCCATCCAGCGGCTGCTAGTTTCCATTTGGTTATTTTGTTTTTACCGCGTTTCCAGTTTATACTCTCGTAGTAGTTAAAAAACGCTTCGGCTTCTTGTGGTGGTCGGTTATTTTCAGTAAAAAATAAAATGCAGTCTTGCAGTGATGGTGTTGTAACTTTCTGCCCTTTCTCTTGTTCTTTTTCTTGTTCTTGTTCTTCTTCTTGTTCTTCTTGCGATGGAGTATACATACTGTTTACATACTCTATCAATAGAGTATTTTTAACGCTGCAAAGTTCTGATTTTATGCAACTTAATACTTTTGGGCTAGTTGAGCCGTTAAACTTCATCCAATTTTTAAGAGCAACCTCTTGAGTAGACTCACTATACATAATTTTACCAGCTTTCACAAAGTACGCAAGCATTTTACAAACCTTGTCTAAAGAAAAGCCCAACTCGTAACAAATTTGCCTTTTGCTAATTTCGTAAATGCCGCACTGTTTTGTCCTTTCGTTTGTTAGAAGGTACAAATAAAATAGCCGTTGCTCATTATCTAAATCTCCTATAAAAGGGTCGCTCCAAAATGAGGTGTGTATTTTTCTAAAAATAGCCATAATTAAAACCCTTCATTTATTAAGCTGTAACCCATTTTTTCAGTAAACGAAATGCCGTCAATGTCAAAAGTATAAGTGTAAAATGTTATAAAATCTAATTCGTTATTTAAAACCTCTGGCAAATAACAAAACGCTCCATCTACATCCATTTCTTTACCAATCAAAACTATTTTAATGTCATAAAGGTGCAATTTATTTCGTTTTTCTAAATACGAGCGTATGCCTTTAGCGTAGCGTACAGCCTGCAAAAAAGCGCCAATAGAAACTCTGTCTTTTTTTAATTCATAGACAGTAATAATGCCCTGCTGCCGAATTTTGTAGTCTTTTGCTACTCGTTCAATAAATGGCCTTTCAAAAGTTATTAAATCGGCAATGCCATAATTACCAATTTTTAACTGCCTTAACATTTTGCCATTAATTGGCAGTCCCTTTTTGTTTACGGCGTCTATTCCAGACTCGTAAATGATTTGTTCCAAATCTTTTTCTAAAAATTTCATAAATAAAAAACCCCATCGCGGTAGTGCAGTAGGCTTGCAACTACCCCAACAGGGTTAAAGTTCTTTTAACATACGGAATAGCCTACATTCCAGTTAACGCTACAAATATAATTAACTCTGTGCTTGCCTTGTTAACAGATTTTCGTGGTAAAACTCAAAGCCTTTGTTAAACCAATGCTGGTGCTCTCGCTTTTCAGCGTCTAAGCATTCGTTTTTTAACCTTAGTACTTCATTTACTAGGCCGTCGTCTGTTAATTGTTTACGCCCGTAAGCCATGAGCAACTCAATGACTTTAACGGCGTAAGTTTCTACTGGTGTTAATTGTTCTGTATTCATGTTATTAATTATTCAAGTGTTAAATTGTGCGCATTCATGGTTATAAACAGCTCGTCCCGCATTTTTTGCAAGGCGTCTATAACTTCCTGCGGCGTGTCGTCTGGGGCGTACTTAATTTGTGCCCTGAGCAGCGCGTCCATTCTCTGGCACACTAAAAACCAATTCACGCCATTAACTGCGTAGTTAAACTCTTCGCGCTCAGTGTTGAGGTCATATTCTAAAATTGCTTTCATTCTTTTATAGCATAAGTTACTTGTATGTCGTGGGCTTTCTCGCCTAGCACAGTCTGTTTAAACGCCTTGCGCATTTCCTTTACCCAGTTAGCCTGCGGGCTCCCTATTTGTGCAACAAACTGCTGTACTTCTGGGCGCTCAAAACTGCGGTCCGTGTGTTCTATTTCAATTGTTATTACAAAGGTCTTCATTTGCCTTCATGGCCTCCAGTACCATTTTATAGAGTTTAGTTTCGCCCTTGTAGCCAAGGTTTAAATAGTTTGCAAACTGCTGGGCCCCGTGCATTGCACTGGTGTGGTGACGGTCCAGTAAGCGCGTCATTTTTGCCCAGCTTAGGTTATACTCATGGCGTGCAATGTACCAGAATAAATGCCGTGCTATTACAATGTTACGCTCACGGCTTTGGCTCATTAACTGTCCCGCTGTCGTGTTGGTAGCCTTGCAAACCTCTAGCAGTAACTCATTTATTAACTCCTTTTTGGTAAAATTTAGTTTTAACTTAGGGTTATTCAGTTCTGCTTTTAGCATTTCGACTTCTACATTGTGACGGTTAATAAGGCGCTCTATTTGTGCCTCGAGCGCCTTGACCTTTTGCCGTGTTTTGCCGTATAGTATTAAGTAGTCTACTTCAGTTTTTGCCTGCTGCATTTTTAGCCTCCCTTCTTTTCCGCTCGCAGCGTCTCTTCTGCTCTCTAACTCTGTGCATAAACTGCTCTGCTTCGTAAATTTGTAAACGCATGGCGTCCAGTTCTCCAGCGTGCACCCTTGTTAAATAGTTTAGGTCCTCAGCTGCTTCGTGTGCTACTTTTGCCCATGTCATTTTTGCGTCAGTAGTCTCGCGCAGCTTAGCCTTCAGGTCTAGTGCTTCTAATTGTAGAGCGTGCGCCTTGCGGCTTTCCTCTTTGTAAATTTGTTTCAGGCCCTTAATATGTGCAATTTGTGCTTTAATTGTGCCAATGCTAATAACAGCGGCTAGGCCCAGTGCGGTGTAAAATATATAAATCATATGTCTGTCGTTTTAATGCCATACTTGTAGCCTACATCGCTTTTGGCTGCATCCTCGCCGCTTCTAAACACTTCGGCGAAGTAGTGACTGCCCCAGCAAGGACCGCCCGCAGCATTGTAAGCCTCGGCTATGCAGTCGGCCTCCTCTTGTAGTCTTTTTTCAATTAACTTAACGGCCTTTTTAACGGCGTCGCTCGCGTTAGTTTTGCCTCCGTGGCGCTCGGTAAATTCGTAGTGCTCTACCAAGTGCAGAAGGTCTAAAATTGTGTTTTCAAGTGGTGTATTCATATTTATTTTATTTTGCCTTTGTACATGCGCTTAATTTCCTTGCGCTGGTGTTTCATTGCCTCGTTAAAGTTTGGCAGGAACTCGTCCCGCTCAAACTCGTAAGGCGTCGCCTCGGGTAAGTTGTTAAAGTGTTTAACTTGCTGCTTAACGCAGTGGGCGCCATACATTACCGCAATGGTAACGGGCGTTGCAATGATTAAATAAATTAGGTCTAGTGCCATAGTCGTATAGTTAAGGGGGCGATTAGGCCCCCGTGGTTTGTTGTTCGTTATAAAGCCAGTCAATAAAATTGCTTTTGTGCGGTTGAAGCGAAGGGGTTAAAGTTTCGCTAATTACCGTGAGCCCGTCAAAAATTGGCTGCGCATCTTTTGCAAAACGGTTAGCAAATTTGCCCTTGTAAACTATTTCCCTAGTGTGCATAGTGTAACCTTTAGCCGCTAATGTAGCAGCCTTTTTAGGTACAGAAACAAAGCCGCCGTCTAACAAACGAAAACACCAGCCAAACTTACCATAAAATGGGCCCTCTGCGCAAATCTCGCCAGCCTCATTAATTAAAACGCTGCACAAAGATTTTACAGTACAAAACCCATAGTCTAACATTTCTAGGCTTAGGTCGCGTTTTTGTAAAGCCTGATTTCTAGTCAATGAGTCTGCTGCCTGATGGTATGGACTGCCCCAGCTGTAATCGTCCTGACAGTCGAAATACCGTTGCATCCTCTCGTCATTACGCTGTTGGAGTTCGTCCATTGTCTGCTTGTAGGCGGCCAATATGTTAGCGCGGCGTGCCTCTTTGGTTAGTTCTAGTGTTTCCATAGTGTTAGTATTATGTGAATGCAAACAAAGCACATAGTTTTCACATAGGCAAGCACTTTGTAAAAATTTTTACAAAAAAGTTAAAAAAAGAAAACCCCTCAGCATAACCAAGGGGCTCCAACATGAAAACAGAATGCTATAAACTAACAAATAGCACGCAAATATACTACTCCAGTACCTTTTCTATTGCTCTTATTATTTGTAGGGTCTTAGGCTCGCGCTTTTCCCACTTTGTTAGCAGGCCTCGGCTTATGCCTACCTCCTCGCAAACTTGGTTTAAACTGGTGCCCTTTTCTATGCAGCGCTTGCGCCATTTAACTACTAGGTTCTCGTCATTCATTGTGCAAATTTACGAAATAGTTTGTATTTTTGTAAACATGAAAACAGAACATATTTTGAGCAAGTCCAGACTGGACCTAATTAACAAAGCCCCTAGCCTCTATAAACGCAAGTACATAGACGGCGTTAATGAGCAAGTAGAAACCCCTGCACTGGTGTTAGGCAAAGCGTTACACTGCCGAGTTTTTGAGCCAGCCGAATGGGGGCTGCGTTACACCATAGCGCCAGACATTGACCGCAGAACCAAGGACGGAAAAGAACGCTGGGCCGAGTTTCAACAGCAAGCCGAGGGCCTAACAGTTGTAACGCGTGAGCAAGACGACGCCATAGAGCGAATGAATAGCGCCATTTATAAGCACCCCGCTGCGGCTTATTTGCTTGGCTTAAAAGGTACCAGTGAAATAATGGTTAACTGGGTTGACGAGGTGAGCGGCATTCCCTGCCGTGGCATTTTTGACCGCCTTACTACTAGCGCCATTATAATGGACCTAAAAACCACAGACGACGCAAGCCCTAAAGGCTTTGCTAGAAGTTGCCATAAATATAGGTACCATGTGCAGGCCGCCTTTTATATTGACGGCTTCGAGCGTGCCTATAACCAACTCTGCGAGGGCTTCTTTTTTATTGCAGTAGAAAAGAGCGAGCCTCACCTAGTTGCGGTTTACTATTTAACCGCCGAAGACATACAGCGAGGCCGTGAGCAATACCGCGACGACATTAATAAATTTAGCGAGTGCCTAGCAGCAGACGAATGGCAGGGCTATGGTGACGGCGTGCAGGAATTAACACTATTTAATCATGGAAAATAAAACAGAACTAACACAAACAGCAGCGCCTTTGTCGGCGTTTGAAACAGCACAGAGACAAGCAAAGGCGTTAAGCGCCAGCGACTTGGTCCCGCAGCAGTACAAAAACAATGTAGCTAACACCTTAGTAGCCCTTGAAATTGCAAACAGAATAGGCGCCTCGCCGCTTATGGTAATGCAAAACCTTAATATAATACATGGGCGTCCAAGTTGGGGCAGTTCGTTTATTATAGCGGCTATAAATGGCTCTGGCAAATTTACCGCCCTGCGCTTTGTTGGCGACTTGGCCAAAGGCATTAAGGCGGTTTGTCAGGAAAAGGCGACTGGTGAAACGCTAGAAGGTCCTACCGTTACCATGGACATGGCAAAGGCTGAGGGCTGGGTAGACAAGGCAGGCAGCAAGTGGAAAACTATGCCCGAGTTAATGATGCGTTACAGAGCAGCCGCATTCTTTGGCCGTTTATACGCGCCTGAAATTACCATGGGAATGCACAGCACCGAGGAGATTATAGACATACAGCACGAAGAGCCCAAGGCGGTTGCTGCAATTAACGAAGCTATTAAAAAGTAATGCAGTTCAATAACGACTTTGCGTTCGATTTAATTGTGGGGCAAATGGCCGAAAAAGAACTGGCTGCCGTTCTGCAAGACAAACGCATAGAAGTTAAGAGCGACAAGCTAGCGCATAAAACTGGTAATGTATTTGTAGAATACGAGAGCCGAGGCAAGCGCTCAGGCATTGCAACTACGCAAGCAGACTACTATTGTTTTGAGGTGAAGGGCACCTACATATTAATTAGCGTGCCCCGCCTTAAAATTATAGCGCGTAAACATATTGGCACCGACAAGGACATAAAAGGAGGCGACGAGAATACTAGCAAAGGCATTCTGCTGCCTATTTTAGACTTGCTTAACGCGTAATGTCGCTAGAATTAATAAGCGTATAGGTAAAAGAGTTGCCCCATATTTCGGCAGCAGTTTCACATATTGCCATAAATTTGTTAAAGTCCTGAGTGCGTTTAAATACTTGGCAGCCTTCGCTCCAGCGGTCCACTCTCACAGAGTCTAGCCCTGCCTTATGTATGTTAATACCAAACACGCCGCGTTCGGTTCTGTCCTCTTGGTAAATGCCATCGTTTTTAAAGTCTCTATAAACCACCACTGGGCCGCATTGCCTAAGTGCTTTATACTTGCCTTGATGTAGGCCTAACATGTAAGCGCTTCTGTACTGCCCCGCTTTTAAGCGTGCCGTGCCTGCGCCGTTGTCAGTAGTAAACTTATAGGTTAATAGTTCCCAGTTGTCTTTAACCTTATAGGCTAAAACAATGTCATCGTCAAAGGCATTGGTAACTTTTAGGCCAGTGCTTGCGTTTCGCACGCCTATTATATTAAGGTTGTAGTCGCCCGTCTCAAACCATTTGTAACCCAGCGCGGTAATGGTCCGCTTTAACTGTGCTATATTATACATGCTTAATTCGTTTTATAGGTGTAGGCTTCTATTCTATAATGCTGGTTATTTTTGCTTCTGTTGTGTGTTGGTTTAAGAATTAACCAGCGCCCGCCTAGTGGCTTTGGTGGCGCCCCTCGCTCTACATGCCAGCCGCCTTGCCCTTCATTATATTCCTCTTTGTAGGAAGGGGTCCTAATCATTAGAATGTCTTTAAGTTTTATAGAATTGTGACGGTCCAAGCGTTCTACTGTATAGGTTAACTCTGTGCTCTCATGTACATGGCCCATCCAAATAGCATCCGCGCCTTCTACCATTGTCTGCATGCGGTTAAATTGAATAACGCCCTTTGTAACTGGACCGCCACCGCCTGAGCCGTGAAAGTATTTTAGTTTGTAGCTCATGTTTACTTCTGTGCTTGTAGAAAACTGCCATATTACCCAGCCCCCATAGCCGCCCACTTGTATAGTGCTACCAGTAACAGCGTTTAAAGCACTTACGAAACGCTCTATAACATCCGTTTCGCAGTGGCGTAGTATACTAGTTTCGTGGTTGCCGTAGCCTATTACCTTAATGTTTTTGGCGTAAGGTTTGAACCATTCTACTGCCGTGTCTATAACCAAGTCTAAATAGCGTGAGCCGTTATGCTCTGGCCTTATGTCTGACTTGCTACGGCGTCCGTCATATTTGCCCTGCATTAAACAGAATAAGTCCCCGTTAATAAGTATGTCGTGGCCTCCCTCTACTGCCTCCTGCATGTGCTTAGCCAGTAGCTCGCGGTCGCAGTGTGGATTGTCCCAGTGGCAATCACTAATTAAAAGCGTTTTGCTCTCAACAAATTTAGAGCGGGTTATATAAACATTGTTAGTTTTCATAAAAGCAGGGCCACAATAGTAACCGCCGCTAAAATAGTGCATAGGTTTTTAAAGCGCGTTACCTTTTTGTCTCGGTCCTGCAACTCGTCCAATAGTTTAGACTGTATTTTGTCCTGCTCTGCAATTACCGCGCTGTCAATTTTGCGGTATTCACGGCAAAGCGCTAACTGCTCTCTGGCTTCTGCGCCTTTAAGTAAATAGTAATTACTTGCCGCTAGAGTCGAGGAGTCTGTGCATTGACAAAAGGCGGCGGGTTGCTGCGCAGCTAGTGTCACCAGCAAGCACAATAAAAAGCGTTTCATATTTAGTATTTAAAATTCGCTGGGTGTCTCGTAATGTTTTGTATTTCAGTTTAACGCGTTCTAGCGTGTCGTGCTGCAATGAAATGCTGTTTACATATATATACTGCTCTCGCTGCTTTCTATTCGTTTTAACGACAAATAAAAGGGCATAAACTGCAAAGGCTATGCAAGCCAGTAAAAACAAGTCTACTGCAAAGTCTTTAAGGCGTTTCATCTGTAAAAAAGTTAGTAACAAATTTACCAACAGCCCCCGCTATTCCGCAGGCCAGCATAAGTTTAGGGTGGTCAATGTTTAAACCAGCAACAAACAAAGAGGCTGCGGCTATACTGTCACCCAATACCCTTAAGCGCTTGGGCGTAGGGGCAAAGTAGTTTTTAAACTTTAGCCTTGGCCTCTGCTTGGTTTGCATGACTTATGCTTGTTAATGTGCTTAGTATGTCTGCGCAGTTTCTTTTTAGGCTTAGGGACCCAAGCAGAAGCGGTGCTAGTTTTTGCCTTTGCCATCGAGCCTATTTATTTTTTTGCCCCAGTACACCACCGCCAGCACGCCCGAAATAATACCGAGAATACCCACGCCAAAAGTAACAACTGGCTGCCAAGTTTGGGTAAAAGTAATGACGGCCGAAGAGCCGCTAATAGCCGTAGCAATGGCCGCGCTGGTGTCATTATTAAAGTTTTTCATTTACTGGCTCAGGTAGTTTGCAATAGTCCGACTCTGGAAATTTCTCACAATACCCTTTCAAATACAATGAATCATCACCCGAAAAGGTGTGAATCCCCATCGGGTCGGGCCAAACCTCAAACGGCGTAAACTCTGCGGGTGGTTCGGTATAGAACAAAATGTCAACTGCCCACTTTTCGCTTAAAACTGCGGGGGTTACAACCTCCATCCCGTCATAAACGGCGGGTGTAATCGGCAAAAATCCCAACTCAACAACCGCACAATTTACAAAGGTGGTTGTTTCGCCACCCTCGGGGTTGGTTGTGGTTTGTTCTATTAACTTGCGAAGGGTTGCCCATTCGGTCGGGGTAAATTCGAATTTTGCGAAGGTCTTCATTTAGATAGTTGTTAAGGATGCAAGTTCTGCGTTTGTTAATCTTGACGGAAAGTGTGTGTATTGATTAAATACAAATTGGTTAAATTCAGATGTGCCTTGATAATTACCCAAACTCAATAAATTTTCAAAATTCAAAGGCGTTCCGCTGGATGCGGTTGCAACACTAACTCCATTGACATACAAAGCAAAATCATTATTTGCATAAGTTAACGCAATTTTATAGCGGGTATTTGGGCTTAATGTTATAGAAGATGACAAATTTCCAAAAGGCGGATTTGTTATAATTCCATTCCCGCTATTCAAATACATATAACCTTGATTTGCTGATGAATCGGTATAATAAAAAAATTGTTTGTAATTTTCACTTGTTAAAACGGGGTTTGTTTTGATGTCAAAAAATACCGTTCCACTTGTTCCGCCTATCAAACTACTAATCCCCGTTTTGCTACAAGCATCCGCCACCCTTGTGGCACTTGCTGATGTGGTTGGGATGTAGGATGTGGGGTAACTGCTTTGCTCGTATTGGCAACCCCATATGTACACGCCCGAAGTTCCATCACCTACATAACTTTCATACCTCGCGTTCACATTTGTATCCAAAATAGATATTCCTGCGGTTGCATAAGTACCCGTCACAACATAGTTAATGCTAATCCTATACCACCCGTTTGCCATATTTGATATTTGATAATCAGTTATGCCACCCGTATACCCAACGACTCCATTTATCAAATCAAAATTTAAATATCCGCTTCCCTCTTGCCCTCTGTTTAATTGAATCCATTGATTGTTAAAATACTTAACATACCACGATTGAGAGTGTGCATTCCCGTTGTTAACAGCAAAGGCCGTATTCACTATTCTGTGATTACCCGTGCTTGTATCCTCGATTAATTTATCCGCGTTTTGCGTCCCATCGGGTGAAATTGTAGCATTTGCCGTAATAGTTGACCCAATTTTACTCCAATCCGCATTGTCGAACTGCTCGGAATAAAGCACCAAATTCGTACTCTGCTTTTCAAGTAGTAACGAAGGACACCCCCCTCCCCCATTTTGATAAGTAAGGCGTGGAACATTTAGGCGGTCGGTTGTGGGGAAATAGGGCTTGGCGGTTGAGCCGATGTTGAGTTGTGCGCCCCAAACCCACATAGTTCCGATTGTGCTTGTTGCTGCTAATACCCACGCTTGAATTTCATAGCATCCGCTTGGTGTTGTGAATGTTCTTTCTATTTTTGCCCAAGCACCCAATACAACACTACTTGAATAATTATAGTATTCAATGTTAGTCGAATTTGTATTGTCATAAAATCTCATTTGTTGCCCTAATGCCGTTCCACCATAAACATAAAATGTCCAAGTGTACACGCTATTTGGCATCACCGAAATAGTTTGTTTTACATCATTGGCATTGTTTGAAATTGTTAATTTATCTGCCGTTAAAGTTCCGTTTGGTGCGGTTATGTCATTTGTCGTAACAGTTACATTTGCTAAATTCCAACTGCTAAAATTCTCCGAATTGGTAGCCAAATTCCACGGGCAAACCTCAACCAATCCCGCGCTATTTATGCGCGTTCCGTTGGATGCTCGGGTGAAGGAAAGGTCGCCGCTGCCATCGGTGGGAATTACGCTATAAACTGTGTCCTCTTTATAGCCAGAGGGCACCATTACCAAACTGGCTTTATTTAATAAATCGCTCATTTTTTATAAGTTGTTAAGTTTTCGAAGTAAACAGCCGATGCCTTCGTAATAGCCACCGTCTGCAGTTACACGCGCTTTATACAACTTAACCAGAGCCCAGCCCTGACCTTTATAAGCTGCACCTCGCGTGCCAATTCCGAGGTTTTGAGTTACTAGCATTTTTTAATAACCAATTACAGAGCCGCTGCTAATTACAAAGCCAGTAATTTTATTGCCCTTACCTGCTGGCAAATAGGCGCCTTGTTGAAAAGTAACTCCTGACATTCCGCGTGCGCTCAGCACATTGGTGGCGGTGCCATTCTCTTGAGTAACTGTAAAGGAAGTAAAAACGGTGTCCTCTTGTGGAACTACCGCGTCGTAACTTACACTGGTAACGGTTGCAGCCGCGTGGTATTTAAACCCCTGCGAGCCTGCTATAATGTCTGCGCTTGCTTGTGCCATAGTGCCTGCAATTTACAAACACATTAAACGCAAGTCGTTAACAAATTAAACCTCTGCAATAATATACCACTGCGCCCCGTCGCTTATAATTGTTTTGCTTCCGTACAGTTGGTTAATAGTTGTAGCTGTTGCCCCGTCTATATTGTAAGCGCCGCCGTCAATAGTTACTACATGTGAAGTCGCTGTCTTTTTAAAATAGTATTTTTTGCCCTTGCTCTCGGTGGCATTCGGTAAGTTAATAGTTACATTGCCGTCCGTGCTATTACAAATAATTAACTCGTAGCCGTTAGTAATTGTGTGGGTTCCAACTGCATAAGTGACGCTAGCGTTATGCTCTTGTATATGCCAGTCTAAAACCTCGGTGCTGTCTTTGTATTCCAGCATTACTTCCCAGCGCGTGTTAAGCGTTGGCTGTGTAGTCGGTGCCCCGTCCGAGTAGTTAACTAAATGCTCTACTAGTCTGTCTGGTATAGCGCTAGTTTCTAGGTTAAGTTTTGTAATTGCAAACTCATGGTAATTTAGTCGCTCTCGAATAGTCCGCTCTCCAGTCCTAGGGTTATACTCTTCGCTCCCGCCGCCAGTTGCTAGCGTGTAGTCAGGCGCAAGCCCTAGCCATTCGCCCTGCCAACTTTCCGAGCGTGGGTAAAATGTGCCCCCGTTAAACAGCCATTTAGTAGAGTCAAAGTTAAGCGACTTAATAGCGCTCAAAGTTCCAGCGTCGTGCCAAGTACCCTGCACAACTGGCACAAATTTATTATACATGCCGCCAATACGACGGCCGAGAATTGTGCCTAAGTCCGCGCTTATTGCACTAGCATAACCGCTGAACCAGTTAGAACTTAAAACAAAAGTAGAGCCGTTGTAAACATAAATAGAGCCGAACCCAAACGGCCCCTCGTCGTCATAGTAAGCGGGCTCAAGTTCTATAAGTTGGCTGTTGCCACTGGCACCCGTTACGCTTACAGTCTGCTTAGTGGTGTGCTGAAAGTCTGGGTTTTCTATTGACCCGTAAGGCTGCGCTGCCGTAATGGTTCCCCAGAAGTTAATCTGGTTAGTCGTGCTACTGGCCCAGTTGTTAGGCGCCACAAAGAAACCCTGCTCAGCTTCTATGTAATAGTCTACAAATAGACGCGTGTAGCCAGTAGGCACTTGCGGCATTACAAAGTCCATAACATGAGTGTTCCAACTGTTACGGGCGTTAGTCACTGTTAGCTCTTGGGTTTGCCAAACGGGCGTAGCAACTGTATTAAAAGCGTTTGTAATTGGGCTGTATTGTGAAACTGTGCCGCCTGAGTTTTTAACATAAATGCGGTAGTAAAAAAGGTAACGCTGGTAACGCTTGGCACTGCTTGCACTAAGTGCTACATAGGAGTCGTCGAACCACTTGCACAGCATGCGGACCCGTGTAGGTTTGCTGGCTTGTATTGTCTTGTCAACTATTGACAATTCGATGCTGTTATTGTCTGGCTCTGTCCTTAAAACAAAAATAGCATTTTGCCTTTCCTCTATAACATCCACGGCCCTAACTGGTGGTTGGTAGGTTAGCGTTGGCTTTGCTTCCCATTGTGGCCTAACATTAGCAGCAAGGCTAACGGCGTGCGGTGTGCTGCCAGTGCTTTGGAAAGTTCCCGCAGCGTTATAAATTCTAGTAGTTAAGTTAGTAGCATTATAGGCGTCGTCTGGTAAAATCCAAAACGCCCCGCTCTCTAATGTAATGCGGCTGCCGTAAATGCTTAGTATTTGCTCTATGGCTTGCTTGCATGTTAGTAAGTCTATATTTGTGCCAGCCTCGAAGGGGTCCGTAGTGTCAATGAATTGGACATCGGCGAAAGGGTCAAAACTTTGGTAAAAACTAAGCAGGTTAAACTTGGTATTTGCCAGCCCCTTGTAACTTGCCTGCGCGGTGTCATACATTGTAACCCCGTCGCGTAAGTAGGTCGTTTCACCCAAGGCGGTCCAGTAGTCATCAAGTCCGCAAAGTTCCAAAGACTTGCGCACTATGTCCAAGCCCGTAGCCAATGAGTCAGTAAACCAGTCGGGGCTTACAAAGAAACCCTCTAACAAGTTTAACGAGTCAACAGCCACCAAGTCAAACACTGGCGCCCCGTTAATGCTCTCGCGTAAGTAGTCTGCTTGGTCTGCAACTACTCGGCCTACATAATAAAGCGCGTCTGCTCTATAAACTATAATAGCATAGCGGTTCTCTTCGCTGTTTGCTATTGCTATAAAAGCATTACGCACTGCGTCGCTAGGCATAACCCAACTAGTATTTATTCTACTGGGCCTAACAAATTTTTGGTAGTAAGTGTCGCCCTCGCCTTGGCGTTCAATGGTAAAGCCGTTGCCTGCTAGGGTTAATTCTATGGCGTCTTCTAATTCAATTAACTTTTCAAGTAAGCAACTGGCGCCCTCTTGGTAGCCTCCTGCTGCTGTTACTCTGGTAGCATAACGGCTGGCAAAGTTGTTAGCACTTGAGCCAGTAGCCCCGTCCCAGAGTTCCACTCTGTACTCTATATTTTCAATGCTCAAAAACGAGCCGTAATACTTGCGTGCCATTAACCCCTTTTGCTGTCTTTATTATAACGCTCTAAAACTATTGCCAAGTCTCGGCCCTGAATTGTAGTGCTTGCCACAAAGCCGCTGCTGCTGTCCCCAGTTTTTAGCATGCCCTTAAGTTTGTCTAACGGTGCTATAACTTCTGGGTTATTACGAGCGTTTGGGTATTCGCCAACTAAGCCTAAAGTAGGACCGCTAACAATACCACCCTCGGCAAATGCTGTGGGCGCTGGTCCTTTTTTTAACAAGCCCATAATGGCAGCAGAACCCGCCACCAATGCTATGCCCGCAGCTATACCAATCTCGGGGCGTTTTATTATAAACTCTTTAAATGCCTTCGACGCTGTTGCCGTGGCAATAAGTGCAGAACCAAAAGCCCGCATAAACCTAGCTACTGAACTTAGCAACGCTTTGCCAAAGTCATCAAAGCTATTTATTTGCCCACTAAGTACGCCCCCAATCATGTCGCCAAATGCTTCTAGCCCTTCTGCGGTCATGCTATTAAAAGCCGTATTAACGCCCTCCATTGATTTTTTCATGCGCTCCTCATATTCCTCTTGGTTTATAACGCGCCTTAACTGCTCCTGCCTTTGTAGACGAGTTTCCTCGCTCATGGCTTTACTAGTAGACTCAATTGGTCCGCTAATTGGCTTGGGGCGTAATGCTGGCGTAGCCTTAGCAATGCCTGCGCGGTCAAGGTCCAAATAACTTAGCGCTCGCTCCCTGCCTTCTTTTTCTATTTTTTGTTGCTTTTTTAATTCTTCGGCATTTGCTTTAATTGCTTTATTCTGCTCTTTAATTGCTTCTGTATTTTTAGTAACGGGCGTAATGCTTAAGCCTTGCGCGTTACTCATGTTTATAATAGCGTCAATTTGCGACTGAATTTTAGCCGCGTTTTGTTCTGCTATTGTGCCGACATTCTTTTGGCTTTCTACAAATTTCTGTACATCTGCAGGGCTTGCCCCTTTTGCATACAGTCTATTTATTTCTGCTTGCTGTGAAATTTGCGCCTGCTGTTTCCCTAAATCATAATCAATAATTTTGGCGCTGAGTTCCTGCAACTTTGTAAAGGCAGCTTTTGCTTTTGCCTGCTTATAAATTTCGTTTGTTAAATTACTAGTTGCAATTTTTAACTCTTCGCTGCTTGCCTTGTCTAGGCTTTGGTTAGCTAAAAAGTCTGGGTAAATTTTCTGTATTTCAGCCAGTGCATTTTTACGCTCGCGCATGCTGGCGTTATGGTTATTAACTACGGCCAACAAACCGCTAACGCTCTTAACTTCCTCCTCAAAATTCTTTTGTGTTTCGCTGTTAATTTCGTTAAATAACTTTTGCTGCTCTGCGGCTTTCTTTATTCTCTCTTGGTAATTGCCTACCGCTATAACAATGGCGGCCAATGCTGTGGCTGCTAATGCCCAAGGCGCTGCGGCCATAGCTAAGTTAAACGCCCTTTGTACTCCCGTGGCTGTACCTACTGCACTAGCGTAAGCGGTTTGCGCTGCTGTTAATACCGTGGTCCGCAAAGCTAGTAAGCCCTGCATGGCTGCGCTCTCCTCTTGTAGCAAGGTTTGAATTTCCTGCAAACCAGTTACTACCGCCATGACAGCTTGTAGTTTAACCATGGTTTTTTGCAAGTTCTCACTCTCTACGCCTAATAAAGCAGTAGCCCCTTCTACAACTGAATAGGCCCCAGCAACTGCTTGCACTGTACCAATTGCAGCGTCAAGTCTTCTAGTGTCACTGGCAAAGTATGAAACCTCAGCGCGAGCGTCGCCTATGCTGTCTTTAATTTTACCCGCTTGCTTTATAATGTCATTAGCTACATTTTGAAACTCAGGGCCTAATGCTCTGGCCTCCATAGCCAAGTTAGTTAACTGCCTAACAGTTCCAG
>Ga0208783_10001021_pt1 | contig 16965 bp, 22 predicted proteins | sample DEB19_08_DNA_2_FD_184529 | JGI IMG/M metagenome (GOLD analysis project Ga0208783, IMG submission 184529) | Aqueous microbial communities from the Delaware River and Bay under freshwater to marine salinity gradient to study organic matter... | ecosystem: Environmental > Aquatic > Marine >...
ATCAAGAGAAAATGCCGTACAAGAGCAAGGCACAGATGGCGTACTTCCACGCCAACCAGAAGCAACTGGAGAAGAAGGGGGTCAACGTGAAGGAGTGGGACCAGTCGTCCAAGGGGAAGAAGTTACCCAAGAAGGTACAGCCACAACCAAAGAAGAAGTAACTGTAGATAAAGAAGCTATACAGAAAAATTCATCAACAGAAATAGAAAGAGTCAAGTCGCTAACAAACGATGTTGAAGATGGAGCCACATTTAATTTAGATGGGACAAAGTATGAAGGAAAGGGTCTAGTCGTTCCAGTAGTAAGTAAAAACACAACTGCTGAAGAAGTTACTCCTGAAATGATATCTGATTTTGTTGAAGAGCATAAAGATAAAATTGGAGATAATGAAACAGTAAAGGTAGGGATATATAAATTTCCTAACAGCAACAAGGTATCTATAGATCTTAACATACTTGCTCCAGAGTCATCAAGAGAGCAGGCCATTGAGTTCGGAAAGAATGCAGACCAGGAGTCGCTATTTGACTTGGGAACATTCGAGAACGTTAAGACTGGTGGTACTGGAGTTAATCCAGTTCAATTTACAAACGAACAGTTTAAAGAAATATCAAAAGCCTTTGCAGAAGGAAGAGTTCCAAATGTATTTGGTAAAGAAACTACTATACAAGAAGTAACTATAACTCCAGAGACTCGTCAGACTGTTACTGAAAGAATCAATAAAGAGACTGACACAAAAAGAAAGAAAGTTTTCACAGCTGTTCAAAAGGTATTGTCTGCTATTCCTAACTCACGAATTATATTGCACGACAACGTTGATGCATTTGTTTCTGGTGTTGCCAAGTCTGCTGGTATAACAAACGATGAGGCTATATCTCAAGGAGTTAATAACAACAGAGGATCATACGTTAATGGTGACATACACATTAACTTAGAAACGGCTGGTGTTACTACCGTATTCCATGAAGCATTCCACGACCTATTGGCTAAGAAAGGTATGGAAAACAATGCATTGTTAGACATGGCTAAAGGTCTTAAGTCAGTTATATCTGACAAGGCACTTAAAACAAGACTTGATGACTTTGTATCTAACTATGAGCAGGGAGAAAGAGCTGAGGAATATACTACTGAGCTAGGTGCTATCATGGCTGAGGCACAGAAAGAACTATCTACCACAAAATTCCAGCAGTTCAAAACACTAGTCAATAAGATAGCCAAAAAGTTAGGTATGCCTGTTATCTTTTCTGCTGCATCAACATCACAGGATGCTGTTGACTTTATGAACTCAATGTCTGGCAAGCTTGGTAAGGGTGAGCAGATTGAGGTGGGAGAAGTTAAAGGTAAGACTGGTATAAAGGCTCAAGCGGAAAAATTATTTTTAAAGGAAACATCTAAATTTAAAAGTTTAGACGATATAGCTAAATATATTCAATCTTGGGTAAGTGAAAACAAATTATTTGATAAATCTATAGAAGATGTTTCTGATCAAGAAGTGATAGATAAATTTGCAGAGCATATACTAAAAGAAATAAAGGCATGGGAATCGATAAAGGGATCTGATTATGTTGGATTCTATGATGAAGATATTCCGCAAAGATTAAATCCAGAACTTCAAAAATTTGCAAAAGAAAGATATGGAAGAGAATTAACAGATGAAGAAGTATCTCTATATCATATAGTTAGTGCATTTGCATCTCCGTCAGCAGATCCTCAGTTTGATTCATCAAAAGGCCTTGAAGTATTTGATAAATATATGATGACTGGAGAGTTAACTGCTTATGGAACTGAACAGGCTACTATATGGGATACGGACTCGAAAGGGAAAAGATACGATACTGGAAAGTTAAAATTTGATGAAAATGGAAACCCAGTGTATAAGCAAGTAGCAAAGGCATATGCAACTACTTCTTTAGAAAAATTTAATAATATAGTAAATCATTTTAAAGGAGATGTTTCAAAAGCAGTAAATTGGGTTCTATCTAATCATAGTTTTGAAGAAGCATCAAAAATGATGAACAAACCAACTACTGGTCTAAAAGCAAATCAATTAGATGAGAATGAATATTTTACAAAAGAAAATGGAGGAACTGGTGTATTTGCAATAACTGGAGCCAAACTAGGTTCATACATATTGAATAGAGTAGGAAATTATTCTACTGTCACAAAAGATATGTGGTATGCTAGAACTTTAGCTAGATTAGCTGGTGAATCGTTAACAGAAAAGGGAAAAGCTATAAAAAGCCCATGGGCATCAAATACTAAGCAAGGATTAAGAAAAAGAAAACTTGCAGACAAGGCATTTGAAATAGTCGCAAAAGAACTAGGAACAAACCCTGCTGATGTTCAACAAAAAATATGGGACTTTGAGAAAAGATTATATGAAAAACTAGGAGCTGTAGAAAAGTCAAGTTATGCTTCAGAAGGATTTAAGTCTAAGGCTAAAGAAATATTATCGCAACAACCACCATCAAACGCCAAAAAAATCAAGGCTCAACGTACTGCTCCAGGTAACAAGTTATTCAATGAGCCTCTTAAGGATGCGGAGACAATATCTAAGTCGTACATGAAGTCTGTAGGTATGGATTATATACCTGTAGAAAAGATAACAAAGCTAAATGAAAATCTTTCTAAAAGGATATCTGATGCTTACGACAAGATGAAGAATGATCCTAACGATCCAAATGTTAAGGCTGCATACGAGGCTATGGCAAAGGAGACGTTAGAGCAATACAAGGCTATTATAGATAAAGGATACAAGGTAGAGATAAATAACACGGAACCATACTCTGACTCTGGTGCAATGATAGAGGACCTTAGAGACAACAAGAGAATGAAGATATTTTCTACTGAGTCTGGGTTTGGAGATGAGCCTATTACCGATGAGCAAAGAAAAGAAAACCCATTGCTTAGAGATAGTGGTTTCAAAGATGTAAACGGTGAGACCCTACTAGTAAATGACGTGTTTAGATTTGTACATGATTTTTTTGGTCATGCAAAACTAGGTAATTCATTCGGTCCAATTGGTGAGGAAAACGCATGGAGGGTTCACTCAGAAATGTATTCTCCAGAAGCTAGAAAGGCTATGACATCTGAGACAAGAGGTCAGAATAGCTGGGTTAATTTCAGTGGTGTAAACGATGCTGTATTTAAGAAGAGAGACAAGGCCAGACAGTTACGCAAGGAGGGCAAGATAGAAGAGGCAAATCAAATGGTAGGTGAGGTTTATGAAGAAATGAGTTTTGCCGATCAAAAGGTAGGACTTCTTCCAGACTTTGCATTTGAGGAAGGTAGACCATCAAAAATCAAGGCCCAAAAACAATCCAAAGAAGACGCTATACAAGACGCCAAGGATATACACGAAAAGTCGTTCAAAAGATTTAAAGATAGTAAGAGAGCAATAGCAAACGCTGTAAATAATCTTGAGAAGTCAAAATGGTACAGAGATGCTGACGATATTCAGAGAGAAGAGGCCGTAATAGAAATCAAAAAATTCTTCGGAGAAAAACTAAAGGCCGCTCCATCTGTTGCTAAGATTACTGGTAAAACTAAACAGACTGCATTTGTGTCAGACCTTGCTGCCGCAATTCGTGACCAGGTTAAGCTACAGGCACGATCATCTAGAGAGACGGCCAAGAATATTAATGATAGACGAAAGGCCCTAGGAGAGGCTATAAAGGAGACCATAAAGAACTACAAGGGCAAAATCACAGACAAACAGCTCATCGCTATTAATAGAAGGATTGCAACCGTTAATCTGTTTAACCAAGAGATGGTCGATAGGGTTGTAGACTACGTTAACAAGGTGATGAACAATGCTGAGTACGCCACAAAAGTTAACAACGCATTTGCAGAGAGACGTGCCATCAGACGCATGCTTAAGTCTGGCAACATGGCCGAGACCGCAGCCGTTGCAAAGGAATTTACACAGATCGACCCGTCAATGGTTGACGACATCGATGCCTACCTTGAAATGGCCGCAAAGATAAGGGGAGCCGTCAAAACGTCAAGACGTGTCAAAGACTCGGTATCTCTAAAAGAGATTGTGAACTTTGCAGAGGTTTACGAGTATATCAAGCCAACACTTGAAGCACAAGAGGAATCAATGAAGAACATGAGACTGGCAGAGTACAACGAGCTGGTCGAGGACGGGACCATATCTAAGGATATGACTCTAAAAGAAATAAATAGAATAATTAATTCCATTAGAAACAATGAAGACGCTGCTATAAAAGAAGATCAAGAGAACGAGGTCAGAGAAGTGTTAAAAAGTAAACTAGACTACATAAAGTCTCTACTATCTCTGCACCTTCCACAGTTGGGTTACAACGCACTGACTGGAGAGACGACAATAATAAGCGAGAAAGTCAGACAGATGATACAAAAGATCATCAAGTCAGATATGAGCAACATGTCTACAAAACAGATGATCGAGATGGTTGACTCTCTAAATAATTTCTTCGAGAACGGAGCCGTTGGAGGTATAGAGGCCGCATACAACACATTTATTGGAGAGGAGAAATTAAAAGCATTAATTAGTATTGGCAAAATAGCTAAAAAAGTAAAATTATATTTTTCTGGTAATCTTGGCGGTAAAGTAGCCAAACAATTAACAGCGTTAAATATGGTCTTTGAAAGGATGTTTGTCGGAGTAGAGAATGCTAATGAAGTTTCTGAGGCATCTGGAATAGAGGATGTAAAATTAGGCGCAAATGAAGCAAGACGCATGGCCAGAGATATACAGAATAAATATGTAGAGACATTTAAAGGTTTCAAAAAATTCTTTAAAACTGACAATGTATTTGAGAGGGGAGTAATCGCATTTGTATTAAGAAATGTAATTGGAAGCGAGGCTGAAATTAAACAAGAACTTAATAGAAGGATAGACCTGTTGCTTGAAAGCGCTGCGGTATTAAAATGGGGAACTATAGAGGAGCAAAAAATTGGAAAGATTTATGAAAAAGTATTAGAAAAGCTTGACGTTAAATCAAGAGATTTAGAAACTATACTAAAAAACGCAGAGCCAATGAATGTATCTGCTGTTAATTGGTGGATAAATGAATGGTCTAAACACTATTCGGATTTATATGATGTATCTCTTTCTGTATACAATACAGTACTAGGAAAAAATACTAGCTATACTACTGATAGTTATAAGGCATTGGCGGAAGGAATAGATGCAGTAAATAAAGCAATCTTAGAAAGCAAATCCTCATATATAGCTAGCACAGATGCTTATACACACACAGGTAAATCTGGCGTTCTAATAGAGCCTGTCTACCCAACAGAACTACCAAAAGGTAAAGGAGCTAGGTTTGTAAGCTTGGATTTTGACATGAATAATGTTACCGCTCTGAACGGTGCATTGGTCGACATAAAAACAGCTGGCGCCATTAGACAGGTCAAGTCTTTCTTTGACTCTAAATCGTTAAAGATGTTAATACCATCAACAGACGACAGAACAATGCTTAGGAATAGAATAAATACGTACATAGCCCGAATAAAAAACAAAGATATTATATCTAGAAATGTAATTAGTGATTTTGATAATATACTAAATGGTATATCAACGCTTGGTACGGCATTGGGTCTTGGACAAATCCTGCAATTTGTAAAGCAATCAGCAACAGTTATCTTAAGCACTGCCATGCAAACTGGAAAATATACAAAAATATACTCTGGAAAATCATTCAATGACTGGCTAAACTCAACAGGTGCAACAGTATCAAACAGGGGTCAAGAATCGCTGACATCTATTGAAAGCTCTTACAATAATCTTAGATCATTTAACGGTACATTTGGCCAGGCCATGAAGTGGATAAAAAATAATAGTCAATGGCAGCTTAGATTGTTTTTATCAGGGGCAGATGTTTTTGTAGCTAGGGCGTCATTTAAGTCTTACTACGAACAATACTTAGCAAGAAAAGGATACGATGTATCTAAGATAGATTGGTCTACATGGAACGAGACAATAAAAAAAGAAGGAATTGAAGACTTAAATAAAAAAGCCATAATATATGCAGACAATATGGTTTCAAGAGCCCAAAATGCGTCAGATGAAAGACTAATGGGAGAATTTTTAGCTTCTGAAGAATCTGCAGTTAAGGCCGTTAGAAAAGTACTTTTGCCGTTTGCTGGATTCAGTATGAATCAAAGAGGTAGGTTAGTGTCTGATGTTAATACATTGGCTTTAAATTGGAAAAATACATCCCAAGAAGACCGAAACATTGCTCTGAGGTCAATAATTGGTACGATCGTTGAGCAAGGTGTATTCCAAATGATAAATTACACGATTAGTGTTGGATTATATTCTCTTGCAAAATCAATTACTGGGCACGAAGATGATGATGAGGAGTGGGATAAAAAATTAGTAGACTCAACAAAGTACCCATTAAAATCATTTATTTCTGATTTTTTATCTCCAAACCCATTAACCGATGACCTATTAATCTCAGGTATAGATGCATCAATGAGAATGTTAGGAAGTCCAAAAGATGGTGAAATAAATCAAGCAGTGAAAGATGAAAATGATTTAAGAATCATGCTTGGAAAAGATAAAATGACAGACTCTCAAATTAAGAAATTTAAGGAGAAGTATATAAAAGACAATACGTATCAGTTCAACAATCAGTTTTTTAATGTGGAAGGAGGAAAGTACGGAATATTCTCAATTGCGTACGATCAATACGTTAAGCTAGCTAAAAATTCAGAGATGGCTATTAACGGTACAATTACAGAAGACTATGAAGGCAAGGAAACAACTAAATACTTGACAGATAAAGATAGGTATTTAGTAAAATTAATGTTCTATGGTTTAGAGGTACCTTATTCTACTGGTTTTGGAGTTAAGGAGATGGGGCAGATATCTAGTAAGACCTACTCTATCATAAAGAAGAGAGCCCTAACAGAGGATCAGTATGAGGAGTACAAAGTATTTAAGAAAGAGTTCAAGAGAGAGCCACAAGGATGGGAAATAAATATGATAAAGTCCGATAAAAATGCAGCCAAGGCATTGGGGGCCATGAGATATGTGAGAGATTTTGGGGGATTAAGCAATAGACAAGGGATCGAGTATGCAAAGGTGTTTAATCGTACTGGATATGTTCTTGAACCAGAACTATTTAAGATGATAGAAAGCGGAAGATCGGCAGATTATGTGTTTAAAAAAATAAAAGAATACAATAAAAAATCTTACACAAAAGAGGTTGTATTTGATTAAAACAGATAGGTCAGCCTGGCAACCTGTCCGTTGTCTGGGTGGTGTATAAATCCCTCCACGGCCTTTGGTGAGTGCTGGTATCCGTTTCTATGGTGCCAACTATCTGCCGCTGATGGAGATCTTAATGTCTCTACGTTGACAGACATATAGTCCTTTGAAGACTTGTGGTGGATGTGGTGGCCGTATATATATCTGTGAACACAATTATGCCATTTGTCAGATGCCTCGTGGGCCATGAGCAACGGCAGGTCTTGAATTTTCGCTCCATCCATGTGTGTTGACCCAATTAAATTTTTTCCATATACTGTGTACTTCCTGTGCTTCATGTCATTATCAAATGTAACATTGTCGCACTCGCTGAACCATGCCTCAACGCACTGTAACAACATGAAACCAGACATAAAATCGTGGTTGCTAGGGTTAAATACTACATGAACATCGGCCACTCCCATCAATGACTCTATGACATCAATAAGAAGCCTCTTGGCCATTATAAAGTTATCGTACCACATTCCGTCAGTATCCTGCGGTGTGCCAGCTGTTGTCTGCCTCTTGGGGTTGTCTATGTGAAGGATATCGTTTCCAGCTATAAATATAACCTTGTCTATATTGTATCCAGACGTTCTGCTTATTATTCCGTCCATTCCGTCCATAACTCTCTGAACAGCAATCTGCTGTGTATAGTCTTCTCCAGTTTCAAACGATGATGAAAGCTTTCCAATGTGTACATCGGCTGGATCAAATACCAGACAGTGTGGATCTCGTAGCTTATCTCTCTTTGGTTTCTTGTAAGATGGGGCCCACTTCTTGATCTCAGATATAAGCTCTTCCTTAAACTCATTAAAATCAATATCTGATGATTCACCCTTTACATTTATACTGAAGTGTTGTCCCTTGTGCCAGTAGTGCTTGACGTCTTCAACTGGTATTCCCACTCTTTCACACTCATCATAAATAGCTCTGTTTTTTTCGTATTTTTTAATTGCACTTCTGACAGCGTATCTGTTATTTTCACTACTGTCACCGAAAATCTTCCTTGCTATTTCTGTCTTGTTAGTTATACCAGATCTATACAGATCCAATATCTCCAATGTTTGGCTCGTGACTTTTTTTGACATCTTTTAAAATTTTAATTAAAATATCGATTGTTTTGTTTAATTCGCTCACGTCATTATCCATCAACGACTCGTACACCGTGTCGGTTAGATCATTGATGTCTGCCATCAGTATATTAATATAAGTAGTCCTACTCATTTATTTTATATAATAACAAGGCAAAGATAATAATTTATCTATAGCTCCGCAATCCAATTACGAAAAATTGTGCCCATATTTATAACTTCATTATAAAACTCGGATACCTCTTTATCGTTTTCGTGGTCCATTTTGTCGTATATCTGGTTGCCCAATTTGTACACCTCGTCCACAAAGTCATTACCAGATTTCTTTATTTGTCTCTTATAAAGATTTGGAAAGTCATCCCTGACATCTTCCATGAAGTCCATCATGATTGGTAAAATACCTACCAAGCAGGCCAGTTTTTTCTCTTTCGAGATAGATTTGTTGCTCGTCATAGCTTAGATCGTTAAAGTTAAAATTGAATTTTTGATTAATAAGTTCGTCCTCACTAAAATAAGTTTCGTCCTTGTATCCTAGTATTTTACTAACGTGTTTAGTGGTAAATATCGTGCTTAGTGTACCGTTTTGAATACCTAATTTTCTAAGTATATCATTGACGTGGACACCGTTAGTTAACATTTTCATGATCAGGGCCTTGTTGTCATAGACATACATGTCCCTGTCACGCAAATTCTTGTACCGAAGATTTAATTCCATGTTCGTGTAGTTCTTTCATTCTGTATATCTGAAGCGCACTCGGCTTGTTACCTGGGGCCTTGACCTCTATAAACTCAACATTTGCGTACCTTGGAATAGCAATAAGATCGGGGATCCCAGGCTTGTTGGTCTGTATCAATTTAATGACATAGTAACCCTGTGCCTCAAGCTTCTTTATTATCTTCGCCTGTATCTGTTGTTCTGTCATTGAAGTTGCAATAGTACTTGCTAAGGTAGTTGGTTACCTTCTCAAGATTAGCAAATCTAATAAAATTTAATTCAGAATCCAAGACTTTTATTTTTTTTATTACAATAACACCATCCTTATACTCGTATTCACATATCTCTAGCACCTGTTGTTCTGGTGTTTCCAGATCAAACGTGTCAACCAACAGCCTGATCATGGGGTCATTGATCATCTTCAATTTGACACTAATTTTACTATAAGAGACTTATTGAACCATCCGATGATTAGCATTCCTTCTCCTTGAATCTTGCTGTATGCTACCACAGGCAGCAAGAAAAACATTTTATTTTCCATAATCTTTCTTAAAAATATTTAACGTATAACTCTTTTTTGATTTAACGGCCTTGTATATCTTGTCCTCTATACTGCCGTCTGTAAATACCCAGTACACCTTGTTATAAAGCCTGTCCATTGTCGTCATCCTGTCCCTGGCCTGCCAGTAGCTCACGGCACTAAAGTCAATGCTATAGAATACTAAGTACTCAGCATTTCTTAACGATATACCCTCACGACCAGACACGATCTGTAGCGCTATCACACTAAAGTTGCCAGAGTTGAACTCGTCAAGCTCGGTGGTTAGTTTGTCACCGTATACCTGCTTAAGTGCGTTAAGCTCTTCCTTGAACTTGTAAAACACTCCAATTCTTGTGGTCGCAAATTGCGACTTCAAGTACTCAGCCTTGAATGTTGACAGGACCATAGACTTGCCACTCTCAAACTTAATCGTACCGCCTGCCAGTTGGTGCATTTTTTGCATCAGCTTGGCTGGAGTGTCGGCAAGTATCACCTCGTCCTTCCCCTCGACCACAAGGTCTTTCTCTAGCTTTTTTGATATACTGCTTATGATCTCTGGCATTGGAACCCTCAGCACCTCCTCCTCTATCTCTGTAGAGAACCCTGCCTCTTTCTGTGTGTATGTGATAATATACGGTGATACGGCAGACATAATCTCTCTTTGTCTACCCATTGTGTAGACATTTACCATTAGACCGTTTATCTTTCTCTGAAACTTGTCGACATACATGTCGGCCCACCTGTAGAAGTTGGCAAAATCCTTGAACGGGTTGTACGGGTGTACCCAAAACTGGTGGTATATCTGAGAGTACGACTCTGGAGTGATTGTACCGCTCAGTAGTATCACCTTTGGAAAACCGCAGTCTATAACCATCTTACGAACCTGCTTCGCTCTTAGGCTTGGCTTTGGAAATGCGCTCATTGTGTGCGACTCGTCACATATTATCACGTCAAAGTTCCTTCGATCAATCTTGTGTATGCTCTCGTAGTTAGTGATAACTACATCATGATCTGGCAGTATTGTGTCAGAGTCAGACTGAATGGAAGATATCGCCTTCTTCTTTGTCAAGAATAGTATAGACTTAAAGCCTAGTATCCTACATATTTCTAAAGAGGTAAATGTTTTCCCAAGCCTTACCTCCATTGCTAAACACAGTATATGGCTGTTTCGTAGTATATCGACACCCTTCTTCGATATATCTACCTGATAATCACGAAGCTGCATTCTTTAATAGATTTATACAGTCATCTATCTCAAGCTGTACGTCAATATAGTGGTGCCCATAAAATCTACCCCTCCCTTGCAATAGTACGCTGATACTGTACACAGGTAGGTAACTCAATAGGGATCTGTCCATTGTCTCAATGAACTTAATAGACATCTTTAGATCGTCAATCTTTTTTACAATTGAATCGTATTCTCTGTGGTGGTTGTAAGTTACCTTTAGTAGTAACTCATAAAAGTCTAAGCGATCTTTTAAAAGTGATTTACATATTTCCATAATTAAAAATTTAATTTAGTTTGATCTTCAAATTTAATAAACTCAACCATTTTACCGTGTGAATTTCTAAATATCTTTGGCTTTTCCCCAAACTTAAACTCGCCAAGCACCTCTATCCATCTATAGAATCTATTGTGAGACAGCTTGAATCTTCCGTATGCACCATAGTCTGGGTACTCATCTGTGAATTTATTATACATCGTCTGGCCAGAGCTTACCGCACCAATTTTAATGTAGTCATTTTCATTTGATACTGACCATTCCCAGAAATCTGCAGATGTTTCGGCAATAAACTTACGTGTCTTAAGGTTCATAAAGTCGCATCTAATTAGACCATTTGACAGATATAGCTGTAGATTGGTTATCATATAGTTGTCAAAGCGTGACCATTCGTCACGACTCCATCCTGCAAATAACATATGGCCAAACTCTGTCTCTGGTGTAAACATCTTTGAGTAGTACTGCTTAAACTCTAGGTCCCACTTCCTTCTCTCAAAGCTGTTGCCAGCTCCCTTGATGGCGTAGTTGGTCGTTATGACGATCTTAGGAGAGTTCTCAAATGATATGTGTATCTCGTCCTTGTTCTTCTTCTCAAGTGTAATGCCCTCGGTAATTACCGAGAACAATCTCTCAAAGTCAAAGTTCTTGCTAACGTCATCAAATACAAGTGTCTGAGTATCAACCTGCACACGTTGGTATGGGAATGACTTTTGGAAGCTAAAACCCTTTCCATCTATCGTAACCATTTTTTTAATGAACGATACCGACTTGACAAATATACCCTTGCCCGTGCCACCTTCAGGATTATCGCTAATAACCTCGTCATTAAGGATGACAGCAGGGCAATAGCTAGCAGGCTTATAACTATGCAAAAGATAACCAATCGTTGACTCCATAGACTGAACCCTGTTCGAATTGTTGCCAGAAATATTTTGTATAAACCTCTTAAATTCACAATCATCTGTATTTAGTTTATTAAAATCCCTATCTATTTTTTGTTTTTCCCAAACATATCCTCCAAGGTCCTTGTAGTCGATCATCTCTATGTTATTGTTTGTCACCTTGACAGAGCAGTTCTTGTAGTATAAATATGCCTCGTCTATGGTGTCTACCATAAAGTTAGGGTCGGCCTTTGCCACATAATTCAGAAAGGTCTCTTGAAAGAACTTCGTGTTGATTGCAAAGAAATTGTACACCGACATGTCGTTGATTCCTATCAGGTAGTCTAAAACAAAGTCCTTGATCATGTCCTCGTTTACATCGCTAATGATGTTGTCTACTATTCTAACAAAGACAAAGTTATTCGATCCGTTTGGGTAGTACTTGTAGAATCCGTTACCCTTTAGGTAGTCCCTAAATAGGTGTGGCACTAGGTCAATCTTTCCTTTGCTACTCTTGGACCAGAAGTTATTATACTCTCCAGTCTCTACCATGTCGTTGATGATATTCTCGTCAATGTCTGTAAAGCTATTCTTAATATCTTTAACGGGTACACCTCTAAGTATCTCATTCTTAATAGTGGTTGTCTTGTCAATGTCCTCGTAGAACTTCGTGGCGTGCTCGTGTGCATTCTTATATGCAGACCATACAATTGTATTGATCTCTGACGACATGGTCCCATCGTCATAAGACATAAGAACGCCAAGTGCGTCATCCTTGTGTATTCCATACTGGTTAAGGGCTGATGCAAATATAAATAGATTATTATTTCGCTGGCCCTTGACCATTCCATACTTCTTGTTCCACCACAACGACAGCCTCCTAACAACCTCGTTGCCATCGCTGATGACTATCTTTGGCCTTGGCTTAACAAACTCATCGCTGTTGTCCATCTCTACCCACGTCTCTGACAGCTCGTTAATGTATATGTCTGGGTCGTAGCTCTCGTAACACACACGTGAAATGTTCTTGCACGACTTGTCAAACTCATCGCAGTTGTAGTACTTCTGAAGTGCCACAAAGTACTTCTTGTGGTTAGATGCATCCCTTGGTATTCTGACTAGTACCTTTAAGCCATCTCCCGATGGAGATAAAAATACGCTGTATGTGTACTGGTCAGAAGATAAAAAATCTTTCATCTGGTACAGCGATTGCTCGTCCTTGAACCCATCAAAGTCGATGCACATTAGTCCGCTATGGTCTATAATGGCGTTGTCTGCACGCCTAGAAAACTGACCAGAAAATAAAATTGAAGGCAGACCTTTCTTTAGATTGTTTCGTTGATCTTTATCGTCAACAGATCGAATCTTATCGATAAGATCTTTGGATACCCCGTCTCTAATTCTATCTAATGCAACTACTACGTCTACATGGTAAGGCTTGTCAGTTTCATTGATTGATTTAAAGTAGGTTATCATGATTTTAATTTTTCTAAGTAAATTACTGCGTCCATTAGCTCCTCTTGAAGGTGAGTTATCCACTGATCCGTGGATAGGTCTCTCCTGTCCATTGTTGTGTTGTACTTCTTAATTCCGACCGCTGACCTTGAGCGTATTTTTGATATTACAGACTCTACCACGCTGTCAATTACTACATCGGCAGTGGACGTTGATTTCCATTCCATTTTATTTGAGTTTATTTGTTACTTAAAAAAAGCGCACTACCCATGCGTATGCGCCCAGAGTTTTTACCTGCATGGAGGCTAACCACAGAACCCTAACTGTAACTATTGTGATCCCGACAAGATTCGAACTTATGACCCTCAGATTAGAAAATCTGATGCTCTATCCAGCTGAGCTACGGGACCAAAAACTACTTGTCTAGTCTTATTTGATTTTCATCTAGTATCTCATGGAACTTATCTCTAATTCTTTCTACCATTTTAAACTCATCATCCTTGAGTTCCTCATACTTCCATAGTTGTCTTAGCTCTTGAGAAATATCCCATAGAGCTGAATACATTTTACTACCTTGAACAGCAAAATCAAATTCTGCTTGATCTTCAGGGAGTTGAAAAGTTAATTTTGCTTTCATAATTTCTCTAGTTCTTTTTTAATTTCCTTCCAATACTGCATTTTCTGATAAGAATTATCTGACAAAGATACTCTATTAGTGTTGGGTATGCTCTTCATTATCTCATCTACCATAATTAATGCTAACTGAACAGCTGAAGGGTATAATATTTTTGTATCATCCAACATTCCAGCTGGATTATATGTTGATATTCTTTTAACTATTTCCTTTGCTTTGTCCTTTGCACTCATAGTTTCTTTATTTCGTGTTTAACTTCTTCCCAATAGTCATAAAATGTATCTGCATCTTCTTCGAGAATAGGTAAGTCCATTTCTAATATCTCATCAACTGCAATCAATGCACATTGTTTGGCATTATATTCATCAGTAATGTAACCATCTACATCATCCCATTGCTGTGTTGGGGCAACAAACTTCCTAAATAGTTCTTTTGCTTTTTCTTTTGGAGTTTTCATTCTGGTATTATTATGTTATGTTCCTTTCTATACTCTATTTCTTTTTTAATAAGATTCTGGTGCCATTCTGCACCACCATACTCTAAGACAGCATTTAACCAGTCATCATTCATGTCACATAACTTTACCCACTTTAGTGGCTCTTTACCATCCTTGCCTCTTCCTCCTCTTGTTGCATACTGTCTGACCACATCAAATGGAGCTGTGTCATAGACTGTGTGGATTTCTATTTTGTCCATATCTTTAGCCCCGTATCTAAGGTATTCTGTACCTCCATCTACTACAGCTTGATTAGGACAAGAGCATGTTACATAGTCATGCCTGTGATAACTTATAATAGTCTCACCACAGACCAAACATTTGACTGAATTATATACTATCTGTCTGTCTTTCATCTTATTCTGATTTAAAGATTATTCCCAAATAATGGAGTTGTATTTACTCTCGATTTTACTATGAAGTGCATTTGATACCTCCATCTTATTTCCAAGAGCTTCATTTACGCATTCTGCAGCAAACCTTTGGGATACATCCTTTGCGTACATTTGCATTAACTGCTCTTGGCTTAAATCACTATCTTTCCAGCGATTTAAAAATTCTTTTGCTGTTTTTAATTGATAAATTCTCATTATTGTTGTTTTAATTTTTTTAAATAATCATTTGTTGTATCTGTTGGCATCCCAAAGGTTGCCATAACATCATCAACAAATTGGGTTCCATGTTTTTCAGAAAGCTTTTTAATCATGTCTTTCTTTAATATTCTATACAATAGTTTTTCCATCTTATTCTGATTTAAAGGTTTCTTTGTAGTATTCTTCAAATTCATATTTTCTTGGGAACACATCTGCTTTAAGATAACAATCTATCATCTGCTCTTTCTCCATTGCTTTGGCTTGCTCAAGTAATTCTTGTTTTTTAATATGATATTGACCTAATGAAATTTCTTTATTAAATGCCATATCTCCATACATATTTAATTGTTCATTATACCATTCTACTGCTGTTTTCATTTGTCTAATGTTTTAAAGGTTTCGTTGTAGTATTTTTCGGCATATCTATCAGCATCCATTTCAAACGTTGCACTGTCTTTATGTGCATTAATTATCTGCTCTTTCTCCATCTCTTTGGCTTTGTCATAAAAAACTTTAGGAACATTAATACCCTCTAATATTAATTCCTCATATAACCACTCTACTGCTGTTTGTTTCATATTGTTTAATTTTTGTTAGCAATTTATACCAATTATTGGTACTTTTTGTTAAGTTTTACTATACTTTCTTATTATCTTGATTGTTCTACTAATATCACTATCAAGATGAATTTCTTGGCCAACTTTTATTGGATACCATGCAATTGTATACCCATGATTAGAATTATAATCTTCGGGTAGAACAATATTACCATTTACTTTAGATAGGTATATCCAAGGTAAATTTCCAACAAGTTCTATATTCACACCTATTTTTTCTAATCTGCGCCTGAAAATTTCTAATTCATTCATATTATAATGTGATTTACACACAATTACCCTGTTTTTATGTGATTTTCACCACAATTATACACTTATAATGTGATAATGCATTCATTTTACATTTGTTTTAATATCCCCTTATATAAAGCAACATCGGGGAATCTGTGCCTTTTTAAGACAAATTATGCATGAATTTTTCCAAATATTTCATGCAGGATCACAATCATATTTAAAGATCACAAACTGTGATACCCATTTACTCATCACTACCAAAATGCTTGTTGGTATTGTCAACTGCATCGTTTAAATTGGGTATACGTATGCCAACTGCCTCCTGTAGGTCTTGCCATATAGCCTCAGAGTTTTGTCCCCAGTACATGTCACAAGAGAATCCGCCCTCGTTTATGTGGTAAGGTGGATCAAGGAAGTACGTCTGCATTATCTCTTTTGGTTGATTGTTGTATCGTCCGCATGCCTCTTTCATTGGGCAGTCAAATCCACCACACTGAGTTATCTCTATCATTTTATTTTAAATTTAACTGTTTCTACGTTGCCATTACCAAACATGTGGACCTTGTACCTACCATTCCTTATAGAGTGGAAGTATATAGTGCCAGCCCCCTCTACAGATATCTTTGGTATGTAGGTTCGGTTGTACCTTAACACCATTAGAGAGTCGTATCTCCTGTCTATTGGCATTGAGTATGCGTCACACTTGGAAGATGTCTTGCACGATAACGCAATAACTGGAATAAGTAACAATAATTTTTTCATTTTGATTAAATTTAATAAAGGGGGCTGTTAAACCCCCTCTTAGTTAGCAGTAGATTAAAACGGTAACGGATCGTCCTCTTTCACTGGTGTGGCACTTGGCATCTCGCCAATAGCCTCAACCCTCCACGCCTCAATGTTGTTGAAGTACTTGCCGTTATACTCTCGTCCTCGAAGTCTGAAAGACACCTCAACCTCTTGCCC
>Ga0208783_10001022_pt1 | contig 16963 bp, 46 predicted proteins | sample DEB19_08_DNA_2_FD_184529 | JGI IMG/M metagenome (GOLD analysis project Ga0208783, IMG submission 184529) | Aqueous microbial communities from the Delaware River and Bay under freshwater to marine salinity gradient to study organic matter... | ecosystem: Environmental > Aquatic > Marine >...
AGAGCACCTCAGCAACTAAGGTAACGACATGGCAACAGAACAACACACCAAGTATTTAGAAGACCCCAACAACTGCCCATACTGTGGGTCAGACGACTATGACCGCATGGAAACAGACGGCGACACTTACAATGTGTGGTACACATGGCAGTGCGCCATCAAGGGTTGTGGTAAGTCATGGACTGAAGAGTACACGCTGACCAGTGTGTTCTTGGAAGGAGATGAGTGACATGAGAGTAAAGAATTGGGAACAGTGGACGAAGTTTAAGAAGAGGTACATCCTGTTCTCATTCGTCATGGGATTCATGCTTGTATTCGGCACCGATGCATGGTGGGGCTATCTTGGTCTCCCGTTGTCACTGTCGGGCGCATGGGTCATCGGCACTATCCAAGACCACGAATGGTGAGTCTTGTGAGGAATGCTCTGATTCCGAGGGTTTCGTTGCCCCCTCGTTGAGTCGGAGCATTCCTCACAGGATTCGCCCAGCACAACAAACACGAAGTAAGGTAACACACATGAAGAACATCCGATTCACACAAGTTATTAGTGTCACAGTGACCCTTGAGGCAGAGGTTCCTGACGACTGGACTGAGGACGACATTCAGGACTTCTCGTCTGACTGCGCCACAAGCATCACCGTTGACGACCCTGATGACTTTGTTGACTACCCACACAACACTAAGGACACCAAGATTGTTAGTTTGTCCGTTGATGGAGCAGACATTGTTGACAGCACTGTGTGGGAGGTCAAGCAGGCATGAAAGTACAAGACCTGAAGAACATTCTCGCTGACTTGCAAGACGATGAGGACATCTGTGTCCTTCTGTGGACTAACAAGTGGGAGGGAGACCCCGAAGACGGTATGTTGTCCAAAGAGCAGTGGGCAGAGGTCGTCAAGGAATTTGACGAGGGTGTCCCCGATGGCTACATCAACGAATGGGTCATGGACACCATCACAGAAGTAACGATGCCCGATTAGGATTCGTCCACAACACGACACAACAACTAAGGTAAAGACATGAACAACAACACCCCATTTATGCACGGCATTGACATCATGAATGTCTCTAGAAAGGATGTTTCATCATTCATCCGTGTGTACGACAATTTCTCCACCGTCCATCTCGTCATTGGAAGGTCTCAGGTAATCCTCTACACGGAGAATGCCGAAGAGTCCATCGCAATTGCAAAGATTCTCTCCAAGACGACCTTGGAAATGCACAGCGAGGATGAGGTTTTCGCAGGAAGCACGAACTAAATGAACACACTCCAAGACTGCGACAACTACATCGCCTGCATTTACCAGTGCATGGCACAACACCTGTCATCTTGCGATGTGAACGCAGACTGTGATGACCTGTATAAAGCGATGATTCTCATGCTGGAATTTCGTGAGTACATACAAGACCTCATGGTGGACACCGAGGACTAACAGGATTCGTCCACAGGCAACGACAGCAACTAAGGTAACGACATGACAACGATTACACTTTCCCCTGACGACCTTGCTGACTTGGCATCCTTTGAGACCGTGGAATTTGACAACGGCTACTCTTTGCGCCTCGTTGAGGAACCCGACCACAACAGCGACATCAACGATTACGACTGCTACGGCAAGGTTTCGTGGTGCGTACGCAACCCGTGGACGGGGTACATCAGCAACCGACCCGATGACTACGATGGCATGGCAGAGATTGTGCGTACCTACAACGGCGAGGGAGCATGGTGGCAACCGCCTGCAGACCTGCGTGAGCATTGGTACACCGACACCACGCTTCAGCGCACCCTGCGCAACACCGTGCGTGAGATTCTTGACTACGGCTTTAAGACCCTCATTCTGGAGGTGCTGAAGGGCAAGGACGCATACGGCGGTCACATTGTTGTCGCATACACCAGCGTCAGCGGTGTGGAGCCTCTGCTGGAAAGGGCAGACATTGTGTCCCTGATTCAGGACATGGTCTGTGAGATTGACTACGACTTCCCTGAACAGGATTCGTCCAGCGAGACTGTTTACTTCTAAGATTCAGACATGAACTTTGATTCTTACTACGAACAGAAGTGGTCACCGATTCTCGTCACTCCCAATGCTTGGCACGACAAGTCCATGTTTGAGGTGTACGAGATTACCGATGGTGTCTGTCTCTCATGCTTTGCCCCCATCGGCTGGGTCAATGGTGAGTGGATTCCGTTCTACATCACGGACGAAGACGGTGAGAATGCCGTATGCCCTAAGTGCTTTGAGTCGTTCTACTACGGTGACGATGACGACACACAGGATTCGTCCAGCGACGGCAACAACGAGTAAGGTATGGACATGAGCAACTACCCATCTATCATCCTTAGTGAAGACAACCCCGAGATTGTGGACTGCACGCTGTTCTCCGCCTTTGTGGGACTATTCGCTGACTTCACCATGCGTGACGGAACGCACTTTCCGTACGCCGATGTCATCGCATACGAGGACGGTGCATTCGTCCTTGCCATCGGCGGAGTGTTTACTTCCGAGGACTACTCGTACACCATCATTGCCCCCGTGTCTGCTATCGCAAGCATCACCTACATCTAGAAAGAGAACAACTATGAGCAAATACCGTGTGAGCGTGGAAGAGGTCGTCATCCATCACTACGAGATTGAGGCTGACTCTGAAGACCACGCATTGGAAGTGTTCCACAACATGGATGCCGATGAACTAGACGAAGTCGGTGAGAGGACTGGTGGATGGGACTCCCCCTACGAGGTCGTCCTGCTGGAAGATTAGGATTCGTCCATAGGAACGCCGTCACAGTAAGGTGACGGATGTGCCCCCCTGTTCGGGGCTTGTAGGAACAGAGTGGCAGGTCATCGCCACAGGTTGTCATGCGCTGGGGCGTGACGCAAGTATGACCACCCAGCACCCTAGGATTCGTCCACCCACTAGCAACGAAAGTAAAGTGACAGACATGGCAACAGACATTGACATCAAGAACTGCCCCGCCTGCGGGGAAAGCACCGACACGCTGACCAAGAGGGTGTGGACTCACAATGACCCGTACGAGACTAGCGAATGGGCATACGAGGACGGCGAGGCTGTCCGTGGGGTGTATTGCCCTGAATGCATCAAGGACATTGACAACCTCAATGCCAAGTACGAGAAGTACATCTCTGAATACAAAGAGATGGACGAGGACGCATGGAAGCATCTCGCCATCAAACTGGCACGGGGTTACAGCAGGGTCGCCACCAACTGGAAAGACGGATTGACCTACAGCGAGAAGAATGCGCTGAAGAGCGCAGGAATCGTCCACTAGACCGATTACCGAATAAGGTATGGCTATGGCAACGGTATGGGGCATCATCACCCACAGAGATGAAGACACAAGGGAAGACACCGCATGGGGCATCCTCTACGAGGATGGTTCCGTGAAATGGTATGACTCTTTGGAAGAAGCAGAGTATTACTACCCATCAGAGGATTCGTCCACCAACACGGAAAGCAACTAAGGTAACGACATGGCAACTTACGAAGTGAAAGTAATGATGGAATACTGGGTCATCGTTGAGGCTGACTCCAAGAAAGAAGCAGAGGATGCTGGCTACATGGAATACGATGAGTGGATGCATACTGGCACGCTCTACTCATCCGAAGCATTCTTGATGGAAGAGGACGAAGAGGATTCGTCCAGCGAAGAAGAGAGCGAGTAAGGTAACGACATGGCAACGAAGACATTCACGGTTCCCGTCATCATGACCTCCACTTTCTATGTGGAGATTGAGATGGATGTGAACGACAACATCACAGAAGACGAACAAGACGAACTGCTGTCCAGCATTCTTGATGTAGCAGAAAGCGACATCGTGGCTATGGACATGGCTAACGAACAGGTTTACCTGCACACCAAGTATGACTTCACCACGGGTGGGGGCACAGCAGAGGTTGATGTGGACTTGTTTGTAAATGAATTCTTTGACAAAGGACTGGAGTCCTAGGATTCGTCCAACGAGGACAACGACAAATAAGGTATGGACATGGAAAGCAACACGCACCTGATAACCCTTGAGGTCACCTATCGCATGGAAGAGATGGAGGGTACTTCATACCAAAGCGCAGGTATTGCGCTGGAACTTATTTGGGAGACCCTGAACAAGACTCTCGCAGGAGATGTGTTCGTGAAAGTGACCGACTGGGACGAGGTGGACGAGGATTCGTCCACCGACAAAGACTCAAAGTAAGGTAAGGGCATGGCAACGAACCAGCACACCGTGACGATGTCACAAGAAATGAAGACCTCTCTGATTCATCAGACCGCATACAACCGTGGCTATGCACACGGCAAGGGCAGAGCATCATGGGTCTTTGATGGCAACACCACCGATGAGACATACAGGACATTCCTGCGCCTGCATGACGAGGGTGACCTTCCTGAGGACTTCTATCCACCTGATGCCCTGTCAGGAGAATGGGCAGGCGAGAGCATTCCCGAACTGTTGGGTGACCTTATGGACGGTGATGACTACTTTGACGAACAGGTCATGGAAGCATACGAGGACGGGTTCCGTGAGGGATGGTGGGACGAACTGGTCACCACGGCGAACTACTACACACAGGATTCGTCCAGCGACACAACGATGAGATAAGGTAAAGGCATGAAGCAAATACACGACCACCACGGCAAAGAAGTCACACTCTATGACCTCTCGTATTTCATCTATCAGGGATTCGGGGCATGGGGAGTGGACTCCGCCATCCACGCTCTGAAAGAGCATCTGCCCAATGTCACATGGGCGTACTGTGGTTTCTGCGAGGGAGACTACCCACACGACACACCCGAGGGACGCTATGTGTGCCTAGTGTGCGGTTCGCTGAACACAGAAGTGTGACACAGGATTCGTCCACCACAAACAAATTGAGATAAGGTACAGACATGACACAGCAAGCAGACACCGAACTGGAAGACCTCATGGCATCCGTGGCAGAAGACCACGGACTGGATGAAGTTGCCTTCATCCTGTGGTGCAAGAACTTCCACATCACCAGCAACTTTGACGAACAGGTCACCGACTTCACGGATGCCTACATTGGCGAGATGTCCGTGCTGGAATACGCCGAAGAACTGGCAGACGACATCTACGCAGACGCAGTCAAGACTGGGTACTTTGACTACGAGTCATTCGCCCGAGACCTTGAGATTGGTGGCGATGTGTGGGCATCCGATGGCTACCTGTTCAGGAACTGCTAGGATTCGTCCACCACACCACCGTTGGGATAAGGTACTGACATGGCAACGAAGCACAAGAACAAGTGGAGCGCAGAGGACAGGCAGGCATTCGCTGACCGCAACATCCTCCGTGCGCAGACCATCCCCAACAAGAAGGCTCTCGCACGCAAGAAAGCGTGCAGGATTCGTCCACAGAACAACGACTGAGATAAGGTGAAACACATGGAAACAACCGACACACCCACCGCATTCACACCCGAGCAGATTGCTGACTTCCTGACCATCAGGGCAGACCAGTACGACAACACCGTGCAGGCATACTTTGACGACATCGCAAAGGCTGTCGCACATTGCAAGAAGAACGGCAACACCAACTTCTACATGGGTTTCATTGCCCAGCAAGCATTGCAGATGGTCAAGGCATCAGAGCGTGCGCAGGAACTGCGAGACCGAGCAAGGGACATCAGGGGCATTCGCTAGGATTCGTCCAGCGCAACCTCCAAGGGATAAGGTACTGACATGAACGAGACCAACCTCACACTCACAGACGGACAGATTCACGACATCGTGACGGCATTACTGGCACAGTCAGAGGGATGCATCCGCAGGGGAGAGTACAAGACCGCCAACCGACTGATGGACATCAACGACCACCTGTGGGCGTGCCAGCGAGAGGCACGACAGGATTCGTCCACCAGCATCCGCATTTGATAAGGTGACAACTGTGAACGACAACGACAAACACTACACGACCTGCATCTACTGTGGCACGAACACATGGAGACAGGGAAAGGCATACGGTGGCGCATGGGGTGGCTATGCATGGGACGGTTGTTCCCGTGCCAACCAACTGCAGAACGCACAGCAGGATTCGTCCATCGGAACGACCAACTGATAAGGTGACTGACATGGAAACAGCAACGAGCAACGACCTCAGCAGGCAAGAGAAGGAACGCATCCAGTACATTCTGTGGCTGGTCGCATACAACCTGATTGACGACATCAGGATTGTCACACAGGAGGGATACGACTACATCTCCCTGTGGAAGCGGTACATCGTCTCCGAGGACATGAACTAGGATTCGTCCACCAACACGGAAAGCGAGTAAGGTACAGACATGAACAACGACCTGTCTTTGATGAAAGAACTTATCCACCTTCTCTATGAAGAGGTGGAAGCATTGGAGGACACTCAGACCCAAGAAGACCTTGACTTCGCCTTTGGTGAGGACAAGCGTGCGAGGAAAGCGGAGATAGAGAGACTCCTGTTTCCCAACTGGCGACTCTAGCAGGATTCGTCCAACGATGATGACTGGTAGTAAGGTGACAGACATGGAACGGCACGACCCCGAAACAGACAGCCTCACAGGGAACCTGTGGGTCAGCGAGAGGCTCATGTACATGAGATACCACGGACTGACCAAGATACAGGCGAACGAGGTGATGAGCCTGAAGACCTACGCAGAGCGTGATGCCCTGTGCAACAGGTTCATCAGGCGCAACGCTGGACGGCAGGTCATCTAGGATTCGTCCACACTCATGGAGATGAACTAAAGTGACAGACATGAACAGCGACAACGACTGCGCAATGTGTGCGTACGAGGGATGCCTTTGCATCCTGTGCGAGACCTTCGGCGCACCGACACAGGATTCGTCCACCGAATCGGGCAACTGATAAGGTGATGACATCAACCGCAACGACAACTGAATAACCAAGAGAGCATAGGGCAACTGTGCTGAGTGTGCTGGCTACAGCCTCTCACGCTAGATGTATCACTTCACGATAGTCCCTCCCATTCCTAGGATGGTGACACTCCCTCGTATGCTGAGCCTACGCAGTACGCATCACGCACCGACACTCTGACCGCTAATCCTGACGGGGGTTAGTAGAGTAAGGCATAGGGGGTTCGCTACCCTGCCCTGTGTTCTCTTGATTATTCAGGATTCGTCCACCGACAACGACAAAGAGTAAGGTACTGACATGAGCAAACAGCCACCAGCATTCACGGTGCGTGCCGATGAGGTATGCGTTGGGCACTTCATCGTCCTGCAGTCCACGACTCCCGTCCCCCGTCCCATCATCACACGGGTCACGGGTGTGGAACAGGTCGGAGACGACATCATCCTGACGACCACGCACATGGAGACGACCACCAGCGAGGGAAACCTCATCACCTGCCTTGGCACGGTGCTGGAGATTCGCTAGGAATCGTCCAAAGAGAACGACAACGAGTAAGGTGAGGACATGGCAACGAACCGCATGAGAAAGTTTGACGACTGGCAGGAAGCCGAAGAGTGGGCACGGGAGACCGACAGGTCGCTGGAACCCATCGGCTCCTACACGGGAGACGAGGACGAGCGCATGATTGCGCAATACTTCCACACCGACCTGACGAAGGTGGAGATGTGGGAGCGTGTGGCGGAGGTCTCCGCCATCGGAGAGCGCAACACGCTGACCATCGGGGTCACGGAGTACATCGTGGTCGTCCACAGGCACGGACAGCACGACACCATCTACCACGCAGACGACTGGCAGGAGGCAAACGACAGGTTTGACTACGAGTCAGAGAACCTGCAGGATTCGTCCACCAAGGTGACTGCCTGATAAGGTGAGGACATGACAACGAGCAACTGCAAGACCTGCAACAAACCTCTCCACCCAACGGAGTCCCGTGCTGGATTCCGTGTGTGCATCACCTGTGTGGTGTGGGCAGATGACGAACAGGATTCGTCCAGCAACACCGACAGCGAGTAAGGTGAACACATGGCAACGAACCATCCCATCAACACCGACCACATGGTGGCATCCTGTGGTCACAACGACATCCTTGGCTACCTCCTGCACACCGTGTGTGGGGACTGCGCCAAGAAGGGTCACCGCATGGTGGTCAGGAATCGTCCAGCAACGAAGAGAAAGGCTAAGGTGACGGCATGAACAACACGCTCACCAAGCAAGACGCAGACCGCATCCAGTACATCCTGTGGTGCTTCACACACACGACCAATCCGATGGAGTCCATCCTGTCACAGAAGTGGGACATGAACGCTCTGTGGAACAAGTTCATCCTCTGCTCCAGCATTGACTGGTTCACGCAGGATTCGCCCAGCACCGTGACGGTGGGGTAGGGTGAAGGCATGAACAGCAACGACATCGCATTCACGAGGGAAGACCTCTACGACCTCCGACTTGCCTGCACATGGGCAGGGATGTACTGGGAGGAGCAGGAGAAGAACGAAGACCTCCACGGGGCACGCCTCGTACGGGAGTCCTACCGTGTCCTGTGGGACAGGGTGAACGAGGTCATCAAGGCACAGGAATCGTCCAGCCTGAGCAACGCCTGATAAGGTGACCGACATGACAACGAACTACATCGTCCTCGCCCACATCCCCCACGACCCGAAAGACCCCGTCTTTCGTGGGGAGATGAGGTTCCACCCTACGGAGTGGGTCATCTTCACGGGTGTCCACGCCAAGGCACAGGCAGAGGCAAAGGCAAACATCTACGCACGGTACTTCCATGAGGTGCAGGTGCGTACCGTGTCCGAAGACCTGCTGGTCTAGGATTCGTCCACAAGAACCCGACTGAGGTAAGGTACTGACATGGCAACAACGACCAACACCAAGAACAACGAGAAGTACACGGAAGTGGACTTGTACAGGCTGGGGCATCACCTGCGACTCACGGCGGAGAAGTACGCCGAACACGCAGAGACGATGCGTCAGGCAGGATTCACGCCTGCGGAAGAGACCTTCGTGGAGATGCAGAGGGAGTGCCAGCGACTGGCTGACCTCTTCCAGTACGAGGACATCACCAAGGTCACCCACTACGACGGGGGCGAGCGCATCTACTTCACCAGCAAGGAGGTCTTCTAGGATTCGTCCAGCAGGGGCGAGGACTGGTAAGGTACTCTCATGGCAACGAACACCACATGGAAGAAGGGCGCACCGTCCACACGGGCGCATGAGGTCTACGACAGGCAGACCAAGTGCGTCACCAAGGTCGGGCGCAAGAAGGAACTGCTGGCATGGTGGGCTACCCTGCCCACGGCAGAGCAGAGGCGCAGGTACGAGGTGCGCGAGTGTGCTGACTGGAGGTCTTGGTAGGATTCGCCCACAGGGGCGACCACCTGCTAAGGTGAGGACATGGAAGACAACTACTGGAACGAACCGCTGACCCTGACCCTCTCACGGGGGGACTGGGTATCCATTCTTGCCGTGGTGGACAAGCACACGCCCGATTCTCAGCCTCTGAAGAGCCTGTGGCAGGCATACTGGGAGTCCTGTGGACTGGGGAAAGCAACAGCGGAGGTGGGGGCGTAGGGCTAGACCCTGCCCCGACCCCCCGAATGTTTCACATGAAACATTGGTAGCCCCGAACCTAGGATTCGTCCAAGGGCAAGGGCATGGGGTAAGGTACATACATGAACAACACCACGGCAACACCGACCCCCACCGAGTACCAGTACCGCATGAGCATGGCAAAGGCATGGGCAGACAGGGCGATGCGCTACACCGACCCCGAACTGCGGGACAACGCCATCGCCATCTCCCTGTGGCACTTGGAGCAGGCACAGCGAGCGAACTAGGAATCGTCCACAGCGGCGGAGCGATGCTACGATGGGGACACCCCCCATGGTTAAGTCGCTCCGTTTCGCCGTTACGGGGGCAGGGCCTACCCCCCACCTGCAGCAAAACCCCCAAATAGCCCCTTTTTTCGCTGCGAGTAACAGGATTTTTGAGTTTTTGTAGCCCTATTCGCAATGTTTCACGTGAAACATCCCGTCTGATAGGATGAAAACATGGCAATTTACCAATACAAGTGCAAAAATGAGCACTTTTACGAAGAAAACCGACCCATTGACAAGCCACAAGTGCAGGAAAACTGCCCAACATGCGCTGAAGACCTCAAAAGAGTGTTTTCTGTCCCTTCTATCAACCTTGTTGGTCGTGGATTTTACCGAAATGGTGGTTGAGGTATTATTAAGGGATGCAAGATAACCCCGCCATTCAGTCATTACACGAACTGGCAAGTGTGTCAGAACCGAATATTGACCCTTTTCATCCTGAGTTCCAGTCACATGCCCAATCTTGGCGTGACATGACACGACACATGGCTGCAAAAACGTTCAGTTTGATGGAACAGCACAAGATTCCTCACCATCCCACGTTCAAAGCGCAATATGACCGTGGCGTGCTGACCAGCCCAGAGTACGCTCATCACGTTCTGATGTCGCTGTACAACTCGTAAATAACGCCGCAAACCCCTCCTTGGTACGAAGTACAATAGGAGAGTGCTTCCAGAACAGAATGATGAATCCAAGTTCAACCGTAGCCTAGAGACTGGTCGTCCGTACACGACAAATCTGGGATGGAAAGGTGAACCATCAGTCTCTGTGAGGGCCTTGGGACGCTTGTCCAGCGCCCAATTCACCATGATGGCTCGTCCTAGCGAGTACAGCGATTCCTGGCTGAACCTTGATGAAGCCCGTGGTCAGCGTTGGGGAGTCATGAACTTCCATGGTGATGACCCTGAATACCAAGAACTAGAGCAACGAATCATGAAAGAAGGAATCAGGAGACCAGTTATCATCGGTGAGAAGCACAACATGATGGTTCCTGGCACTCCTTCCAATCCCACACGAATTGTCAGGACTCCTGCACATCCTGTGTTGGATGGTCATCATCGTGCGTTTTATGCCATCAAGCATGGTCTGCACATTCCAGTAGCGTACGCTAAGGGCTGGAAGTAAATAATGCCAGCACCTAGTGGAGAACAGTGGAAAAATCTGCAAACAGGGACCATGAAAGCAAAAGACCTTGTAAATCTGGTTGCATACGAGTTCCCTGACGAGGGAGTCAACAACACCTCAGCATGGCCTACTCGTGCCTACAAAGACGTTCCTGGTGCTTTGGAGAGCATGGTCAGTGCTTCCAAGGAGCCAGAGAGCGTGGAACCACATTTTGAGGACGACAATTACGAGAATCTGTACGACAACATCAAAGCAACTGGTGTGCGTGACCGTGTGAATGTGAAAACAGACAGCAAAGGCAACATGATGCTGAGAGACGGGCATCACCGTGTGGCAGTTGCGCACGATATTGACCCAGAAATGGATATTCCCGTACTGTTCACCTGAGTTATCCCCAGAATATGAAAATTTTCGGGGTTGAGAGGGCTTGACAGCGGTTGTTCGGGTTCTGTATTGTCTCGCTCGTTCCGCCAGCACGGATACTCTGGTAGGAACAAGGTGCTGACCGTGTAGTGGTTACAAAGCGTGTGCTTGGTCAGCACCTTCAACCGAATGTGGCGCAGTTTGGTAGCGCACCTGCTTTGGGAGCAGGGGGTCGCAGGTTCAAATCCTGCCATTCGGACTGGAGAGATGACCGAGCGGCCTAAGGTACTTGTCTTGAAAACAAGAGGGCGAAAGCCCCGTGGGTTCAAATCCTACTCTCTCCGCCATTCGGGGATGGTGTAATGGCAACACTACTGGTTTTGGTCCAGTCATTGAGGGTTCAAGTCCTTCTCCCCGAACCAAGGGTGTGTAGCCCAATCGGCAGAGGCAAGGGACTTAAAATCCCTCAAGTGTGGGTTCAAGCCCCACCACACCTACTCAGGGTCACTAACTCAACGGTTAGAGTAACGGACTTTTAATCCGCAGGTTCTGGGTTCAAATCCCAGGTGACCCACTTGTTGTAGAATAGAAACGTGTCAACTGCCGATAATTTGAACTACGACTTGTTTGGCAACGCAATTGAACCGCCTGCACCAGCAGTTGAGCCTGCTCCTCCGAGACAGAGTGAGTTGCGCTTCCATACCCCCGAAGTTGCTCATGTGCCCAAGTTCACCCCTGTCAAAGAGGGTCAAGAGCATCCAGTCGGCAAAAACGGTCAATTAAAACTGTTTCATGAGCATGTATGGCCCAAAGGCTACACTCCAGAGCGTTTGGCAGAGGTTCGCAAGGCTGCGCCCACTATTGCTACCAGCACCGATTTGCAAGGAATGTCACATCCTGAGGCAACAGCAATGGTCATTGACCATCTTGCACGTTCCACCTCCCCTGTTGAGGACATCCAAAAAGTCAATGACAAGAATCTTGTCATCAGTGTCATGGGAGAGTTAGCCTCTGGCAATCGTGGCGGTTTTGTGACTGGCAAAGGAATCAAGATGCTGGGCACTCCCGCAGTCTCAGAAGGCTATGACGACCCCCACAATGCTCGCAGGGTCCAACAAGCAAACACCCTTCTTCACGAAATGGGGCACGCTGTTGACTGGATAGACAACCCAGACAGCCTCGTCAACGAGCCAAGAACCGCTGAATACATCAACAAGTCCACCAAACTGAAGCCAATCTCAGAGGGAAGAGCAGAAGGATACCGAGTCGCACATGTGCGCTCCACCAGGGCCATGCGCCGTGCCCGTAAGAACTTCCCTGGGTACATCAACACAGGCTTCCCGAACGCCTTTGCCCGTGCCCGATTTGAGAATGCTCGTCAAGAAACACTGAATAAGGAGTTAGGACGTTGAAACAGATTCTGTTGCGTATTCTTGCTGTTTTTGCTGCATCTGGTCTTTCCGTGGTTGGTGCTGGTGCTCTTGCCAATGTGCCCCTGTGGAAAGCCGTTTTGATGGCTGGAGTGGGCGGAGTTGCCACCGTCATTGAGGGTCTTGCCCGTGCCTACCTTGACGACGGTAAAATTGATGCCAACGAAATAAATGAAGTTTTCAACAAAGTTGACAAGGGCGCAAAGAAGTAAACTAAGAATATGCCTAGTTCAAAGCATTGGTCAGAACCTGACGACGACACCTACACGGATGATGATGGAAACATCCTGTATGTGGACAAAAAAGGCAAGTGGCGCAAGTTCAACGCACATGACCGTGAGTTCCAGCAGATGTACCACTACCACGAAGAAGACAACTGATGGGCCTCACAGGCAAAGAATACGACGAGCGTAATCCGCAATATACGCCAAACAAGGACCGCCGAATGAAGGAATGGCGGGAAAAGAAAGCCGCCAAAGCCAAGGCAGACGCAGAAGCCAAGGCAAGTGACTCCGCCAAGCAGGAGTCCGAAAAAGAAGAACGCAAGGAGTTGAGCGGTCCCGTGACCGCTACTCCCATTTCCTCATCCGATACGACATTATTGGATGCCATTAACAATGGAACACCTGGAGCACCAGCAGTAAAACCCCGACGCAGGAAAGCGCATTTCACTGCGGGTACAGACCACCCGACTCTCTTTTAAACACCTACTAGCAGATAAGGTAGAATATTCTCATGAACAATTCAGCAATGGGCGGAGACCAGTGGGCTAACCAGAAGAGGCGTGCAGCCTTTGCATTGGTTGGTCTTGAGCATCCTATGGATGCTGGCGGTGAGGAAATTCCCGAGACAGAGCCTTACTACAACGATGAGCGCACCGAAGCAACTCGTGCCGCCAATGCCCACATTGACCCGAACTACACCGCCGTGCGTCGTGCTCGTGGTCAAGACAAAGTGTCATCAGGTGCTCCAAGGTCTTCCACGTTTGAGGACATCAGCGAGCGTCTTGGAAGTGCCGAAACTGCTGCTCGTTCCAATGCATCAGACGTTAGCGCACAAATGGACTTAGCAGAAAACCTGTCTGATATCGTCAAGTCAGGAGAAGTTTCTGCGGGAGAAGGTTCTGCTGCGCACTCATTTGGTGAAGGTGAGTCCTACGAGGGTAGGCACGCTGGTTTTGCTGGCACCACTGGTTTTGCACACACTGGTCGGGGTTCATTTGATGACCGTCGCAACAGCCTTCCTGATTACGAATTGGGCGTTCGTTTGATGCGCACCGCTGGTCGTTGCAATCACCCACGTTGCCAACTCATTCGTGAAAAGGGAATGGAACTTACTGGCGTGTCTGGAAGGTTTGCTGGTGTTGGTATTGAGTCAAATCAACCAGAGATTCCAAGCATCCCAGTTGACAAAAAGTATTATGGCAAAAACCCATTAACGGGTAAAGATAATCGCAGTGATATTCGTATTGAGCGCTCATACAAGCCTGCGGATAAGAACCATCCAGAATGGGCATCAATGCAGCAGGGAGGTGTTGGTGAGTCGTTCTATGACCCATCAGACCTTCTGCAGCACCACCACTTTGAGGGCGATGCCGACTTTGAGCGTTACCCGCTTCCGTGGGACATGTAATCAAAACATTTGATGTGTAACGGTATACTTACCGTATGTTCGCAAAGTACCGCATTCCTGCACTTGTAAAAGCAATCATCTTCACAAACTTTGTGTTGCGTGGTCTTACACGACTTTTGGCTAGAGAAAGCCTGAAAGACCTGAAGAACGCTTTTTTCGGTGATGTTGTCGTGTTTTCCCTTGAACCGACTTGTGGTTTGGATATCTCTGCTCGTGACGTTAACACCAGGGATTGTTTGCGCACATGGGACATCCGTGAGCCAAGATTGAACAGCCGTGATAATTAAGTACACCATCAACGTTCCTGTGCAGGCTGAAGCCATCAGGATGGCTCACGACATGGCACGCAGTCATGGGTTCAAAATTGCCACAGTTATTCAAATCCAACAAACTGCCCAAACCGAGTGGCTGGTGACTTTAAGTGTCACAAGATGATTGCTCCACGCAGTGCGTGTGGTGTGGTGGCAAAATGGTGCCTGAACACGCTCATTATCGGTGCGAATCTTGTGGCGCTAGGGATGCTTGTTGTGAGGGAGTTTATTGATGAGTAAAGTTGCTTATCACGGCACCGTTTCAGGAGAAGCCCCTCATGTGCATGGCTATCCCTTCCATGCTGGAACCTTTGAAGCCGCAAATGCTCGCTTAGACGATGAACTTGAAAATGGTGTGGATTGGGACCCAGAGGGCACTGGTAAACCACAGATTGGAATCGGTCAAATCCATGCCTATGAAATTTCTGATGATGCTCCTACCTCAAAACGGGTATGGGAAGACCCCATGTTTTATGAAAATGAAGATAGGGCAGTCCCAGAACATAAAGAAAACCGTATTTACCCTTACAAAAACGCTATTGAAGACAAAGGCTCCACTTCCTATGTGATTCCTGCCGCCTTTGTTGGTAACCATGTTAAACACTTAAATAAAACACAGTTCTTTATTAATGCAACCCATGATGACGAACAAGCCATCTATAACGCAATTTCCGCTATGGCTGGTGGACCCATTAAAAGGGCTACCAAGCCTTAAGTTGTGGGGGAGTCTATTGATGAAAAATATTAGCCCGATTCAATTTCAAAAGTATTACCACGGCTCCAACGCAAAACCTGAAGTGATTTTAAAAGAGGGTTTAAAGGCACATAATCCTGCCGAAGAACTGTGGGGCGGCACCGAGTGGGAACATGATGAAGGACACCCAACTGGAGTGTATTTCTTTGAAAATAAAGAAGATGCGGACGAATGGGGTTCCCATACTTATTCAGTAGAACTGCCTCATCCGCATAAGAATTGGGGATGGACTGAATCAAATGGTGTCGTATGGACTTCTGATATTCCACCACATTTGATAAGAGACGCAGACAACCCTAATTCTCACTAGTTCTCACTTTGTGTATACTATTTATGAGGTCTAAACCCACCGAGGGGGACTGCCTGCGGGTGGTCCCTCTTCGTGTCTAGTAGAATTGTTTTATGCCAGCACCTACAGGACCACAATTTGAGTACCTCTACGTGGCTCCTGACAAACATCGTTGGGAACATAAAATACGAGCAACAGACACCGAAACACAAAAGTATGTTGGACAACTTTTGTGGGACACGCACACGGGGGCAATCGCTGATGTGCATGTCGTTCCAGAACTTCAAAGGCGTGGCATTGCCACCAGCATGTGGCAAAAAGCACACAGCCTTCCTTCGGATATCATTCCCCCACGACATAGCGTGTTTCGTTCAGATGCAGGAGATGCGTGGGCAAGGTCAGTTGGTGGAGAATTACCAGAACGAGATAATGACTTCTAAGGTAAACTTGTTTAATGCTTAAGACCCGAGTGCGGGTTACAAGTTGTTTTATCTGGGTGATGCTCACCCTGCTGGGGTTTTATTCGCCAAGTCCCGCAAAAGCCGAAACTTACACAGCCACAGCGCAGACTCGTGACTTTTATTTCAAGTCCGAAACGCCTATGACTATGACCGTGCGTACCTATGCTCAGCAATACGGCATTGACTCCATGCTTTGGGTGTACGACGAGTCCAACAATACTATTACTGCAAATGATGACTGGTTTGGTCTGGATTCCTATGTGAGTTTTTCCATGACCGCTGGCATGACCTACCGACTCAGGGCTGGTGTGTGCTGTGGCGACCCCAACCGCTGGTACGGGACCTCATATGTCATTGAGCCGTCAATGACCCCTGAAAATGCCCCTACCACCACCACCATAGAAACAAGCACCACAACAACAACGGAACAAACGACCACAACGACATCTACTACGACGACCTCCACAACGACCACGACCACCTCAACGACAACAACTTCCACGACAACCACCGTTGCGCCGACAACCACGACAAGTACCACCGTTCCACGCACGACGACCACCACAACCATTGCACCTGTAGTGGTTGTGGCAACCACGACCACAACGTCTTCGTCCACGACGACCAGTACGACTGTCGCTCCTCAGACGACAACAACGTCCACTGTTCCCCCAACCACGACCACAGAATTATCAACAACAACCAGTTCATCTACTGTTCCTCCTGAAACGACTACGACCACTATACCCATCACTCCAGCCATCTCTCAAGAGGA
>Ga0208783_10001023_pt1 | contig 16959 bp, 24 predicted proteins | sample DEB19_08_DNA_2_FD_184529 | JGI IMG/M metagenome (GOLD analysis project Ga0208783, IMG submission 184529) | Aqueous microbial communities from the Delaware River and Bay under freshwater to marine salinity gradient to study organic matter... | ecosystem: Environmental > Aquatic > Marine >...
CTGGTGCCGCAAAGGTCGGTGGACTTGTACCAGAGGCCGTAAGCGTAGTCGGCACCAAGGGCGACGTAATGAAGCTACGTGCCGCCATTGTAGACGTTATCGTTAGGGCCAAGCGTCCAGGCGAAATCAAGGTTAGCGCAGAGTACATTGAGATGCTCAAGCAACTCAACAAGAAACTTGCTTCAGCTGAGAACCTGGAGGCAGCACGACGAATCTGGAAGGACGCCGTGTATGGATCTCTTGACGACGTTCGCACATCGATGGGCGCACTAAACAAGCCGGACGATATTGCGTCGTTCCTGCGCCAGTCTGTAGACGAGGGCCTTACTATCGACCCGTTGAGCAAGCAAGAGATTGACGTGGTAATGCGTGCCGCAGAACTGATGGGCATTAACCCAGAGACGTTCAAGGCGTTTATTCGAAACAATGCTTACCGACTTACACGCCAGCCAAAGGGCAACCTCATGTCCAGGACTGAGATCATGCAGAGCGCAGACCCAAGCCAGTTGCGCAACATGATCATCCGGCGCAAGATTGCACCTTACGTTGACATGACCAGCGAGCACTTCGACGATGTGACTATGAATGGTCGGTACACTGTCAACAAGTTCCAGCACATCATGGGCAACATCTTCAACCCGATTGGTCAGGACGCAGTCGCTGCTAGCATCCGGCGACGCATGACTTCGTACATGGCACGCGGTGGTATCGGTGCAAACCAGATAGAGGCTATCCTTGACGAGCTTCTTACCGAGGCAATCAAGCTTAAGATCTCTCCTCGTGGTCTTGACACAGAGTTTGTCAACGACGCTTTCAAGCGCGGCATCGAGAAGACATCAGGCCCGCAGGCATATAGCAAGTTCTTGGAAGACTTCAAGCGAAACAGCGTAAGCGGTTCAGACTTTAATCCACAGAACGCCCTTATGCACGCGTTCCGTGGAGACACAGGTGTTGTTGGCGCAACTCAGGCGTTTACTGGGTCTGTAAAAGAGTGGGCCCCATCTATCGCTAAGTACACTGACGTTTGGTACCCGATGCTCAAGTTTAAGCTCAATCCTATCTACTACGTGCAGGAATTCTTTGAAAGCCCCACTCTAAATCGTGCACGAGGCGTTGACAGCACCGTACTGTCAGGCATTACGTCGGATGGAAAGGCATATTATATCTCATCCGGGGAGGCCAAGGACCTGTCGGTAATCTCCCCTGAGGTCAAGACACTTATCGACAACAACAGCTTCTTGTCCGTATTCCGTGAGGACGTGCTGAAGCAGTCTCTTACTGGTAACTACCAGGACATCGTAGGATCTAGCAGCCTATGGAAGAACCTGGCTAGCCGACGAGGATGGGACGACCTTGCGCTTCGCAAGGAAGCACAGCGAGACGCACTTGCATTGGACCTTACGGCCAAGCAGTTCTCTGACCACCTTATGAAGAACAGCCCTGAACTGTGGGCGTCGCTGGTCACTCACTACGGACTTAAGGACCCGCGAGACGTGTTCGTTAACTTCATCGAGTTCCGACGAAGCCTATCGGATCCGGCAAGGGTGGCCACTCAGATCGAGCTTGCACGTCCAGCTGCGTTTGGGTACTCCAAGCTTCCAGATCCAAAGCTAACCTCCCTGAGCGAGGTTGAGAACCTACTGTTCCGTGGTATCCCTAAGGGAGGAAAGCTACCAGTAGATGACGAGAACATTGCGCAGATCGTGGACGCAGCAGAGACAAGCACTACCGGCCTCCACAAACTGCGCCCAGACATCCTCTCCGATAACCTGGAGTCTGCTCGGTATACGTTGCGTGAGTCTGGTTACGACATGGGTACAATCACTCCTGCAATTGACGACCTTAGGCTTACGGCCAACAAGATGAAGCAGCACAGGATTACAAACCCGGGAGACGAGTACCCTGATGGACTTGTGTCCGAATACAATCAGCGTGTTGCAAACCTAAAGACATCATTCCAGAACTCCAAAATCGAGGCACGAATTGCAGAGCACCGGTTCGAGGCAGCACAGGAGCTTATGCGCCTTGCCAACTACGGTGGAGACTCCGGCGAGCTTGGGGAAGACGCCATCAACATTGCGCAAGCACTTGCCATGGGGGCCGGGTACGGCGGAGACATCACAGGCGTTAGCAAGGTCCTGGACAACCTGGTCCGGGAAGTACGAGCAAGCGGTGAACTGGTCGGAGGGTCCGACTTCACACGTAAGGTAGTCATGCTCGCACGTGAACGATTCTCAGGAGACCCAAAGACACTCAAGACAGTGGCCAACGCTTCGTACCAACTGGTCGCACGTCATGGATCAGAAGAGATGGCATACCGCGCATTCCAATATGTATACAACAAGACGCTTGAAGAGGCCAACCGTGTCCACTACGTGGACCCTAACAGGAGTTTCTTTGAGCGCACGATTAACCACCCGATGCTTGGATTGTACCCATACACATATATGTTCAAGAAGATCCTCCCGGAGTTGGCTGGCTTACTGTTCAAGCGACCGTTCGGCCTCGTTGCCCCTGGCGCAGGGTACGCCGCGTACCACAAGCTGCGTGAGTACCTTGAGTACGAGATCGAACAGGACATTGACTTGCGCGATGCTATTGCCGGAAAGCAGGAAAGCCTTTACATGCTTGGCATGATGTTCCCTGGCGTTCCATGGGATGTGTCGGTAGTACCACCGTCCTGGCTGCGAGCAACTGTCCGCAGGTTCCAGGGCACAGACAAGGACATCGATCTCTTTACAAATATCCTCAATGAAGACCTCATTGGTAGGGCATCGAGCTTCGGCCCGATCCCAGCTATCCAGAGGCTTGGCGTAGTAGGTTCGGAGCTGTTGAGCTCCAGTGAAAGACCTCCACTTGAGCAGGTCAAAGTAAAGATCCCTGAGATTCCTTAGGGATAAATAGGAGGTAACGTGGAAGAAGTCGTGAATCAGCCCGTCACCGAGTCGCAGGAAACTGCCACTCCTGACGATAACGATATCACCACTTGGAAGAAGCGTCTAGCTGGCAAAGACCAAGCTCTGACATCTACCAAGAAGCAGTTGGACGAGCTTAAGGCGGAGTATGAAAAGGTGCAAACCTGGAAGCTCCAAATGGAGGAGGCCAGCCTAACTGAGTTCGAACGAGCTCAACGAAAGATTGAGACGTTGGAAAAGGAACTGCGTGCTACTCGAGAGGCCGAGTCAAAAGCTCGGCTTGCAAAGGAGTACCCGGCGTATGTTCAGTGGCAAGAGAAAGTCGCAGAGCTCACCGATGAGGACCGAGCCCGCGAGTTTGAGGCGCTGATCAAGACTGGTGGTAAGCCGCTCGATGAGTCCGTAGATCCTAATAAGCCTGCTAAGGCCACACCGGCTAAGGCAGGGAAGAGAAGCTCTGAAGAGATTGTCAGGGACATCGCTGCCCTTGGTAATCCTTTCGGGGAATAAAGAAGGAGTTCATAGATGGCTACGCAGACGCGTGCGCTGCTCGACACGAACAGCTCTAACGCCTATTCTGCGCTCATCACGGAGCTCGTGGCTTCGCAGGCTCAAGAGAACCTGCGCAACCGACTGGTTCACGCAATGCCGGGTAACTACACGGCAGGGCGCTTCCAGAAGGGCAGCAACGAGATTCGCTATGCGCGCTACCCAGACCTCACGCCGCTTGGCGTGGCGGACACCCTTACCGAGGCAGGCGCCCCTGCTGAGTACGACCTCACGGTTACGACCGAGTCGTTCGTGCCAAAGCAGTACGGTAAGGTTCTCAAGATTTCAGACCTTGCGCAGCTCGATAGCCCGCACGATCTGATCTCAATTGCTTCCGAGCGACTTGCTCGCGCAGCAACTGAGTCCATGGACAACATCATCCGTGATGTTATCAACCAGGGCACGAACGTTATGTACGCAGGAGACGCCGCTTCGCGTGGCGCACTCGGCACCGGTGGTAACGACAACATCACCGGTCTCACGATCAAGAAGGCTGTTGCGAAGCTCAAGGCTGCAAACGTCCCAACGTTCGCAGACGGCTTCTACCGCGCCATTATCCACCCATCGATCGAGTTCGATCTTTTGACGGATACCAGCGCTAACGGCTTCCTCGAGGCAACGAAGTACACCAAGTCGCTCGACCTCCTCAACGGAGAAATCGGCGCGTACGCTGGTGTTCGCTTCCTTGTGTCCCCGAACGCCAAGGTGTTCGAGAACGCAGGTGCGGGCGGGACGGAAGAGGTCTACTCTACGTTCCTCTTCGGGCCAGACGCCTACATCGTGGGCGACAGCCAGACGCTCCAGAGCTACTTCGTGGCTCCTGGTGGCGACCACAGCGATCCGATTTCTCAGATCGCCGTGCTTGGCTTCAAGATGCGCTTCGGTGCGATCCTCCGTGGTGAGGGCACGACCGGCGAGTTCGATGGTTCCAACACCTCGACTGGCCAGCCGCGCTACCTCCGCATTGAGTCGACCGCAACGACGCTCTAAGAGTTAGCTAGCTGCGGGGGAGGGGCTTCGGCCTCTCCCCCAAAGCAACAGGAGACCACATGCCTATTACATTGAGTGCACTAAGAACAATTGTACGACGGGACCTGCGGGATTCCGGCGCCACCCCAACGTGGTCGAATGACGAGCTCAACGACATGATCAAGTGGGGTGTGCAGGAAGTCTCCAGGGTCCGACCACAGGAGACATATGAAACCGCATCCTATACTGCTCCGGCTGTCGGAGCTTTCTTCACTATTGACACACTCACGCTGGACAGCGTTTACCGCGTGGATGCTTATAACTCTGCCGGTAAGCTACTTCTTACGGTCCCTTTCTCGCAGACTACGGACGCTAATGGTGGATGGGACTTTATTGATGGAAAGCTGCACATGCCACAGTATTTCGTGCTGCCTAACAACTGTACACTGCGGGTGTTTGGATACAAGCACTATACCCAGCCCACGATTGACGCGTCCTCTATCGAGCTCGACGACGATGCTACTAACGCCGTGCGTGCCTGGGTGCAAAAGGAAGCCATGTTCATGCTGATCTCCGACCGCGTTCGGTACCAGCAGTGGGCCGTTGCATCCGGAGCATCAGACACGAACAGCATTCAGCTTGCACAGCTTTATAGTGCGGCTAACCGCCGATGGGAACAAATGTCCAAGGCGATCCGCCGCGTAAGGAAGACCCCATAAGATGGACCTATCAGCAGCAGTAACCATCCAGAGACCAGGCAAGCCACCTCTAGACCTCAACGGTATACGTGACCCACAGGCTGTAGGTGCGCCACCTCTGTCTGGATATAGTATTGAGAGTGTCGACTTTACCAACGTTGCCGTTAGCGCGTTCATCGAGGACACACCCCTTGTTGACGGGGTTGACAGCTACGACGCCTACCTTGGCGGACGGCAGATCGACCTAATCGTTGGGGTTTACGGCAGCACGTACGGTGACTTCTGGGACAAGATGAATATCTTGAACGAAGCAATTCATCCACAGGCCAAGGCTGCTGATACCAGCACATACCCTGCGTTACCTGCCGACGGGCAGAGGAAGCTGTCGTTTAGCCAGCCTAGCGACGTCGGCCCAGACTACAGCCTATACATGATGGTGCGACCAATGTCTCTCCCAAGGTTCCCGACAGAGAAGGCAACCTCTGCCGGAATCTCTGAGCGTGGTTATGCTGCAATGGTTAGAGTAACTCTCCTGGCTGAGGACCCATACAAGTACTACGCAACAGCTGCAACATTCTCTAGGGTTGGCAGCGGGAACATCTCTGTTGTCAACACCGGGAATACGTCGGCCTGGCCAACGGTAACCTGGGCAAACACAGCTTCGGCAACTACCAGCGCAACGCTTGGATCCGATACAGTGTCTCACTCTGCAGTGGCTGCCACTGTAACCGACGTGTTCAAGACGTCTACATCGACAAGTCCGACTACCCTTACAGGATACGAGTTCTTCTCGATTCCGCCTGGAACATCAACTGTTTCTGTTACTGCGGAGGCAGGAGCTACCGTTACAATCTCATTCAGGGAGGCAATTCTTTAATGGCCAGAAAGAACGTAATCGTTATCAAGGATATGCATCCTTATAACCATGCCACTTCCCCGTTTGGTCCAAGGGATATCGTCACAGTTATTAGCGATGCTAGGGACGTCGGTGTCCAGCTGTATGCCAACGACAACGGGTCAATGTTTTTCACACTGCCTGTTGACCACCCAGCGATCCCACTCATTGATCCTCTAAAGCAACACTACTTTGTCCAGCGGTGGGATGGGTCTCAATATGTTGACATCCAGGGCGGAATCATTACGGACTACGACGCCGGTGAGAACGAGGTTGTAATCTCCGGAGTTGACTACATGACGGCACTAGGCAAGTACTATACCCCATTGCCCGGTCCAAAGCTTGGTCAGAAGGCTATCCCAAATACAGACGAAACAGTGCTAGACGTATTTAGTTCGTCAAAGTATACCGCAAATGCCTTTGATATTAATAGCCAAGTTCACGGTAGGGCGTACGGTACAAGGGCAAGAAACTTCCCAAAGTCAGGTGCGACCATGCCAGACGAGGCGGGTAACTACATCACCTATGCCAACCTTCTTGTAGACCCAAACCCTAGCACAGTTCAAAAAACAGTTACACCAAAGGCTATTATCGAAAACGCCGTGAGCATGGACAAGGAGATCCACTACCACAGCTCACAGTCATCGGTTGCTGAAAGCAACGACACCAGCAATGGGGACATCAGGGTTTACTCTGGCGCCCCTGCCTCAGGCACCACACCACTTGGTAAAGAGAACGAGATAACAGTTGACTACGAGGTGGTTGGAGGAGTACGCACCGGCACCATCACGCTAAGCGGATCAATGTTCTTGTTTAGGGGTACTGGCATTTTCGGGACGCAGACAGTTGACGATATCCCATACACTTTCTACGACCCGTGCACAGGGATGAACGTAGGTCAGGACCCTACGGTTCTTATGCTTGGCATGATCATCTATGCAAATCCCGGAGGGCCCCTATGCGTAGTGTCGGAGGCTGTGGTTTACGGGTCGGACAGCGATGACATTGGAACTACAGCTCTGCCTGTTCCATTTAGTATCAAGCTTCGACCAATTAGCAAGTACGACCCAGCAACAGAGCAAGTGTACGGTCTAAGCGGAAGGGTTATGTCCATCCTTACAGAGGGAGTATCATACTCATTCTCTGTGAGGCCATTCTATATTGGCGGCCTCAAGATCTTGGATATCGACTCAACTATTGTTCCATCATACTACGAGAACTACGTATGGGGAGACATCAGCAGGTACTCAGAGACAGGTCTTACATCCGGACTTAAGTCTAACACTCTTCCAAACATCATGACCGACGTGTTCACATCTGTTATGGATAGAAGCAAAGATTATGTAGACCTAAAGCTTTCCGTTACGAGTGCTAACTTCGTTGTTACAAGCGGCAGCAATGGTACAACTACAGTCGTTCTACCGAAAGCAGCAGACTCTACGATATACGTTGGCGATACTGTAACACTATCAGGTACAACCCAATCCACAATCAACACGGCAACAAGCCATGTTGTCGCCAGTATATCATCTGACAGAAAGACTATCACACTAACATCAACAGGAGTATCCTCATCAAACAAGAGCAGCACAGGAGGGTATCTAAATAAGACAAACCCAGTTCTTGTGCCTATTGTAAAGTTTACATCTCTTAACCAAATCAACACATCTTCTAGCTCAACTATTCATCCGTACGCTACGGCTGGCCAGTCTCCCATTGACTTCTTCCGTGAAGTAACAGACATTGAGATCGGAACAAGAACAGATAGCAGTAAGACTGTATTTAACTTCTATGGGGTTCCTGGTGCTACGCCCACTGGCAACCAGCTTATTGTAAACCATGGTGTCTCGGGAACTCCACAGACTACACTAGTTTACCCTGGCCAGATCAGGGGATTCTCTGTTGTGGCAAGGAGAAGCATGAAGACCAACTCTATCAGGGTTGTTCCGACTACGGAGTTCCTGCTTGGTGCGCAGACAGATGGTGCGGTCAACGGGGTGCGCTCGCAAGGGGTGGTCAAGAACGCACCGTACCTAGCCTCAGACCCAGCCCTTCCTGCTGTGGTATCTCAGGGTGGGTTCATCTCTCCTGACTCTGCTTCTAACTTTGGTCAAGGGATGATCAATGATAACGGAACAAACTCTGATGTTACAGACATCCGGGTTCAACTAAGGTCTGAGGTCTTTGGTCCAATTGGACTTCCAGGAACACCAAAGCTCGGAGAGACTGTCAAGGTTGTAATCAACAGGAAGGGATCTGTCATCGGCGGTGACATGATCGAGGAGCTGTACAACGTTGGCGGTATGGAGTGGATGGCTAGAGTCGACGGACATGAAGAGCTGTTCCTAGACCTGGTTAAGCCTGACAAGTTCGAGGGCCCAGGGATCGTGTGGGAGCAGAAGCCAGCACCTACGTCAAAGAGTAACCCATCATTCAGGGCTAATAAAGACAAGGCGCCAAAGCCAGACAAGGAACCCAAGGGGGATGGGTTCGCAACATTTGATATGGGTCCTGGGAACGACGCTGGCAAGGTATACAACCAGTCTTGGTGGGGTCCTGGCGGGTGGCAGAACATTGGCGGTGCTAACGATAGGTTCAACATCCAGCAAGGTCGCGGTGGTGCGTACTTCCACGCCTCATATGTTATCTCAACTGGCTGGAAGAAGCCAACATCGAGCACTGGTCTTCCAAAGAACTGGTGGAAGAAGATCAAGCCGGTTGGGCGATGACCAAGGGACAGTTCGAGATCCTGCTTGCTAGGCTGGACGTTATCGACGAGCGCCTGCGGGAGGTAGAGCTAGACCAGGCCGGTAGCAAGGCTGTGCGGAAGGCTAGACAGTCGGGAGACCTTGAGCTAAAGTGGCGGCTGGGGATTATAGGCTCGATTGTCGGGTCTATCATCACCTTCCTATCGAGAGTAATCGAGATGCTCTCAAGCAACGGAGGTAAGTAATGGCGAAAGCAAACCTCGTAGAACGAGTGGGCGCACTGAAGGAGCAGGGCCTTTCCTTCTCTCGCATTGGCGAGATGCTCAACATGAGCAAAGACCAGGTCCAGAAGTTCCACAAGCGGTATGTGGAGGAGATCCTGGAGGATACCTTGCCAAGCAACAAGCCGGTAAGCAAGACCCCGAAGTTCGTCGGTATCGACATCGCGTTCTTCGACATCGAGACTACGTTCAGTAACTGGCGGCGCATGCTGTGCGGCTCCATCGCTGATGGTCTGGGTAACGTGATTACCCTGACGCACGACACTCACCCTGGCAAGGACTGGCGTGACGACAGCGTCCTAGTCAAGGCATACTGCGAAGAGCTGGACAAGTACGACGTCATCGTGGGGTGGAACTCCAAGCTGTTCGACGTGCCTGTTCTCAACTCGCGCATGCTGTACCACGGGTTCAAGCCGTACGATCCTAAGATGCATTTGGACTTGATGTACAAGGCAACTGGCTCGAGCATTGCCATCGGTCGCAAGTCATTGGACAATGTGTCCAAGTACTTCGGTGTGGAGAACAAGAAGACTCCTCTCGATCCACGCATCTGGGACCAGGCCGACCATGGGGACAAGGAAGCGTACGAGAAGATCATCGAGCATTGCGAGGCGGACGTCCTCGTGTTGCGTGATGTATACGCCAAGCTCAAGCCTATGGTGCGTATTCTTCACCGTTGATGACAGAGCAGGATTTCGATCTAGAGTTTACTAAAACGGTGGCTGTCGACTTCGACGACACCATCGCCGTCCGCGTCTTCGGCACCGTTGTTCCTGCCAACGGTGTCGTTGACGCACTTACCATGCTACAAGAGGCAGGCTACAAGATCCTCATCCACTCAGCCCGGGCTTGGGAGCAGTGGCCTGACAGGCAGCAACGCCTGGAAGAAATGGAAGAGATGCTTGCCAAGTGGGCTATCCCTTACGATGACATCTACGTAGGCGAAGGGAAGCCCGGGGCTATGGCGTACGTCGATGACCGTGGCGTACGCTTCGACAACAACTGGCTAGACATTGCAAGGATTATTTTGGAGAAGGGCAAATGAAACTACAGATCAAGAGTCAACTACCACACATCGAGAAGGGCAAGATCCTTGACGACTGCGGTCCCTCGAGCGCAGCTGCCGCTGCTTCATGGGTGCACGAGTACAAGAAGGACTTCTCTGCCTTGGATGGTATCAAAGCCGCCGCTGCTGCCGGGCGTGACGACAAGGACGGGCGTGCCGATGGCACCAACTTCCCGGACCTGGCCAAGGCACTTAAGAAACTAGACTGTGAGGCTGGGTATCCCGCCGACTGGTCCAACGTTCTACTGGCTGGCAAGAACGGCAAGGCCATTATCGTCAACGTACAGGCACCCATCGGGTACCCGACACACGCGCTACAGGCAAACGCATTTGCCAAGAAGCTGAAGAACTCCGGCATGACCTGGGGTCACATGGTCTGCGTGACCTACCACCCTGAGATTGGCTGGCAACTTGCCGACCCGACCATGACAGGCAGGGGCAAGGAGAAGTTCGGTGTCGTTATCTCTGAGTCCGAGTTCCGTGCTATCGCAGCGTCTAAGGGGGACGCACCGTTCAAGCGGTGCCTGATTGTGCGCAAGGCTTGACGACCTAGGGCGGATGCTCTAAGATCCACAGTGGACGGACCCGCTGTGGGTCTTTTTATTTGGAGGGCGTATGAACACGGTATCGCAAGCGTTCGATCTAGGGCTACAGAATACACGCACGGAGCGACCGGCTAGTACGCCGTTCCGGGGCAGCACGCTGGGCGGTTGCCTACGGGCGCAGCATTACGCTGCCACAGGTGAAGAGCCAAGCAACCCGTTTGAGCCTCGACTCTATCGCATCTTCGAGCAGGGTCACGTCATCGCTGACGTGCTCTACAAGAAGCTGGAAGCGTCGGGGCTTTTCGATTCCATCCAGTTCGAGGTGCCTGTTGTATGGCCTGAGATGAACTTCTCTGGCAACATCGACATCCTCGTGCGGTGGAAGGGCGAGGAGAACGAAGAGGTACTCGAGCTCAAGTCTATGAACTCGCGTGGCTTTACGTATCTCAAGGGTCCAAAGCCGGAGCACGCAATCCAGGCTGCATCCTATGCGCTGACACGAGAGCACTTGACAGGTGCTTCCGTATCTGCTAGGGTTGTGTATGTCAGCAAGGACGACTTCCGCATTGCGGAGTATACTGTTGACAGGGAATGGTACGACAGGGCGCTGCGTGTGCTCGAGGTCGGCAACAAGTTCCTGAGTCAGGGTCGTATGCCCTGGCGTCTTCCCCTCGCTGAGGGTGAAGATCCTAAGAAGAAGTGGCCATGTGCAGGTTGCCAATGGCTCACAAAGTGCAGGGGGTAATCATGGCAGAAGCCAAGACATCACTCGCTAGCAAGATTGCCAAGGTCATGCAGGCCGTTGGCTACGTGGAGAAGGGCGGCACGAACTCTGCCCAGGGGTACAAGTTCGTACAGGCTAGCGCTGTTGCGGACAAGGTGCGAGCTGAGCTAACCAAGCTCAACGTCACGCTGACCCCGACTACCATCGACGTCATTAGCGAGGGGCTCACGCCTAGCGGCAAGCAGACTCTCATCACGTTGCGATACACGTGGACGCTGACTGACGGTGACACTGGCGAGACGATCACGTGGCAGTCCATTGGTACTGGGGCAGACTCCGGCGACAAAGCTGTGTACAAAGCAGCGACAGGCGCACTGAAGTATGCTCTACTTACAGGGTTCCTCATCCCGACAGGCGACGACCCAGAGGCCGACGCCAAGACGGACGACGAGACCTGGGAGAAAGCCAAGGAGATCGTAAAGGGAGCGGTCAAGACACCGGCACCGAAGAAGACTGGTGATAGCTTCAATGGATTGGAGTTCTAATGGCACGACTAGACATCTGGTTGAGCGACAAGAAGACGCCAACTAACAAGACATCCAAGAACGGTAACGATTACCTCGAGGTGTACGGCACGATGCAGACGGCAGCTTACGAAGAGTGGGCTGACGGCGACCGTGCCAACGCAGCGCCGGATCGTTACGCGTACATCACGCTACGCTTCTTCGACAAGGAAGCAATGGACCACGTCGGCAAGGTATACGACTGGGCTATGTCGCAGGAGAAAGATCCACGACCTAACGTCCACGTCGTAGGCAAGCTGAACGAGGACCGTGAGTACAACGGCAAGATGTATTACACGATGCTCGTGTCGGACATCTCGCCGCTACGCTACGGTGCATTGCGCGGTAAGAAGAGTGCCTAGGCGAGACTTGTCGATGTCATTCATTGAGGATATCGAAGCTTGGAAAGCTGATGGATTTGACAATGCCATCGTTGGTGTGGGGCAGCAGTTCACCGAAGGCGGTCTGGTGTACATCTACATCTACAGCAAGAAGGCCATGCTCGATATCATTGCGGACGACATCGTCAAGGAGATCAACAATCGCGTGAACACTAGCGATGAGGAGAGGGCAGAGCTTGCCAAGGATGCATGGGAACAGGCGTTGGAGTACTTCGAGTACAACATCGCCGGTGCCTACATCGGACGCGGCATGCCTGTATTCCTAGAGGACACAGATGAGTGACGCATCACGGAGAGGTCGGCTCAACCGCTCGAGGGGTAACGCCTTCGAGCGGGAGGTAGCTCACAAGTTTGGGGGGAAAAGGGTAGGCCAGTACGGTGGGCCTGAAGATGTATCTGCAGGGCAGTTCAACATCCAGGCCAAGTGCGGGCAGATGTTCAGCGAGAAGTACTGGAGATGGCTCCAGGCTGTTCCTCGCAAGGCAGACCAGGTGCCGCTGCTCGTGGTGGGCGATGCGCCTGGCTCCGGCAGCAAGCGCCGGGTGTTCGTAGTAATCGAGGAGCATGACTTCCTCGAGTTGATTGGAGGTTCGGATGCAAAGGCCGAAGAAAAAGCTGACGACCTTTGAGCTCGCTGTTGCGTGGGCCAAGGTGTTCGAGCTCATTCACACACGTCTCAAGGAACTAGAGGTTCCGGACGCAGCAAACATTGCGGCACGTGCAGCGGATGCACTTGCCAAGGAGGGCGCCAATGGCGACAACGCCTGATGAACTACGACAAGAGCGAACGAGATTCCAAAGAGTATCGCAAGCAGCAAAGGAAGTTGCGAAGGGAAATAACGTCTCACGAGTGGTTGCTTCAGCAGCCGTCGCGCTCGCGGTTGGACTTGATCGACCCGGCGCAGCAATACCTGTTGGAGCACTCCTCTACCTCTATCTCGGAAAAAAGTAAGGACGTAGTTCCACAGACATTCATCGATTACTTCCAGAAGCTATACAGTCAGGCACACGTCATCATGGTAGAACGCCAGGCATCGTACGGCCCGGGAAACGTGGAGCACCTTGGTCCGCAGGGTGTCTTCTCCAGGATGGCAATGGATAAGGTGAACCGTATCGCACGTGCGATGAACGGGAAGATTGTTGAAGGCAAGGTCGAGCTCGAGCCTGGGTGGTACACACCTGAGGTGCACGATGCGTTGATTGACACCATCAACTACGCCGCAATCCTCATCGCCCTTGGGCAGGGCAAGTGGTCTGACGTATCGAGGGGCAAGGCATGATGCCTGAGGTTGAGACGCTGCCTATATTCGCACGAGGCAAGAAGGTTGCAAGCATCGTGATGATCTATGGGCAGTCGGGGTGGAAGGCGCAGCTCGTGACAAACACGAAGCCTGCCACGTCGGAAGTCATTGCCTCAGGGGAAGAGCGGCTAGGTCCGGATGCTGCACGGACCATCGGCCTAGAGCTAGCGAAGAAGTGGCGTGACTCGCAAAGATAGCGCACTCGAGTGGTTCAAGGAAGACGCCAAGCGTCTAGGCCTTGGGCTGCGAGAGTACTGCCGGCAGTTCGGGATAGAGTACGAGTCCCTTGGCGGCAGAGACAGGGTCGATCCCTTGACAAAGCATACCCATGTAGACTACCGTACGTGCGAGGTCTGCAAGACCAATGCCATACTCAATGGCCGCAGTACGGAGGATGAGGATGATTGAGCTAGCACTAGCCCTAGGTTTGTACCTAGGTGGAGGCGACGCCACGTGGTACGGTGACGGTGGCCGGTGCCACGATGGTTATCTAAGGACCTGTTCCCCTTACCTTTCGGGGGAGCAGGTCCTTTACGCAGCGGTTGGTAGCTGGCGGTGGGGCGACAAGCCATACGACATTCGTGTATGCAAGCGTGACAACACGGGCAAGTGCGTGACCGTACGGGTACGTGACTTCTGCCTGGCTTGCAAGAATGGATTCGGTGTGATAGACTTGTCTCCGGCGGCGTTCAAGAAGCTAGCTCCGCTCTGGCGTGGCAGGATCCACGTGGTAATCAGGTCGATAGGAGAGGAGGGGAAGTGGCTAAGGACAGGAGCGATTACTTCAGGGCACGTACCAAGATAGGCAGGATAGAGCTAGAGGCGCAAGCTGTATGCGATGACCTGGGTCATGAGTTCTTTATGATCCGTGACGATAGGTTCGCAACTTCGTTTGGCTGCAGTACGTGCAAGGTATGGGGATGCGCTGAGATCGATGGCAACAAGTCCGCATACCATGGTACAATCTTCGAGTACAAATGCGGTGAAGCACCAACACTGGAGGTAACAGAAGATGACGTTGACATCCTCGCAGCAATCTTTAGATAGGGATGACGGCGACATCCACGGCGAGTGCCCTGTGTGCGGGAAGTACAAGGTTCGTATCGACCGTGGTAGAATGAAGCCATGTTTCATGTGGGCAAGAGAGAAAGAGAGGGACGATGAAGACAACGACGATGCCGAGTAACACACAAGCTGAGCGGTCTCTGCTTGGATCTATCCTGATTGACCAGGATATCCTCAACGATATAGAGCTAGACCCATCCATGTTCTGGGACCGGCGCAACTCGCTGGTTGCTGACGCCATTCGCCAGGTGCATGTGTCTAATCAGGCGGTCGATGTGGTGACAGTGAGCGACCAGCTGCAGGCAGCCGGGCATGTCGAGGACATCGGTGGTCTAACGTACTTGTCTGACCTGACGACAGACACGCCTACGTCCGTCAATGCAGCCAGCTACTTCGAGATCGTCGAGCGGATGGCTGTACTGCGTGGACTTGCCAAGGCCGGGGCACGCATCGTCGAGGTGGCACAGTCGGAACAGAGCGACGTGCTCGCTGCCATCGACGAGGCTGAGCGTGTGCTGTTTCAGGTTGGCAACAAGAAGCGTGGTGCTAGGTGGTCCGATGCGAGTGACCTCATGCGCATCACACAGGGTAGGATCAACACCATCGCTACGTCAGGCGTGAGGATCGGTGTGCCTAGCGGCATTAGCCAGATCGATGCGGTGACTGGTGGGTGGCAGAAGTCTGACCTCGTCATCCTCGCTGCTCGACCTAGCGTAGGCAAGACAGCGCTAGCTACGACGATGGCATACAACGCAGCATCCGTTGGCAAGAAGGTTGCTATCTTCTCCATCGAGATGAGTGCTGAGCAGGTTGGTGCACGACTCCTGTCGTACGCCAGCAGCACACCACTCCAGGCTATCCGGCACGGCGGGTTGGACATGATCCAGATCGTCGAGCTGGACCAGGCAGCACAGCGTGTTTCCAAGCTTGGCATCTACGTGGATGACTCACCGACTGCGTCTCCATCGGTGGTGCGCAGCAAGTGCCGCAAGCTAGTTGCGGATCAAGGCATCGACCTCATCATCGTTGACTACCTACAGCTCATGTCACCAGACAAGAGCAGCAAGGACAGCAACAGGGTGAACGAGGTGTCTGAGATTAGCCGTGGCCTCAAGGCTCTGGCACGTGAGCTCGATGTGCCAGTGATCGCACTGTCGCAGCTGAGCCGCATGTCTGAGTACCGTGAGAGTGGTGAGCCCAGGCTCTCCGACTTGCGTGACTCCGGTGCTATTGAACAGGACGCTGACCTTGTGCTCATGCTGTGGCGCAAGACAGACCCAGATTTCCTTGCTGCCACCGAAGTGGTGAGCTGCAAGATTGCTAAGCACCGCAACGGTGCGACCGGGGTGTGCGACCTCGAGTTCATCAAGAGCACAGCTAGCTTTAGGGGGTAACATGGCGATCAAGAAGATGGTATTCGAATGCAACTGCGAGCCGCCGATGTGCGAGCATGCATACGATAAGGTTAGCAGTCTGCTTCAGTCCGGATACGATGACGGGTACGACGAGGGATGGAGGGATGCGTTCTTTTCAATCAAGCACACGCTCGTCGAGATGGGATTCGATAAGGCTAGAGACATGAAGCTGCCGGAGCCGCCGCCACGTCGGCCTGCAGAGTCTAAGGCTTCCAAGGATGTGCCTCGCCATTCGTCCGGTAATAAGCGTGAGCTAGCCAACTAGTTCGCCATTCGCCCGGTCCTGCGGGTCTGGTGCGTAGTCCAGTTCGGCATAAAAAAACTGCCAGTGATGGGGAAGGATTCCATCACTGGCAGTGTAGTTACTTGACCTCGCAGTCGTGGCCGTACTCCCACTCTTCTGCATCGGTCTCATTGTATAGGTCGAACACTCGACCACACTCATCGCATGTCTGGGTCTTGGGTAGACTCAAGCCTTCTGCGTCTTCATCTACCTTCACACCCATGCTATCGGCTGCATTGGTTAGGCATGCGCTGGCAGCATCTCGTACTGCCTGCGCATACACAATCTTCTCTGCCGATTCACCTGGGTAGTAATCCCAGAAGTCGAAGTCTGCGACATCATGAATGCTAAGCCCGCAGATCTCTGCGAACCTGCGGTCTACATATCGCAGGAACTTCTCGAAGTCTAGACTAATCGTTTCCGACTGCCGTTGCTCTGCTAGCATGCTCTGCCTCCTTATGTCTCTGGATGTTTGAGATGACCTCCTCAACGAGGCTGTCCATCTCCTTGAAGTCGAAGCCAATGTAACCACTGCAGCTGTCGATGACATCTGTCTCGACATGCTGGCATGAGTCACACAC
>Ga0208783_10001025_pt1 | contig 16948 bp, 28 predicted proteins | sample DEB19_08_DNA_2_FD_184529 | JGI IMG/M metagenome (GOLD analysis project Ga0208783, IMG submission 184529) | Aqueous microbial communities from the Delaware River and Bay under freshwater to marine salinity gradient to study organic matter... | ecosystem: Environmental > Aquatic > Marine >...
AAGCTTAAAAAAGATACTGAACCAAAACTAGTTCCTATTAGAAAAACTAAAAATGATAATTAATATTAATGCCCCAATTAATCAAACTTCTTATGGTTATGTTTCATGTAATATAATTAAAGAATTAAATTTACTTGGGCATGATTTAAGACATATTGCTATTGGAAATAATGATCCAGATACAGAAATACTTCCATACATAAAAGATGTTCTATATAGATGGGATTATTCATATAATGCACCGTGCATAAAAATATGGCATCAGCATGATTTAAACGCTTTCTATGGTAAAGGAACAAGGATTGGAATGCCGATATTTGAATTAGAACAATTCAATCCATTAGAGTTGCATTCCCTAAACAATCCAGATCGACTGTTTGTTTGTTCTAATTGGGCAAGATCAGTTTTAAAAAATAATCTACCAAATTTTTCTGGCCCTATAGATGTTGTACCACTTGGTGTTGACAATTCTATTTTTAAACCATGTCCATTACCATCAGTGAAAAAAACTATTTTTGGTAATTTTGGAAAATTTGAAGTTAGAAAAGGACACGATATACTTCCAGAAGTTTTTAATAAAGCCTTTACAGAAGACGATGATGTTCTTTTAGTCATGATGCCAAGTAATTTTTTTCTAAATCCTCAAGAGGTTGAATCGTGGGTTAAGAGCTTTAAAAATACTAAACTTGGTGATAAGATACTATTTATTGAGAGACAAAAAAGCCATTCAATGGTGTATAATATAATGTCACAAATACACTGTGGAATATTTCCTTCAAGAGCAGAAGGCTGGAACTTAGAAGCACTGGAGCTATTAGCTTGTGGAAGACATTTAATAATAACAAATGCCACAGCACATACAGAATTCTGTAATAGTGAAAATTCTTATCTTGTTGAAATGACTAGCGGATACGAAAAAGCTAAAGATTTTAAATTTTTCGACGGCTCTTTTGAATGGAGAAAAATTGGAACTGACGAAATAGATCAAATGGTTAATCACATGAGGACTATTCATTCAAAAGTACAGAATAATCGATTAGAAGTAAATAATGCTGGCATATCAACTGCACAGAAATATAGTTGGAATAATACAGCATTAACTATTGAGAAATTATTAAACTAATAATGGAATGTTTTTCAGTTAATATATATCTAAGAATAATTACCACATCAGAAGAAGATGGTAAAATATTAGTATTTCTAGATGAAACTGGAGAGTTTCCAAAAATATCATTAGCTAGCAATACTCACTTAGATACTCAAATAAGAGAAAAATTGTTTGAATACTTCTATGATAATGATATATTTTTAATCAATTCCACCAAACAAGTATCCACAATTACAAATAATAGTAATAATAATTTAGATATAGTCTATAACTTCATAACTTCAAACACTGCCTCAAAAAAAGGATCATTCATATATTTTAATAAGAATAGTATTGAATTATATAGAATGATAAATAATAATAAAATATGAGCAATGGATACATAAAAATAGATATAGAAGATTCCACTCCTTTTATAACAGTTGAGTATGAAGATTTAGCAACATTTAAAGATTTAATGTTTTTTATATTATCTCCATCTGGTATGGAATTATTTTGTCAAACTATAGAAAAAGATCTTGTAGAAAACAATAAAGCTGATGAATTAAAAATATTAAATACAATGATAAAATTAATTAATAGCCAATATGATGTTGTCGATGACGAATTTATTAGTCCAAGCTCTTTTAGATGAGGAGGTATTTTATGAACTCTGTTAGAAAAATAGCTTGGGAAAAATTTACTCCAATATCTGAGAGTGGCACTGGCCAAGCAGAGGAAGAAAAAGATATAGATGAAGAATCTGAGGAATTTGATGAGGAACAAGAAGGATTAGTTAATCTAATTAATCTTGAAGATGTTTTATCAAGAAGAAAAGTTAAAACTCCGTTTGGATATTACGATCTGAATGATGACTTTTCGCCATATAATATGTTTGAGTGCTGGATAGGACACACAAACTTTAGATTAACAAAAAGCGATTTTAATATCCTAAATTCTAAAATAGAAGGAATAGGATGCTTAAAAATTCTATCTCCCTACAGATTCTTTATAGGCATTGAAAAAATGTTTACGTTTCCTGCCGTAAGAATTCAAATACAAAAAGATCTTTGTAATAATTTAGAAATACAAGATGATATAAATGCATTAAATAATAATGTTGATTATACTATAAATATGGTAATATCAAAGATTAACGATGCTCTTTTTAGTATTAGAGATTCAGAAAAATGGGCAGTTTTTATAAGCCGTGATGGTAGTGTAGAGACTATCAAAAACTCCGAATTTGAATCGGATATAGACTATCAAAACAAGCTAAAAAACTTGAAATCTCTAAAAAATGGAAATATTATTACATACGATAGCTTGTAATGGTGTATATAAATACGGGAAACGGAACATAATTATTAGGAAAATTGGGAAATTGGCTATTAAAGCTATAGGAGAATATCATGGCTTTACTACCAAGCGGTTATATTTATGCCACAACTGGCAATTACAATCTACCAACTGAAAAGGTAGACGGCGGCACTGTCGTTGGTGTTACATCAGCAACAAATACAACAACTGGTCCAATTACTCGTACTTTTCCACTAACATCAAATGCCATAGAAGGCTCTATTGATAGAAGAGTGGTTGTAGTTGCTGCATCTGGTGCAGCACATGCTTATAGTGCTACCAAGGCTTTTGCCGCTGGCACTTTTGCATACGATCAAGATCAGTTCATGATTAGAACAGTTGCTACAAAGATTAATAATGTAGCAAGTACACTTCTTTCAATCAATGGTCTTCCATCAAATCGTCCACACACACTTATCAGTAACAAGTCTAAGGGTGCTAAAACATCAACTGCACACAGAAGTGGTTACTGGAATGGTGTTGGCGTTGCTAACCAAAGAACAAATTGGAGCACACCACCTGCCTCCAATAACGTCAATTATGTTCTTCCAACCAACAATGCATCCAATGCTGATGATCAAGGTCAGTTTGTAACATACAAGAGCGTTCCAGGCGAACTTGCTTACATGTATGGTGCAATTGATCCAAAACTTCAAGATTATCCAGCTAACTAAATGATGTATTCAATCGCCCCCCATTAATTTGGGGGGTGATTACTTTTGGGAGAAACATTATGAATTTTCCTTTTTTAAGTAATACAGCAACTGAATTAGGAATAGTTGGCTTAACCGTATCTTCATTGATCGGCCTTCTATATTATACGATTATGTCTTCTAATAAGCGTGAGGATAAAAGAACACAGTCTTTTCAAGAAACTATCTGCCAAATACATGATATGCATAAAGATGAACGGTCTGAATGGCGTGAAGATGCTAATTTAAGACAGTCTCAAACAAATGAGGCTATTAAAGAGTTATCTAATGCTATACAAGATTTAATTAAAAATAATGATGCTGTTTTAAAATTAGAGACAAGGTAAAAAAATGGCTTTATCAATAACATCTTCAACTAGTTATAAAACAAGCTTCTCATTAACTGAATCTAGATCTAATGAATCTATTTCATTAACAGATTCAAATAGTTCATCAAGTTCATATACATATGGAAGTGGAAATAATGAAATAACAAATGCTGTTTCTATTACTGGAGTTCTATCATCTGGTGGTTCTACACAGATAGATCTTTATAGTATTAATCAAACAACATTTGGTGCAACTCAATCGATTCAATTCACAGGAGTAAAAAACTTTACTGTATATAACACTTCATCGACTAGAGGTTATGATTTTACAATTGTAGCAACTGGAACGTCTGCTTGTACAAATCTTTTCAACGGAGGAAGTGGTAATCTCTTAGTTAAACCCTATTCTATATTTACCTACAATGATTCATTTGATGGATGTACGGTAAGTACTGGACAAAGATATCTTTATCTAAAAGATCTCGGATCTGGTGTATCTTATAAACTTTTTGTTCTTGGTTTAGATTAGGAGAAATAACATGGGTTCAAAATCTTTTTCTTTAAATACTGACGATATTGTTAAATTAGCAAAGAACGCTGCTTTAGTTGGTATGGCCGCTTTATTAACATATGTTGGCGAAAATCTTACTAAAGTTGATCTTGGTGCTGCTGGTGTAATGTTAGTTCCTGTGGTAAGCGTGGTTATTGATTCTTTAGTAAAGTGGGTAAGGGACAATACAAAAGAAACAAAGTGAAATTATGTTCGATAAACCTAGCGATCTTTTAAGAGCCTATAAAAATGGTTTTATAGGCTCACAATGCGACCCAGAGGATGTCGATAAGCTTCTTGGAGAATTACCACATCCTCTGTTTGGTGCGGCAGCATATAATTTAAATGGGACCGGAAAAGGAAAAATAGCACTTTTATATAAATCTGTTCAAAAGTTTGATCCAACATTTGGTTCTCACGAAAGACAATCTGTTGGTGATTGTGTTTCACATAGTACACGAAATAGTGTGGACGTTACACGTTGCCATGAAATTGTTGGTGGTCAAAGAGAAGAGTTTGTTGTAAGAGGTGCTACTGAAGGCATATATGGTGCTAGAGGTCATGGTGGTGAAGGAATGTCTTGTTCCGTTGCCGCTAGATTCGTACACCAGAATGGTGGCATCTTATTAAGACAGAAATATGGTAATGTAGATCTGTCTAAATATGATGGCAGACTTGGTGCTTCATGGGGAAGATCGGGTCCACCATCTGAATTAGTACAAGCCGCTAAAAAACATCAAGTTAAAACCATCAGTATGATTACTACTGTTGATGAGGCTAGAGATGCTCTTGCCAATGGTTATGCTATTAGTGTATGCTCTGGATATGGATTCAGTTCACGCAGAGATAAATATGGTATAGCTAAAAGAAGTGGATCTTGGGCTCATGCGATGGCTTGGGTTGCGATGGACGATACTCATGAAATATATAATGAGACATTATTTTTAGTCCAAAATTCTTGGGGAGTTTGGAATGGTGGTGATAAACGACATGATCAGCCAGATGGTAGTTTTTGGATTAGAGAAAGCGATGCTGCTGGAATGTTAGCCCAAAATGGATCATGGGTATTTAGTGATGTTGATGGCTTTCCTCCAAGAAAAGTACAATGGACATTAGACACTGTATTTTAAATAGGCTTTGTTATGAAAAATAAAATTATCTTATCATTGATCTTAATATTATCTTCACAATATGTTTATTCAGACGATAATATTTTATCAATGTATTCTAGCTTGGTTAAGCAGTGGAAGGAAGACATTGCAAATGCATTTGACATGGCAGAAAAGGAAGTTTACAATGTTGTGCCATCACCAAATAATGAACCAGTTCCAGACAAAGATCCCAGCAAGTGTGCTTGTAAGGGCACTGGAAAAATAGTTCAAGGCGATGGTCACGTTACACCATGTCCATATCATAGTTCATCTGCTGCACCGTCTGCAACAGTAGAAGTGAAAAATATAACAAATTTTACATGTAAATGCGAAACTAGATGTGCTTGTAAAACCTGTCAATGCAAGAAAGTGGAGAAGAAGTAATGTTTGATATTGAATTCTTACTAAAAGCTGTTGCCTTAGTAGTAGCAATTGGATTATTACTTTCTAGTATAGATGTTTCTTATCTATTAACTAAATTATTTGTTAAAGAAACAAAACCAGTAGTAGATACTGATGTTACGGTTGATAATGGTGGTAAATTCCTAGCTACTATGGAATTGTGGTTTTTACTTAAAAAGAAGTGCGACGAATCATCATTGACTGCCGCTTCTAAAAAAATGGATGAAGTTTTTCCTCTATTAAATGATAACATAGAGGAGAATTAAAATGCTAAGAATAATTGTTGCTATAGGATTATTATGGTTTGTATTTTTTGGATCTATTCCAAATATAGATATAAAACCAGTTCCAGATAAAATAGATGAGGTTAGTTCTATTTTAGATATTAGTAAGCCATCTGATGAAATTCTGAGTAAAGTTAGACCAGTAGCTAAATTAGTTACAGATACAGAAGATAGGGCCAAGATCGCCCTTTTTAACTATGAGTTTTCTCAAAGAGTTTTAAAATATGATACTGATGCACAAAAGCTAAATGATCTTTATTCTAGAGCCGGAAGTAATTTTTTTCATGGTTCACTAAAAGGTAAGTATAGCGGATTTGCCGATTCATTAAAAGTTTTATTTGAATCAGTTGTTGGTTCAGATAATCATGTTTTAACTATTCAAGAGAAACAAGCTTTAAAGGAACTATTCAGTGGCCTATCTTGGACATTAATAGAAAAGTAACATGGATATATCTTATATAAAAGATGCTATAGAGCAAGCCTTTTCTAAGGTTGGATTTAATATTGCAAAATTTGCTATTTCATGCCCATCACCACTATCTGTTATAATTGAAAAGAATGACGATGGTGTAAAATTAACATTTATACAAAACTTTCCAACAATTAAAACTACTAAGTTTTTTCTATCCATTAAAACGGAAGTTGAAGGAATTTTTCTAGGTAAAGATGGTGGCTCTATAAAGCTAAGACATTTTCCAGATTTCAATTTCAAATATAGTGATGAAAATACTGAATTATTTGGTTCTAGTAATTTTAATTTAGATAATATACAGCAAGAAATAAATACTAAGTATCCAGATAGAAAAAGAAAAAGAATAGCAGACCTTGCTTTAACATACGCAAATGAATGGGCGAACATAGCCAGCCAAAACGGCATTGTCTTTAGTGGTTGCAAACAATCCAATAAAGATAAACTGAGTGATGATTGCCAGCAGTTTGTGTATGAAAACATAATTAACTCAAAAGAAATAGAAGCAAAGTCCGCAGCACTAGCATTTATACTGCTATATTTTATATTGCCAACAATAATTAACTGGGTTGTAAAAAGATTTTTAGATCAACTATTTAATCAACAGCCCTTAAATTATACGGCTTAATATGAAAAATATAATTGCTGCTATAGCATTACTATTTTTTGGTAACTTTGATTTTCTTGAAGATCAAAATACAACCAATAAAAGAATATTTTATTTCACAGCCTCTTGGTGTGGTCCTTGTAAAAATTTTAAAGACAAGGAAATACCAAAGCTGAAATCTTTTGGTTTAAGCTCTAGTGAAGCAAATGACGATACTCTATCTAATATAGAGATATATGATATTGATCTCCATAAAGACTTCTATGAGCAATTGAAAAAAGACAGCAGGGTTGTCCCCCTTTTTATTTTTTTAAATGATGAAGGTATTGAGTATGCTAGATTAACTGGCTATCAATCTGCTGAAAATATCTTTAAATTATGGAATCAAAAGAGCGGCCTTGACTTTAAGAACTAATGGTGCATAATATGAGATATGCAAGTATTTTTTAAGATGTTCAAGCTAAAATAGGAATATGCCATTGCCAGCCTTTGCTGGTATTTTTTATAATTTTAAGAACGGAAAATTGGAATATGAAAGTACAAAAAAGAAATGGAGAAAAAGAAGATTTCTCCGTAGAGAAAATACACAAGGTATTAGAATGGGCAACTGATGATATTAATGGAGTGTCATTTTCGGATGTTGAAATGAATGCCCATCTATCTCTATATGATGGTATCACTAGCGAAGAAATACACCAGATATTAATTAAATCTGCTAATGATCTCATATCAAAGAACGCACCAAACTATCAATATGTTGCGGCTAGATTATTAAACATGCATCTTAGAAAAATAGTATGGGGATATGGAGATAAGCCAACAAACTTTTTAACTTTTCTACAAAGAAATGTAGATAATGGAATATATGATCCTGCAATACTTTCAAAGTGGTCAAATGAAGATATTAAAACATTAGAAAAATTCATTGATCATGATAGAGATAATTTATTTACATATGCTGGATTACAGCAACTAATTGATAAATATCTAGTAAAGAATAGAACTACTGGAAAAATATATGAAACTCCACAGTTTGCATATATGTGCATAGCCATGTGTCTATTTGATACTATTGAAAATGTTAAGAAGGCATACGATTGTTATTCAACTTTCCAGATTAATTTGCCAACTCCAATTATGGCTGGAGTGAGAACAAATATTAGACAATTTGCCAGTTGCGTTTTAGTTGATGTTGATGATAATTTAGATGCTATTTTTTCTAGTCTACATGCCGTTGGTAAATATACAGCCCGCCGTGCAGGAATTGGATTGAATATTGGTCGTATGCGTCCAATCAATTCTCCAATTCGTGGAGGCGAAGTCATCCATACCGGTCTTATACCATATCTTAAAAATTTTGAATCTGCGGTTAAGTCTACTAGCCAAAATGGGCTTCGTGGAGGCTCAGCAACTGTTCATGTTCCGTTTTGGCATTATGAGATTGAGGATATTCTAGTTCTTAAAAATAATGCTGGAACAGATGATAATAGAGTTAGAAAGCTAGATTATTCTATTCAGTTCTGCAAGTTATTCTATGATCGTTTAATCAAGAATGAAGAGATTACTTTATTTAGTCCAAACGAAGCGGTTGGGCTATATGAAGCTTTTGGAGATAATGATAAGTTTGAATCGCTCTATTTAAAGTATGAAAATTCTAGAAATATTAAATTCAAGAAAAAGATATCATCAAGAAAGCTAGCTGAAATATATGCTAGAGAAAGACTAGAAACTGGCCGTATTTATTCAATGAATATAGACAATGCTAATGAAAACGGCTCATGGGGTGTTCCATGCTATATGTCTAATCTTTGTCAAGAAATTATTCATCCAACCAAGCCAATTCAATCTATTAATGATCCAGAAGGCGAAATAGGCATTTGCATTCTTTCTGCACTTAATTTACTAGAACTTTCTAGTGATGAAGATATTGAAGAGGCTTGCAGAATGGCAGTTAGAACGCTCGACTCTGTAATTGATTATCAGCATTATCCAATTCTTGCTGGCGAAAACTTTACAAAAAATCGTAGATCAATTGGTATTGGCATTACTAATCTAGCTGGATTTTTAGCAAAAAATAAATTGTTCTATGATGATAAAGAGACGCTAACCGTTGTGCATGAATTAATGGAAAAGATTCAATGGCATTTAATTAATGCTAGTTGTGATCTTGCCAAAGAAAAAGGACCATGCCCAAAGTTTAATGAAACAAAATATGCTCAAGGTCTTTTACCAATAGATTGGTATAAAAAAACTGTTGATGAGCTTGTAAAGCCAAAATATATTATGGATTGGGAATTCTTGCGAGAAAAGATAAAGGAATTTGGCTTGCGTCATTCAACGCTATCTGCTATAATGCCATGCGAAAGTAGTTCAGTAATTCAGAATAGTACCAATGGCATAGAGCCTGTTAGAAATCTACTTTCTTACAAGAAGGCAAAGAATGGTGTACTAAAACAATTAGTGCCAAACTTCTACAATAGAAAAAATTATTATACCACAGCCTGGAATCTAAAAGATAATAAATCTATTATTAATATTACTGCAATTCTACAAAAATTTGTTGATATGAGCATTAGTGTCAATTTATACTATAATTACGCACATTATCCAGATGGTAATATTCCATTAAGCGTAATCATTAAAGATCAAATTTATTCTTACAAGTATGGGCTTAAAAACCTTTACTATGCAAACACACCAGACGGTGATGGCGAAACAGAAAAAGACAACAACTGTGAAAGTGGAGCATGTGCTATATGAAAACTATATTTAATACTAAAAATATTGATCCAATGAGTCAGCCACTTTTTCTAGGCAAAGATCTTGGAGTGCAAAGATACGATATTGTTAAATATCCTATATTCAAAGATCTTGATAGCAAGCAGATGATGAATTTCTGGCGTCCAGAAGAAATAGAATTAAAGAAGGATAGGGGTGATTTTCAAACCCTGACAGCAAATGAGAAGTTTATTTTTACTTCTAATTTAAAATATCAAACAATGCTTGATAGTGTTATTTGCCGTGGAGTGCCAACACTATTAGAATATGTAACAAATACTGAATTAGAAGCATGTCTAATGACTTGGCAGTTTTTCGAAAAAATTCATTCACAAAGTTATAGCTATATTATACAGAATGTCTATGCAGATAGCTCTGAAGTCTTTGGTGGAATATATGAAGATGTTGAAATTATTAAAAGAGCAAACAGAGCTATTGAAGACTATAATAATCTCATGGGCATGAACTCTGATAGTACAAAAACATCAGATCTAAAGAAGCAAATTTACATGACCCTCATTAGTATTAATATACTAGAAGCTGTAAGATTCTACGTTAGTTTTATCTGTTCATTTGCTTTTGCTGAGAATAAGAAGATGGTTGGCAATGCAGATATTATTAAACTTATTAAGCGTGATGAAGCTTTACATTTGAAAAATACACAAGAAATAATTAAAATCCTACAAAGAGAAGAATGTGAAGGCTTTGTTAAGACTGCTGAACAATGCGAAGAACTTGCCATTCAAATGTTTGAAAGTGCCGCAAAAGAAGAGAAGGAATGGGCATCTTACTTATTTAAAGATGGATCAATTATTGGCTTGAATGAAAATGTTCTACATCAATATATTGATTGGCTATGTATGAGTAGAAGAAAGAACATTGGCCTGCCATACGATAATGTTGGTAAGAATCCAGTTGCTGGCTGGACAGAACCATGGATGAATAGTGAAAGTGTTCAAGTTGCACCACAAGAGCATGAAATCACTTCATATAAGATTGGTGCAAGCAAAAATGATTTGAATGATATTGATTTTGGAGATATAAAACTATGAGTAATTATGTTGGAACAGAATATGGACAAACTGTAGAAAATCCATATGCAAGTCTAGTTGATTTAATAAATAAAATTATCACTTGGCACCATGATAGAAATTTAATTGATGGTAGCACAGATAAGGATCAAACATTAAAACTATTGCAAGAGCTTGGAGAGCTTTCAGATAGTGTATGCAAAAATAAAGATATTAGAGATGATCTTGGCGACATGATGGTTGTCATGCTAAATATTATGGAAAGAAATAATATCACACTGGTGGATTGTTTATCAAGAGCCTATGATGATATTAAAGATCGTAAAGGAAAAATGATTAATGGGGTTTTCGTCAAACAACAAGACTTATGAGGTAAATCATGCCAATTCCTAAAAGAAGAAAAGACGAAGATAGAACAGATTTTCTATCTAGATGTATGGGTGATTCTGTTATGAATAAAGACTACCCAGATAATTCACAAAGATATGCTGTATGCATCTCCTCTTTAAAGACATCTAAAGCAGAAGAAATTAAAGATAATTATTATGATCAAACTTTTGGTTCTACAGAACTAATCGTTAATGAAGATACAATGTATATTCCAGCTGAAGCAGAATATGTTGACTTTGGCGAAACAGTTGAAGAATATACAGTTGGTCAAAATAAGCCCGGTCTATGGGAAAACATTCGCAAAAAGAAGGAACGCGAAGGTAAGAATTATAAACCAGCTAAGCCTGGAGATCCAGATAGACCAAATAAAGAGGCTTTTAAGAAAGCACAATCTAATGGCGAAGGCGGATCGATGCAAGCCTCCCAATTAAAGAAGATGTATGAACAACTTGCTATGCTTGTTAAGGTTGTAGAAAATATTCCAATGGAATTTGAGGATTGGGCTAAAGATAAAATTTCTAAAGCAGAACATTACATAGAAGCAGTATATGATTCTATTTTCTATAGAGTTCCAGAAGTTGAAGATGAAACTGAAGAAGAACCAGAAGATGAGATGGAAGATGAAACTGAAGATGAAACTGAAGAAGAATCCATGGAAACTATGATAGAATTACCAGAAAATCCAATGGAATATGCCGCTGAAAAAACTGGCAAAAAAGTAACTCTTAATAAGCCATTTAGAACACCAAAAGGTCCAAAAAAATTCTCTGTATATGTCAAGAATGATAAGGGCAATATTGTTAAAGTTAACTTTGGTGATCCAAATATGGATATCAAGAGAGATGATCCAGAAAGAAGAAAGAGCTTTAGAGCTAGGCATCAGTGTGATACTAATCCCGGTCCTAAATGGAAAGCTAGATATTGGAGTTGCAGGTTTTGGGAGGCTGGTAAGCCAGTAAACAAACTTACATAAATCTCATAATTATAATAAGAGAATACAATGAGAAAAAATAGATCCAATAATCATAAAATTATTAAAAATAAGAAACAAGCACAGCAAGAAAAACGTAATGCTATTAAAATTGTAGAAGCAAAAACAGATAATCACAAGGAGTATATTAAGTCAATAACTACAAATGATATTACAATCTGTATTGGACCTGCGGGATGTGGAAAATCCTACATAGCCGCTGGAATGTTTGCACAGTATTTACATTCTGGTAGATATAACCAGATAATAGCTACTCGACCACTTGTATGTGCTGGAAAAGATATTGGATCTTTACCGGGTGAAATGAATGAGAAAATAGCACCATATTTAAAACCAATAGAAGAAAATATCAGAAGTTTTCTTGGTATATCAAACTACGGTCAATATTTTAATGATGGTCGTATTAGATATGAACCATTGGAATTAATGCGTGGTGCTACATTCTCAAATTCATTAATGATTCTTGATGAAGCACAGAATTGCACTTTAGAACAAATAAAAATGTTTATTACCCGTATGGGTGAAAACTCTAAAATTATTATTAATGGTGATCATAAGCAAGCAGATATTAGGGTAAATGGTTTAACTACTATATTATCTAAATTATCTGGTATTGATGGCATTGGTATTTGTAGATTAACTATTGATGATATTCAAAGAAATGGAATCATTGGAAAAGTTCTTAAAGCTTTGGAGGAATAAATGCCGACTTATGACTATGAATGTAGTAATTGTGGCCACAAGATAGTTGATTTTTATCAATCAATTAATTCAGAAGCAATTACATATTGTAATGAATGTAAACAGAATACATTAGAAAGATTGATTTTTTCTCCATATATTGCTGTTAAGGGAGAAGCAAAAACTATAGGACAGCTAGCAGAACGTAATAGCAATAAATTTGGTAAATCACAAGTTGAAGATAAAATAAATAAGGATAAGGAATCTAAACAGCAGGCTTTGAAAGAAGCTAAAAAAGAGATTCGTTCTAAGATTAATTCAATGTCAGAAACTCAAAAGCGGAGATATATTGAAGATGGAAAAGTTTGATTCTGTAATATTAATTAATCCAAATATTGGAGAATATTATGGAAATAATGTTTTTTTAAGAATTTTAACTAAAGACGAGATTGAATTTCTGCAAGAAGAGATTATAATAGAATATAGAAAAAAGCATAATTCTTATGTAGAATGTATGAAAGATTTGAAAGATAAACTTCAAAAAATTAAATCTATACTGGAGGGCTAGTTATATGTCAGATAAGGTAAATAAGCCAAAGTCAAAGAAGGAAGTAGAACTATCTAAGGCTGAAAAGTTTTATGTAGATAGTAATTGTGGTATATTAAGTTTAGAAGAATTGTGTAGTGATCTTGGTTGTGAGACATCATATATTGAGAAGTATTATAATGAATGCGTTGACAAAAACAGCCGTTCTAATACAATAGATAAGCTAATGATTGTAAATAGCAAGAGTGGATATGCCATTATGAGTAAGGAGGCATCGGAAAAAGGTGAATCAACCAGAAAAAAAAGCTCGCCCCCATTGTCAGAACACATCCATAAAATCAGAAAAGATAGATAATAGGAAGCAGAATAAGCCAAAGGAATGCAGTGAGAAAACCCCATTTAAGTCCAAATATAAAGAAGGATATATTACCCCAGCTAACTTTTTAGCTGAAATGATTTTTGATAAGCGTAATGAGTTTTTCAATAATGGTAAGTGTCCAGAAAGATTTTGGATTACAGGGAATAAATTACATGGAGCATATAAAGGACAAGTAATTGCTGCATCTAAACTATTGAAAAAATATAATGCTGAATCTATTATAAAAGCATTAAAATCAAATGACGCTAAGTTTATATTCAAGTTACAGGATAAAAAACTAGAGCCGATCATTAAGAAGTTTGAAGATAGCCGAGTTGACAAGCAACTCGTTCAGAGCTATAATGAGAATGAAGAAGTATCAAAACCTTTTCGTTCTGGGAAGAAGAACATTTTGAAGGATCTTTAATTTATGTCTAAAGAGAAGAAAAAAGTTGATTTAAGTAATGACAAAGCAATACAGAAAGCATTTGGAAAAGTAGTATCAAAGGGATCTGAATTAGTTTCAGCAAAAAAGAATCTAAAACCAGTAAGTGTTAGTCCAGCTTTAGATCTTGCCTTAAATGGTGGTCTATTGGAGGGAAGCTGGACTATTATATCAGGTGATCCAAAAACTGGCAAAAGCACTACCTGTTTACAAATATGCAAGAACGCACAAGATGAAAACAGGCCAGTAATTTATATAGACGGTGAGAGCCGCTTAAAAGCATATAATCTTGTTGGCATTGAAGGTTTAGATCTAGACAAGATACAAATTATTCACAGTCCAGAAGATGGTGAATCTCTGTCCGCAGAAGACTTTCTTGATATTGCTGAAAGTCTAATGAAGCGTCCAGAAAATAATGGTGCTATCTGCGTTATTGATTCATGCTCATCCCTAGTTCCAAGATCAGAACTTGAAGAGAGTTCATCAGCATCTTTAAGAGCTAGTCTTCCAAAACTATTATCGCATTGGATCAAAAAGAACGCACAAACAGTGGTTAAGAATAAAATCAATGTATTGATAATTACTCACTATATTACTAATACCTCTGGATATGGTAAAGTAAAAATTCCAGATTGTGGAGTAATGGTACAATATCAGGCAGATACTAGACTTGATATTGCTAAAGTAGAGCCATGGGAAGAAAATAATAAGAAGGTTGGACAACTTGTTCATTGGAAAATTAGTTGCTCATCAATGGGTGCGTCTGGTGCTGAATGTATTAGTTATATCAAATACAATAAAGGTATTGATAAGGAAAAAGAGATCATTGAACTTGCAGAATCTTTTGGCATCGTAGAAAAAGCTGGTGCTTGGTACTGCATTCCATTTCTAGAAAATGAGAAAGAGTTTAGTCAAGAAGCACCAAAATTTCAAGGTCAATCAAAGATATATGATTTCTTAGTAGAAAGAAAAGATATTTTTGATTTAATTAAAAAGCGTGTTGAAGAAATGATATCTGATGATTAGAGTAATTGGATTTGATAATAAAGAACATAAATTCAATTTTGCTAAAAATAAGAAACGACGATATCAAGATAATAAATCTTCTCTCCATGAAAAAGCCAGACTGATAATCAAGGAATTGTTTCCAACATTATCAGTATATGAAGAAGTTACTTTGCCAGGATCTAAGAGGCTTGGAAGAACTTCATTATTATATGCTGATTTTTTTATACCAGAGATAATGTTGATAGTCGAAGTTCATGGTAAACAACATTACGAATATTGCTCTTTCTTTCATAAAGACAAAATGGATTTTTTAAAATCTAAAAAGAGAGATATTGACAAAATCGAATGGTGTGGGTTAAATAATATTAAGTTAATAGCTCTACCATATAACGAGGAAAAAGAATGGAAGAATTTGATACAACAAAAACTGAATCAGTAGAAGTATTAGATAAATTTACGGAATGGGTAGAATCATTCTGTAAAGAAAATGGCATTATAGAATATAAAGATCGTGGTGAGTATGAGCCGATAATAAATATGTCTAGTGAAGATATTATGGCTCTATCAAGCGACGAATGCTTTACTTATGCAATTACGCTTATGAACTATGCTGGCATGTTACAGAAAAAATATGATCTAATTAATAGTCAGTATAATTGGTGCATGGAGGCTCTTAACTTTTTATATGCAAAATATTGGGATAGATATGATAAGTTTCTACCAGCAGAAGTTAGAAAGAAGTCAATTATTGTAGAAAATTCTTTTGCACAGAGTGTTGAAAAATGTAGACTCAGACTGTATGCTGGTATGCAGATGTTAGCTGAAACGACCAAAGACATAAAAAAAAGAGTAAACCTACTACAAGATTTAGGCAAGGCGAGGAATTATAAATGACATTACTATCATCCTTAAATAAAATTGTTGATCTGCTTGGAGATGGACTAAATAATAATGATTGGAATTTAATATCAGAAGCATACGAGCTATTTACTGGTGAAGTAATAGAAGTTAAAAGCCAAGATCCTTCTGATATGCTTGCAATGATGATGCAAAGGCTAGAAAAGCTTGAAAATACAAAACAGACAAGCAATAATAAGAAGAAAGATAAGACCAAGCAGGAAGATAAAAAAGAATCTAATTTTTCTGTAGAGTCTAATAGAAAGTCAAGAAAAGTGACTGATAGAAAAGTAGAGAATAAGTTTGATCGTATGCAAGACATTATAGCGGAGGCTGGCAGGGAAGAAGGATTTGATCGTATCAATGATAATGTTAAGCCATCTGATCGTAGTCGAAGACCATATCAACCAAAGATGGTAAAATGTTCTGAGTGCAATTCAGATCATGAAGTGCATCCATTATTTGCTAGAGATAATTATACTTGTGATAGGTGTATTCAGCGACGGGGTGGTTAATGTCTAAGATAGAAACAAGCCTTAAGAATATTGCGTCTGAACGGGCGGTACTGGCTGGCCTATTCCAATATGGTCAGGAAAGCCTGCTTGAAGTAGAATTACTTGTTAATGAAGATAGTTTTACTGTAGACGCAAATAAAGTTCTATACAAGTGCATTCTACATGCATTAAAGGATAAGGAGTCTGCTGGATATACAGATATTTTATCTTCTGCTAAAAGCTTGCAACTAGATGAGTATGTAGAAAAGAATGAAGTTCTAAAGCATATGTCTGGGATCATGAATACTCCCATTCATATTGACAATGTTCTTGAACATGCTAAGAAACTAAAACGATTAGAGTTTGCCAGAAAGATTCAATCTGAATTAAGAATAATA
>Ga0208783_10001026_pt1 | contig 16937 bp, 11 predicted proteins | sample DEB19_08_DNA_2_FD_184529 | JGI IMG/M metagenome (GOLD analysis project Ga0208783, IMG submission 184529) | Aqueous microbial communities from the Delaware River and Bay under freshwater to marine salinity gradient to study organic matter... | ecosystem: Environmental > Aquatic > Marine >...
GCCACTGTGCGGCTGTCCGCACGCGGATAGCCCCCGCACGACACGACTATGCGTCCGCCCCGTGCTCAGCAATGAGGCCCGAATCGCCCTGAGAAAAGCCGGTACAATCGCGTCCGTCGGGCCCGTAGCTCAGTGGTTAGAGCAGGGGACTCATAATCCCTTGGTCGTGTGTTCGAATCACACCGGGCCTACTTCGCTTTTGTTCCTTGTTTTCGTGCACGGGACGCTTGTCCGGGGGTACGGTCTCACCACCCCCGGAAGCGGCACTGTGAGCCCACTGCCCCGCGAACGCCATCGCCGGCCAGCCTTTTTTCGTCGTGCTGCCATCGGGCCGGTGACCTGCCCCCAAAGTACGGCACCAAAAGTTAAGTTAGGTTTTCGTCGTCCATGAGACCAGCCCTGTGCGGTTGCCGAGGCGTAGCCGAGGCGACCGCACAGGGCTGCCACGTCTCGGGAGCCGGTGGCCTGTAGCCTAGGGCGCTGTGCGGCCGGACGGTGTTGTAGGCCTGCCGCCACTGCTCAACGAGCACCTTGGCCTCGAGCACCGTGTCGAATGCTTCTCGGTCCAGCAGTTCGTCACGGAGCTTGCCGTTGAAGCTTTCCACGTAGCCATTTTCCCACGGCGATCCCGGTTCGATGAAGAGCGTCTTCACGCCGACGCGGCCCAGCCACTCTCGGACGCACCGGGCAGTGAACTCGCTTCCGTTGTCGCTGCGAATATGCTCTGGCACGCCCCGACGAATGAATAGGTCACTCAGTCGCTCCAGGACATCTTCGCTCGTGAGTCGCTTGGCAACGTCGCTCGCAAGACATTCGCGGGTGAACTCATCCACGATCGTGAGCATCCGGATCGGGCGGCCATCGGACGTGCGATCCGCGACGAAGTCGTAGCTCCAGACGTGGTTGCGATGCGTCGGCCGCAGGCGGATGCACGACCCGTCATTGAACCACAGCCGCTTCCGCTTGGGCTGCTTGTGCGGCACTTTCAGGCCCTGACCCCGCCAGATCCGTTCCACTCGCTTGTGGTTCACCCGCCAGCCGTCCCACCGCAGAAGCACTGTAATTCTGCGGTATCCGTATCGCCCGTACGCACAGGCCAGCCACACGATCCGCTTCACGAGACGCGGCTCGTCATCCGGAACATGCCGCTTCCGCCGCTGCGTGTTCCGTGACTGCCCGATCACCCGGCATGCCCGGCGTTCGCTGACGACTTCCTGGCCGAGAACGCCTCGAACGTGCTCGACCGCTCGCCGCCGCTTCGCCGGGCTCAGAAGTTTAGCTACGCCGCCCAAGGGCGACCCGAGGCTGCCTCCCGAAGGATCGCCTTATCGAGCTCCGCATCGGCCAGGAGCCGCTTCAGGCGGGCGTTCTCCTTCTCAAGCTCCTTCAGTCGCTTCGCCTGGTCTATCCGCAGGCCACCGAACTTCTTCTTCCATCGGTAGTACGTCTGCTCCGTCACGCCGATCTTCTTGACGGCCTCGGCCACGGTCCTCCCGCGTCCGACCTCTACCTCAACCTCCCGGAGCTTCGGGATGATCTGTTCGGCCTGCTCCTTCTTCCCTCGTGGCATGGTTTGCCCTCCCTTGGTTTCGGCCACCCCGGATTGTCGCTCCGAAGTTGGCCTCGTTTAAGGGGGGCAGGTCAGTTGGGGGCAGCGTCACCCGGAGCACCGTGCGGACGGACGCGACTGAGTCCTTGCTCCAGGCTTCTGTCAAGGGTGCGAACCTCGTCGAGCGACGCGTACGACATCGTCACCGGTCAACCGCCGGGCTTCGAGGCGGGTCAACGGCGTTGGGCACGCGAAGCGGAGCGGGACGACCGTCATTCATTTCGACGACCCATCTTCCGCCGGGGTACCCGCAGACACGTGTGTCACGACGCCATGAGGCTCGAGTTGAAAAATCTGCACCATGGTACCGCTCGTGAAAGCGTGAACGATGGCGCCTGTCGCCGGCTCGACGACGACCGCCGCCTCACGCACCCTTCGTCCCGTCAGTCGCTGGATTTCCTTCCGCAATTCGTCGCAGGAAACGGCAAAAAGGGCCCGATGATACTGCTCCACCTTCGTCGCGCCGTCCTCGGTTCGGGCCAAAATCTTCTCGGCAGGCGTCAGAGCCTCGTGCAACGTGAGCACAACCGTCTCTTCACTGGCAACCACCGTCACGGCCTTCGGAGTGTGCCCCGTGCGCTCTGACTGCATCGACAGCGCGATCTCTGCCAGCTCCTTCGAAAAATCGGCTGACATCGCTGGCTTGCTCATGGATTTGCGTTCCGGTGTGTCGGGGATGGTCATGATCGACGTCTCGCTCAAGCACTACTGTAGCGTGTCCAGCAGTTTGGTCGGCTTCCTCGTGCACCGGTTTCGACGGTGCAGCAGTTTGTGCTCTGTTTTCTCATTCGTCGGCAAGGCGTTGTGCCCGCCGGTACTGATGCGGCGTGAGTCCCGTGAGGCCGCTGAACAACCGGGTAAAGTGGCTCTGCGAGGAGAAGCCCAGATCGAGAGACATCTGGGATAGACTCGTCCCGCCTGCCTTGAGCATCGCGAGGGACAGGGCGATTCGTCGCCGGTTTATGAAGCGGTTGAGGCTCACGCCCGTCGAGTGCTGAAATTTTCTGGCAAAGTGGCTGGGTGACAGGCCGAAGCCGCTGCTGATGTCCTCCAGCGACGCGCGCAGCGTGAGGTGGGCGTCCACGCGTTCTACGATCAGAGCCATAACGCGCGGTGTAAACACGCTCGTATCCTTGAGCCACTCCGGCTGGTCGACACCGACAAGCGTTGCCAGGCGTATGATCAGCCGCCGTGCAGCGATCTCGGCGCCAACATCCTCGGCGAGGTGTCCACGTGCTCTCCCTGCCAAGAGCCGGATCGCACATGCCAGGAGCAGCGTGTCGCGAAATACCGGAAGAGCGCGAACGGTGCCGGCATGCCGTACGCCCTCCGCCTCACATACGCTCTGCAGATGCCTACCTGGCAGGAGTAATGCGTACCCCCGGTAGGCTGCTGTTGCGGTGATGCCGAGCGCGTGCATCGCGGAATCCTGGGGATAGAAGCAGAGGCTGCCGACCGCTACATGGCAGGACAGACGGGCCGCACCGGTGGTCCACGAGAACTCCGCGTCACCCTCTTCACTCACGACGAGTCGGTGCGCGACTGCTTGGTATTCGTGGAGAACGAATGTCTGCGGGGGCTGCACGGCAAGTTCATAGACAAACCACGACAAGTGTGGATAAGGCGATAGCGTGCTTCCATCCATGGTCAGCCTACTGCGGTAGCGATCGCTGACAGGATTACGGCAGCGCGCCCATCGGCCTTCTCTCGCGTTCCGAGTATAGGCCCCCCGCGTGGCCTGACGAGCGAAGACTGGCCATGCGTGTGTGGTGACAAAAAGTCACGCGTTCGACAGTTCTGGCGCATGCGACGTGAAAGACTCGCCGGCACATCGCAGTCACAGTGCCGTCCTCGTGTCCGAGCAGGATCGCTCGGACTGTCATCATCACGGAGGTCTTCAATGCGACCGCTCAGCAACCACTCGAGCCACCCAGCCGCTGTTCTCACGCTCTCGGACATCGCAGCCGCCATCGAGGCCTTCAATCGCGGCGACTGCAACGTCTACGACGCACTGGACGCCATCAGCGTGGCCGTCGAGGCCTACCACGCCGCAACGCAACCGCGTCGGGACGCCGCGTAGTCCGAAGCCAGTGCGAACGCATCCGGTTCTTCAGTGGAGTGCCTTCCCACAGCGACACGCCCACCCTTTCCGGTGGTGTGACAAGGGCACACCCCCAACAGCCCGGAGGGATCAAGAACCGGGAAAAACGTCACGCGGATCATCCCGAAGTTGCCGGCAGGCCCGGCACCTGGTGGACGTTCATCGCAGTCTCATTCTCGCTCACCCTCTCGATCCGGCCATCCCGCAGCCGCACCACCCGCTTCGCCCGCGCCGCGATGTCGTCTTCGTGCGTCACCATCACGATCGTGCGGCCAGCCCGATTGAGGGCGTCGAGCAGGTCCATAATCTCGTGGCTGGTTGCGGTGTCGAGGTTGCCCGTCGGCTCGTCGGCGAGGATCACGTGCGGGTTGTTGACCAGCGCCCGGGCGATCGCCACCCGCTGCTGCTGGCCTCCGGACAGCTGCGTCGGCCGATGCCCGAGCCGTCCCGAAAGGCCCACCAGCTCCGCGAGGCGAAGGCACCGCTCCGCGCCGCCAGGAAGCGGCGGATGCTGGTAGGCCAGCGGCACGGCGATATTCTCCACGACGCTCAACTGCTGGATCAGGTTGTACGACTGGAAGATGAAACCCAGATACCGTCCGCGCACGCGAGACAGCGTCTCGTCGTCCATCCTCGCCACGTCCTGGCCCGCCAGCACATAGCGGCCCGACGTCGGCCGATCGAGGCAGCCCAGCAGATTGAGAAGCGTGCTCTTGCCGGAGCCCGACGACCCCATGATGGCCACGAAGTCGCCCCGGTGAAAGTCGATCGACACGTCGTCGAGCGCGCGGACCAGGTGCCCTCCCAGGCTGTAGACCTTGGAGACATGCACGATGCTGGCGACGATGTCCGTGACCGCTGGCGGTTCTTCACTCATACCGGATACCTGCTTGGCGGATCACTCGTGTCGAAGCGCCTCGATCGGATCCATCGAGGCGGCACGCCGGGCGGGATAGATGCCGAACAACACGCCCACGCCCACGGAAATGCCGAAGGCCACGATCACCGACCAGGGGGCGAGCCTCGGCTCGAGGTCGCGGATGTTGGGCGGCAGCGCCGACCAGACGTCCGGAAGCAGTCCCGCCACCGCACCGCGCACGGCGTTGATCGTCGGCCCGCATAGAAAGCCGAAGAGCACGCCGAGCAGGCCGCCGGTGCCCGACAGCACGACCGTCTCCCAGAGGAACTGCTGCACGATCTCGCTGCGGGTGGCCCCGAGCGCCCGGCGGATGCCGATCTCACGAGTGCGTTCCGTCACCGTGGCCAGCATGATGTTCATGATCCCGATGCCCCCGACCAAGAGCGAGATGCCGGCGATCAGCACCAGCAGCACGTTGAACATCGCCCGCATCGTCTCCGCCTGCTCGAGCAACTCCTTGGGCACGACGACCGCGTAGTCGACCTGCTTGTGGTAGCGTGCCAAGAGGGCCCGGACCACGTTCGCCGTCTCGTCGACGTCGCGCATCTCGTCGACTACCGCCGTGATCTGGCTGAGCTCCACCGTCTCCAGTTGCGTGCTGCCCGCACGCACCGTGAACACCCGGTCTCCGATCCGGGAGCGGAACGTCGACAGCGGGATGTAGACGTCGCGGTCGTACTGGCGGGCGCCGAGGCTGCCGCCGATCGCGGCTGCGGCGGTCCGCGGGGCCGCTACGCCGACGACGACGTAGAACTCCTGCCCCACCTGCACCGCCCGCCCCAGCGGATCCTCGATCGGGAAGAGCGTGCCAGACGCCTCGTGCGCCAGCACGGCGACGTTGGCATAGTTTCTCACGTCGACGTCGGTGAGCGATCGGCCTCGGGCGATCGGCAGCCGGTTCAGCCCGAAGTAGTCGGGAGTGCAGCCGATCAATTGGCCGTCGATCACCCGGTCGTGGTGCCGCACCTCGCGGCTGATTTCCCGCATGGGCACGGCGCGGGTGATGGTGGGCACGTTGCTCAGCAGGCGGTCGTAATCCTCCCGGAGCAGGCCGTAGGAGATGCCCATGCGGCTGCTGGTCTCGAGCGTCGACTCGTCGGCCGGCTTGACGCTGCGGATGATGATGCTCGTCGCGCCGAGATCCTTGATCTGCTGCTGGGCCTGAAAGCTCACGCCTTCTCCCATCGCCACCAGCCAGATCACGGCCGTCACGCCGATGAGGATGCCGAGCACGGCCAGGGCGCTGCGGAGTTTGTGCAGCATGAGGCTGCGGAAACCCAGGCGGATCTGCTGCAGGACGTCCATGCACACCTCGGCCGCATTCGCGGTCGCCCCCGCCGAGGTCAGCCGGCCGTCGCCGCGGCGGCCCGCGGGGCCTCGGGCGGCACGGCGGGGACGGGCGGCTTCGCCGGCGCGTCGGCCGACCCGTCCAGATCGCCGAGGGCCGCCCGCGGCGTCAGCACCACCACCTCGCCCTCCGCCAGGCCGGAGGTGATCTCGATGAACTTGTCGTTGCCCTGGCCCGTCGCGACCGGACGTCGCACGACCCGGTCCCCCTCGCGCACGCCGCAGTAATAGCCGCCGCCCTGCTCCATCACGGCCGCCACCGGCACCGTGATCACGTCGCGAAGCTCCGCGATGCAGATCTCGACCTCCGCCGTAAACCCGGGTCGCAGGTCCTCCGGCTCGCCGTCGATCCGCACCTGCACGATGTACTTCTTGGCCGCCGACATCCAGTTGTATTGCGGCCGGTTGGCCACGGACGACACCTTGCCCGTGAACTCCCGCTCCTGGACCCGGATGCGGGCCGGCATGCCGATGCGTATCTTGTCGACCCGCGACTCGTGCACCTCCACGTCGACCCGCATGCGGCTCAAGTCGGGCAGCCGCAGGATCGTCGACCCTTCGCTCACCTTGGCGCCGTTCTTGATCTCGCTATCGCGGTCGCGGCGCTCGTTGGCATAGATCACCAGCCCGTCCTTCGGAGCCCGGATCGTGCACTTCGCCAGCTGGGCGGACAGCCGCTCGAGCTTGGCCTTCTCGAGCTCCAGAGCCGCACGCTCGCTGTCCCGCTTCGCCTCGGCGGCATCCCGCTTGCTGGCGAGCTCGGTCACCATCTTCGGCCGCCCGAACCGCTGCAGCACGTCGAGCGCAATCTCGGCCGTGCCCAGGTCGAGCTCCGCCCGGGCGACCGCCGACTTCTGCGCCTCCAGCTGCTGCGGAGAAATGTACCCCTTGCGGAACATCCTCTGGCCGTGCTCCAGCGAGTTGCGAGTGGCCTGCAGCCGCTCCGTGGCGAAGGTGACGTCCGACTCCGCCTTGCGGAGGTCCTTCTTGAAGGTGCCCTCGGTGTATTCCTCGACGGCGATCGTGGCGGCCGCGTAGTCCTTCTCCGCCTGGATGTTCGCCGCCCGCGCCTTCTCGTGGGCGATCTTCTGGGCGGTGACGTCCTCCGCGAGCTTGGAGCTGTCGAGCACGACCAGTTCATCCCCCTTCGTGACACTCGCGCCGTCGTCCACCAGCCAGACGATCGTGCCGCCACCCGCGACGCGGCAGACGATGTCGACGTTCTCGTCGCTGACCAGGCTGCCATCCTCGGTGACCTCGATGAACAGGTCGCCCCGCTCCACCGTGTGGCCGAGCAGCTTCACGGCGGGCGCGGATGTGCCTCCGCGGAGCCAGGCCATGGCCCGGGGGGCTGCGGCCAGCCCGCCAGCCGCCACCAGGAAGGCCGTCAGCGCCGTCCAGGGAAACCGCCGGCGCGGTCTTCGGGCCTCCGCCGCGCCGGCCGCCGTCGGCTCGCCGAGGATGCCGGCGATCGCAGCCACGTCGTTGACCGCGGCCGCCCCCGGAGGGACGACGGCGGCGGGTGTTTCGAGCATGTGTATTCGTCCGGCCGGCCCGGGGTGGCCGACGCCTCCATTCTATCGCGTGTCTATCGCGTGTCGCCGGCCTTCGACGGGGCCGGCAGCGTCTCCGTGGCCGCCGGCTGCCGGGGCGGCGGAGCCGGGATCTCCTCGGGGGGATCGGCCGGCCGGGGCGGCGGAGCCTTGACCTGCTCGAGGTGGTCGAGCCATTCCTGCGGCACCGCCGGCGGCAGCGGCATCTCGTCGGCACTGCACCGCTCGGCCAGTGAGAACGGCTTGTCGATCCAGATGCCGTCGTCGTCGAGCTCCATCACGCCCAATTGCTGTGCGAGAGCGATGCGGGTGGCGTAGTAGTTGATCCAGATGCTCGTAAGCGCGTCCTGCGAACTGCGGAGGTCGTTGAAGGCGAAGATCAGGTTGAGCGTGGCGGTCGGCCCGAGTTGGCCTGCGGTCGGGTCGACGGGCGGGATCGTCCCGTCGGGCCCCGGCGGCGGCGGTGGCGCGGCCGGCTGGCTGAGCGTCATCCGCGTCTGGTCGACACGGCGGATGGCGATGATCACAGCCCGCCGCTGGGTCTCCAGGTTCTGCCGGTCGAGGTCGAGCTGCCGCAGGGACTGCCGCAACGACAGCCTGATCCGATCCTCGAACTGGATCTGCTGCCGACGGACCTGCTGGTAGTCGAGGATCGCCTGCCGGAAGTTGTTCCGCTCGGTGAGCCGGGTGAGCGGGGCGTCGAATTGGATCCCGGCGGAGAGGGCCCCCGTGGGGGCGCGGAACCGGGCCGGGTTGTTTCCCAGCGTGCTGATGTCGCCGTTGACCACCACGTCGAGGCCCGACAAGAGCGCGTTGGCGTTGTACTGGATGAGCCGCCACTGATCGACGAGCGCCGCCCGATTGTTCATCCAGTCGAGCCGGTTGGCGCGGGCGATCTCCAGGGCCACGTCGGGATCGAGCTGCTCGTAGTCGATCGCGATCGCCTCCACCCGGGCCCGCGCCTGGATGAGCGACATCTCGTCGACCGTCCGGGAGACGTCGGTCACCAGCCGCACGATCCGGTCGGCGGACTCGCGGAGATTCCGGTCATCGGCCCGCTCCTGCAGCCGCTCGATCTCCGCCTCGGCGGCCCGGGCCCGCTCCATGAGGCTCGTGAGGTCGGCCTTCAAGAGCCGCATCTCGCGGGTGAACACATCCCGTTCCGCGGGCTTCATCCCGGCCAGCCGACCGGCCACGGCGGTCGCCACCCGGGCCAGATCGCCGTCGATCGCGGCCGCCTGGGCTTCGACCCGCTTCCGCATGCCGGCGAGCTGCTCGACGCTCGTGCGCATCATCTCGCGGTCGAGCCGGTCGACCTGCCGCTCCGCGTCGTCGCGCGCCGTGCCAGCGCCGGGCAGCGGCAACGCGAGCTCGGCCGCCCCCGCGGCCGCCGGCTCCGCCTCCCGGGGATCGTCCGTCTCCTTCACGTCTTCCGCCTTCCCGAAGGAGTAGTCGGCGAGGAAGTCGCCGAAGTCGTTCTGCAGCCGCTGCACTTCGGGGCTGATGAACTGGAAGGGCTTGATGAACGACTCGTCGAGCACGATCGGCGTGTTGGCAGGCAGGCAGAGCACGTTGACCTTGAAGGTCTCGAGGAGGTTCGTGAGCGACACCTTCTGCTGCAGCAGGTTGGCACGGCCCGTCTCCACGCTCTGCCGCAGCTGGTCGACCTGGTTCAGATCGACTGTGCCCGCCTCGAGGTTCGCGTCGAGCAGCGCCAGCGCCCGCTGCTGCGCGGCCAGGTTCTGCTCGGCGTTACGGATCTGCTGCCGCAGCTGGAGGATGCCGATGAATCCGCCCACGTTGCCGGCGCCACCGCCGGCGAAGCCGCCCCCGCCGCTGCCGCCGCCCGCGGTCGTCAGCCCGACGCCGTTGCCTCCGAAGAACACGCCGCCGAGGTTGCCGAAGCCGCCGATGCCGGTGCCGGTGAAGCCGGCGAAGCCGGTGCCCCCCAGGAAGCCGCCGCGCCGCTGCAGCTGCGGCGGAGCCTGCCCGCCGGCCACCACCTGGAGGAAGAAGGCCTGGCGGAAGAACTGCAGGCTGCGGAGGTTCGCGAGCAGGGCCCGCTCGACGATCGTGAGCGGCTCCAGCGCGATCGAACGGCCGGCCCGCCGCAGCAGCGGCTGGATGAGGTTGAAGTTGACGAGCGACACGTTCGTGTAGCGGTCGGGACCGGCCAGCTGCCACATGATGGAGTTGACGAAGCCCACCACGAGCGTGCCGGCGGTGGCGAAGTACTTCCGCGCCTCGAGGCTCGTGGTCGTGTCCCACGCGCTGGAGATCCCGGCCGGATTGCGGGGCCCGCGGTCGCGGTAGAACGTGCGGTTGCCGCCGTAGAATTGCACGTCGAAGCGGAAGCGCTCCGTGCTCACGTCGATGGCCGAAAGGTAGAGCGTTTCGAGCTGATCCTGCCAGTCGAGCGAGTTGAGGTAGGCCAGACGCACCGCCGACTCCAGCGAAAGCTTGATCGCCCCGGACTCGGTGAGCTCCACGATCTCGCCGATCCGCTCCCGCCAGTCGCCGTTCTCGAGATCGGTGCGGTCGCCGTGGTTGTGCCAGCGGGGCCAGCCCTTCTTGCCGTCGACGCAGTGCATGTAGCGATGCGAGGTCGGATCATCCGGCGGCATCGGCGGGAAGATCTGGCTGTATTGGTCGTAGAAGCGGCTGCGCTCGTCCTGCCGAACGGTGTAGTTGGCGGGGAGGTTCCAGCGCGGGTCGCACGACTTCTCGGCGAGGAGCGTGCTCACCTCGCGGTCGGCCTGGAGGTAGTAACGGCCGCGGGTGCATCCTGCCGCCATCCCGCCGACGACGAGCGCGACGACCACACAGCGAGCCACTCGCCCCGGCCGGAGCCGGGGCGGGGGATGAGGATCGGCGGATCGCCGCTGCGCCATGACTGGTCAATCCAGGCCCCCCTGGAGAAACAGTCCGCACGTGTTCGAGCCGTCACCGTGGCCGCGTCCGGCCGTGAGGCTCCCTGTGAAGATCGGCACCCGAACCGTGCCATCTTTAACGATCCTGGCTCCTGGGAAGTCTGGGAAAGATGCGATGGGTTCCGCCAAAAAACGGCTTCAGGAGGCAGGATCGGGGAAACCGATACCACTGCTACAGATTGCCAGGGGATGCGGCCGCGCCGCCGCGGGGATGGCGGCGGTCGTTCCCAGCCGTAAGCGACCCGTGCCCGATACGAGTGGCGTCTATGGATAAGCCGCGGTGGTGGATCGCGTGGATGAGTGGCGGGCTGCTTGCCGCAGCCATGATCGCTCCTGCGCGGGCCGCCGATCCGCTGGGCTATCCCGCCACCGTCGACGAGCAGGCGATGCTCTCCTCCGAACGGCCGGCGAGCGCCGCCCAGCAGCCTGCAACCCGGCCCTCCGTGCCGATCGAGGAGCTTCGGCCACGCGCCGGCGTCGATACCGGCCGGGCTCCCCCGTTCGAATTCGCCGATCCACTCGCGCGACTCACCTGGTTTCACGAACCCGTCGGACCGTCCCCTTGCGACCGCGAACTGGTCGACCCCGCCTGGATGGGCCCCGGCGAGTACGCCTACCACCGCTCGGCACACTGCTGGTGCGCTCGCGACCACACGAGGGTGTTTCGGTCGGAGTTCCTCGGCCGCGTCTGGATGTCCGGCGAGCTCCTGCTCTGGGGGATGTCGGGACAATCGCTCCCCGCATTGGTCACGGCGAGTCCCGCGGGCACACCCGCGGCGCAAGCCGGCGTGGTCGGACAGCCCGCCACCAGCATCCTCTTTGGCGGCGGCTGGGCGGCCGGCACGATGCAGCCCGGCGGCCGCGTGGCGATCGGCTACTGGTTCGACCCCACGCAGCACGACGGCGCCGAGGTGAGCTTCTTCGAGCTCGCCGCCGACCAGAAGCAGGGCACCTTCGGAAACCAGGGGGGCGCGATCTTGCTGGGGCGGCCCTACGTCGACGCCCTCACCGGCGCGGAGGCGGCCCAGCTGGTGCCGCCGCCCCAGACGCTTCCCGCCGACCCGGCGCTGCTGTCCCAGACGATCACCGCGGCCACGTCGACCGCGCTCCTCGGCGTCGACGTGCTGCTGCGGCGGTCGATCGACTGCGACCTCTTCCACCGCCGCTGGCTGGTGGGCGGCTACCGCTACCTGCACCTGCAGGATTCGGTGCACGTTTTCGACACCGCGGTGATCTCGTCGGCGACGCCGTCGGGCCTGCCCCGCACCACCGCAACCACCACCGACCTGTTCGATTCGACGACGCAGTTCCACGGGGGTGAATTCGGCATCATCGAGCGCTGGTGGCACAAGCGGGTGTCGTTGCAGGTGCTCGGGAAGGTCGCCCTGGGAGCCAGCATCTTCGACACCGACATCTCCGGCGCGACGACGACGGACGGCGCGACGATCGCCGCGGGCGGCGTGCTGGCCCAGCCCACCAACGCCGGCTCACACCAATCGGCGCTGTTCGCCGCCATGGGGGAGCTGGGAATCTCTCTCGATTACGCCCTCTGGTCGCAGTGCCGCGCCTCGGTGGGCTACACGTTCCTGTGGTGGTCGGCCGTCAGCAGGGCCGGCGCGCAGATCGACCGACGGGTGAACCCCACGCAGTTCCCGCCCGGCAGCCTCGTGGGTCCTGCCCAGCCCTCGTTCACGCAGCGCACCGGAGACTTCTGGGCGCAGGGACTCACGCTCGGACTCGAGTACCAGTTCTAGAGCGCATGCGGCTTTGGGTGCGCACCGGCTCGGAGGCGGCACCGGCGCGATGCCCCGCCCGCTCCACGCAAACCGGAGCGCTCTAGCCGAGCCGCAGTCCGATGCCGGACCGGACCTGCGGCTTGCCGGGCGACTGCGGCCGCATCTCGAACGTCGCCTCGTTCGCCCACAGCTCAACGCTTCCGTTGAACGCGAAACGCTTCACGACGTTGCCCGACTGGTTGCCGGCACCGAGTGCGGCGAACAGCCTGGCCTTGCCGGAATCGCTCGCGACCGCGGCGACGGCCACTGGGGCGTTGAATCCGCCCCCGAAGGGCTCCCTGGGCACGCCTGGAGAGAAGAAGTCGGGGCCGATCAACGGCCGCCACTTCGTTCCCAGGGCCGGCCGCACCTGGGAGAATGCACCGGTGTCGCCCAGCTGCCTGGTGATCGTCGCCTGATACGCCGCCTTATTGTTCGTCCACAGCGCGGAGCCGATGAACTCGCCCCCGACCACCCGGAAGTTGCCCAGCCCGTTGGCACCGGCCCCCAGCGCGAGATCGGGCGAGGCGTTGCCGTCGAAGTCGCCGACGGCCAGCTGTGCGCCGAATCCGAAGATGTCGACCAGGCTCTTCGACGGCCCCGATTCGACGTTCGCCGACACCACGAACGACCGCGACGTCCCCAGCGTCGCGCCGGCAGTCGTGCCGTCGAGCAGCGACACCGTCGTCTTGCCCGCAATCGCACCCTTGGCCGTGTTCGTGGCCACGATGACGTCGTCGAAGCCGCGGCCCAGCAGCCGGCCGACGGCCACCGCCGTGATCGTGCCGGTGGCCATGGTGACCTGCTTCACGGGAACCGGATTGATGGACGGCCTGGCTCCCGCCGCGGCGACGAGCACGTCGAAGACGGCCAGCTTGCGGCCGGCGGCCACGACGAGCTCCCGGACGCCGCTGCCCTGGACGTCGGCACACACGTCGCCCAGGGCCACCAAATAGCCGCTCGTCCCCTCGGAGCCGAAGACTCCGCCCACGTCGATCGACACCGGATCCCACGACGGCGTCGGGCGTCCGTCGAAGAGGGCGATGCGGCTCTGCGACCCGCCGAAGGTCGCGGCCAGCTTCCGGCCCGGCCGGGTGATATCAGCCTGATCCGGCACGCCGCCCGGCGCCACCGCCAGGTCGCCGGAGCCGTTGCCATCGATGTCGGCGGCGGCGACCCGCAGGCCACCCTGAAACCGGGTGGCGAACGCCGCGGAGTAGCCGGCAGCCTCGAGATCCTCGGTGGCGATCCCGCGGACGACCTCGCCGGTGTCCGCATCGACGAGCCGCGCTCCCGGCTGGACGGGGAGCCCGACGACCAGCGTGCCGGTGGAGGCTACGGGGATCGCATCGGCAAGCGTCACGAGCACCGAACGGCTCCGCGCGTCGTAGCTGCCGGATACGACCCTCGTCACGGTACTGGCCAGCCCCGCCGAGGGCGTGAGGGTCAACGTCACGTTCGCCGAGAAGAAGCCGGACTGGATCGCGGTCAGCCCGCTAACGCGGATCGTCGTGGCCCCCACCCGCGAGTAGACGAACTCCGGGCTCCAGCCCGTCGCACGGCCATCCGTGCCGACCGCGATGACGCTTTGCTGTGCCGCCTTGGGGAAGGCGATCTTCCACAGCTCCTTGCCGTGAGCCCCGTCGTCGACGCCGAAGTAGAGGCTGCCGCCGTCACCCGCCAGCGGCACGGCGTTGAAGCCGGCGAAGCCGGGGGCGACCTCGATCACCTGCGTGCCGGGAACCGTCCCGTCCGTCGCCAACAGCACCCGCTGGCCCTGCTGTTCGGCCGTGAAGAAGAGCCTGCCGCCGGCGACGAGAAAATCGCGCGGCTGCGGCACCGGGTCGGCGACGCCCGACAGGGGCACGACCTGCGTGCCGACGTCGGTGCCGTCGGTTGCCCACAGGCTCCCCTGGGTTGGGCCACCCTGCAGCGTGAAGTAGACCTTGCCGCCGAACGACTTCAGCCGCACCGGGTAGCTCCCCCCCACACCACCCCAGCGGTCCGGCGCGACGACCGTGTTGATGTCCTTGACGAGCGTCGTTCCTTCCAGGGTGCCGTCGGTTCTCCACAGTTCGTTGCCGTGCTGGCCGTCGTCCGCCGAGAAGAGCACGAACGAGCCGAGGGCCGTGAAGCCGGTGGGTGAGCTACCGGTGGGAAATTCGAACGCGAACCCGCTCGACGGCGGTGCCGTGCGCTGATTGATGTCCTTCACCAGCCGCGTGCCGGGGCTGGTGCCGTCGGTCACCCACAGCTCCGAGCCGCTGACGCCGTTGTCGGCCGCAAAATAGACGCGGCCACCGACAGCCGTGAGACTGCTTGGATTGCTCGACCCCACGCCCGGAGCGATGTCCTTGACGAGCTTCGTTCCTTGCAGCGTGCCGTCGGTGATCCAGAGCTCGTAGCCGTTGGTGCTGTCGCCCGCCGTGAAGACCGCATACGAACCTGCCTGCGTCCGCAGCTCCGTGAACGCTCCAGGATTGCTGCCCTGGAACGGCGTGTCGTCGATGTCCTTGAGCAGCCCGGTCGATTGCGGCGTACCGCCGGTGATCCACAGCTCGGTTCCCGTTTCGCCACCGCCGTCGGCGGCGAAGACGACCCGGTCTCCGATCCTCGCCATGGAAGAGGATGGCTGTGTCGGATCGTCCACGAGCGGAAACGACTGCACGTTCGCGGCGAGTAGCACGGGGCCGACGGCCGAGGCGGTGTCCAGGACCCAGAGCGAAGCGGTGGTGCCCTCGTTACTCACTTGCGTCGTGAAATACAGCCTGCTCCCGACCACGGTGAACTGTGCCGGGTAGGACCCGACGGCCCCTGGCTCGAGGTCGGCCACGAGCACCGGGGCCGAGTCGCCGTCCCGCTTCCAGAGCTCCGTCCCGTTTATGCCGTCGTCGGCGGCGAAGTAGAAAGCGTTGCCGATGATCACGGCGCTGATGTAGCTGCCGCTGCCGAGGATGAGGGAGGGGCTGCTGCCGCTTTCGCTGCTGTGGGCGTCGATGCCGTCGCCGTTCTCGGCATTGATGTCCTTGAGGAGGGCAGTGCCGTTGGGACCCGGGGTACCGTCCGACATCCACAGCTCCGTGCCGTGCACGCCGTCGTCGGCCGCGAAGATGACGCCGCCGCCGAATGCGACGGCATTGATCGGCCCCACGGGGAAGGCGTCCCCGACCGGGTTGATCTCCCGCACGATTCCCAAGGACTCACCGTCCGACATCCAGAGCTCCCGGCTCTGGCCGTCGAAGTTGACGAAGAAGACGTCGCCGCCACGCGCGACCATCCCGGTGACACCCGAGAGGTTCGAGCCAAACCTGAATGTGCCGAAGTCGGTGCCATCGGTCCTCCACAGCGATGTCTCGCCGGTCAGGCCGTCGGCCGTGAAGAAGAGCCGGCCATCCGCGACGGTGAGCGCGGCGGGATTGGTGACCGGGCTGAAATTCGGGGACGCGTAGACCGCGAACGGCGCGACGCCGCCGTCCCCGCCGCTCGTCCGCCAGAGTTGCGGGCCTGTGCCGTCGCCATTGTCTCCGGCGAACACCGCGATCGCGCCGAGGCGGACCATCTCGGTGATCGAACCGCTGCCCGGCGTCACGCCGAACGGTGAGACGACTCTCGGGTCGCGGTTGGGCTCGATGTTCCAGATCGCACGGCCGCCGGCGCCGTCGTCTGCCGTGAAGATGACGAACGGGCTCGTGACGTCGGGGCCGTCGAAGACGGTGAAGTCTCGGGGATCGACGATCGACTCGAACGAGGAGGTTTGTACCGGCACCGTATTCGCCTCGGTGCCGTCGGTGATCCACAGCACGCCGCCAGACTGGAAGAGCACATGCGTGCCGAAGGTCGTCAGCTGGTCGGGATCGAGGGCGAGCGTCGTGTCGCCGGTGATAACGGGACGCGTGCCGTCGGTCGTGCCGTCCGTCCGCCACAGCTGCCGCACAGGCGCATACGACACCGGATCGTTCGAGATCGCCGCGAAGAGGACCGTGCCGTCGGGCAGGGCGGCAAAGTCCGCCGGGCGGCTCTCCGTGTAGGCGTTGACCACCGTCGGCGTCTGCAGGGCGATGTCCTTGAGGAGCCGCGTGCCAGCCGACGTGCCGTCAGTCACCCACAGCTCCCGACCATTGACCCCGTCGTCCGCCGCGAAATAGACGACGCCCCCCGCTGCGAAGAGGTCGGTCGGCCCGCTCGACCGCACGCCCGGCCGGATGTCCTTGAAAAGCTGCGTGCCGGCCGACGTGCCGTCGGTCACCCACAGCTCGACCCCGTGTCGGCCGTCGTCGGCGGTGAACAGCTGGACGACCTGCTGGGACGCGGTCGTGAGTGTGACGCTGTTCGTGTTGTAGTACTGGAACTGCGTCGGCACGAGGCTCGGGCTGCCGCTCTTGGGCTGGAGATTGATGTCGGCCACGAACGTGGGCGTCACCGCCAGCGCGATCCGTGGCTCGAACTGCTCGACCACGAGGTGTGACCGGCGACCAGCGTGCCGTCGCCCTCGGGGCCGGCTGCGCGACACGAGCGGCGATCGACGAAAGACACCGGATTCCATCCGCGAGCTGCGCGACATCTGCCGTCCTTTGCGTGGACCACTCCTCCCGCCTCGGTCTTCTCGACCCGGACAATGTCCCTCCCCCCGTCGGCGGAGTCAAGAAATTGGACCGGCGTGCGCGCCGCCCCCCGCCTTGCGTGGATTGTGCAGCCCCTCGGCT
>Ga0208783_10001028_pt1 | contig 16898 bp, 15 predicted proteins | sample DEB19_08_DNA_2_FD_184529 | JGI IMG/M metagenome (GOLD analysis project Ga0208783, IMG submission 184529) | Aqueous microbial communities from the Delaware River and Bay under freshwater to marine salinity gradient to study organic matter... | ecosystem: Environmental > Aquatic > Marine >...
GGCAGTGGCATCAGCGGCGGCGCGGCGTGCTGGAGCAGCGGTTTCCTGCCCAGCGTGTATTCCGGCACACGCTTCCGCAACACGGGCGATCCCATTTTGAATGTAAGCACCCCCGAAGGTATTGCCTCCAGCACACAGAAGGACACCATCGAGCTCATCAACGCACTCAATCATCGCCGACTGAAGCTCGATGGCGATGGCGAGACGGCTACGCGCATTGCGAACTACGAGATGGCCTACCGTCTGCAAACCTCCGCGCCAGAACTCATGGACCTCACAAAGGAAGACGAGGCAACACTGAAAATGTACGGCTGCGATCCCAAAGTGCCGTCCTTTGCCCGCGCTTGCTTGCTCGCACGGCGCATGGTCGAGCGCGGCGTGCGCTTCATCAATATCTACAACGAAGGCTGGGATGCACACAGCAACGTCGAGGGCAACGTGCGCAACAATTGCAAAAACACTGACCAAGCCAGCGCCGCGCTCATCAAAGATCTCAAGCAGCGCGGCCTGCTCGATAGCACACTCGTCGTCTGGGGCGGCGAATTCGGTCGCACACCAATGGTCGAGGCCAGCGTGTCTCTCGGTCGCAGCATGGGCCGCGATCATCACCCGCAAGCCTTCACCATGTGGATGGCCGGCGGCGGCATTAAAGGCGGTGTCACGCTCGGCGCGACCGACGAGATGGGCTTCAACATCATCGAAGACGAAGTCCATGTGGCCGACATCCACGCCACAATCCTTCATCAGCTTGGCATGGATCACGAAAGATTGTCCTTCCGCAGCGCTGGACTCGACTTCAAACTTACCGGCGTGGAGCCTTGCAAGGTGATCAAGCAGATCGTGATGTGATGAGTGGCTGAAATGGGATTGCTGTACTTTCCTATCTGGCGCGGCAAGATTTCCTTGGTAGCAATCAGAGAGATGACACCTTTGCCTTTGCTCTGCCTCCTGATTCCTTTGGGGCTTGCTTCTTGCTCCTTGGGGCCCCGCTTTACCGTTCCAGAGCTCGCGCTGCCCACGAAATGGAAAAGCCGACAAACCACGGGCCTAAGCGACCTGCCGGTGCCCGGCGAATGGTGGCGCATGTATGGGGTTTCCGAGTTAAACCGCTTGGTCGAACAAGCGATGAGCAGCAATCAAGACCTGCGTGGTGCGCTGGCACGCGTGGAGACGGCGCGGGCCTTGATCGGAGTGCAGGCCTCCGAATGGTTTCCACAGCTTAGTTTCAAAGATGGGATGAATTACGAGCGGCTTTCCGCCACCGCTTTTGGTGCGAACCTCCCACCGGGAATTCAACTTCCTCCGATTCAGCGCCGCCGTTTTCAGAACCTCTTCGAGTTTGGCTGGGAACTCGATCTTTGGGGCCGCGTGAGACGAGGTGTGGAGGGTACGAAGGCCAGCGAGGCTGCCGCCTCGGAAACACTTGCGGCACAGCGGCTGAGCCTTGCAGCAGAGGTGGCGCGGTTGTACTTCCTTGCACACTCGATGGACAAGCAAATCGCCGTGGTGAACGAGACCCTCAACTGGCGTTTGGAGGCCGTGAAACTCCAAGAATCGCGTTTCAAAGGAGGGCTGGCGAATGAGATGGATGTTTCACGTGTGAAAACAGAACTCGAGCTCGCACGCAACGACCTCGCTTCACTCGAACGCCAGCGTGGAAATGCGGAAAACGCGCTTGCTGTCGTTTGCGGGCAGATTCCAAGCACGTTCAAGCTGTCTCGGAATGTCGCACTACCCTCTCCCCCGCGTATGCCTGGCGGGCTGCCCTCGACTTTGTTGCAGCGCCGTCCGGACATCCGCGCAGCCGAACAACAGATGCGCGAGGCGAATGCACAGATCGGTGTGGCTCAGGCATCGTTCTTCCCGGCATTCCGGATCGGCGGCACCGGGGGGCTTGAAAGCATCGGCACAGTGGATTTTTATGATGCAAAAAGCCGCACGCTCACCATCGGCCCAAGCATGACATTGCCCGTTTTCCAAGGCGGTAGGCTCAAGGCCAATCTCGCTGCCAGCAAGGCGCGCTACGAAGAAAGCCTCGCGGCTTATCGAAAGAGCATTCTCATCGCGATCCAAGAGGTTGAAGACAGCATGCTAGATTCGCAAGGCTACTCGCAGCAGGCAGCAGCCCTGAACGAAGCCATCAAAGCGGCGCAGGAGACTCAGCGTCTCGCCGAGCTGCGTTACCAAAAAGGACTCGCGAGTTACTTTGAGGTCGTCGATGCCAACCGCACGGTTTTGAACGCTAAACTTCTGGCCGCCCAAATCGACGGCCAACGGCTCGTGGCGAGCGTGGCAATGCTCAAAGCCCTCGGAGGGGGCTGGAAGTGATTTCATGAACGTTGGTGATCGACCTTATCGCACTGTCTGGATGCCTCAAAACGGCATCGTGAGCATCATCGACCAACGAAAGCTGCCCTGGGCGTTTGAATGCATCGATTTGAAAAGCTGCGCCGAGGTAGCGGAATCGATTCGAGACATGGCGGTGCGGGGCGCAGGGTGCATTGGTGCGACGGCGGGCTATGGCATGGCTCTAGCGGCAGGCGAGGCGGATTCTTGGGAGGGGCTGGAAACACGCGCGGCACATCTCATTGCCACTCGACCGACAGCGGTCAATCTGGCGTGGGCAGTAAACCGGCAATTGAATCGGTTGAAGAAAGTTCCGCATCAAGCGTGGGTGGACGTTGCAAGAACAGAGGCGGAGAAAATGGCTCATGAAGACGCAGCAGCTTGTGAGCAGATTGGAAAACATGGTCTTGAGCTGCTTCGTGAAATCTCTCAACGCAAAGCGGATGGCGTGGTGAATGTGCTTACGCACTGCAACGCAGGCTGGCTGGCGTTTGTAGACCATGGCTCGGCCACAGCACCGATTTACGCGGCAAAAGCGGCTGGACTGAAGGTCCATGTTTGGGTGGATGAGACCCGGCCGCGTAGCCAAGGCGCACGGCTCACCGCTTGGGAGCTCTCTCAGGCAGGTGTGCCGCATACAGTGATCCCAGACAATGCGGGAGGGCATCTCATGCAGCATGGCTTGGTCGATATTGTGATCACAGGAGCGGATCGTGTGACCCGGCAGGGCGATGCAGCAAACAAGATCGGCACCTATCTCAAAGCGCTGGCGGCGCGGGACAACGGCGTGCCGTTTTATGTGGCGCTGCCTTCCTCGACCTTTGACTGGAACCTGAGCGATGGTGTGACAGAAATCGAGATCGAGCAGCGCGACGGTGCGGAAGTGGCTTGGGTGGATGGGCCGGATGCCAAAGGCGTGCTGCGAAACGTGCGCATGACGCCGGAAGGCTCGCCAGTGGCCAATTATGGCTTTGATGTCACCCCATCACGATTGCTGACGGGGCTGATCACCGAACGCGGTATATTCCCGGCAGAGGAGTCAGCGCTGGCAGCCGCTTTTAGCGATGTCGTGCCGCTTTCCGTGCAGTGACGCGGGCTTTGATCTTACGAGCACGTGAGATGACCGGAGCGGCATTCCTCACATCGGCGGCAGTTGCTTCACGAAGTTGGCGGAGTTCTTTTTCGACCTCGGCGAGACGGCGTGAGGTGGCCTCGAGTTTTCTCACCACAAGACGTGCGACAAATTCGTAAAGTGAGGCGTGAAAGTCAGGGTCTGACTCACGCGGATGGATGTCCTGAAGAAACTTTTGATCCACAGCAAGGCACACAGCCTTATTGGAGGCGATGACGGAGGCGAGGCGCTTGTCCTGATTCACGAGGGCCAGCTCGCCAAAAACCTCTCCAGCTCGGCTAATCGTTGCGACACGTTTGTCTCCGACCCGCACTTCAAGTTCGCCGCTTAGTAAGATGTAGATGCGAGAGTCGATGCTGCCCTCTTTGATGATCACATCGCCAGACTCGCATTGGAGCAGGCTGGAAGAGTTCAGGACCTCATCGAGTTGCTCCTCGTTGAAGCTGGCCAATGCCGGGACGGTCTTGACGGGCGATCCTTGCTTGGAGTCATGGATGTAGGCGAATTCTTTCATTTCCGAGATGATTCTGTCAGGGCTTTGGGAGCTGCGACAAGAAAAAACTGTTTCATTTTGTGGAGCTGCGCACGGCAGCGTCATAGGCAGTCCAGAAAGCGGCGGGAGATTGCAAATCCTTGCTGCTTTCGTCGAAACGGGTGCCGATTTCTTGCAGGGGCAATGCACGTGCCACTTCGATGCCAGTTGTGATGTTGGCCGGCGTGAAGACCAGACGCGTGAGCGGAATGCCCTTCAAAGGTGAGAGGTCTGTCACGGGTGTTTCTGCAATGTGGAGACGCTGCAAAGCTGTACCGGTGAGCGGCCCGAGATTTTTTACCTTCGTGCGATGCAGAGTGACACTCACAAGCGGCAGCGTTCTAAGAGCCGAGATATCCTCGACCGGACATCCTGTGAGCCAAAGCATCTGAATCGGGCTTTTCGCGATGCCGGAAATGTCCCCAATCGGGCACTCGACGGCATTCAACTCGACCAGCGGCATACCCTCCAAGGCGCTGAGGTCGCGGACGAGTGTGCGGGACAGGTAAAACTTCTCCAGCGGCATGCCACGGATCGGCGAGAGGTCCTGGACCTGGGTGTCTTCCAAATAGAGTTCGACAAGTTTTTTGCCCTGCAACGGCTTCAGATCGGTGATGGGTGTCTCACTGAGATCGAGGGCCAACGGTTCGATGTGTTGCAAAAACTTCACGTTAGTGATTTTTGCCCCACGGAGACTCAGCGCGATCACTTTGCCCTCCTCGATGTTGAACTCGCCATTCCCCTCGTAGCCTTGGTTGTGATACTTCACCTCGGTGTGCATCATCTCGGGGGTCCAGTAGATCTTTTTGGGCTCGTCTGGGGGAGTTGTGGGTGCGGTAGTCGGTTTTTCCACTGCAGGAGCAGAAACGGCGGTCTTCGGTTTCACGGCCTCATCTTCGCATGAGGTCAAAAGACTGGCGATGAGGGCAACAGAGAAAGCATGGTGGGTCTTCACGCTTCCGCGGATGCCGATAAATCACGTCACTTGCAAGGACGAAATCACATTCACTTCATCAAGCCATGTCTGCATTCCCGAAGCGCTGTTTTTTGATGAAACGGAACAGCAGCCACGCCGCGACATTGATCACCGCCGTGGCTGCAAGAAGCTGTGTCAGGGTCGTGGTGATACTCTCCTTGCCCAAACCGCTGCCGACGAGGCTGAAGGCGATGTTCAACGGCAGATAACCCAAGGCCGTGCCGAGCAGAAAACGCGAGTGACTTACGGGAGTCATGCCGATTAGCACATTCAGCACAATGCCTGGCACCATGAGCTGCCGCACCCAGAAGACCCGCATGACGGAGGGCTTCTTCAATATCTGCTTCAACCAAGGCCACTTCTCAGCACGAACCTCTGCCGCACGGCGAAAGCCATGACGTGACAGGATGAAAGCGGCGTAGGAACCCAGTGTAGAGCCCATGAGTGAAAGCAGAAGCCCTTCACCAAAACCAAAAATGAGCCCAGCCACCGAGCAGAAGGCCAAACGCGGCACACCCATCATCACCGCGACGGCGCTGACGAGCATGAAGACCGCGTGACCCAGCCAGCCAAATTCACGCACAAAGCTCTTCCAAGACTGAACATTGGTGATCCAAGCTTTCATCGGGGTGAAGTGCGCCAGAGCCATAAAGGCGGCGACAACGAGAACGGCGGCGAACACTTGGCGAGTCTCCTTGCCAAGCGCCCGCGATGTCTCCTGTTCAACCTTGTTGGTGATCAGGAGCTCCTCCTGCTGATCAGGCGGTTCCATCACTGCAGCTTCCAAAGCTTAGCGTCGCTGCGCACATAGATCGCGCCACCGGAGATAGCGGGCGTGGTGAGCACGGTTTCCTTCAGCTCAATCTCCTGCATCACCTTGCCCCCCGGAGCCTCTGGATTGATGGTTTGGAAGATACCCCTTTCATTCACAATGTGGATGCGCTTACCCGCCGCCACCGGTGAACCGCTGAAGGGGCCTTTGAGGCGCAGCTTCCAAGCTTCATCACCGTTTTTGACACTCGCCTTGATTAACACGCCTGCGCCGTTGACCACGTAAAGGTGATCACCAAGCACCAGTGGGCTCGCCGTGCCGGGATTGAGCTTCTCATTGCGCCAGAGCTGCGTCACCGAGCCCTTCTCAGGCGCGAGTGCGGTGATGCCCTTCGATACGGCGTAGATCAGATCACCGCTCACGACGCTCGATGGGATCGTGCTGGCGCCGTCCTCGTAATTCCACACGGTTTTGCCCGTGTCTGGATCAACACCGAGGAGCCCTTTGCTGGACTGCAAAGCAGCCACACCCTTGAGCAATGTAGCACTCGTCCAGTTCGCCGCCTTTGGGCGCTCCAGCTTCCATTTGTTCATGCCTGTCGCCACATCGAACCCAGCGGCGAAGGACTCCGCGTCGTTCTCGCTTTGTACCACCAGCGTGCTGCCGGCCACCACGGGAGATTGGGACATGCCAAGACTGTTGCTGGCATTCGGATAGTCAAAGGTCAGTCCGCGTAGCCAAAGCAGGTTGCCATCCAGATCGAAAGCAAAAAGATCGTTCGATGAGAATAGCGCAAAGACACGCTCACCATCGCTGCACGGCGTGTTCGCCGCCACGGAGGTCTTGCTGTGCGACATCGTGCGCCCCGTTGCACGCATGGCACGTTCCCAGCGCTTCGAGCCATCCTTTGCGTTGAAGCAGAACACGTGCAGCGTCTCCTGGCCGGGGCCGCTGGAACATGTCACAAAGACTTTGTCACCCACCACAATCGGCGCGGAGAGTCCACGTCCGGGCAGATCCGCCGTCCACGCGATTTTGAGTTCCTCTGCCGGCACTTGGGCTTCTGTGGAAACGGCGGCTGCATTGGGGCCCCGGAACTGGAGCCAGTCGGCGAAAGCCCCCGATGCCATTGAAAGGCTGAAGGCTAGAATGAGAGAGGTCTTCATAGGGTGAAAGCTGGAGCTGAAGTTTTATCCTTGAGTTTTGAGTTTTATTTCGATGCCACAATCGCTGTACCCGTCGCATCGCACACACGGAGCTGAAACTCCCACTCGACAGTCCACTGCTCGGTCTGCTCGTTCTGGCAGCACTTCACGAGGAGGGTGTTTTTGCCCTTCTTGAGCTGGCAGGGTAATTTGTATTGATCGAGCTTCGCACCGCGGTGGTATTCATCGCGCGCGAAAAGCAGTTCGCCATTCAGCCAAACCTTCCAGCCGTTTTTGCAACCGATGCGGATTTCAGCGGGGCGGTCCTCGGAACTCACAAAGTCAGCGGCGGCATAGCCCACAACGCTTTTCTCCATGCCGAAGGGCTTGTTGAAATCGATTTTGCCATACTCGTCCTTGCTGGTGAAATCGACCCACTTGGCTTCCTTGCCCTTGCCTTCATAGGCGGCGTCAAACTTGAGCTCTTTTTCTGGCGGATAAACGGTTTCAAAGCCACTGCGGTCCGCGTTGCTGAAGGGCGCGATCAGCTTCCAGCTCATAAGAAAGCCGAAATGCGTGGGCAGATCCACGGTCTGACCTAGGTCACGTAGCTTCTTTGCCAGCGTTTTGATCTGATCCTCATCGCGGGCACCATCGAGTCCTTTGCGGTAAGCAAGCACAGCGTCGCTCTTGTGCTGGGCGGCGAGAGCCTTGTCGCCGGTTTCAATGAGCTTCGCCACGGGATGACGACGCAGCTCGCTGCTCACGTCGTTGATGAGCGTGGGTGTCAAAGTCTCTGCGAGCTTCGCATTGGCGCGCTGGATGAGATCAAAGGCCACAACGCGAGCACCAGAGCTGTTGGTCGAGTCCTTCAAAAAAGTCACCAGAGCATCAACTGGCATCTTTTTGGCTTTCGAAGCCTCATCGGCGATCACGCCCACAGCGGCCCTCAGCCAGTTCTCGGCGAGTGGATTGGCCCCATTCATGCCTTTGAGCACCTCCGGCAGATTGGCGGGATCTGTCTTTGTGATCTGCTGCCAAGCTTTGGAGGCATCCGCATTCCCCTGCCCTTCCTTTTGCACGGCGCGCAGGATTTCGAGAGGCTTCGACAAATCTCCCACCGCATGCAGCGGCAGGCTGGTGGTGGCGATGAGGAAGGCGAGTTGGAGCTTCATGAGGGATCGATTCATGCTTTCACACAGAAAGCGCCGCGCCAAGCCCGACTTTCATGGCAAGACGACGAAAAACACATCCGTGAGCGATTCCACGGATCGCTCCTATTTCAGTAGGATAAACTTCTCAGGAAGGAGCCATCCGTTTTGTTCCTAGCCATAATGGTCACCGCTAGAACTGCTTATCGAAATACACGATGTACAGCCGTATTCAGCCACGAATCTAGGCTACTTCATCATCACGAGTCATTCAGCGCTTTCATGGAAAAACGGGCCGTCTTTAACACTGCGGATAGCTTTATTGCTCTATGGTCACATCGTTGTGTCAGCTCAAATCTAGCAAAACATAAATCTGAAAGGACCGGCGATGATTGGATCGGTAAATCAGAGTTCCTTTTTCAGGGCTAATTGACAACCCGCTGAGCGTTCCGTGGGTGGACACGATTAAGGCGTCACAAGACGGTAGAATCGCCGTAAAGGAAGCATGTTGGGCGGCAGCGTTAAAGGACTGGCGGCAGACTGCGAAGTCCATAGGACGAGATCCTCGGATTGCTCTAGTATGCCGGGTGAGAAGAGGATGCTAATACCGCCCGAGTTGGTTTCGATCGTAATTGGAGCGGTGTCGTTCAGCAGCAGGTAGTCCCACACGGGTTTGAAGACAGGTGTGATGCCATCGTTTTGCAGCGGTGTCGCGGCATCGACCACGGGGCAGCCATGGTAACTGGTGGGCTGTGTGGGAGCCGGTTCGAGATTGGTTGAGAGAAAATGACGTGCCCTATAGCTGGCAGTGGCATAGGACTCGACGCGCAGGTAGGCTCCGTAGCGTGTGACATCGAGCGCAGCGGCGGCGTTCTGCATCTGAGTGAAATCGAGGAACTGATCACGCTCGTGGGCGAACAGATACCATCGGTCCACGGGTGTCTGCGGTGCGGTGAGCATCCAGTTGTAGGGCCGATTCCCATCTTCCCACCAGTCCATGCCAGTGAAAAGGATGCAGCGATTTGCGACGCGGGTCTTGGCAAGCATGGCCGCCATGCCCGCACCCTGCGAGTGACCGCAAATGACGAGTTTATCCCAAAGGACGTTGTTGCCGCTGTAATATTGGTTCCAGCCTTGGGATGGAGAGCTGCTGTGCAGGTATTGCAGCGCCTTCAGAAGCCGGTTTTGAATGCTGTTGGTGCTGTCCACGGTGAGAAAGCCCACACGGTCGATGCCATCGATCACCTCCAGCCGGGCATTGCCTGCAGCATCGGGATCCAGTGGTGCGTTCTGAGCACAGAGCGCATTGATCGCGCTGTCGTTGGGATACATCAGCCCCAATGCATGGAAGCCATGGCTCGCAGCATTTCTCGGGAACTCACGATAAAGAAAAGGGGTGGCCCCTGTCCCAGGTAGAAACAATACCAGCTTGGCGCGGCTGGTCACGGCCGGATCGACCACGGCAAAGTGGCGATCATTGAACTGCGTGATAGCAGCGTCCGTGGCGCTGGGCCTGAATAGGGCCTCCTGCGGCGCACCTGTAGCAGTGGCGGCATCCAAGCCAATCAGAATGAAAAACACCAGAAAAGATTTCATGAAGTTCAGGTGGCTTCACTTCGACAGCACCTCGACTTTGTGAACCGCTCCTCGCAGGTAAGGTTTCAAAGAATCGACGCTCAGTTGCTTCGACGCCTTCATATTGGCTTTGAGATGCGCGTTGAAAAACTGGAGCGTGGCGGCGCGAACGATCGGCTGGACGTCTTCTCGACTTGGCGCGGGCGTCGAGCGCCGCCCCGCGCCAGTGGAGTCGGTGAAATCGAGATGCTTCGCCTTGGTAAGCCAAATGAACTTGTGGGGTCCTGATGGCCATAGCGAAAATGCCTGAAGACGATTCTCCGCCGTGAGGCCATTTTGCTGGCGATCCTCAGTGCCGGAGATGCCAAGCAAAGGCCGCTTCAACGAACCGAAGCTCTCGTGAATGAAGAATGGCTCGCCCACACCCTGAGGCGATAGCGCTACACCACATTTCACGCGAGAATCGAACAGATCGGGACCAAGCCCTTTGCCTGGCTCCACGCGTGGCGTGAGCCATTCGAGCGCGGGCCTCATGCCGCAGACGACCATCGTGGTGAAGGCTCCAAATGAATGGCCCATCACGCCGACCCGTTGCATGTCGAACTTTCCGCGGAGCTTTTCATGTGTCTGGTTCCATGTTTCAGCACAATCAATGGCAAAGCTCACATCCTTGGGCCTGGCGAGGACTTCATCGGCATCGTGGATCATCTCCTCTAGGTTTTTCATGAGCCGAAAGCCCTGTGTCATCCGCTCGCGATTGCTGCCAGTGTGCTCAAGGCAAAGCACCACATAACCATACGAAGCAAGGTGCTGTGCCTGCGCATAATGCGTATCCCAATCACCGCCTGCTCCGTGTGAAAGCACCACCACTGGAAATGGACCCGCAGTTTTTGGTAGATGCACTTTGATAGGAACTTTGCGTTCGATGCGCGTTGGGTCTGGGCGAACAAGTCGTGCAAACAAACGCAGGCGGAGTCTGCCGGAAGCCTGAGAACCGCTGCGAGTGGCATCCGTGAGATGGGGGAAATCGATTGTCTGCACTACAAGTGGTCCACGCGCAGAAAAATCGGCAGCTGACAAAGCGGCCCTCGATGCCAACAGCAGTACGAGGCAGACAGTGATGGGAAATTTCATGATCGTACACCTAGTTTCAATGCATCTCAATCATGCAGCTTCCCAAGCCGCCTCGGTAGTAGTTGAACTGAACGTTGGGATGGTCGGCGAGGAGAGACATAGGTACGGCGGAATCGGCGAGGCGTTTGGAGATCATGAGCGCGGTGAGGCGCTGACCGAGTGGGTTGTCATGCATGCCGGCCTGCCAGATGCTGACTTTTTCCGCCTGCCACGTTTCCTTGGGGCCAACGGTGATGGCGGTCTTGGGCACGAGGGTGATGTTGCCACCGCCGGAGGTGCGGGCGTTTTGACTGAGCGTGATGGGATGCAGCTCGACGATGCGGGTGCCGAGCTTGCGATACTCGGCGGGCGGTGGTGGCTCGTTCTTCCACTTGCCGGAGCGGCGCAGCGGGTCGTTGAAGGCCCAGTGCTTGATGTCTCCCTGGCCGCCCTGCATCACGGCGCAGCGGATGCCGGAATTCCACGTCTTCACATAGCTGGCGATGTCAGACTTTGGGAAATGGAGTTGGGCCTCGGGCATGACGAGTTTCTTTTGGATGCGGTCAAAGCACAGCTCGCGATCGGCGCGCTCAAACGAGAGCGGATGGCTGGATGGCACCTCTTTCTGTGTGGCTTCATCATACCACTCGTCCATGCCCCAGAAGTGCGCGTGCTTCAGGCTAAGGCCGAGTTCATTGACGAGGCGGGCGACGAGTGGGAGCTGCTCGGTGGGGCCGATGGGGCCGCAGATGCCGACAGGATTATCCGCCGTGGCCTGCCTCCAAGCGTGGATGTATTCGAGCGCTTCAGCGAGGTAGAAATCCTCCAGCGTGTCATAAAAAACGATCTTGAATCCCGGCCGCGAGAGCTGACGCAGGTCGCGCTCGGTGAGACGCGCGGCGTCGGAGATGAGGTCGGAGTCGAGCGTGGTGTAATCCCACCAGTCGGGGGCGATGTGGCTGATTTTGCGTGGCATGGATGAGGGATGGGGTGAAGCGTGAGAGGTGGATGATCAGGCGAGTTCCCAGCCGGGACGACGGGGGGCTTTGATGAGAGGATCTGCGGCATCAAGGCCGATGGCTTTCATGCCGGCCGAATCCCAGCGGACGGGTTTGTTCAGACGCTGCGAGAGCACGCCGAGCAGCACAATCTCCGTGAGCTGCGCTCCGTAGTCGAAGGGGCAAGCGGCGGGTTCACCACCTTTGCAGGCATCAATCCAGTCGCGATGATGGCCATTGGATCGCTTCAGGCGAGGCTCCGGTTTGACAAAGGTGGCACGGCGTTCGGCGGGGAAAAGCCGTGGTGCGCCGCCGTTGCCATCCGTTTGAATGACCCCTTTGTCACCAAGGTAAAGGGAGCCCCTGCTCGGATGAGTGACAGCTCCCATGGACTCCACCTGCGCGGGCTTCATGCCACCGCTATACCAAGTGAGCTTCACAGCCTGACGCTTGGCCGTGGCGGGGAAGTGATAATGCACCAGCGAGCCATAGGGGGCGATGTCACTATTGGAAAAGCCAACACCGTAACCCTCGACAAGGCTGGGCTCATACAGGTCCAGCGCCCGCACGGCGCTGTTCATGTCATGGGTGCCAAAGTCACCGAGGCCCGAGTTGCCAAAGGCCCAAAAGTCACGCCAGGAGAAGGGATGGTAAGCGGGATGGTAGGCCCGTTCGGCGACGGGTCCGAGCCAGAGATCCCAGTTCAGTCCGGCGGGTTTCGCAGGTGTGTCTGTGGGGTAGCCGCGGAGGGTGTAGTTGTAGCGCGTGGCGGGCACCCAGACGTGGACTTCGTGGACGTTACCAATGGCTCCTGCCTGGAGGTATTCGATGGTCTCACGCGTGCCGATCGAGGAATGCCCCTGGCTCCCCATCTGGGTGGCGACGCCGGTTTCTTTGGCCACCCGGGCGACCTGCCGTGCTTCCCAGATGTTGTGCGTAAGCGGCTTCTCACAATACACATGCTTCCCGGCCCGCATGGACTGGATGGAAATGAAGGCATGGGTGTGATCCGGCGTGGCGATGAGCACCGCATCGATGTCTTTTTCACGCTCCAACATGATGCGGAAGTCCTCATAAACCGCACATCGGTAGTTCGGCGTCTTTTCGGAGTAATGCTTCTCGATCATGCCCTGAGTGGGCAGCCTGCCTGCCATGTCCTTGTAATAGGAAAAGGATTCTTTGGGGTCATAGGCCTCGGCGGTGTCCGCCACGGCAATGACCTGCACATCATCGAGTTGGAAGAGATTCTTGAGATTGGAATGCCCCTGCCCACCCGCGCCGATGAGGGCAATGTTCACCTTTTCGCTAGGTGGCACAAAGCGAGGACCACCAAGCACATGACGAGGCACGATGTTGAACGAGGCCACGGTGGCCGCCGCTGTTTGGAGAAACCGACGACGAGGGAGCGGGGTGGATGCGATGCTCATGAGTTTGAATAGGCAAATGGAGTTCAGTGGATTTCGGTTACAGAAACTTTGAGCACTTCAACTGAGCTTCACCACCGCGCCGCCTGATGCCGCGCTTTGGTCGGCGGCGAAGATGACCTCGAAGGTGCGCAGGGCTTCTTTGAAGCTGGTCTGCGGCATATCCTTGCCCTCATCAAGCGCATCAAAGAAGAGCTGGAACTGCGTCTGATACGGATGGTCGTGGACATCACCGGAGTCGGCGAGTTGCACGGAGAGCTTGCTCCAGTGGGCCTTGTCGGTCTTCAGCTTCATGGAGTGAAACTTGTCATCCAGAAGGCTGCCCTGACTGCCGACGAGATGGGTGTGCAGGTAGTAGGGCTGGAGGCAGTCCACGATGGCGGCGCACTTGCCCACGGCTCCGTTTTTAAAACGCACCAGTGTCACCGAGGACGTGTCGTATTCATAGGGCGCAAAGATTTCACTCTTCGATTTCGTGCTGAAACTGCTGACGCTCTCCACCTCGCCAGGCATGCACATGAGCAGGCAATCGAGCGCGTGGCAGCCTGCCGTAAGCAGCGCACTGCCGCCGTCCTTCTTGCCGGTGTTCCAGCGGAACTGCCCATACCATGGGCCGATGCCGTGGTAATAATCCACCTCGCCATAATGCAGATCACCGAGCAGGCCTTCCGCCAGCATGGCCCGCGTGGCGATCATCTGCCCGGAGAAGCGCAGTTCAAAGCACACGCAGCCCTTCACACCGTTCGCCTCCGCCGCTGAGACAATCGCACGCACTTCATGCAGAGAGTTCGCCATCGGCTTTTCCAGAATGATGTGCTTCCCGGCCTGCGCCGCCGCAATGGCCTGAGCACTATGCTGGCTGGGAAAACTCGTGATGTCCACGATGTGGATGTCCGGGTCTGCCAGCAATGCCTCGACACTTTGATAAGCCTTGATGTTGCCACCGTGCTTGGCGCTGAGTTCCGCACTGTCGAGCGGACGTGAGGAGTAGATGGCGGTGACTTGCGCCTGCTTGCTCGCATTGATGGCGTCGATGTGCGCGGTGGCCGCCCAGCCGTAGCCGATGATACCGACGTTGTATTTTGGGGTGTTCATGATGTGGGGATGATGATGGTGACAAGTTGTTTCAGGTGGGGGAGCCGAAGGCCCCAAAACCAAAGCGATCCGCGAGGTTGAGGCATTCGTGGACGGGTAGCACGGCGTTGGAGGGTGTTGGATCCGCCAGTGATGCAGCAGCAGCGCAGACAGCGAGGCGCAGACGCCGCTCCAGCGACCAATGCTCGTGCAGTCCGTAGAGCAGGCCGGCGGCGAAAGCATCCCCTGCCCCCGTGGCACCCTGGCAGTAGCCTGCGGGCAGCTTTAACGAGGGCTGGATGCGATGCTCGCCCTCCCGCGTGGCGGCGACGGCTCCACGCTCGGTGTGGATCGTCACACTGCGCAGCACACCGGCCACGAGCAACTGCCTCGCTGCGTCAAGCAGCGCGGCAGGATTGTCCGCGATAAGCGTGCCGCGCAGCACGCGAGATGCCTCCACTTCATTCAGCACGAGGTGGTCGGTAAAGGGCAGGGCGCTCAAGACAATCTCACGAAACTGCGAATGCTCCGCACTCACGAGATCCACGCAGGTTTCCAATCCTGCGGCCTTGGCGGCGGCCAGCAGATTGGCCGCTCGCGTCTGGCCGTGGGAGTCGAACGAATCCAGCCTGTCGAGCAAGAGAAGATAACCGAGGTGAAACAAACGGGCTTGGCTCTCCGCGAAGTTGCAGTGAATCACGTCGAACTGCGCATTCGCACCGCGATGATGAAAAAACGTGCGCCTGCCGCTGTCCTGCACCGTCATGGCATCTGTGTAGGAAGTCGTCCTCTCGCGCGTGCTGCGCAACTGGCTGACATCAATGCCATGCACCGTCAGATCATGCCTGATCCAGCGTCCGTTTTCGTCATCTCCCACGAGTCCACACGCGGCGAGCGGGAAGCCGGCCTTCATCGCAGCGAGATCCTTCAGCACATTGTATGGGCCACCGCCGTTGGATTGCGATTCGCTGAGGATGTTCGCCAGCATGTCCTGCTGCGGCCAGGCGTCGATCATCTTCACATGATCCACGATGAAGTTTCCGGCGGCTAGAATGCCTTTGCGTTGCGTGCTCATGGTGGGTGACGGATCAAAGGTTGACCACTGTGCCCGTTCGCTGGGACTGCAGTGCTGCGGCAAAGAGTTCGTGCGTGACGAGCGCTTCCTGCGGTGTGGCGCAGCCGAAGCGGCCCTCCAGCAGTCCTTCACGCTCCATCAGATACGCGGCCCACATTTGCTGGATTACATCCGGGAAACCGGGCTCGAAAATGCCACCCGTGACGGTCTTAAAGGGCGTGCCGAAGCCTAGATCCGTGCGTTTCCACCACTGCTCCTTGTCTCGCTCAAAGATCCACAGCGTCTTTGGCTCCGCCGTGCTGTATCGCACGCCGCCCTGGGTGCCGAGAATCTCGATGAACCAGGTGTTGGTGGCTCCTGGAGCCAGGCGCTTCATCTCCAGACGCAGCGGCGCCGCCTCGCCTGAGATGGTCGTCCAAGTATGCAGCAGTGCATTGTCCCAGGTATCGCAATCGATCTGACCGCCTTTGCCATTCGGGCGCTGGGCATAGCCTTTTTGCAGTTGGGCAAAAACCCGCTCAGGCTTCCAGCCCAAACGCAGCGGCAGATGGCAGGCGTGCATGCCGAGATCATTAAGCACGCCCCCCTCACCGCAGGTGGCATTGAGACGCTTCCAATTCGCGGGTTTCGTGGGATCGAGGTCACTGCTGTGATGGAAACCAGATATCACTTCCAAAACACGGCCAATGGCTCCCTTGCGTGCGATTTCAAAAGCCCGCTGCGCACCCGGAAAAAACGGCATCTCCGAGCTGCAACGCACAAAGCGGCCACTGGCTTCCGTGGCTTGCACGATGCGCCGTGCTGAGGCGAGGTCGATACCGAAAGGCTTCTCTGCGAAGAGGTCTTTGCCTGCAGCCAGCACATCGAGATAGAGCTTCTCATGCAGATGATGCGGCACGGCCACATACACCACGTGGATGGCCGGGTTTGCCAGCAGCTCATGGTAGTCGGTGGTCCTCTGCTCGCAGGAGGGGATGCAGTCAAACCATGCCAGTGTGGCCGGATTCAAATCCGCAACCGCCGTGAGCACCGGGCGCACCGTCACGTCGGTGAGTGCACACCAACGCGCAAACGCGCTGGCCATTTCGCGACCCATGAGGCCGCCGCCGATGATGCCGATGTGGATGTCTTTCATGATCAAATCAAGGTGAGCGCTTCATCCACACCCGCGTTTTGGTGGACCATCGCCATCAGCGCCTGGGTAATACCCTTCGGATTCGGATGCTGGATCACATTGCGGCCATACACGATGCCCGCCGCACCTTGGGCTAGCAGCCCCTGCGTGCGCTCCAAGATTTCGCGGTCACTCACCCGTCCACCTCCGCGCACCAGCACGGGAATGCCCGATGCTGCCTCGATCACCTTGTGATAACGCGAGACATCATCCGTGGGGTCAGCCTTCACAATATCGGCCCCCAGCTCCACCGCTTGACGCACCAGGTAAGTGATGGCGGTTTCATCTCCGTTCACCATGTAGCCGCCCGCTTTAGCATTCGGCTGAAACACCAGCGGCTCGATCATCATCGGCATCCCATAATAATCGGCTTGGGGCTTAAGGCGGAGAATGTTTTCCACTCACTGACCA
>Ga0208783_10001029_pt1 | contig 16896 bp, 15 predicted proteins | sample DEB19_08_DNA_2_FD_184529 | JGI IMG/M metagenome (GOLD analysis project Ga0208783, IMG submission 184529) | Aqueous microbial communities from the Delaware River and Bay under freshwater to marine salinity gradient to study organic matter... | ecosystem: Environmental > Aquatic > Marine >...
CCGGGCAGATCGCCGCTGCTGCCGCCAGGTTGCAGGCCCGGATCGCCGCGCAAGCCCAACGACACCCTTGTGGCCCAGTCCGGCATCTTCTGGACGCACTGCAGGACCTGCGGTCAGCGACTCATCTGCACCGACGATCCCAACGCCGAACCCCAGGAATGCAAGGGTCGCATATCTTGAGGGTGGCACTAGCCTCCGGCCTGTCGCGCCCGGCGTCTCGCCGGGCGCATTTCCCCATCCCAAAAAATTGTTCGCCTGACGGCTTGCGCACGTCAGGCGATTGCTTCCATCCCTTTTCCCCACCCCTATTCAAAAGTGCTTTCCCTCACGGATATGTCGAAGTTCTCCCGCGGATTCGCGAACTGCCCGATGATCCTGACATCCGCCAGATGGTGTTGGTAGCAGTAGAACAATGCGTTGGTAGCTCCTCCGAAGTCGCGCGCCTTGTTGGCATCATCCGTCCATCCCTGGACCTCTTGCACGAATTTCGCGGTCTTCGCGTTCAGCAGCCTTACACTCATGGGTATGCTCTCTTTCGCTGGCGCCTGGATTTTGGTTGAGCACTTCTTGATTCCCACCCCTCACTTCGCAAGCGGACGCCTGACACTCGCTCTATGAGCGGGCAGTAATATGATTATACCTTCAAGGCGTCAGGATGCAAAAAGAACTTGTTCACAATGGGTGGCCTCCATCAGGCTCCCTCCGCGTTGCTTTTGGAGCGGCGGCCCGCTCTCCAAACCTCATCCGCCAGGGATCACGGCCTCCGGACCTCATCATCGTCCAGGCATTTCAGACAATTTGCCACGACTGATGACGCTCCAGGCGGGGCCCGGTTTCGTTTCATTGTTCATCTGGCGGCAATGGCCTGATCCTCCGCGCCCTCGGCGACCCGGCCTGCGGCCTTCGCCCCTCGCTCTTCATCCATCAACGCTGCCTCCGCCTCATCGAAAACCTGACCAGCCTCCTGCACGACCCGAACCGCCCCAAGGATGTCCTCAAGGTGGATGTGGATGACGCGGGCAACGGCGGTGATGATGCCGCGGATGCCTTGCGTTACGCGCTCGCCACCAAAGTTCACCACCTCCACGTCCTCCGGCTCCGCGGCCTATGAGTCATCACCCGCCCGCTGGACATGACAAAACCCCGGAAGTCATTGCTGGCTTCCGGGGGTGAATCCTGTGGCGGCGCTCTATGGGGGCCGCTCGTGGCCGTGTGCGAAGACCGGCGGTCATGGACCCGCCGCTGCAATCACCGCCGCGCCTTGGGCAGGGCGTTGCGGCCCGCGTAAACGGCGTTCTTGCCGAGCTGCTGCTCGATGCGCAGGAGCTGGTTGTATTTCGCCAGACGATCGGAGCGGCTGAGCGAGCCGGTCTTGATCTGGCCGCAGTTCGTCGCCACCGCGATGTCGGCGATGGTGCTGTCCTCGGTTTCGCCGGAGCGATGGCTGAGGACGGCGCTGTAGCCGCTGAATTGCGCGAGTTGCACCGCGTCAAGCGTCTCGGTCAGCGAGCCGATCTGGTTCACCTTCACGAGAATCGAGTTCGCCGTGCCGGTGTCGATGCCCTTCTTGAGGAACTTCACGTTCGTGACGAAGAGATCGTCGCCGACCAGTTGGACCTTGTCGCCGATCGTGTCGGTGAGCAGCTTCCAGTGCTTCCAATCGCCTTCGGCGCACCCATCTTCGATGCTGACAATCGGGTAGGCCTTGCAGAGCTTCGCGTAGAACTCGACGAGCTGCACGCCGGTCACGGTCTTGCCGGTGCTCTTCTTGAACGTGTAGGTGCCGTCGTGGTTGTAGAACTCGGACGCGGCCACATCGAGCGCGAAGAAGATGTCCTTGCCGAGTTTGTAACCGGCGTCGGCCACCGCCTTGCTCATGGAGTCCATCGCGTCCTCCACGCTGTTGAGCTTGGGCGCGAACCCGCCTTCGTCGCCGACGGCGGTGCTGAGCCCGCGCTTCTTCAACACGCTCTTGAGCGCGTGGAAGATTTCCGTGATGGCGCGCAGGCCTTCGCTGAAGGTCGGCAGGCCGTGCGGCATGACCATGAATTCCTGGAAATCGATCGGGGCGTCGGAGTGCGCGCCGCCGTTGATGACGTTCGCCATCGGCACGGGGAGGACCTTGGCGTTCGTGCCGCCGAGGTAGCGGTAAAGCGGGAGGTCGGCTTCGGCGGCGGCCGCCTTGGCGTTGGCAAGCGAGACGGCGAGGATGGCGTTGGCGCCCAGCTTGCCCTTGGTTTCGGTGCCGTCGAGCTTGAGCATCGTCTGGTCCACGGTGACCTGGTCGAACGCGTCGAGGCCGATGAGCTTCGGGGCGATCTTGGTGGTCACGTTGGCGACGGCCTTGGTGACGCCCTTGCCGAGATACTTCGTCTTGTCGCCGTCGCGGAGTTCAACGGCTTCGTGTTCACCGGTGCTGGCGCCCGAGGGAACGGCTGCACGACCGGCGGCGCCGGATTCCAACGTGACGTCGACTTCAACGGTAGGATTGCCGCGCGAGTCGAGGACTTGGCGGGCGATGATGTTTGCGATTTGGCTCATGATTTCTAGTTCAGGTTCAGTTCAACTAAGAGCGCGCAGCATAGGTTTTCGCGGGCTTGAACTCAAGAAACATCCCGCGGTCAAAGGGGTTGTCGTGGGTGTCCGGAGTGTCGTCTGAAAGGCCCGATGGAAGCGGAGCACCGATCTCCGACCGGCGCGTTTGTGCCCGGTCTGGACTGCGGTCAACCGTCCTTTGCCCCAAATCTCCACCAGGCGACGTGCAGCAGGCCCAGCAAGATCAGCAGCAGCCCGTTCGCCACCACCGCACCGACCACGGGCGTGCCCGGAAAACTGCTGGCCGCCACCAGCACGGCCAGTGCGATGTTTCGGTTGCTGCTGCCCAGCGCCAGCACCAGACGCGAGCTGCGCGAATCTCCGCCGCCCCGGTAACCGGCCAGCAGTGACAGCTCGAACACGATGGCCATCGCCGTCAGCGCCAGCCACCCCGTCGCCAGGACGGTTTTGAACTCGACTGCGGTGACGTAAGCCAGCGACAGCGCCCCGATGGCTTCCGAGGAGATTTCCACCGGTCGCAACAGTTTGCCGGCCAGCTTGGGTTGCGCATGATTCAGCGCGACACCCAAGCCCAGGGGCAGGGTGATGGTGGCCACCAAAACGCCCAGCACCGTCAAAAAGTTGAACTTCATGCTCTCCGCGCCCGGGATGAACTTGAGGCAAAGCAGGAAGACGGCCGGAGTGAACACGGCTGAAAGAAATGGGAACACGCTCGTCAATCCCGCCGCCAGCGCCAGGTCGCCGCGGGCCATGCGCGTGAACACCGGAACGACCGGCGCGAATGGAGCCGCGGCCAGCAAGGCCATCCCGAGCAGCACATCGCGCTCGACGTGAAACGCGCTTCCCACCGCCAGCGTGATGACCGGCACGAGCACGAAGTTGCTCAAAAGAACCCAGCCCATCCGGCACCGGCGCAAGGCAGCCAACACTTCCGCCCACGTCAGCCGCAATCCGACCGCGAGCAGCAAGCCGGCGAGTGCCGCCGCTGTCAAGGCGCGGATGAGGGTGGTTGGATTCAGTGGGTCCATGCCCGGCACAGGCTGCCCTGTGTATACGGGTCACGTCGAGCGCGAGTTGAATCCCTGAATCGCGCCGTCCAGCAGCGGGTTTGCCTCGCTGCTTGTCCGCCGACGGTTTGCGGCGTAAGGTGAGGCAGCACCGGAGCACACTATGATTGAGGATACCGTTTCCAAACTGGAGGCGCAGTTGCGCGAGGCACGCAATCTTTCCCCCGAACGCCGGGATGAATTGCTGCAGCTGCTGGGCGTGTTGAAGGCTGAAGTCGCGGAGCTTTCCAAGACCAATCGTGAAGAGGCGCAGAGCGTGGCGCGCTTTGCGGAATTGTCCGCCCTGGAAGCCACGCGCTCGGCGAAGAATCAAAAACTGCAGGACCTCTCGCTGGAGGGCTTCAAGTCGTCGGTGGAGGGCTTTGAGCGATCACATCCCCGCCTCGTCCAGGTGGTGGATTCCATCAGCCGGACGCTCTCGAACTTGGGGATATGACCGGGGACAGGCCGGCCCACGGCGTCAAAGCTTGCCTAGTTCTTCCAGCGACTTCCCCTCGCGCAATTTCAGGATGGCATCCAGCTTGGGGACATACAGCTGCGTTTCGCCCGGCAGTTTTCGGGAAATGTCGCCGAAGGTCTTCCCCTGGGTGCTGTCCAGCTTGGACTGCACGCGGCTGGCACCAGCGTTGTAGGCGGCCACGGCCAGCGGCCAATCGTTGAACTGCCGATGCAAGCTGCGCAAATGCCGCGCAGCCGCGGCGGCGGATTTCTCCGGGTTCTTGCGCTCATCAAAGGGCCATGTTGAAAGTCCCAATGACTGGGCGGTGGCCGGCATCAACTGGTACATCCCCAGCGCTCCGGCGGGGCTCCGTGCCTTCGGGTTGAAGCTCGATTCCACCTCGGCGATCCAGAACAGCTCGGCGGGCACGCCGTGGCGGGTGAAGATGGGTTTGAGCTCGGCCTCGTATTTCGTGGCTGCGGCTGGACGGGGTCGCGCCTTGGTCGTCTTCGCCCACGCCTTGGATTCCATGGCAAGGGTTGGGGTGGGTTTGCGCGGGACGGGATTGTTGGTGGTCGCGGGAGGGATGATGATCCACCGGTCAAGTTCCTGCGCGGTCGTGAAGTAATCGAGCCGCGGCCGCAACCATTCCGCATAGGGCTCGGTGTCGGGATGTGAACTGAGCAAGGTCAGCCCCGCCTCGGCCGCGTCGTTGAGTGCTGCGAGGTCGAGCACGTATTCGCTGTCGAACGAGGTTTGCAGTTGTTGGAGGAGCGCTTGGACTTTCTTTTCGTCCAGTTGCTGGAACTGGGCCAGCACCTCTTCCTCTACGTTCTCTTCGAGGAATTGCTGGCCCAGGTTCAGCAGGTCCTCGGTGGATAATGCCTCGTTTGTCTGGGCATGGAGCCACGGAATTCCCAGGCAGAGCGCCAGTATGCAAGTCAAACGGGTCATCTTCACTACGACTTAGCCCAAAACGAGCAGGATGCAAGCGTGGGAGGGAACTTTACTCAATGGCGCCGGCGCATCCCGCTTAACAGGCCCCAAACGGCGACGACCACGCAGCTCCAACCAAATACGTCGCCGTGCTGGCTGTAGAAGGTGGCAGCGCGCGGGGTTGACGCAATGGGAATAGTGAAGGTCATGAAACCCTTGCCGTAAATCGTGCCCTTCTCGTCGCGGAAAATTTCGCGGATACGGCCCTGCGGATCGATCCAGCACGTCAGCCCGTTGTTGCACGACCGCACGAGCGGCAGGCCGTTCTCGATGGCGCGGAAGACTGCGTTGGCGGCATGTTGCCATTGCTCAGCACCCTCGCCGAACCAGCCGTCATTGGTTAGGTTGATCAACAGGTCGGTCTCCTTCGTGACATGCTCGCGCGCTCCGTGCGGGAAGCAATCCTCGAAGCAAATCAGCGGCGCTCCCACTATGGGCGGTTCGCCGAAGACAAACTCAGTTGTGTTGGTGCCCGCCTCAAAGCCACCGCCGATCGGTGTGACCCATTTGAGGAACGGCAGCCAGCGCACGAGCGGGATGTATTCGCCGAAGATGACCAGGCGACGTTTGTGGTATGTCTCCACCATTTCTCCCTGCGGGTTCAGCAGCCATGCCGCGTTGAAGAAGATGAGGTCGTCCGCGTTGGTGGCGCCGGGACGGTATTGCACATCGTCGGCCCCGAAGATGAACCAGGTGTTGTGCGTGCCCGCGAGATTGGTCAGGGCAGTGAAGCTGGTCTGGCTCAGCTCGGGCAGCGCTGCCTCGGGCCAGAGGAGAGCGTCGGTTTGATTGCTGGTCAGGGCGGTATGCGACAACGCCAGCAACTCGGCGAAACGTTGCTCGTTCGCGCTGCGGTCCCAGATCATCGTTTGGGGGATGCTCGGCTGGATGGTGGTGAGACGGATGATCCGATCGGGCGTCGGCGCATGGATGATCTGATAATAGCCCGTGGCAAACACCACGCACACGACCAGTAGCGGCGGTGCTACTTCGCCGAACAGCATGCTGCGAGTGGTCTGAGTTCGCAGCATAAGTAACGCCGCGCCGAGAAAGCTCACCGAGGTCCAGGCGATTAGAAAGGTCACGCCATACACGCCCGTGAGGGAACTGATCTGGAGCAGGGGAGTCATCTGGAATTGAGACGAGCCCAGCAAACTCCAGGGAAAACCGCTCAGGAATCGGCAACGGATCATTTCCAGCGCCACCCACAGGGCGGCGCAGAGCAGCGACCAGCGCAAGCGTTGCAAGCGGGAGGTGTCAACAAAGGCGAGGGTGGGACCTAAACCAGTCCGGTAAGGGGGGCAGTCCTCTGCGCGCCGGGCAGGCGGTTTGGTGTCTCCGGCGGCGGGCAGGGGGCTGCCCGCCCTGCCTTGGGTGCTGGGAAAGCATTTCCAACACAACCAGACCCAGACGCCTTGGAATAGTGCCACGAAGGCCGATAACGCCAGCCAGCCCAGGATCGGAAAGCCGGTGACGGGGATGAACAGCAGCCAGTGCAGCGAAGCCAGCCAGAAGCTGAGTCCCGCCACGTAGCCGACTCGGAACGATTCGCCGCCGGAAGTTCCCAACGCCGCCGCCAGCATCAGCCCGGGCGCAATCCACGCGAGGCCGCTGATGTTCATCCCCGGAAAGGCCATGGCCAGCAGTAGTCCAGACACGGCCGCTAGTATCCACTTCAGCGGGGGCGTTCGGGTGAGGTTGAATCCATTCACGCGCCGGGAGTTTGCCTGCAAGGATGCGGATTGCAAAGTCCGCAGGGGTGATGTTTTGTCACACAGATCAAAGCGCCGCTGAAGCCGGACGCACTCCAAACGCTTCGCGAACAATGGGGCGTAGGGCTGTCGCGGTAGCGTTTGGAGTGCGGTGTCTTCCAGCACCGCTTTCGTGATGTTGAATTACCTCTGTAAACAGGCCGGGGCGGTGCTCGGCGTTCCAAAGGCGACCAATCTTGAGCCCGAGTCAGGCAGCCCTTAGACTGCGCCCGTGAAGAAACCTCTCTTCGGCGCGTGGCGCACCAATTTCATCACGGGTCTGGCCGTTCTGTTGCCGGCGTTCATCACGCTGGCGATCGTGAAGTGGCTTTTCGGCACGGTGGCCAGCGTGACCGACACTTTATTGTTCTTCCTGCCCGACGAGTGGACGCACGCCGATAACGGTGCGGGTGAGATGTATTGGTATTATAGCCTCGCAGCGCTGTCTCTCGCGTTGATGCTGGTGACGTTGGTGGGGCGGTTCGCGCGCAATTACGTGGGCAAAAAGATCATCGCCTGGCTGGACGCAACCATTCTGCGTGTGCCGCTGTTGAACAAGATTTACGGCACCATCAAGCAGGTCAACGAGGCGTTCAGCACCGGCAAGAACACGGCGTTCAAGACCGTGGTGTTGATCCGGTTCCCGCGCGAGGGCATGTATTCCATCGGCTTCATCACCAGCGAGAATTTTCCCGAGATCCAGGCCAAAACTAGTGAGCACGTGGTTTGCGTCTTCGTGCCCACCACACCCAATCCCACTTCCGGCTGGCTGGTGCTGGTGCCCAAGGAGGATGTGACCGTGCTGGAAATGTCCGTGGCGGACGCCATCAAGTTCATCATCAGTTTGGGGTCGGTGGCGCCGGAATACGTCGGGCATCCCATTCCGCCACCGCCCGGCGTGGCTGTTCCACCGGCGGCACCTGCAGCGATGAAGGAAGCGCCGGATTCGCCGCCAACACCTCCAGCGGCAAACATTCCGACCTGAACAGACTCTCAGGCCAATGCGCATTGAGAACTCCAGCGGAATCATCCTCCGCACGCGTCCACTCACGGAGACGAGCGTGATCGTGCATTGGCTGACGCCGGAGCTGGGTCGGGTTGCAACGGTGGCCAAGGGCGCGAGGCGTCCTAAGTCATCGTTTCACGGCAAGCTGGATTTGTTCTACGACTGCGATTTCAGCTTCAGCCGCAGCGCGCGCTCGGAGTTGCACACCCTGCGGGAGGTCGTGGTGCGAAATACTCGGGAGCCGCTGCGTCATGAACTGGGGTGGATCCAGCAGGCTGCGTATGCGGCCGCGATGATCGAGCAGACAACGGAAACAGAATCACCGTTGCCGGAGATTCACGACCTGTTCGCCAGTTTGCTGGTGCATCTCCCGCAGCAGCCACCCAAGCCACGCACGGTGTTTGCCTTCGAGTTGAAATTGTTGCGGGAGCTTGGCTTGGAGCCGGATGTCAACGGGGGAAAGTTGGCGGCAGGAACGGAGGAGCTGTTGACGGCGCTGATGGAATCAGATTGGAGCGAACTCAGCGAGCTGCGTCCAACCGCAGCGCAAGCCCGGTCAGTGCAGCAGTTCCTGCACGGGTTCCTGATTTATCATTTGGGCAGGCTGCCCAAGGGGCGTCAGGCGGCACTGGGAGTTTAGGCCGACGTTTCTATCGCTTCCGGCTCCACCCATTTGCCGTGCTCGCGGATGAGGTCCACGAGACGTTCCACGGCTTCGGCTTCGGGGATGTTGAACTTGATCGGGGTCTTGCCGACGTAGAGGTTGATCTTGCCGGGCGCGCCACCTACGTAGCCAAAGTCGGCGTCGGCCATTTCGCCGGGGCCGTTCACGATGCAGCCCATGATCGCGATCTTCACACCCTTGAGGTGTTGCGTGCGGGTCTTGATGCGGGCGGTGACGGTTTGCAGATTGAACAGCGTGCGGCCACAGCTCGGGCACGCCACATAGTCGGTCTTGAAGGAACGGCATCCGGCCGCCTGCAAAATGTTGTAGGCGAGCCGCAGGGATTGTCCGCCACCAGATTCGCCGCGCACGAGAATCGCATCCCCGATGCCGTCAGCCAGCAGTGCGCCAATGTTCACCGCCGCGCGGAGCAGGGCGATGTTGGGAGCGAACGGGGTGGGTTCGAAGTTTACACAATCCTTCAGCAGGATTGGATTGTTGCGACCGAGTTCCTTGAGCTTTGCCGTCAGCAAGCGGAACGCGGCGATGGGCGGCAACGGCGTGCCGTCTTTCACGGTGACCAACTGGGTGTCGCAATTGATGGTCTCGCTGGCGATGGGTTGCGTGGGGTCGAGTTCGAGGATGTTCAAGTCCTCATAAACCGCCTCGGGCTTCACATCGTCCTTGGGACGAATCTTTGGCGCAACTTTGTCCCAGGTCGCCCGGGTGACGACAACGCGGATCAATTGTTCGCCGCCGCATCGGATGCCTTCAGCCAACTCGATCTCGGGTGTGACGCGTCGTTCAAAGTGAAACGGATCGAACGGAAGCGCGGCATTCGGGGCGCGGAAGCTGGAATTCGACAGGCTGGGAATCTGCGCCAGCAGGTCGCGGCACACAGGGATTTCGTGCGGCGAATCCTCGGTGAGCGAGACGCGGATCGTATCACCGAGGCCGTCGCACAATAGCGAGCCGATGCCAATGGCGCTCTTGATGCGGCCGTCCTCGCCTTCGCCAGCCTCGGTCACGCCGAGATGAATCGGATAATTCCAGTCCGGGCCAAGATCGTTCAATCGTGCCGCCAGCAGGCGATAACATTCGATCATCACCTTCGGGTTGGACGACTTCATCGAGAACTTGAAGTTGTGGAAGTCGTTCTTGCGCGCGATGCGGGCGAATTCGAGCGCGCTCTCCACCATGCCGAGCGGCGTGTCGCCGTAGCGGTTCATGATCCGGTCGGAAAGGGAGCCGTGATTGGTGCCGACGCGGATGGCGCGGCCCAGTTCCTTGCAGAGTTTCACCAACGGCGTGAATTTTTCCTCGATGCGCAGCAGCTCTGCGTTGTAGGCCTCGTCGGTGTATTCCTTGACCGCGAACTTCTTGGAATCGGCGTAGTTGCCAGGGTTTACGCGCACCACTTCAACCCACTTGGCGGCTTCCATGGCGGCCTCGGGCTTGAAGTGAATGTCCGCCACGATGGGCACCCAGCAATCGCGCTTGCGCAATTCAGCCACGATGTTTTGGAGGTTGGCAGCATCCTTCACTGTCGGCGCGGTGATGCGCACGATCTGGCAACCCACAGCGACGAGATCCAACGTCTGTTGCACGCTGGCCGCGGTGTCCATCGTGTCGCAGGTGATCATGGATTGCACCACGACGGGGTGATCGCCGCCCATGATGACTCCGCCGCGCGCGGGGTTGCCGACGATGACTTCGCGCGTCTTGCGCCGCTGAAACTTCCAGGGTGAGTCGCAATAGTTCATGGAACGAACAAGTGTCCTCGTTACTCAGCGGGGGCGTTGGTCGTGGGGCTGAACTGGATGGCCTCGGTCTTTTCCTTGCCCAGCCAGCGCTTCCACGGCAGGTCCTGCACGTCGTAGAAGGCGATGTAAATCATGAAGCCGATGAGCAGCGCGGCGCAGGTGGTCTGGATGATGTTTCCCACGCGGTGGCTGATGGGCTTGCGGCGGATGCCTTCGATGATGGAGAGGGTGATGTGGCCGCCGTCCAGCACTGGGATCGGCAGCATGTTCAGGACGGCGAGGTTGACGTTCATAAGAACGCTGAACCACAGCGCGAGCCGCCAGCCATGTTCCGCGCTGAAAAGCCGCGCGTAAACATCCATGATCTTCACCGCCCCGCCCAAGTGCTGCGGAGAAATGCTCGTCTTGCGGTCGAAGAGCGCGCCGAAAGTGTCGATCATCGCGCGGACGCTGTCTTTGACCTGCTGGATTGCGCCCGGATAAACAAGCGTGTAGGCGCCGGTGGCATTCCACATCACGCCGATCCTTGGCTCCCTGTTCGTCGTGCCCGTGGGGACCTCGGGTTGGATGGTGGCGCCGAACTCCTTGCCGGAGCGCTTGAAAACGAAATTCACGGGCTGGCCATCTTGCGCCTGAATGTATTCGCTGACATCGCTGAAGTGATGGAAGGTTTGCCCGTTCACCGAGACGACCTGATCGCCCAGCTTCAGCCCGGCTTTCGCTGCCGGGCTGCCCGCGACCACTTCGGCAACTACGGCGCTCACGGAGGGAGCGACGCCAATCTGGCGCAGACTCTTGCGCTCCCAAGCCTTGGTTTCTTCCTTCATCGGCTTTGGAAAGAACTCCAGCGTCTCCCCGGTGCGGTTCACTTTGATTTGAACCGTCTCGCCGACGCTGCGAACGACCCGCCAGGTGACGCTGTCACCCATGCCGCCGAATTTGGAAACGGGTTCGCCATCCACTTCGACAATCTTGTCGCCGGGTTTGAGTCCCGCTTTTGCCGCCGGACCGTCCTCCACCAAGTAGCCGATGGTCGTGGTGCCTTCGGCCTCGCTCACTGGGCGGCCAACGGACATGACGATGAACGCCATCGCAATCGCGAGCAGGAAGCTGAACAGCGGTCCCGCGAAGGCGACGATGATTTTGTCCAGTGCGGAGACGGGGGGTAAAGGCTCCGAGCGCTCCTCGGTCTTGCCTTCGATGGTTTCCATCGTGGCCATCTGCGGCAGCGACACGTAACCGCCGGCGGGAATCCAGCCGAGCGCATATTCCACGCCGCCGATCTTGGTGCTCCAGATGGGTTTGCCGAACCAGATGGCGAAGCGGTCCACTTTGAGGCCGCGCCACTTGGCGGCGAGGAAGTGCCCCAGTTCGTGCACGAAGATGAGCAGGTTGAACAACAGGACGACTTCCAGTGCGATGATGATAACTTTCAAAAAGGCCATAAATATGTTCGGACCACCCGTTTGGGGCGCGGCAATATAACAACCACCCACCCCGGGGCAACGTGAGAATCCGAGTCTATGCCAGACAAGCGGTTACGGTGCCTGTTCAAACTACGGCGCTGAAGCTTTGACGTCGAAGCGGATGATGCTGCGGGTCTTGGCGGGGAAGGTGTTCATCTCAATCTCTTCCACGCGATACTGGCCGTCCACTTTCTCGAACTTCGTCGGCCTGAATTCCTTCACCAGCTTGCCCTTGCCGTTGTAGGCCTCTACGACCACCGGTCCGCCCGTATCGACATCGAACCACGACAGCACGCGCACGTAATCGCCCGGCCAGCCGTGCGGGGCAATGCTCTCCAGCTTGTCGCACGATTGGGTGCGGCGAACTTCCTTCTTCAGCAGGCGTTGGGTGGGCCAGTGAAGAAACTCCATGCCCACGTCGGCGAGCGTGAAATCGGAACCTGCGATCGGCGTGAACGCCTCGCCTCCAGACAAAGTTTTCTGCGGCTCATCGTGTCGCTTGGCGTGGTAGGTCGTGCTGCCGTCGTTTGCCTTGGCCACTGTCAGGCGCTCGGCCGCCGAACCTTGTCCCGGCTCGACATACGTAGTCGTCCATCCCGTTTCTCCAGCCGTCACCTCGATGATAAGCGGAATGCTGCCGAGTTTGGTGCGGTTGGAGTAGGTGGTCAGCGTCGCGCGATTGGTCATGCTCTCCGTGGGTCGGAGGGAAAGCAGTTTCGCGACGAGTTCTTCTCCTGCTGCTTCCGGATTTGCGGGAACGATAGGCCCACTGAAAGTCTGGTTTGCGCCGGCAGCGGTCAAGCCGACCACGACTTGCAGCGAGAGGAGCCAGAGGAAGAGCTTCATTTGTCGCGGAGCGTCAACGGCAGCGCTTCGGAAACGTGGCGCACGAAATGCGCTTTCAGTTTGCTGCGCACCTCGGCGGGAACCTCCGCCCAATCATTGCGGTTGCCGTCGGGCAGGACGACTTCCTTGATGCCGAACCGCGCGGCGGCCAGCACTTTCTCCTTGATGCCACCCACGCGCATCACGCGACCGCGCAAGCTGATCTCGCCGGTCATGGCGACATCGGAGCGGACGCGGCGTTTGGTGAGCAGCGACGCGATGGCCACTGCAATGGTCACGCCCGCACTGGGGCCGTCCTTGGGCGTTGCACCCGCAGGCACGTGAACGTGCAGGTCGTATTTGGAATAATCCTCAAAGTCCAGGTTCAGCGCTTTGGCTTGGGCGCGCAGATAACTGAGGGCCGTTTGGGCGCTCTCTTTCATCACGTCGCCGAGGGAACCGGTCAGTGTCAACATGCCCTTGCCCGGCATTCGCGTGGCTTCGATGAACAGGATTTCGCCGCCCACGGGCGTCCATGCCAGGCCCGTGGCGATGCCGATTTCCTTGATGGTTTCGGCCGTCTCCGAAATGAACTTCGGCAGGCCAAGCTGCTGTTTGAGGTCTTCGGGTTTGATGACCAGCGGCTTCGCTACGTGACCGTTGCCGACGATCTTGCGGGTGGCCTTGCGGGTGAGCGCGGCGATTTCACGTTCCAACTGCCGCACACCGGCTTCGCGGGTGTAATCGTGAATGACTCGGCGCAACGTCGGGTCGGGCAGTTTGACGTCTTTCTTCGTGAGGCCGTGCTCCTCCATTTGCCGGGGAACCAGATAGCGACGGGCGATCTGAAGCTTCTCTGACTCGGTGTAACTCGGCAGCTCGATCACCTCCAGGCGGTCACGCAACGCCGGATGAACTGGATCCAGCCAGTTGGCTGTCGTCAGAAACAGCACCCGCGAAAGGTCGAACGGCAAGTCCAGGTAGTGATCGGTGAAGGTGCTGTTCTGTGACGGGTCCAGCACTTCGAGCAGTGCCGCTGCTGGGTCGCCGCGAAAATCCGCACCGACCTTGTCCAACTCATCGAGCAGGATGACCGGGTTGCGGCTTTCCATGCGGCGCAGTGTTTGGATGATGCGTCCCGGCAACGCGCCCACGTAGGTGCGCCGGTGCCCGCGAATCTCCGCCTCATCCCGCATGCCGCCGAGGGCGATGCGGGCGAACTTCCGGCCCATCGCATCGGCCACGCTTTTGCCCAGTGAGGTTTTGCCCACGCCGGGAGGACCGACCAGGCAGAGGATCGGGCCCTTCAAATTCTTGCGCCGTTTGATGACGGCCAGGAATTCGATCAATCGGTCCTTCACCTTTTCGAGCCCGAAGTGCTGTTCGTTCAAAATCTTCTCGGCTTCGCTGAGATTGATCTTGTCGTCGGTCTCCTTCTTCCATGGCAGACTGAGAATCCAGTCGAGGTAATTGCGGGCGACAGCGTATTCCGCGGCCGCGGGAGGAATCTGCGAGAGCCGGTCTAATTCCTGTTCGGCGGCTTTCTTCGCTTCGGCGGGCAGGGGTATGGATTCAACGCGTTCGCGAAGCGTCCTGACCTCGCCCGCGTTGGCGTCACCTTCGCCCAGTTCGCGTTGGATGGCACGCATCTGTTCGCGCAGGAAGAAATCGCGCTGCGTTTTCGAAATCGCCGAGGCGACATCAGTCTGGATCTTGGAACTGAGTGAGAGCACCTCGATCTCGCGATTCAGCAGGGGGAGCAGTTTGCTCAAGCGCTCCCGAATGGAGGGCGTTTCCAGCAGTTTTTGGCGTTCAGAAAGGTCGAGGTTCAGGTTGGCGGCAATCAGGTCGCCGAAGTGGCCGGGATCCTCCGTGTTGAGCGCGGCGACCTTGACCTGTTCGGACAGAGCGGGGGAGAGCTTGAGGATTTCTTGGAACTGGTTCTGTGCGTTGCGCATCAGCGCGCTGACTTCGAGCGTGCTCTCCTGCACGTCGGACATCACTTCGCACTTGGCGCAGAGATACGGATTCGTGGTGGTGAATTCCTTGATGCGAATCCGCCACAAGCCCTCGACCAGCACGCGCACCGTGTTGTCGGGGAACTTGAGCATCTTGAGAACGCGCGCCGCACAGCCGACCTCATACAATTCGTCCGGCTTGGGATTGTCCGCCTCGGGATTGCGCTGGAGCACGACTCCGATCAAACGGTCACCGCCCACCACATCGTCAATGAGCTTGATGCTCGGGCCGCTGTCCACGAGCAGCGGGGCGACCATCGTGGGGAAAATGACGATGTCGGACAGGCCGAGGATGGGGAGTTCCTTGGGCAACGCCGGCGCATCGCCCTTCGGCTTGGCTCCGGGGCTGCCCAGGATGTTTACGAATTCCGTGTCCGGCGAAGTCATTGTGCGTCTGTTCTGTTCGACGCTGCCACGCGGGGAAAAGTTCAGGTTGATTATTCGCCTTCGGTGATGGCGACTTTGGTGACCTTGGCGTGTGGCTGCGCGGCCAGTGGCACGTCGATGCGAAGGAATCCGTTCAGATAGGCGGCTCGCGCCTGGCTGAGATCATATCCCGGGGGCAATTCCAGCACCGTTTCAAACCGGCCGTAATTGATTTCCATCACGATGAAACTGCACTTGGCGGCGCGGCAACCGTCGGGACGGCTGCCACTGATGCGCAGACGGTTGTCCTCGACGGTGATTTCGAGGTTTTCGCTGCGCATGCCGGCGAGTTCCACCTTGATGACCAGACCGGAATCGGTCGCATAGACATCAGTGTTCGGGACCCAATGAGCTTTGGAAGCTGCGTCTCGCCCGGCGGCGGGTGAACGCATTACGAAGTGAACCGATGAACTGACTTTGCTTATGGCCATTCTCAGTGACGGAAAGTATCCCACCCCCCCCCTCAGCGCAAGGGACCTACTTCATCTTGACGATTATTTCGGGGCGTTCGCCTTTGCGGGCGTGATAGATGACCGTGGGCACATTGGCCTTGTTTGCCGGCGAACAGCCGCAATGTGAGCCGCAAGGCAGCCCGGCCTGCCGGTTCCGGCGCCGGCGCGAGAAAAGGAACAGCCCGGCGGTCAAAGCCACGATGCCGAGGGCGGTCGTTTGCTGCCAATCCATGCCTAAACCTAGCCGCTGCGAGCGACAGCGCAATGGTCAATACGGTGGCAGGAATCAACGTTGCGAGGCCATTGCGCCTGGGCACAGTGGGGAGGAGTTCGGATAAATGCGCTTGGCCACGGCCAGGCGTTTGGCCAGTTCCATTCGGGCATAGGCTTCAAATTCCAGTTCCGCAGCGATCTCGGCGTGGTTCGCTGCCAAGTCCTCGGTGGCGGCTTCGCCGTTGGTCAGCGCAAACAATTCTGCTTTGCCCCCGAAGGGGTGGTAGCGGAGCAGCCAGTCGCTCGTTAAAAAGTAACCCGTGTCCCGCGTGCCACTGGTGACGCCCTCGAACTGGTATTGCGGGTCGAACAAGTTGCGCCCCATGCCGGCATAAGTGTGTTTGCCACGCAGAAGTCCGAGCACGCTCGGCACCACATCGATTTGTTGCGCCCAATGCTCATGATTTCCCTCAATCCGTGGCAGTCCCGGGGCGAAGAAGAACAGCGGAATGCGCAGGCGTTCCATCACGTTGTTACCAAAGGTAACGCTGGTGTGGTCGCCCAGCACGACGAGCAACGTTTTGCCGCGCAGTTTCGGGGAGTGCTCGATGCGCTGGGCAAAGGCCTCAATGGACGCATCAAGGTAGGCGAACGTGTTCAAGTCCGGTTCGTCAAAGGGGCCCGCAAAACTTGGCGGCACAGTCCATGGTGAATGTGTGCTGCATGTCATCAGATGCGCGGTAACCCTCGTCGGGCATTGTTCCAGCAGGTCGGCGGTCTCCTGCATCATGTAACCGTCATGGATGCCCAACGGTGAGTCGGCAACGACCAACTGGTGTTTGGCGGTCAACCGTTCCTTGAACGCTTCGTAGTTCAGCACCTTGCAACCTTGGTAAGACATGAACGCGAGAAAATCATCGCCGCTCTGGCGGAAGCCTTCACAGAAATAGTGCGTGTAGTTGGAGGTTCCGAGAATGTGTGCCAGCGAGCCGTAAAACCCGTGCAGTTCGTAGCTGGTGAAGCGCCGGGTGGGTTCGTCCCATGTCTGCTTGGGCACGCCTGAGGCCGTTGAGAAGACGCCGCCAGAGGTGAAGTTTGCATTTTGGAACGTGTTCGGGAAATAGAGATCATCCTTCATCAGCCCTCGCAGGAACGGCGTCACCGGTTTGCCCTTGCGTTTCTGTTGCAACACCGAACCCGAAAGGCCTTCGACTTGGATGATGACAATATTTTCGATGGGAGAGTCCGCCTTGC
>Ga0208783_10001033_pt1 | contig 16855 bp, 13 predicted proteins | sample DEB19_08_DNA_2_FD_184529 | JGI IMG/M metagenome (GOLD analysis project Ga0208783, IMG submission 184529) | Aqueous microbial communities from the Delaware River and Bay under freshwater to marine salinity gradient to study organic matter... | ecosystem: Environmental > Aquatic > Marine >...
CTCGATCTCGAGCGGGATCGCCGCTTTCCATTCTTTGCCGTAGGGCACGAGCGTCACCAGCTCGACCACTTCGACACGCCCACGATCGGGCGGCTGCCGCCCTTTTAAGACCACGTGTACGAACTTACCATCGCGTACCGCAGTGAGTCCGTCGAGTTTGTCATAGGGTCGTGCGCGAAGAGTCAGCCGACGAGCAATCGCTCGAAAAAGATTGACGCTCGTTAGACGCTCTATCTCGCCGATCGGCGTGGCATCACCGAAAAGTCGTACGCGGATCACGGACTCTCCGCGAGCCGCCTCCTCTCGCAAACGCTGCACGATCATGATGCGTAGACGATCGAGCTCGGACGGATGAATGGCGAACGCGACCGCCTGCGTATCACCCGTGGCGATCGCCGCGAGTAGATCGAGTGCCGCGCGCTCTTGCGATCCGCTGACAGACTCGGCGGACGCCGCCATCGCCGTGCTGAGAAAAACGACGAATGCCAACGCGCATTTAATGATCAACGATCTCATTGCGACCACTATTTTTTCGAGTCGGGTTGATCATCAAGCGCTGCTGCACGATCGTGTCGACGACCAAGCCACCAACCGTTGACCGCCCAGCCCGTTGCCAGCGCAGCACCGACGAACGCGGCTCCCGCTGGCGATGCTCCGACTGCATCGAGCGCCGTCTTCGCTTGCGCACCCACATAGTCGGCAGCCCGGTAGACTGGGACGTCGATAAAGCTCTTCGCTTTATATTTCGATTCTTTGTCCATGGCGCCCCAAAGCATCTCGCGTCCGGGACGAACGAACGCATACTCCCCCCAGCGGCGCAGGATGAGTAATGCCGCAACCATGCCGAATATGTTTAGCATCGACAGCAGCATGAATCCGCCAATCATCAACACGGGAACGAACGTGAGTAACGTCCTGACACCGAGTTTTGAGGCGATACGACCGGTGAGAAACACCTGCGAGAGAATGGTGAGCGCTTGCACGATGAAGTCGATATTGGCGAATACTTCGGTGCGGCGCGTGGTATCTGAAAACGTCTCGCTGACGATACGAAGTTGCTCGAAATAAACGAACGTGTTCACGGCGGAGAGGAACACGACGAATAGCGCAATTCCGAGTAAATAGGGTGAGCGCAGCACGATGAAAATTCCGGCGAACGGGTTGCCGCCGAGACCTTCATCGTCAAGCCCCGCATCGGCTTTGAGTGGCGCCCCCGAGGGAGGCTGACGATTCCATATTTTGATGAGAATACGCTGGCAAAAAATCGCGCCGAGAAATCCAACTGTGCCGAGATACAGCACGCCGGAGTTTCCGATGACGTCGACCGTGAGACGCGCCGTAAGTGGCCCCACCAGTGCGCCGAGTGTGCCGCCCGCGGCGATGAACCCGAAGAGTCGTCTCGCCTGCTCGCTGTCGAACATCTCGAGCAGGAAACTCCAGAATACGGAGACGAGCATCAGATTGATGACGCTGACCCAGACATAAAAGAACGTGCCGACACGCAAGTTGCTTTCATCGACCTGAATGGATGATCCGATGATGGCGAGGATGACGGCAACCGATCCGTAGAGCAGCGGAAGCAGAAGGCTGCGACGCATCCGAGCGACGAGCCAGCCCCAAAGCGGAACGATCGCAATAGAGAACAGAGCGGTGTAGAGCCACAGATCGGCGACACGCTCACGCCCTAACAACGTCGCCACGGTTTCACGCACGGGTCGAACGGCGAAGTAACTGCCGAGCACAAAGAAAAAAAGGCAGAACGCCGCGAACACTGCAGCCGTCTCACGAGGCTCGACTCGTACTAGGCGCGCAAGATGTCGTTGCATCATGTTTTTGATCCGGATGTCGTGGTCATGGTGGCGAGATCGAGCCGGGTCCCGGGCTTCGGCACGATAGCCTTGCCGCCCAGTTTGTCTATTTTATGTTGAAGCGCATGCGCAGGCTCGGATTCACCGTGAACCAAGCAGACCAAGGGTCGGCCTGAAAACGAGTCATACCACCTCAAGAGATCAGCCTGATCACCGTGGGCGGATAGCCCGCCCACCGTATGAACCTTAGCCCTAAGGTGCAGAGTTTGCCCGTGGATCCTGACCGTTGATACCCGATCGACGAGCTGGCGGCCGAGCGTCCCGGGCGCCTGAAACCCCGTGATCATGACATGACACTCGGGTCGCTCGAGGTTTTGCAGAAAATGATGCAGGATGCGGCCGCCATTGCACATACCACTGCCGGCGATGATGAACGCCCGAGTCCGAATCGAGTTGATTTCGCGCGACTGCTGCGGCGTTTTGCACAGGCGAAGATTGGGTAGCTCGGGCATGGATTCGAAAGTTTCCCGAAGACGCCGCGCTTCTTCGTCGAAACGTTCGGCGTGAGCCCAATAGACCTTGCTTGCTTCGATTGCCATCGGGCTATCGAGAAAAATCTTCCAGCGATCAAGACCCCATTCGTCGAAGTATTGACCGAGCAGGTAAAGAATTTCTTGGCTGCGCCCTACGGCAAACGCGGGTATGAGTATATTGCCGTTTTCTTGATCGGCTTCACGGATGATTTCGCCGATTTCTTTGATTGTGTCTTCTCGACGACGATGGAGGCGATCTCCATAAGTGCTCTCCATGAGCACAAGGTCAGCCGACTCGAAACGGTAAGGGTCAAGAAGAATGGGTGAGTCGTACTGTCCGAGATCCCCGCTGAACACGATTCGCTTCGTTACTCCGTGCTCAGTGCACGAGACCTCGATACTGCTTGAGCCAAGAATGTGCCCTGCGTCCCGTACTCGCATGGAGACTCCGGGGTACGGCGCGTATTCGGCGTCATAGCGCAGTGCTCGTACGAGCTTCAGCGTACGTTCGACATCGTCGAGATCGAACAAAGGCTCGAACCTAGGCTCGTCTTCATCCGCCCTTCGCGCTCGTCGCTCTGCTTCTCGTGCTGCGAGGTCTGCCGTATCGCGAAGCAATAGAGGCAGCAGATCGCGACAGGCCGCGTTCGTGTAGATCGTGCCTCGAAAGCCTCTCTTGACCAACAAAGGTAACCGACCGCAGTGATCGATGTGCGCATGGGTCAGCAGTACGGCGTCGATGTGTGCGGGATCGAACGGGAAGTCGAGGCGGTTGCGGCGGGTCGCATCATGACCACCCTGGATCAGCCCGCAATCGACGAGCAAAGTCCGTCCTCCTACCCTGAGGATGTGGCAGGATCCCGTCACTTCACCGGCGGCGCCGAAGAATTCGATTTCCAAGTCTGAGCTCCCGAGACGTCAACTTGGGTATAGTCCAATCGTCCGCTGCATGTTACCCGGAGAATCTGTGTGATCAGCCTCAAAGTGAACGGTGTGGTCCGAGAGGTCGACGTCGAAGCCGATGCACCCCTCCTATGGGTCATCCGTGACGTACTGAAGCTCACGGGCACGAAGTACGGGTGCGGAATCGCTCAGTGCGGGGCCTGTACGGTACACCTCGATGGTCAGCCGATTCGCTCATGCGTGACGCCCGTATCCGCCGTCGGCAGCAGCGAGATCAGCACCATCGAAAATCTATCGGGTGATACAGCGACGCATCCGGTACAAAAAGCCTGGTTAGAACTTGACGTCGTGCAATGCGGCTACTGCCAGTCGGGTCAAATCATGGCTGCCGCAGCGCTTCTCGAAGTGCAACCCAATCCGACGGACGACGACATCGACGCAGCGATGAACGGCAATCTTTGTCGCTGCGGTACTTATCCGCGAATCCGTGCGGCCGTAAAGCGCGCCGCCGAAATCAAGCGCAGCACGAGCTGATCGCAGAGACTCGATCGCCGAGCGAAGTTACTTCGAGGGTGTGATGGCTGATGCCCCGCCGGCGCCTGCGATCAAGTAATCGAGCGCGAGCTGTCCAAATGCCCGACTGGCAATCGGGATGGCGGTTTCATCGACGTAAAACAACGGCGAATGGTTCGATGCCGCCGTGAGCATGTTCTGATCTCGCGGCGTGACTCCGACGAAGAAAAAGAAACTTGGCACTTGCTCGGCGAAGAAGGCGAAGTCTTCAGCACCCGTGACGAGCGGAACCGCTCTTACATTAGAAGCCCCCGCCGCTCGTTTCAGAGACGGAAGCACCCTCTCGGTCAACGACGGATCATTGCGTACCACGGGGTTACTGCCGGACTGGATTTCGAACGTGGCCGTCGCGCCGCTCGCCTCGGCGATATGCGTCACCATGCGATCAATATTTTTGATGATTGCCGCGCGCTGTTGCGGATCGAAAGTGCGAATCGTACCTAGCATTTCGACTTGATCGGGCACGATGTTGAATCGAATTCCGCCCTTGATCGCGCCGACGGTAACCACCGCAGGGTTAAGGGTGATGTCGGTCTGACGGCTCACCACCGTCTGCAGAGCGCTCACGATTTGCGAGGAAATCACGACGGGATCGATACCACTCCAGGGCCGAGCTCCGTGGGTTTGCTTGCCTTTGACCAGGATGCGATAGGTATCAGAACCTGCCATCAGAGGTCCGCCGCGATATCCGATCATGCCCGTCGGCATGTTGGCGAAGACGTGAAGTCCGAAAACCGCCTCGGGTCGGTGACGCTGAAGCGCTCCCTCTTCGATCATCAGCGAAGCGCCGCCCTTCTCACCTTCCGGGGCGCCCTCTTCAGCAGGCTGGAACAAAAAAATCACCGTACCGGGAAGATCGGCTTTCATACCGACGAACGCTTCGGCGAGTCCCATCAACACGGAGGTGTGTACGTCGTGTCCGCAGGCGTGCATGACGCCAACCGTTTCGTTTCGGTAAGTCGTGGTGGCCCGCGATCGAAACGGAACATCCGTTTGCTCGACGACCGGCAGACCGTCCATGTCGGCGCGTAAGGCGATGGTGGGTCCGGGCTTTCCGCCCTTGAGCACTCCGATTACGCCGGTTTTTGCGATACCGGTCTGAACGTCGAGTCCGAGTCGCTTCAAATGTTCGGCCACAATCTTTGAGGTGCGGAACTCGCGATTCGATAATTCTGGATTCTGATGGAGATCGCGACGCCATTCGATGACGCGAGGTTCGAGCGTCGTGATTGCAGAATCGAGTCGCGTGCCGAGGTCCTGTGCGAAGGCGGTGGCACCCGAGAGCAAGGCGGCGACAAAGACTGTATTGAGACGAATCAAGGGCGACATGGAGCATCTCCGACGAGAGTTCCGTCACACCTTAATACGCGGCGCGTGCGCCGAGCAATCACGCGATACGGACGAGCTCAAAAATGGAGACCTTCCCGCCGCGCTCGCCAACAGCCACGAAGCGCCCATCGGGAGACCATCGAAGGCAGGTGGGTTCGGAATCGGTCAGCTGGGCATCGAGAGCACTCGAGGATTTACCTGGCAACCACAACGAAACCCGCCAGTCTCTTCCGCCCGTCACAAGATAATTGCCCGAGGGCTGAAACGCGACGCACTCTATTCGGTCGGTATGCCCGCGCAACTGCAGAGGACGAGAACCTTCCGGACCCTTACCACTGAAGTCCCAAATGACGACCTGGTCATCCGCGGCCGTCGCGAGATAACGGGAATCGCCGCTCCACGAAACCTGCTCGACCTTGGAAGGGTAGCCACGCATCTGCGAATCGCGTCCGGTCGACAGATGCCAGAAATGAACGGAGCCATCACGGGTTCCTGTGGCGAGATATCGGCCATTTGGACTGAACGCCACCGCGAGACACGGCGCAGCCCATTTGTAGTGACGCATCTGAAATCGAGGCGGCTCGACGCGATGCACGACGAGACCGCCATTGATTGCCGCGCCTAAGTCACGGCCGGGTTTGTCCCAGCTCAAGGCGACGACGGTCGCAGATGACGGCGCGAAGGCATGCTCTTTCTCGAGTGATGGAGACCAGAGCGTGATCTGCTTGCCTGCGGCGGTGGCCAAGCGTTTGCCATCGGAGGTCCAGGCCACGGCGGTCGTCCACGCCATCGCCGGGCGTTGCTCGCAGAGGAGTGTGCCCTCAGCATCGTATAGCGCGAGGCGCGAGTCTTGGCCGCTCGTGACGAACGCCGCTCCGCGCGGCTGCCAAGCCACCGTGATGGCGCCCATGCCATGCTCGCCAACCGAACGTGCCGTCATCGATGATGCATCGTGCGCGAGAAGAAATACTTTGCCTTCTCCGCCGGCGACGGCCAGACGACGTGAGTCGCCAGACCAAGATACGTCGGCGACGTAGTCATCGAGCGCGACGCTGCCGCGTCGTTCGAGAATGACGGACGGCTGCTTCACGCGATACAGGAGTGGAATCCGGCCTCAAGCTCTTGCCGGTCGAGCTTCCGCCCGATGAATACCAGCGTGTTCTGTCGCGTAGTGCCAGCCGGCCACGAGCGCTCGAGCTGCCCATCGAACATCATGTGGACGCCGTGGAAAACGTAGCGACGATCTTCGCCCTTGAGTGACAACACGCCTTTCATTCGAAAGATATCGGCGCCGCGGCTCTGAAGCAGATAAGACAGCCAGTCGTTGACTTTCTTCGCATCGAGCGGACGCGGGTCACTGATGCCAATCGACGAAATCTCCTCATCGTGATGATGCGAAGCGAATGCACGCTGAGCCGTGGGTCGAACGCCATCGATACGCAGATCAAATTCGGCCGGCGCATGCTCGCAGAACATTGCGTACGCGCCCGCTTTGGACACCTCAATGTCGAAATGGCTGCCGTCGTGATCGACATCGATGGCATATCGCGCATTACCCGGCACGATGCGACCCCCGCAGGCGACAGATGTCGCGTCTTCGGCGAAGGCCCGTACGGCGAGCTCGATGGATGCATCGAGTGCCGCGGAGTTCGACGCGGATACGGGCAACATCACGAGACCGAGTCCGCCCGCATGAGCATGAGCATGATCGTGACCATGACCATGATCGTGGCCATGGTCGTGGCCATGGTCGTGGTGTTCGTGCCCATGATCGTGGTCGTGGTGATGATCGTGGTGGGCGTGCGCGTCAGAGCCGGTTCGCAGTGTGAATCGTCCGGCGGGGAGTTCGTACACGCCACCCCACTCGAAAGGATATTCGGGCTCGAGAAAACTGTCGTCGACAGCCAACGCACGTTGCAAGTCGAAGGCGCCAACGTCCAGCACGCGATCGATGGGGACATTGGCGTTTTGGGTGCGGAAAATCTTAGCCGTGCCGTTCATGGCTCGTATCCGCCGTTCGGTACGCTCAAGCTCTGACTCGGTCACGAGGTCAGTCTTGTTCAGCAGGATGACATCGGCGAAGGCGACTTGCTCACCGGGCTCTTTCATCTCATCGAGATGCTTTTCGATGTGTCGCGCATCGATCACCGTGACGATCGCATCGAGCAAAAATTGTTGCTTGAAGTCGTCATCGAGAAAAAAGGTTTGAGCCACGGGGCCCGGATCGGCTATACCGGTCGTTTCGACGATGATGTAGTCGAATTTGTCGCGACGCTTAAGCAGCTGCCCGAGAATGCGAAGCAGGTCGCCGCGTACCGTACAGCAGATACAGCCGTTGTTGGTTTCGAAGATTTCCTCTTCGGCACCAATGACGAGTTGATGATCGACACCGACCTCGCCGAACTCGTTCTCGATCACGGCGATACGTTTGCCGTGGTTTTCGGAGAGGATCCGATTGAGCAGCGTGGTCTTTCCAGACCCCAAGAATCCCGTCAGGACGGTGACGGGCACCCGATCCGTGGTCGCCATAGGGGTCACATGATAACTTAAGGCATGGCCAAACCCCGCGATTCGGAAGCAACTCATGCGCACTCGCATGCTGCGGGACACGATCACGCCGCCTGCATCGTCGAGGCCGTTCGAAATGCTGCGGAGGTGTGCGCCAAACGCGGGCTCAACCTGACGCCCGTCCGTCGGCGGATTCTAGAAATCGTCTGGCGTGCGCACGAACCCATCGGGGCGTACGAAATTCTTGCCGAGCTCGCAAAGGAGCGGGACAAAGCGGCCCCACCCACTGTCTATCGTGCGCTCGAATTTTTGATCGATGCCGGGCTCGTGCATCGCATCGATTCTCTCAACGCCTTCATCGGGTGCGACGAGCCGGCGCGCGCGCACATTGCTCAATTTCTCGTTTGCAGAAAGTGCCACCGAGTCGTAGAGATCGACGATCCGGAGATCAACCGCTTGCTCGCCGAGAAGTCGCTCGCCGCCGGTTTCCGCATCGAACCGACGTCACTCGAAATCAAGGGTCTCTGCGGCGACTGCGAAGCCTCGCACGCCGACTGATCGACCTCAGCGGGTCGCCACCAGCCAAATACCCGAAATCAACAATGCGATACCCACCACTCGTCCGAGACTGATGGGATGCTGGGGAAAGCCCAGTAGCCCGAAGTGATCGACGATCACGGAGGCCAGCATTTGTCCGCCGACAGTCAGCGCGAGAAGTAACAGCGCGCCGAGCCTAGGGCCCGAGAAAGTGGCGACGCCGACATAAAGTGCGCCGAACAACCCACCGAGCCACGCCCAGGCCGGAACGCTGGCGAAGGCTTCACGAGCCGGCCATGACTGGCGGGTCAAAAACATGAATACGGCGATCGCCGTCGTGCCAATCAAGAAATTGGCCAGGGTGCCGTACAGCGCGCCACCGAGCGCACGGCTGACCGCCATATTGAGCCCGACTTGAATGACGAGCCCGGCTCCGACGAGAAACGCGATCAGCATGAATACACTTTGCACAGGGTCAGCTTCTCTGGTGTGTACCGTAACGATGCGCGATCAGAGCGCGCCCCACGGAGGTTTGTAATGCCCACAGCACAAGCCGCCAGAACACGCGCTTACCGAACGGAACCGGGCGCGGCGCAATGACCGCCTGAATTGCGGTGCCGACGTCCTCATGATGCAGTGGGAGTTTATTGACCATCGCGGTGAGGATAGCGGGCACATCACGCCTCGCGCTAGGCTTACCGTACCGAGGAATGCCGTGAATACCATTCCCCAACATACCCACACGCTGATAGAGCGGCTGCTCGAGAGCTATTGCGAGCGAGTGTGTCCGCCTACGGCTCGTAATACGGTGCTGCTCGGCTATTACATCGCCGAAGATCATGCGGTGATTCATGAACTCAAGCGCATCTGTGGCGTACCGGGAACATGTCTGCCCTCGCCTGTCGCACGATTCCGTTATCGATGCCTGACCCAAGACTGGGCGCTCGATTATTTTGATCCGAGCGCCACAAAGACCGGTGTGTGGCGTCGTTACCGCCCTCTCTCCCGAAGTCGCAGTTTCATCGAGCTGTTACGCGAATTCGATCTCGACTCCGCCGGTCACTTTTGGGGGCGTCTCGACGGAAAGAGCCTACGGTGGTGCAGCGCCAAAGGGCGCTGCATCGAGTGCGATATCCGTTACAAGCAGGTTCTTGGACTCGCCATTCCCATCGGCTCACCGTCCGCCAACCATCAAAAGTTATACCGAAGCGTCACACCATAAGTCGTCCGACGCGGATGCGACACGCTGTATCGAAAAGGAAGAAAGGTTCCGGTCGAGTAGTTGCCATTCGGTAGCGTATTGCTGAGGACCGCGTCGCGGAATGCTCCCGTCGGCGCATCTTCATCGGTCAAGTTTCGACCCCAAACCTCAACCGACCATTCTTCAGAACGTAATCCCAACGAGGCGTTCACGAACGTTGAGGCCGGAACGATGGTCTGATTCGACGCGTCGGCGAACTGCTTGCCGCGATGCGATACATCGGTACGGAAGACCATTTCATCTCCATTACCGATATTCATCGAATACTGAAGCCCTGCGTTCGCTTGAATCTTCGACGTCCGGAGAATCTGATTCCCTGAGATATCGCCCGTCGGCGCAAAGCTCGGGAAGTCGCCGAAAGTTTCAACCTGCGCCCTGTCGTATGTCGGATCGGCGAAAGATGCGCCGACATTCAACTCTAAGCCGCTGAACGGCCTCGCCAGTATCGCGAGTTCGACACCTTTGACCGTGGCATCGCCAGCGTTCACGTTGACGCCCGTTGCGGACACGATCTCTCGTCCGTCGATCTTGGAGATCACCTGCGGAATGACGATGTCGGACCAGTCGAGCTGATACACATCGAGCTCGACGCCGAGTCGACGATCGAAAAACTCAGCCTTCATACCCAGCTCGATACTTTTGAGCGTCTCGGGATCGAAAGGCGCGGGAACGGTTACTTCCACTGCCGCGTTATCGACGAACCGTACTCGGGTCGGATCGAAGTCACCGGACTTCTCGGAGTGTGCAACGCTCGCGAAGAGGGTTACGCGCTCGGCTGGCTTGTAACGTAAGGTGCCGCGCCAGCTTTTGAGCCCCCAATCGCTTTCGCGACTGGCTCGAGTGCTCTTGTCGACGAAGGATCGCTTTTCATCGGTATATCGACCTTCGACCGACGCCGTGAAACGATCGGTGAGGTCGTACTCGAACGAGCCGAAGACCGACGGTGCTGACGCCTCTTCGATAATGACGGCATCGAAGCCCGCGCCACCGGAAGGATCTCGGAACCACGGAAGGAACACCGCGTTGCCGCCGTCGCGAACGAAATCGACGATCGTTGTCGGGCCGAAAGACGTGCAGGCCAAACAAAAGGAGCCGAAATCCGCCGGCAAAGGCGTTGTCGCGATCGCGCCGTCGAGACCACTGCCCGAAGACGTCTCGTAGTAATAAACGCCCAGGGAGTAGCGAACCGATTTTTTGCGGTCACTGACAAACCGGATTTCCTGACTTTTATCTGACGTGTTATCAACGCCGCCGACTTGCAGCAAGCCGGTCTGAAAACGTTTGAGCGGACCCGATCGTGTACCGAACACACCCGGGCCGAGTGGAAATGGCGATACCGGCGCAGGCTGATAAGTGAACCATACGGTATTTCCCGTGTTACGCGAGCCATCGACGAGATAGCCCTGCTTCACGCGCGAGTAACCCGTGATCGCCTCGAGGGCCCCTCCGGCCATATCGCGGCTAAGCTTTAGATAGCTGCGGATGAGATGTCGCTTCTCGCCTGTGGCATCCGGCATGGTGGTCAAAGAGTCTCGAGTAATCGACGGCAGCTCACCGCAATAATTGAGTAGGCGACTCGAGCGCGGGTAAGTCGTGCCAGCGATGTTGCCGCTCAATCCGAGGTTCTGATCGCGAACTCGTCGATCTTCACAGTTCATGACGAGCCCGGTGGTGGCGGTGTTGTCGACGTCGTCGCTCGAGATGTAGAGACCGAGTTCGGTAGCGAACTGATCGCTGACATCCCACAACAAAGAGCCGTTGAAGGTCGAGAACTCGTAGCCGCCGATCGTCGCCCTGCGGCCTGGCCCCGAGTATTGATTTTCGTAAGAGCCATCCCACTCGTCGTGCAGGAACGTCGCGCGTCCTTTCAAATCACCGAAGATCGGGCCACTCAGCATCAAAGATGCCAGTCGCTTGCCGCGATTACCGGCGGTGAGCGTCGCGCGAGACTTGAATACATCGCCCGGCTTTGCGGACACGTAGTTGATTGCACCGCTGAACGCGTTTCGTCCATAGAGCGCGGCCTGCGGGCCCTTGACGACCTCGATACGTTCGAGATCGAGTTGGTTGAAGTTTATGCCCTCTCGACCCGATACGAAGACGCCATCAAAGAAAACGGCCGTGTTAAGTTCGCCGAAGATATCGATCGGCGCAACGCCACGGATGACCGGAGCGGGAAGAAAGTCGCCAAGCACGTTAGAAAACGTGAGCCCAGGAGTAAAGGACGCCACATCATCGAGATTGGAGATACCCCGAGACTCGATGGCGTCCGCGGTGAACGCCGTGATCGCAAGTGGCACATCGATGAGGGACTCGGTCGATTTTCGAGCGGTCACCACCACTTCTTCGAGCGCGAGATCGTCCTGTGCGACGGATTGAGCCGAAGACGTCGGCATCGCGACGAGCGTAAAAGCGAAAAGCATCGCCCACGACAGAGCCAACCCGCGTCGGGTATCGTCCATGATTAGGTATGCCTCCTTGGCATTTAGATCGTTAGTTACGTCTCGCATTTTACTACGCGGCACCATCGAGTGGCTATTGCATGATTTGTAATTGTTTTGACAAACCTAGAGAGATATCGTCGGTTTATCTGAAGGCTTTTCGTGACTTCACCATGAAGAGGACTTGACACTCATGCCCAGAAAAACTCCGAAACTCGATCGACGTTCTCTGATCACAGGCGCAGCCGTTGCCAGCGTGGCGGCTATCGCCGGTCGTGATGGTGTCAGCGTCGCAAAGGCAGAGGGCGTCTCAGCGCCGGCAACTACAAATGACATCCAAGTGGCCAACCGCGGCCAGTACGCCAAAGCGAGTCTGAAGCAAGAATCGATCAACGTTGCGGCGGTTCAATCTCAGCTTTACTCGATCGACCTGCGTGACCGGGCGAAGACACTCAAGCGGAATCTGGATCGCGTACTGCGACTCATCGATCTTGCGCAGAACTCGCCAGAAGAGTGGAACGGCGAACGACGCTGGGGATCTAAGGTTGATCTCATCGCCATGCACGAATTTCCGATCCAGGGCTTTCAACCCTGGAACCGCAAGGAACTCAATCAAATTGCTTTCGAGCTTCCCGGTCCGGAGTCGGAGGCCATTGGTGAACGAGCCAAGCGTTATGGCTGCTACATCTCGTGGGGGTGCTATGCCAAAGAAAAGGACTGGCCAGACCATGTGATCAACATGTCGGTGCTCACGGGTCCAGATGGCAAGATCGTCAGCAAGCAGTGGAAAGCGCGAAACATACTCGGGCTCTTCGGCGACGGCGCGCTCATTGGCACGACGGTCTATGACGTGCTCGATCGTTACGTCGAAATGTACGGCTGGGATGCCGTGATGCCGGTCGCGCGCACGGATATCGGCAACATCGCTATCACCGCAGTGGGTAATGAGCCTTTGCTCTACACCTGCCTTGCTTTGAAAGGCGCCGAAGTGCTCGTGCTTTCAGTCACGGGCGGTAGCAACTCGGAGGTCGCGAAGGCGACAGCCCGCTCGGCGCGGATCTACACCATGGGTGTGGGTAACTCAGTGTCTCCTAACAACATCGGGTTTCCCGAATCTTCGGGAACTCGCGATCAAGGAACCGTGATCGTCGATCCTCGAGGAACGGTACTTGCCGAGACGGACAATCATCACGAAGACATCATCACTGCTCGAATCCCGATCGCCGAATACCGCAAAACTCGTCGTGTTCAGGAACTACCGATGGCCTTGTTACTACCGGTTCTGCAGCAGTACCAACCGTTATTCCAGCCGAACGCGTTCCTCGACAAGTTGCCGCAGACTTATCAGGAAGCGGGCGAGCTCGTCCGAAAACGAATGGGGATGAAATAAAGGATCACCGGCGCTGCGCTCAATGCGCAGTGCCGGTGTCCAGCCCGACGTTAAGATCGACGGCATCGATACCCACCGGGTAGCGATGGCGAAAGCCCTTCACCGGTGTCCAGCCTTCATCCGTTACGACCAGGGCAAAAACTCCAAGTACTTGCGTATCGAAGCTCGCCGTTCGTGTCTTCGGGTCGTACCGCAGTGGCATCGAGCCCGCAGGCACGAAAACTGGATCCCAGCCGAGCGACGCCTCGTTATAAATGAATGCTTTTAATCGCGAGATCTCACCGGCTTCAATTTTTCGTTTGACTGAGATCGGCAGTGTGATCGTCGCCGGGCGATTGACGATAGTGCGATAAGGACCCATGAGTACCGCCGGGCTCACCGCTTCACCATGATCTCGCAGATACTGAACCGGAACATTCTGCGAGCCGATATAGGCGTCAAAACTATCCCACGCTGAAACGAGGTTGTCCGCCGGATCGTGGAATGCTCGGTAATTCTTTGCATCGAAGGATTCTGGTTCACCCGGATGTGCATCTTTGGCGATGATGAGTTTGGCGCCTCGTAGTGCGCCGGATTTCACCTCGACGCTACCACCGCCCTCACGATCAATCGCGCCCCGCGCCGCAATCGACAGATTCGTACCGACCGGGAATACGCCGAAGCGCTCGATGGCGGTGCGAATGTTGTTTGCGTATCCGATCGAAAACTCGCGGCCCCATGCATCGAAGGTTTCAGAATACTGAAGCTTCACGATCGACGAGTCGGTTGGATTGCAATCGACGGGCGTCGGAGAGTCGACTCGCTCACACCACTCGACCCAACGCTTGCCTTGACGTAGATCGGTTCGGGTGTTGAGCGGTATCTGCTGCATTTTTCGGATTGCGAGCAGAGGATCTCGGCCATCGTAATACCAGTGCGATAGCAGCACTAAAATTTCGCGACGCCCATCCCGCTTCGCCAAATCGATGTTCTCGCGCAAGGTTCTGAACCGATTCTCAGGATCGTTCGCCGTAAAGTCTTGTGGCACCGACAAGCCATAGGAGTAATAGTTGTCGAGACGAACGTCGCCTGATTTTCCCGCACGATTAAAATGCAAGGCATAACGATCGCCGAAGTAGGCCTCGAGGTATCGCTTGAACGAGATGTAGTTGTTGTACGCGTTTTCGTGATACACCTCCTTCGACCAGGGATGCGGCGCCGAAAATGGACCGGCGCCCGTTCGATCCGGAAACGGCAAGCCGTAGGTGGTGTAGAGCACGGCCACTTCCGAGCCGCGTGGCAAGCGATCAAGATGCTTCTTGGCTACGTGCAGTAGCGCGAGGTTGTATTCGGGTGTACGCCCCACTTGCCGCGACTGCTGATACGTGAAGGTGTCCTTAAAGCCAGCCAGACACAACGCGCGCTGAACATAACCACGAGTCATGAAATTGTTGGCGTAGTTGTTGTTATCGGTCGTTTCGCGAACGAGCACCATCTTCCGGAAACCTTCGCGTGCGAAATCGAGCGCGACATCTTCCTCGAAGCGAGTCAGCCCAGAGGTCGGCGAATAGGCACCGAATCGAACATCGATCTGATCGCCAAATAATTGATGAAGAACGCGCTCCGTCGTCCGCTCGACCTCTTCGGTCATCGGCGACAGCCGAGGCGCCAGATCGTCGTGCAAAATGCTGAAGTCGGTGATACCGGAGGCCATCGAAATTTCATCGGTGTCACGGATGCCATTGGGCATGGCGAGCGGATTCGGCCCCGGTCCTCGCGGACTCGAACCGATCATGAAAACGCCGTCGAGGTAATTCGTGCCGTCTCGCGGATCGATCGCCCAGAACGATCTCTGCTGCGGATTCTTCATGTCCTTCGCGGGAGTGATCAGCCCCGGGGTATCGGGAACATCTTTGACGGCTAATTTCAGTTTGGGGTCGTAGATCGATACCCAGTACTGACCGTCGGGTGACTTCCGGTACAAACCCATTGAGTCGTAGGCGCCCTCGACCCCGCGAGTCTTGAATCCGAGGAAATACGGAATGAGTCCGAGTTGCTGACGAAACGGTGGGGTGCCGACGAAATCCTCGGTGCAGGGCTCGTCGGGCCCGGCCGCGTTCGCGCCGAAACTGCGCTTGATCACCTCGCGGCGATACAGCGGGTCAATGCCTTGCGGCTCCGCCCAGTCGGTCACCAATACGGCGATTCGCTCGGCATTTCGGTCCACCCCCGGATTCGCCGCCGATACGGCGGCGGCGAAGAATGCCGAAATCAGGATAACGCTCTGACGCATAGCAGCCCCCTCGTTTCTTCCGCCGACCATCCACGGCGGATGCGGTTTAGGTTAGCCTCGCTCCTCCCAACGAGCAGACTGGAAGTTGCACCGATGACCGAAAATACGATTTCTTCCGCCCTGAGCACCTTGCAAACGCAAGTCGGACAGGAAGTCCACGTCAGTGACTGGATGACGATCTCGCAGGATCGAATCAACGCTTTTGCCGCGGCGACGGATGATCCCCAATGGATTCACGTCGACGTCGAACGGGCGAATCGCGAGTCGCCTTATGGCGCACCGATCGCGCACGGCTATCTGACGCTATCGCTGAGCGTGCCGCTCCGTGGGCTCGTCGATGCGGCCAAGCCGATCGCTCCCGGGGTCCGAAACGTCATCAACTACGGACTCAACAAACTACGGTTTCCCAATGCCGTCCGCGTCGGCTCGAAGATCCGTGGCCGCTTCACGCTGCAGGCCGTCGAGCAGGTTGCGCCCAACGTATTGCAGATCACCGAGCAATACACCGTCGAGATCGAGGGTGCCGCGAAACCGGCCTGCATCGCCGAAAGCGTGATGCGCCTGGTGTTCTGATCAAAGAATATGAAGTCCGTCTTTCTCGACTTCGCCACTCTCGGTAGCGGCGATCTCGATACCACTCGACTCGCGAGCGCTGCGCCGAATCTCACCCTGCTGCCCGCGACACCGCAGCATGACGTGCTGGAACGCATCGCGGGCCATGCCATCGTCATGACTAATAAGCTGCGACTCGATCGACCCCTCATCGAGGCCTCTCCGGAGCTGCGGCTCATCGCCATCTCGGCAACAGGCACCAATAATCTCGATCTCGAGGCAGCACGCGAACGAGGTATCGCAGTCTGTAACGTCACGGACTATTGCACGCCGTCCGTCGTTCAACACGTACTCGGCGTATTGCTATCTTTGACACATCGGCTGTTCGAGTACTCGCGCGAGGCGCGTGATGGCACTTGGGCAAAGGGGGCGCAATTTACTTTGCTCGGCCATCGTATTCGTGAGCTTCGCGGACTGACGCTCGGCGTCGTTGGCTGGGGCGTATTAGGCCAAGCGGTCGCACGGGCCTGTGAGAGCGCACTCGGCATGCGGGTCATCGTCGCCAATCGACCCGGCGGAGCACCCATCGAGGGTCGGCTCGATCTCGACGATCTCCTGCGCGGTGCAGACGTCGTCACCTTGCATTGCCCTCTCACGCCGGCGACCGCGAACATGATCGACCAACGACGGCTCGCTCTCATGAAGCGTGATGCCATTCTCATCAATACCGCTCGTGGCGGCCTCGTCG
>Ga0208783_10001034_pt1 | contig 16852 bp, 31 predicted proteins | sample DEB19_08_DNA_2_FD_184529 | JGI IMG/M metagenome (GOLD analysis project Ga0208783, IMG submission 184529) | Aqueous microbial communities from the Delaware River and Bay under freshwater to marine salinity gradient to study organic matter... | ecosystem: Environmental > Aquatic > Marine >...
CCTTGACCCCATCGAGGAGGAACCCTCCTTCTACAAGCGCTGGTGGATCCTCATCGATGGGAAGAGGGACATCGTCGACGAACACACACTCATTAGGTTCACAGATGAAGCCCGGTGATCTCGTACAGGTCAGGAAGAACGTCAAGGGGGAGGGGGACGTCGGGGTAGTGATCGGTCCCGTCGATGAGTTTGACTACAGCAAGCCCGACTGGGGCATGAAGCTCCTCAATGTCATGTTCCATGATGGGGTCCGCCGCGTCCACCCCATAAACCTCCAGAATCCCACCTTCGAGGAGAAAGCATGAAGCCCGGTGATCTCGTCACCATCCAAAGGTGGAACAAAGATCGATGCACGCCGATCTGGTATGTCCGCGTCTTCGACCGGTCTCCGGATAGTGAGTACTTCCCTCGAAAAGAAGCGTGGGAACACAATGAAACCGGAGTCATCCTCGATGGGAGAGATGATATCGATGAGATGACGCAGGTCCTCCTCAAAGGGAGGGTTGTGTGGGCACCCGAGAAGTTGTTGGAGGTGATCGAATGAAGCCCGGTGATCTCGTCCAGGTGAAGACACCACTTCCGGAATTCGGAAAGATCGGGATCGTGGTCGGCCCCGATGCCAAGTGGAACCTCAACCCACGGGTCAGGGTGATGTTCCCGGATGGGGAGAAGGAGATGCACTTCACCAACCTCCGGAGGGTCGATGAAACGCGGTGATCTCGTTATTCTAGCGAACAGTAACACCTATTTCGAGGGTTCGTACGGTTACGACTTAGGAAAAGAAAACGTCTGGGTTCCCAACGGCACAGTCGGAATGTACTGGGAGGATCCAGACTCACGCGGAGGAAAGTTCGGTGTCCTTGTCGAGGGTCGCCTCCTCTGGTTCGACCAGCTCGATTCGAGGACCATCGATGAAACCCGGTGACATTGCCCGCCTCAGGGATGTTGGAATCATGAGCGGGGAGATCGTCCTCGTCCTACGGGTCAGACCCCTTGGCCGTCTCAATTCCGACGTCATGGTCGTGGACTTCCTGCTCAGGGGCGAGCTCATGGAGGAGTTCCACATCGACTTCTTCGAGGTGATCGAATGCGAGTGAAGAAGGGACAGCTAAGACGCTGGCACGAGGACGTCCAAACCTTCGGTGGACAGACATTCCTGACCATCAGCTCACGGATCATGCGTGATAGGGAAAGGGATGAGCTCGGTTGGGGAGAGCGCGGCAGGGGTGAGATTCTCTGGTCGGTCCTCGAGGATGGGAGCATCTTGGAGGACTTCCCACAGACATACATTCATGCCCGAAGTGATGTGATCGATGATTCCGAACATCGGTGATATTGTCCTCATCCATCTCTATGGAAGACTTCACGATGAACCGGGTGTGGTTGTCCGCATTAAGAGATTCCAGGAGAGGAAGGACGGTCGTGAACAGGCTGCGTGTCAGGTCCTCTGGAAGGGTAAACTGAAGTGGCTCCACAGTGATAAGGTACACGAGATGGAGGGAAAGGATGAGACCGGGTGAACTTCGACGGTGGGCAGGCCACAAGTGGGACAAGGTCGATGACAAGGTCCATCCCTTCCTGGTGGTTTCAATCGCAGAGGATGGATCCGTCACGGTCATCGATGACGGGTTGGAGTACACCTTCAGGCACCATGACCTCGAGATGTACTCGGTGAAACTTCCGGAGGCTGACCATGAAACCCGGTGATCTTGTTCACTTCGATAGGGAAATCTTCGGACAGATGCTCGATGGCGGCAATCCCATCCTCCTCCTGAAGGAGAAGAAGAATGTGATGGGAAGTCCCTACCTCGTCCTCATCAACACCCACACCGGTGCCGAGTTTGTGGACAAGGCCGAGAACTACAGGCCCGTGCGCGGGGATAGATAACAATCGAGGCATTCACACATGGTCGTGACTTTCGATTTCGATGACACACTCCTCTGGAAGCGGTACGTCCGTGACGAGGACGGAGAGATAGAGGACGTTGTGGTCGACGGTCCCAACCCCGAGGGGCTCTCACTCCTCCGGAAGGCGCTGGCGGACGGACACGAGGTCCACGTCGTAACGACACGGCGGTCGGCGCTGAAGGAGGACACTCTCGGCTGGCTCCGGAAGTGGGGAGTCCTCGACGGGCTGGTGGGCGTCCACTTCACGAACGGGCGGCTGAAGCGTGACAAGCTCGCCGAGCTGGGGGCGGACGTACACCACGATGACGACGAGGACGAGCTCGACAACCTCCCACCGGGGACGAGGGGCGTGAAGCTCTTCCCACACCCGAGCCAGCTCAGCCCCGGGAGCTTCGCGACGGAGTCCCTCATCCGCTCCATCGTGCGCTCACACCTCCGCTGATAACACGGTAGCTCTCTCCTCTATATTTAGTCCACGGTGACTTTCAACGCCGTGACGGAGTTTCAATGAGACTGAGTGAGAGCACCCTCCGGCGGATAGTGAGGGAAGAGATCGTGAAGGAGTCCGTCAAGAGCGGACAGATGAGCCAGAGGGCAGCCCACGACCTCATGAAGGAGGGTTTCTTCGACAAGGTGAAGTCGTTCTTCACCAAGAAGGACCCCGAGGAGGCGAAGAGGATGACGAACCTGGTGAAGAAGATCACCGAGATCGAGAAGTTCTACGTCACCCCCGGCGCCGACGTGAGCTTCGAGGTCCTCGGCGTTGACAAGGCAGGGAAGGCGAAGGTGAAGGCGACTGTGGAGAGCCTCACCTTTGAGCCCGGCTTCCAGGAGGGCGCACCCACCAACGTGAAGGGTCCCTTCATCGTCGGTCCCTTCGAGGTGGAGAAGGCGGTGGCGAACGGCTCCGACAACAAGGCGGCGAACACCCTCGCTTCGACCCTCCTCTTCGCCGCCATCGACCCGCTGGTGGGCTTCTACCAGAAGAAGTATCCCGACACCAAGAAGCCGCTCGAGGCTTCCATCGTCATGGACAACCTCCGGAAGGCTGCGCCCAAGGGCGTGGAGCCCATGTTCAAGTTCATCAAGCGGATCAGCGACGGGCTCGCGAAGGCGTACAAGGAGAAGGCGGGCGGCTGAGACAATTAGTCACACCCCCCCAAGGCTCGGCCCCGGCGGATGAGAGACTCCCCGGGGCCGCAGTCGTCCCAACCGAAAGCCAAGTCGCGTCCGGGCGCTGAAACAACCAACTCCCAAAAGTGGTGTAAGCAGAGGGGTAAGCGCTCCAATAGGAACAGCCGCACCCACTCCCAGGCGTGTCACTCCTCCGTGGGGTGCCGGTCAGCGTAGTGCATGGGACTGACGGGGTAGCGGGGGAGCGCCCACCACCACCCGCGTGGGTTGTCTACCAACCCTCCCCGGTAACCCGGTGTCCCCATTCCCTCGGTCACTCGTGTCCCATCCCCCAAATCCAAATGTCCATCGCTCCGCATGTGCATGTGCGCGCGCGGGGGCGCGGGAGTCCCAGGTCACAAGTCCATCACCCTGTACACGGGACCCACGCGGGGTAGGAAAATTGCGGGGGTGGACGGTTGTCGCGGGCTGGAGTTGTCGCGTTCGTCTTAGTACTCGCTATAAATGTCACTGACAAATTGACATTGTCACTGTAACATTGACACGTTGACATTGACATATGTGACACCGTGACTGTAACATTGCCTCTGTAACCTTTCCGCCACTGTCACGGTGTCACCCTGTCACGGAAAACTATTTGCAACTATTTTGCGCCAGATGTGTCCGCGGGTTCAAAAAGAAATTACTAGTACATGTGGGGTAGGAATCTTTCCTACCTTTCACACTCACCCCCGGGAGTCAGAATGAACAAGGAAGTCGACCTCACCCAGGCCCAGGCAGAAATCGACCGCGTCATGAGGCTGATTGCTCCCCACCAGGGAAAGAGCTCCTTCAGCTCCCACGACAACGTCGGCAACGCGCTCTCCCTCCTCCACTCCGTCCGCCGCTACATCGACACCGCGGTCCGCGAAGGCCGAAAAGAAGTAGCAAAAAAGGTTCACAAAAAGGTGTCCGCGGGGTCACCAGTGAATTAAAGGATACATGTGGGGAGGAATGGAATCCTCCAAAAACTCCCCCTCTCTCCCACCCAGGAACAGACAATGCGCATCAAGTTCACCGATTCCTTCGAGCTCGGCACCCCCATCGGCAAGGTGGAGGTCCCCGCGGAGCTCCTCAAGCGCCACCGCACCGGCGTCGATTGGGTCGATGAGGGCCTCGGTGGTGAGGGGTTCACGCCCTCCATGGTGACGATGTTCACGGGTGAACCTGGGGCTGGCAAGACGACGGCGCTCCTCCTCATGGCCTCGGGCCTCACCGAGGGGGGAGCGGTCTGCCTCTTCAACACCGCGGAGGAGAGCCTCTTCCAGGTGAAGCGCACGGTCAATCGCCTCGGGCTGAGGGGTAACTTCCTCGTCGGCGGGGAGACCCACGTGGAGAAGATCATCGAGGGTGCCGACCGCATTCGCAACCTCCCTGCCAACAAGGGGAAGCCCTTCTTCCTCATGGTCGACTCCCTCCAGTGCCTGGACGACGGCAAGTTCGACACCGGCCGCATCACCTGCTGGACCGCGGAGCGCTCCCTCGAGAAGCTCACGACCTGGGCGAAGGAGAACTTCACCAATGTCATCGTGGTCGGCCAGGTCACCAAGGGTGGCCAGTTCGCCGGCTCCAACAAGATGAAGCACATGGTCGATGCGCACATGCACCTCTCCTGGGAGCGCAAGGACAAGGACCTCCTCGGCCACCGCAAGTTCGCGGTCCCCAAGAATCGCTTTGGTGGCGCCAACCGGACGACGTGGCTGGCGATGGGGTCCTCCGGCTTCCACGTCACGGCGGTCGAGGAGGGATAAAAAGTGGTCGGTTTTGTACTTCGAGGTACTGGACCGTATAGTTATCCATGTGGCGGCCAAGGAAGGCATCCACTCGCCGGCTCGGTGCTTGGTCCCCTACCCCTTACACTACTGGGGACCAATTGAGGAGCAGGGTGAATGCCTTCCGACAGTCTCCACCCCACCCCGGGCAGGGGATAACTTTGGCCACCACTCCATTGCACTGTGGAAAGCCGCCGGGGGCGTCGATCACCGGAAACCCAGCACTGGTCCCCAAGCAGCGCCTTCGAAAGAAAGTGCAAAATAGTTGTGTTCTTCCGTCACAGGGTGAATTACATTACGCATGGAGGTCAGGATGAAGAAGATTCTAAGCCCGGTCGGTGCTCCCACCCGTCGCATGGTCGCGAACGAGGAAGTGGCAGCACCCCAGCGTCGTGTCCTCGATGAGGAGGTCGCGGCCAAGATTGAGGCGGGGAAGACGAGGGCCGGCCGGAAGGCGAAGCGCAACAAGGCGCCCGATGGCACCCGCCCCAAGCCCGTTGACAACAAGTCAAAGCGCTCCTTCGTGGGGATCGAGCCGGGACAACTTGTCATGGTCCGCGGGTACCGGGACACGAAGTGGATTGTGACCACCCCTCCCTCGGCCAAGTTCCAGAGGCGGGGCACCGGGGAGACCGTCGAGGTCCAGTCCCACACCCGCAAGGTCGGGAAGGCGGTGGTCTCCGTCACCCTCATGGGTCCCGATGGCGTGATGATTGACGTCCCCATCGGCTGGTGCAAGCCCGTCTACGGGTAGAAAATAGTTGCAAAAAAGGTGAGGAGGGGGTGTCCGCGGGATCACGAATGAATTAAGAGATCTCATGGAGGCAAGGAACATGGCCGGAAACTCTCTCCACTGGGGTGACCGCAAGGTCGAGATGACCTACCACTTCACCGGCGTGCAGCGCAAGGCTCCGATGATGGTGACGGTGCCGGTAACCTTCGAGGACGCGGACATCGGTCTCCACGACGCCCACCGCCTCATGCACGAGGTCCTCACCAAGCTCTCCCGTCGCCCCAACTTCGACTGGCTGGTGAATGTCGCCCCGGGCATGGGCACCCTTCGCCCCAAGGAGGAGACGGACGGCTTCGAGAAGGGGAACTGGGTGGCCACGATCTACTGCCACGCCAAGTTCAACAAGGGGTACGGTGACTACCTCAAGTCGGTCGGCATGCTCCACTACGAAGAGGACGCGGCCTGATCGAAAATAGTTTCAAAAAGGTGCCCTGGAGGGTGTCCGGGTGATCAAAAAGGAATTACTAGATCATATGGAAACCGGAAACCAAATGGAAACCCTCCCCTCCTCGCTCACCCTCAACGTGGACGGCAAGCCGGTCGGGGTGACGATCCCCGCCCGGATGGAAGGCCGGGCCTGGACCAACGTCCCGCCCCAGGTGGTGGACCTCCCCCAGATCACGGACGCCGACGCGAAGGTGACCCCCAGGGAGTGGAACCTCCTCGACTCCCTCGCCTGGGACGACTACAACACCTGGTCCCCGGACTCGGTGAACATCATCGGGATCGCCTGCTGGTCCTGGTCGGTCTGTGAAGGTGCCGGCCTCGGCCGCGGTGGCGGCGGGGTGGTGGCCTCCCTGGTGAAGAAGGGGCTCGTCCAGCAGACCGGCAGCGGCTCGGAAGCCGCCCTGGGGTTCACCCTCCTCGGCTGGGTGACCTGGCTCACGGTCCGGAATCGCCGGATCGCCCGCGGCGCCGAGGTCCGCACCCGATAAAAAGGTGCAAAAAGGTGCCCTGGAAGGTGTCCGGGGGATCAAAAAGGAATTACTAGATACATGAAGGGGAGGAAAAAGGAATCCTCCTCCCCCCTCTCAACCCTCTCTGGAGTCTCTCACATGGACGCAGCAACCCTCGTCAAGGTCATGAACGCCTTCCCCGCCGCCCAGGCGATCCTCATCCGGGGTGACCACGGTGTCGGCAAGTCCCAGCTCGTCCACCAGCTCGCCTCCGCCAAGGGGAAGGAGCTCATCGACGTCCGCGCCTCCACCATGCAGGAGGGTGACGCGGTGGGTTACCCGGACATCGACCGCATCAAGGAGACCGGGGTGGCCTCCTTCGCCCTCCCCTCCTGGTACGTCCGGGCCTGCAAGGAGGGCGTCATCCTCTTCCTCGACGAGCTCAACCGCGGCCTGGTCGGCGTCCTCAACGGCATGTTCCAGGTCGTCCTCGACCGGGAGCTCGGCAATGGCCCGGACGGCAAGCCCATGCGCCTCCACCCGGACACCCAGGTCGTGGCCGCGGTGAACTGGGGCAATGACTACACGGTCAATGAGATGGACCCGGCGCTCCTCTCCCGCTTCTACGTGGCGGAGTTCAAGCCGACGGTGAATGACTGGGTCCTCTGGGCCAAGGGCACCGGCGGCATCGACGAGGTCATCGTGGACTTCATCGGCCAGCACCCCAACCACCTCCGCCCGACCAAGGCGGTGGAGCCCGGCAAGGTCGCGCCCAACCAGCGCTCCTGGTCGATGCTGGACCGGGTCCTCAAGCACAATGGCATCCGCCTCGAGGACCACGGCGGCAATCCCCCGGAGCTCCTCTACCCCTTCGCGATGGGGTTCGTGGGAGTGGAGGCCGCGGCTTCCCTCGTGGACTTCGTGAAGAACTACGCCTCGGTGATCACCGCGGAGGACGTCCTCGACAAGTGGAAGAAGGTGAAGGAGAAGGTGGAGCTCCTCCCCACCGAGAAGAAGCTCGCCATCATCGAGAAGCTCAAGGACCACTGCAAGGGGAACAAGTGGGACCTCCACCAGGTCGCCAACCTCAAGGGATTCTTCGACACCCTCACCGGTGAGTGCAAGATGTCCCTGTACAATGGGGTCCTCGCCTCGGGGAACACCGGCAACCTCACCGCCTTCCACGGCCTCGTCAAGGACGAGATCATGGGGGTCATCAATCGTGCCCAGGCGGTCGCCAAGAAGGGCAAGTGAAAGTCTCTCAGTCCACAAACCACGGAGGAAACATGACCACTCGCAAGACCCGCCCCAATGCCCAGTACGACATCTTCTGGGTCCCCACCGGCCAGTCGATTCCTGGCCGCTCGGTCGCCATCGCACCCCCTGAGACGGGCGGGCAGTGGGCGATGCAGTTCGGTGGTCCCGGCTACCTCACTGAGTCCCACGAGGGCTCCAACTGTGCCGAGACGATCCCCCGCTCGGAACGAAAATAAAGTGAACAAAAGTGTTCCCAGAGGTGTCCGGGGGATCAAAAAGGAATTAATAGATCTCATGGAGGCAAGGAACATGGCCGATACCGGCACCGCCCAAATGGGCAATGAGAAGACGAAGGCCGAGTACAAGCACCCGGACTTCCCCGAGCGGAGCCTCGAGCGCCTGCAAAAGGACGCGGACGGGTTCAACCTCGATGACCACCTCGTGGCTCTCCTCTTCAAGGAGCCCTTCTACGCCGACATCATCCGGTCCCTCCACAAGGAGCGCACCGAGAAGATCCCGACGGCGGGTGTCCTCTTCAAGGATGACATCATGAAGATGTGGTGGAACCCGCTCTTCCTCGCGGCCTACAACTCCGCCCAGGTGAGCGGCATCCTCAAGCATGAGAGCCTCCACCTCGCCCTCGAGCACACCACCACGCGCCGGTACAATCCCCACGTCCTGTGGAACTGGGCCTGCGACCTCGCCATCAACTCCACCCTCACCGAGGAGGAGATGCCGCCGTGTGGACTCCGCCCGGGGAAGAAGTTCAACATTCCCCATGACTTCTCCGAGTGGACCCCGGAGCAGCAGGCCCGCCACCTCAAGCTCTCCGCCCTCATCGAGTCCTTCCCCCTCCACCTCACCTCGGAGGAGTACTTCGCCCGGCTGCTGGAGGATGAGACTGTCAAGGAGATGATGGCGAAGGGAGAGGGTGAGGTTCAGCCGGGAATGGACGGCATGGATGACCACTCCGGCTGGGATGAGCTCAGCGATGAGGAGAGGGAGTACGTCGCCGGCAAGGTCCGGCAGGCCGTGAAGGAGGCGATGGAGAAGGCGGACTCGAAGAATGCCTGGGGCTCGGTGCCTGCCGGAATGCGGGAGGAAATCCGCAAGAAGGTGCGAGGGGAGATTGACTGGCGTTCGGTCCTCAAGCAATTCGTTGGGGCAACCCATCGTGCGGACCGGACGTCCTCGGTGTTCCGCGTCAATAAGAAGTACCCGGGCATCCACCCGGGGTTCTCCCGTGAGTACACCCCTCGCATCCACGTCTACATGGACCAGTCGGGCTCCGTCGGGGATGACGACATCGCGCTCTTCTTCGGGGAGCTCACGGCCCTCTCCACCCGGGCACAGTTCACCCTCTTCTACTTCGACACGGAGGTCGACGAGGAGAACAAGCTCGAGTGGCGAAAGGGCACCCTCCCCAAGACGCTGCGGACCCGGTGCGGGGGCACGGACTTCGAGGCTCCCACCCGGCACGCGGCGAAGACGAAGCCGGAGGGCTACATCATTCTCACGGACGGGGGCGCACCCAAGCCCTCCCACTCTCGAATCCGCCGGGCATGGGTCCTCTGCCCCGGACAGGACCTCGCCTTCGGCGACCCCGATGCGAAGGACGTAATCGTCAAGATGAAGAAGCCCATCAAGGAGGGATGATGACCGAGTACACCGAGTCGAATGAGTCCACCGAGACTGCCATCGCCAATGAGCTCGCCATCATGGTGTCGAGCCAGCCGTGGGCATGTGATCCCCCGGTGACCGAGTCCGCCGGACGCCGCATCCTCTGGCCCCCGCCTGCGCCGGTGGAGGACGGTTGGGGGGCCTGGTAGTCGGAGTGTAGGCGGGTGCCGGCCCCCTGGTGCGGGTGGCTGGGGCCCCATCTCGCCGCCCCTCCGGGGGCCTTCTAGGGGCCCCTTCTGGGGCCTACCCTGGGGCCTATACTCTGATGGCCGCGGGGGCCCGTGCAGGGCCTAAGACCGTGTAAATTTTTTCCCGAGAACACCCCCGCGCCGCCCGAAACTGTTCACCCTGTCCCCCGATGACCCCTTCTCCCGATTTTCCCGCCCTCCCGAGTCCTCCCGCCTCCCCCGCGCGATTTTTTCTCACGGGAGTGCCGCCATCCCGGCCGAACTTATTTTGCGGGAGGGGTGTCCGATTGTCCCAGAGTGAATTAAAGGACTCATGGTGGCGGAATACATAGCAAGGTTCAACAGGAGAAAGGAACATGCGAATCACCGAGTCCCAGCTTCGCCGGATCATCCGTGAGGAAGTCACCGACATGGCCCCCGACGCCGACGGCGCCCTCGGCGCGACCACCGCCTACGTCTTCGCCGGTCCCGACGGCGCCGAGATCGAGTTCCCGCCCGACATCGATGCGATGCCGAAGGCCGCGATGGCCCGGGAGCAGTTCGAGGACCTCTTCGCGATGGCTGAGATGCCCGGAGAGTTCGGCCGCGCGATGAAGGCTGGGGCCCGCATCCTCGCGAGGCTCGGCATCACCCACGTCGCCTTCCAGACCGGCGACGACTCCGCCGACTCGGCCCCCGTTCCCCTCGCGGCAGCGGGCAAGGCCCTCACGGCGATCGTCCGCCGGGCCCAGCGCAACTACGGCTACTGAGCCCCACCCCCACTGAGGAAGAGCACCATGAAGATCACCGAGAGCGCCCTGCGCAAGATCGTCCGCCAAGAGATCCTGAGGGAGGCGAGCCCCCTCTCCCTCCCATCCGGGTCGGACCTCGAGGGCAACCGGGAGATGGCCGGAATGTCCGATGACGCCGTCACTGCGAGGGTCCGCCGCGAGCTCGCCGCTCTCCTCACCCCCGGCACGAGCCCGCTCGTCGCCGCCGAGCGGTGGATGAAGCGGTGGATCGCGTCCTGGCCGGCCCACACCCCGCCCTCCCACGCCGTCCGCGAGTCCCAGCGGAAGTTCGTCTACGGGATCGTCACCGACCCGGCCTTCATCCGCGCCGCGAAGCGCGGCCTCGGCGAGTCCCGCCGCCTCCGTGAGTCCGAGGAGGTCGACTACGAGTCCGATCCCGGCGCCCTCGCGAAGCTTGTCCTCGCCGACCTCGGAGAGACTGGCGTGAGTGACATCTTCGGCGGCCTCTCCCAGGGCGGGGCCGCCGAGGACCGGGCCTACCGGAAGCTCGTGGGCGTGATGAACCGGGTCGCCGGAGCCGAGCCCGGCTCCGAGGGCATCGAGTACCTCTTCGACGAGGTCGTCGGCGAGCTCGAGGTGCTCCTCGGGGGCGGTGAGGAGCCGAGATCCTTCGTCGACGAGGATGGCATCCGCGACGTCATCTTCGGGATGGGACGTGAGATTCCCCGCATGGGCGACGCCGACAGGTCCACGATGGAGGACGTCCTCGATGAGCTCGGGAAGAGGCTCGACATGGCGGGGGTCGAGTGGGACTGGGGCACCGTCGCCGACGTCGCCGAGCAGGAGAACTACCACGCCGTCGCCCACTGGGCGCCCCGCCTGAAGGGCTGAGGAGCACATGAAGATCACCGAATCGCAGCTGCGGAGGATCGTCCGCGAGGAGGCGGGACGCCTGGTCGAGGGGAGGGGGACTCTCCCCCAGGACTTCGACGCGTACATCATGCAGGCCCTCAAGGGCTACCTCGTCGACGGGAACGTGGGCTTCGAGGACGCCATTAGCGCCGTCGAAGGCAGAATCGACCGGGTGATGGACGAGTTCGAGAGCTGGTGCTGGGAGAATGACGTCCCCCAGGTGAGCGTGCGTCCCGCCCCGCGGATGGAGGGCCGCGCCCTCTCCGAGGCCGCCCCCGGCGGCGTCGTCGCCTACGTCTACCTCGGTGGCCCGTCCGTCCGCATGGGCGCGAGGCCCGTCGCCTTCGGTCGTCTCCTCCAGATGGTGATGCCCGACGGCGTGACGATCCGGCGCCACACGACCTCCGAGATCCACGAGCAGGCCCGCATCAACGCCCCCAGCACCGCCCTCCTCGAGGCCGCGATCACCGCGCTCATCATGGACGGCAGGATCGCGGGCGCCCAGCCCGGCGATGAGCGCCGCCTCGCCGCGAAGGGGATCGCGAAGGCCGCCGAGCTCGGGTGGCGCGCGGCCCGCATGTGATGGTTAGCGACACTTCCCACAGGAGAAACACAATGGCAATCCGCATCACCGAGTCCCAGCTCCGCCAGATCGTCCGCCAGGAGGCCCGGCGCCTCGTCGAGGCGGGCGGCTTCGTCCGCCCGGGTCCCGACATCAGCGACCCCGACGTCGACCACTTCGCCGACCTGAGCGATCCCTACGCCGTCGCCCAGCGGATGATCGGTGACCTCGGGGCCGACGAGGTCGCGGACATCCTCCGCGGCGTCATGGACGGTGACCACACCGCCGACGCTGAGTTCCAGGAGCACATCGAGGCGTTCAGCGACGGCGTCCTCGACGGCGGCGACGTGCAGACCCAGAACGAGGTCATCGACGCCCTGAACTCGATGCTCGAGTAACTCACTCACCGGGGAGACTGACAATGACGACGAAGAGGCTGACAGAAGGCGCCCTCAAGCGCATCATCACCGAGGAGGTCGGGAAGCTCGTCGAGGCCGACGCCTTCGGCCCGCGGGGCCCGCAGAGCTATGCCCCCGGGACCGCCCCCCGCTTTAGCTACCGCACGAAGCTCTCGAAGCTGCGCCAGGCCATGGACATCCTCCTCGCGCTCAACAAGGACGAGTACCGCATGACGGGCGAGAGTGACCCCGACCTCGAGAACCTCATCGAGGCCATGGACGGCTACATGGGCGCCGTCGAGGTGATGGCCGACGGGGAGGACGAGTGAGGTCCCCGATGCGAATCACCGAGAGCGCCCTCCGGCGCATTGTGAGGGAGGAGATCCTCCGCGAGGCGATCACTGTCGGCGACCTCAAGGCCGCGCTGAAGGCCGCGAAGGGGCAGAAGAACAAGGAGATTGCCCTCGACGCCGCGAAGAAGCTCGCGGCGAAGGGCGTCGAGAAGGGCGCCGAGTCCGTCGTCGGCCTCTTCCCGGGCGGTGGCACGATCTGGTCGTGGGTCTCCGGGGCAAAGGACGCGGGGGAGATCATCTACAACGCCGCGAAGTCTGATCCCGAGGTGAAGAAGAAGAACCCCCTCTGGGACCGGCTGACGCTCGACCCCGAGGTCTCCGCCATCGTCGATGACGAGGTCGAGGACAAGTTCATCAAGGCACTGGGTGACGCCGTCACCGGTCTCGACGATGACGCTGAGCTTCCCGACGCCGATGAGCAGCTCTCGAACTGGCTGAAGGGGAAGTACAGCGGCGCCCACATTACGAAGGCGACCTGATGAGAGAGAGCGTTGGGGGACGCGCGGGCCCCATGGGGGCTCCGCCGCGGGGGGAAACGCCCATTGTGGGTGTTTCCCATTACACAGACATCACAAAGGAGAAAAAATGCCAGCAGCAAAATTCGGTAAATTGAAGGGTTATCCCGCAAAGATGACGGTCCTCCTCCACGGGAGGGACAGCACCATGAGGACGGCGAGGGAGATCGTCGGCAAGATCCAGGCGGCCATTGCCGCGAAGGGCCTCGACGCGGTCGTGAAGGTCAAGGCCGGCCCCAACTACAGCTACGCCGATGCCGACATTCACGCCACCGACTTCGACACCCTCGACGCCGCGATGGAGGCCGCGATCTCTACCGGTCTCGTCGAGGACCCCAGGGAGTTCGGTGGCAGCTTCGGCAGCGTCGTCACGGACCACCCTGCATACATGAAGCAGAGCCTGGGTTACCTGAAGCATGAGCCTGGGCTGGGCAGCCGCGGTGGTTGGGAGGCCGGTGCCCGGGCGAAGTACGTCTCAGAGTCCGTCAAGCTCACCGAGTCCCGTCTCCGTCAGATCATCCGCGAGGAAGTGGCTGCCCTCCGTCGCCGGTGAGACCAGCCCACGCGCCGCTCGGGCCCCAGGGGCCCGAGCGCTTTTTGCGATGAGATTCACAGGCGAAATACTTAGCGAAACGGAGAGAAAATGGATCGTAGAAAGAGAAGTTCAAGCCGCCTGTCTGGGACTGTCGTGACGGAGAGAGCACTGCGCATGATCGTGAGGGGCCTCCTCCGTGAGGGCGATGATCCCGAGCTCGAGAGGGCGATAGCCCACGTGGAGAAGAACTTCCCGCGCCACTTCCAGGTGGGAGGCTACGTCATGCGGGGACCTGACGGTGAGATCTACTCCCGCAAGCCCCCTCGCGAGGACTTTGGGCCCTCCCACCCGTTTGTCTGGGAGCCCTCGAAGGGTGCTTTCCTCGAGCAGCCGACGTGGGAGCGCGTCACCGGGAAGACCGCCAACCCGCCCCCGAAGCCACCGGACATCCCGCCCGAGCAGCACCCCGACTACCGCCCCTCGAGGAAGAAGGGCACGCTGCCCGACCACGACGCGTCGGCGCCCTTCGAGAAGTGGGCCTTCGCTCCCCAGCGTCGCGGTACCCCGATCGCGGCCCCTGAGATGGAGCCCAACACGCCTGTCGAGAACGTCGTCTACTTCGAGCTCCTCGACCACCTCGAGCACAACAAGCCCATCTCACCCGAGGTCTTCAACCTCGTCGCCTCAATGATGAAGTCGGGCGCCTACTCTGACGTCTTCGAGCCCCTCCCGCCCTCGACCCCCATCTACCGGGGCGTCGCGATGACTGCGGCCCAGATGGTGAAGCACGGCATCACCGACGTCCCCGGCCAGTACGAGGGTGAGGATTTCGAAATCGAGATCATGTTCGGCAAGAAGAACGCGACCTCGTCATGGACCCTCGATGAGGGCAAGGCGTACAACTTCGCCATGGGGACTGCCGAGGTGTTGAGCTCCTCGAGGCGCATCGTCATCCTCACCTCGACGGTCGGCAACGCCGGTGTGGTGATCCCAATGAAGAACTTCTACGCCGTCGCAGGGGGCGTCGGGGAATCGTACGCACCCGAGCAGGAGGTCGTCTGCCTCGGTCCCGTGAAGACCACGAGCGTCTTCATCTCGGGCCAGGACAACGTGTAGGGGACTGCCCACCCCGACCCCTGGCACCAACCCACGCGCCGCTCGGGCCCCTTCGGGGGCCCGAGACCTTTTTGCAACTATTTTGCGCCAGATGTGTCCTCCGATCCCAGAATGAATTAAAGGATCACATGGAGGCAAGGTAACATGGCTCTCATCTATGATGACTCCGAGGGAAAGCGTGGCGGGTGGTCCGGGGTTCCCATTCATGAGTGGGGGACCTCGCGTGTGATGGCAGCCTGGCGAAAGCACGCGGAAAACCGGGAGATGCTGGAGCTCTACTCGAAGTGGGGAACCTGGCAGGAAATGGCCCGCGCCGACAAGGAGCTCGAGACCTGCGCGAAGAAGATGAAGTGGTGGGAGCGCCATCGCGCCTTCGACGCGGACCGGGCCCGCGAGATCCTCATTGAGCTCGCCCGGACCTGGGCGGTCGCTGGCCCCCGCCGAAAATAAGTTGCGGGAAAAGGTGTTCACCGGGACCCAGAGATATTAAAGGATCTATGGAGGCCAGGAAAATGGCAAGGAAGAAGAAGGCCGCGATCCCCCACAACCAGGACGCCCGGCCGGTGGTCACCCTCGAGGCCCTCTACCACGAGCTCAACGTGGAGCTCTTCGGTGGAACCCTCCACCCTGTCCACGAGGTGAAGCTCCTCTGGGTGGACCCCAAGCAGGCCCGGGGATTCCTCGGCCGGATCTCCATGAAGTGGTCCTCCCAGCGCCCCCTCCATGGCAGTGTGGTCATCCAGATGCGGACTGGCATGACTCCCCGCCAGACGAGGAAGACAATGGCCCACGAGATGGCGCACCTCGCCGCGGCGATGGAGGACGGCACTCTCCGGCACAACGGCACCTTCTGGGCCTGGATGGCTCGGATCGGGTACGGCAAGCACCACCGGTTCGAGGGCGAGGCCGCCAACGAGCGTGACCTCTACACCGACAAGTCCGAGTCCCGAAAGGCGATCTGGGCCTGGCGGAAGAAGCCCCTCGGCATCGGGGTCTTCTACGGGAAGGGGCTCTACACCCTCGTGGAAGTCCAGAAGCGGGGCACGAAGGTGCGGATCGCCAACCACCTCGGGTTCAGCTGGTGGGTGCCGGCGGTCAACGTGAAGGCCGCCTAAAAACCTTGCAAAAAGTTGCGCAGGGGGTGTCCGAAGTTCCCAGAATGAATTAAGAGATCATGGAGGCCAAGGAAAATGGAAACTTTCTACAAGGGTGACCTCGTCCGGTTCAACACGGACCGCCCCGACGCCTGGCGCCGGACCACGGGTGATGAGCGCCAGGCGTGGTACCGCCAGCTCGCCGAGGACTGCAGGGCGGGCAGGGACGTCCCCTACGACTCCGGCGGCGAGTCGAAGCTCGCCCCCAACGACACCTGGTTGAGCTTCGAGAATCCTCGCGGCGTCACCCTCATCGTCAACCGCGGTCGTGTCCGCGCCGCCTGCGGATGGGGCGCTCGAGCGCACTGCCTCGAGGTCACCGACCCCGCCACGGGCCGGACATTCTTCGTCAGCAAGAAGCAGGTCACCCGCATCAAGGGAGGAAACTGAACATGCGAACCCTCATCTACCACTTCGAGATCGACCCCCTCTACACTTCCACCACCGAGTACGTCGAGAACTTCCTCAAGTGCGGTCTCTCCATTGACGAGATGGGGGAGACTGACTACTCGGGTGAGTACCGGGTCGTCCTCTCAGGCACGGAAGAGTCCTTTCGCAAGCTCTACGAGGTCGACTTCGAGCGGGACGGCGGGATGGGGCAGTCCTACCCCTCCTTCGACGAGTGGATGGGTGACTCTGATTGGGAGGAGTTCGATGAGGAGGGCGGCGAGTGATTGAGCGCCCCTACCCCGTCGCCGGTGACATCATCGTGTCTGACTTCAACAGTCCCTTCTTTGAATCAGAACTCCGTGGCCTCCTTCGCGGCAGGCGCAAGGACATCCCGGCAGGTACTCCCCTCGCTGTCGTCTACTCCGAGGAACCCACCCATGGGACAAACTCCCACAACGTGGACTTCTACCACCCGGACTGGGGCAAGCGATCCCTCGTCATCGACATCAAGAAGTGGCG
>Ga0208783_10001035_pt1 | contig 16845 bp, 14 predicted proteins | sample DEB19_08_DNA_2_FD_184529 | JGI IMG/M metagenome (GOLD analysis project Ga0208783, IMG submission 184529) | Aqueous microbial communities from the Delaware River and Bay under freshwater to marine salinity gradient to study organic matter... | ecosystem: Environmental > Aquatic > Marine >...
CGGGCTTTCGCGCGGCCAGCCGAAGCCCGTCGGAGCGCCAGCTCCGCAGGAGACCGCAGGAGATCCAGGTCTTGCCGACGCCGGTGTCGGTACCCGTGACGAGGACGACGCGGCTCACGCGCCCGTCACCTCGCGGATCGAGCGCGCCGTCGCGTCGACCAGGAGTTCGGCCTCGTCGAGCGTCAGCGAGAGCGGCGGCATGAGCACGATCACGTTGCCGAGCGGCCGCAGGACGACGCCGTGGCGGCGCACGTCCTCGCAGACCCGGTGGCCGACCCGGAGCGCCGGCTCGTAGGGGGCGCGCGTCGCCCGGTCGGCGACCAGCTCGATCCCGACCATGAGACCGCGGCGGCGCACCTCGGCGACGTGCGGCAGCGGCTCGACCTCGCGCGCGAGGAGTTCGCCGATTCGATCGGCGGTGCGCCGGGACCGCGCGAGCACGTCCTCGCGCTCGAACACGTCGAGGGACGCGAGCGCCGCCGCGCAGGCGAGCGGGTTCCCGGTGTAGGTGTGGCCGTGGAAGAAGGTCACGAAGTCCTCGTAGCGGCCGAGGAAGGCCGAGAAGATCTCCTCGGTCGCGAACGTGGCCGCGAGCGGCAGGTAGCCGCCGGTGATGCCCTTGCCGACGCACATCAGGTCCGGCCGGACGCCCGCGAGCCCGCAGGCGAACATCTCGCCGGTGCGGCCGAAGCCGGTCGCGACCTCGTCGCAGACCAGCAGCGCGCCGCACTCCCGCGCGAGTCGTTCGAGCCCCCGGAGATAGGCCGGCGGGTGCATCCACATCCCGGCCGCGCCCTGCACGAGCGGCTCGACGAAGATCGCCGCGAGCTCGGGTCCGTGCGCGCCGATCGCGCGCCTCGCGTCGGCGAGCGCCGCCTCGACCGCCGCCGCCTCGTCCATGCGGTCGCGCCAGCGGAACACGTGCGGCGGCACCATGCGCACGACCTGCCGGTAGAGCAGGTCGTCGTGGTGGCGGTGGAAGAGCTCGCTGTAGCCGATCGAGACCGCGCCGATCGTGTCTCCGTGGTAGGCGTCGGCGAGCGACGCGATCCGCACGCGCTCGGGGCGGCCGCGCAGCCGCCAGTACTGGAAGGCCATCTTGAGCGCGATCTCGACCGCGGTGGCACCGGCGTCGGAGTAGAAGACGCGCGAGAGCCCCTCGGGCACGAGGCCGACCAGCCGCTCCGCGAGCTCCGCCGCGCCGGGGTGGGTGAGCCCGAGCATCGTCGTGTGGGCGATGCGGCCGAGCTGTGCCGCGACGGCCGCGTCGAGCGCCGGGTGGCGATGCCCGTGGACGTTGCACCAGAGCGAGGAGACGCCGTCGAGGTAGCGGCGCCCCTGCTCGTCGACCAGCCAGTTCCCCTCGCCCGAGACGATCGAGAGCGGCTCGCTCGCGAGCCATTCCCGCATCTGGGTGAACGGGTGCCAGAGGAAGCGGTGGTCGAGCTCGGTCGTCGTCACGCGGCCTTCCCCCCGGTCGCGCCGGCCGCGGCCACGAGGACGTCGATCGCGCGCTCCACGTGCAGGTCGGAATGGGTGGCCATCGGCGTGAGCCGCAGTCGCGCGGTCCCCTCGGGCACCGTCGGCGGCCGCACGGCGGGCGCCCAGACGCCTGCGTCGAAGGCGCGGGACGCCCACGCGAGGGCGTCGCGCGAATCGCCGGCCACGAGCGGCACGATCGGCGACTCGAGCGGGGGCACGTCGAGCCCGGCCGCGACGAGCCCCGCGCGCAGGCGACGCGCGTGGCGCCACAGCCGCTCGCGGCGCGAGCTCTCGCGTCGCGCGATGCCGATCGCGATCCGCGCCGCCGCGACCACCGACGGCGGCAGCGCGGTCGAGAACACGTAGGCGCGCGCGCGGTTCAGCAGCAGCTCGACCGTCTCGCGCGCCCCGGCGACGAAGGCGCCGTAGCCGCCGAGCGCCTTGCCGAGCGTCCCCATCCGGAGAGCGACCCGGTCGCCGAGCCCGAGCTCGTCGACGAGGCCGGCCCCGGTCGCTCCGAAGACTCCGGTCGCATGCGCCTCGTCGACCAGGACCCAGGCCTCGTGGCGCTCGGCGAGGTCCACGATGCGCTCGAGCGGCGCGCAGGTGCCGTCCATGCTGAACACGGAATCGGTCACGACGAGCCTGCGACGGGCCTTCGAGGCGGCGAGCATCCGCTCGAGCTCGTCGACGTCGCGGTGCGCGTACACCCGGGTCGTCGCGCGCGAGAGTCGGCAGCCGTCGATCAGGCTCGCGTGGTTCAGCCGGTCGCTGAAGATCTCGTCGCCGGGGCCGACCAGGGCCGAGACCACGCCCACGTTCGCATGCCAGCCCGAGCCGAAGAGCAATGCCGCCTCGGCGCCGAGCCACGACGCGATCTCGCGCTCGAGCGCGTCGTGGTCCTCCATGTGGCCGCCGAGAAGCGGCGAGGCCCCCGCGCCCGCCCCGACCTCGGCGAGCGCGGAGATCGCACCCAGGATCATGCGCTCGTCGGCGGCGAGGCCCAGGTAGTTGTTCGAGCCCAGGCAGACGAGCATCCGGCCGTCGATCTCGACCTCGGGCCCCTGCGCCCCGCGCACGACCCGCCGCGACCGGCGCAGGGCGCGGGCCTCGAGCTGCCGGAGCTCCTCGTCCATCGCCTCCCGCGGCACGCAGAGGCGCTACGGGAACCGGAACCGACCGTCAACCGTGCCGCGACCGGCCGGTTGACGGTCCGACCGGCGGCTACTTCCCGACGCGCGCCAGCGCCTCGACGGTGAAGTCCTTCGGGTCGTAGGTGACCATGACGTCGAGCGCCGAGGTCGGGCTCCACTTGCGGCCGGCGACCGTCGCGCGGTTCATCTTCACGTTCTCGGCGCACTGGAAGGACAGGTTCGAGCCCTGAATGTAGTCCTCGGAGCCGTCGGGGCGCGTCACCTTGTTCAGGTTGTAGGCGATCACCTGCATCGTGTTCAGCAGCTCGCCCTTCCAGTCGAACTTGCGGTTCCAGGAGCCCTGGAAGGACTCCTTGTCGAGCCACAGCTCGAGCTTGCCGAACAGGTAGTAGCGGTCCTTCGGCACGCCTTCGACGACGTAGAACTTGCGCTTCGCGAGGGCCGAGCCGATCGGCGCCCAGGCGACGCCCTTCCAGGCCGGGTCGTCGTAGCCGAGCTCCTTGCCCTCGGGCCAGAAGAACCGCCAGCCGCCGGTGTCCTGCCACTTCGCGTTGAACTTGCCCTTCAGGTTCTCGGCGTCGACGTAGCGCAGCCCGTCGACCTCGCCCTTCAGGGTCCAGTTGAAGTCCTCGGGCTTGCCGTCGAAGAACGGGCCGTCGTCCTGGCTCATGTCCGAGCCGAGGAAACCGTCGGAGCGGTTCGACGGGCTCACCGAGCGAGCGCGCCGCAGCGCCGGCACGTAGGCCCACGCCTGGTCGCGCTTGTTCGAGTCGCGGTAGCGCCAGGCGAGCGCGGAGGTGCCGTTCAGGTCGGCCGGCGCGGCCGTCTCGATCAGGCCCTGCGAGAGGAAGTTCTGCGGATTCTCGATCGAGCGCTTCTCGGGCTGTCCGTCGTAGTAGAAGAAGTGCACGTCCTGGTCCGAGCGGCGCTCGAGCGAGCTCGCGCCGACCCAGTTCACCTGCGACTGCGCGTGCAGGTTCCCGTACGACAGCGTCATGTAGAAGTAGTTCCACACCGCCTTCGCCGCGGCCTTGGGATCCGACGGGTCGATCTTCGGAAACGGGAAGCCGTAGATGCGCGGCGGCTGCTTTCCGCTCGCCTTGTCGACGATGCCGCCCTCGGCGTCGAGGTCGAAGCGGCCCGCGTTCTTCTCGGTCGCGGCGGCGAAGTCGGGCGGGAAGGTGAAGCCCTTCCACTCGACGACCGTGTTCTCGTACTCGCCCTTGCAGTAGTGGGCGAGGATCTCGGGCGGAAGCAGCCCCTCGGCGGTCTTGCAGTTGTCCTTGCCGAGCGTCGTCCCGGGCGCGGGCCCGGGGCCTGCGGCGTCGGCGCGCACCTCGGCGGGAAGGACGCCCGCGGCCGAGGCCAGGACGAGAGCGAGCGCGAGGGTCGATCGGGTGTTGGCAGCCATGTCGTCGCTTCTCCGTTGGGCCCCGGCGCGAGGCGACGCGTCCGGCATGCGGGCGCGGCCTGTGGCGGGGAGGATCACGTGGGTTCCGGCACCGGCCGGGGATCCTCGACCTTATCCGGGGGCGGGCCCGCGGGGTCAAGGAAGATGCGGGGACGCGCCGCGGCATGCCCGACGGTCGGGCCGAGCGGCCACGGAAACGCCCGGTCGGCCAGGCCGCCCGTCCCGTTGTCCTGCGTGCCCTTTGCCGGCGTGGGCCGTGTGGTAAGCGGCGCCGTGGCCCGCCCCCGCACGAGCTTCGTCTGCCAGCAGTGCGGTGCGCAGTTCGCGAAGTGGGTCGGGCGCTGCAACGACTGCGGGCACTGGGACAGCGTGGTCGAGGAGGCGGTCGCGCCCCGGCCGACGGCCGGCCCGCAGCGCACCTCGATCGCGATCGGGGCCGCGCGCGACGCGAAGCCGGTCCCTCTCGGGAGCGTCGAGCCCCAGGCCGCGAGCCGCGTGTCGACCGGGCTCGTCGAGCTCGACCGGGTGCTCGGCGGGGGGATCGTCGCGGGCTCCGCGATCCTGCTCGGCGGCGACCCGGGCATCGGCAAGTCGACGATCTCGCTGCAGGTGCTCGGCGAGCTCGGCCGCCGGGGCATGAAGGCCCTCTACGTGAGCGGCGAGGAGTCTCCGGAGCAGGTGAAGATGCGCGCCGATCGCCTCGGCAGCGGCGATTCGATCCTGATCCTGCCCGAGACCTGCGTCGAGGAGGTGCTGGCACAGGTCGAAGAGACGAACCCGCAGGTCGTGCTGGTCGACTCGATCCAGACCATGCATTCCCGCGAACTCGCCTCGGCGCCCGGCAGCGTCGGCCAGGTGCGCGAGTGCGCGGCGGCGCTCGTCACCATGGCGAAGGCCTCGGGCCGGCCCACGATCCTGATCGGCCACGTCACCAAGGAGGGCACGATCGCGGGGCCGCGCGTGCTCGAGCACGTCGTCGACACCGTGCTGCACTTCGAGGGCGACTCCGACGGCGGGCTGCGACTCCTGCGCGCCGTGAAGAACCGGTTCGGCCCGACCAACGAGGTCGGCGTCCTCGAGATGGGCGAGAGCGGCCTGCGCGACGTCGGCAACCCCTCCGCGGTGCTGCTCGCCGAGCGCCCGAAGGGCGCGCCCGGCTCGGTCGTGCTGCCGACGGTCGAGGGCACGCGCCCCCTGCTCGTCGAGGTGCAGGCGCTCGCCGCGAAGTCGGCGCTCGCGATGCCGCGCCGGACCACGCTCGGCCTCGACTCGAACCGCGTCGCGGTGCTCACCGCGATCGTCGACAAGCGCGCGGGGCTGAAGCTCTGGGAGCACGACCTGTTCGTCAGCATCGCGGGCGGGTTCCGCGTCGCCGAGCCCGCGGCCGATCTCGCGATCATCGCGGCGATCGGATCCTCGGCGAGCGACCAGCCGCTGCCGGCCGACCTGGTGCTCTTCGGCGAGGTCGGGCTCGCGGGCGAGGTGCGCGCGGTCCGGCACGCCGAGACGCGGCTCCGCGAGGCGGCGAAGCTCGGCTTCGCGCGCGCGATCGTGCCGGCCGCGACCGCCCGCGGCGTGAAGGCACCCGACGGCCTGCGCGTGGAAGGAGTCGCGTCGGTCGGCGAGCTCTGGTCGCTGCTGTTCCGCGCGCGACGCCCGAGGCCCGAGCCGCTCGACGCCTGAGCGCGGCCGCAGCACGGCCGGGCGCGTCAGTCCCGCGGGCCGCGCCGTTCGAGGAAGTCGAGCACGATCGCGGCGGCGCGCTCCCCCTCGAGGTCGATCGGGATCACGTGCCCGCTGCGCTCGAGGACGTGCAGCTCGGGTGCGGCGCCCGGCATCCGGCGGGCGAGCCAGCGCGCGCCGCGCAGCGGGCAGGTCCGGTCGCGCCGGGCGTGGACGACGAGCAGGGGGCGGGGAAACGAGGCGCCCTCGCGGCGGACGCGTCGCCGCACGTCGCGGCGCAGGTCGTCGAAGGAAAGCGCCGCTCCGACGGTCACCGGAGCCGCCGGGGGGCGTGCGGCGAGCGCCGCCTGGTCGCGCAGGTCGCTCGGCGGCTTGCGGAGCGCGATCGCCCGGACGCCGCCGGTCGCGACCAGCCCGACCCCGCGCAGCGCCGCCGAGCGACGCGCCGGGATCGCGATCGCCGGCGAGAGCGCGACGAGTGCCCCGACGCGGTCGCGCTCGGCGAGCGCGAGGTCGATCGCGAGCAGCGCGCCCATCGAGAGACCGGCGACCACGACCCGCCCCGGGCCGTGGAGGCGAGCCATCCCGCCGAAGGCGTCGCGCACGGTCGCGGCCCACGCCTCGCGGTCGTTCGGCTCGCCCGGTCGCACCGCGCCGTGCCCGGGCAGGCGCACGCCCACGACGTCCCAGCCCGCGGCCGCGAGCGGGCCCGAGAGCGGCGCCATCTCGTGGGGCGACCCGGTGAAGCCGTGCACGAGGAGCACGCCTCCCCGACGACCGCCGCGGATCTCGAAGGCCTCGCTCATCGCGGGCTCCCCGGCCGCGCCCCCGGCCCGCGCCGCCCCGCCGCGAGGGCGGGGCGGCCGCCGGTCAGACGGACGGCAGCGCGTCGACCTTCTGCCGGTCGACGACGATCTGCGCCTTCTTCTTGAGCTCCTGCAGGTAGCGCGTGAAGACTCCGCCGCGGCGCTGCTCGAGCATCGACTTCTTCACCTGCGCCATCTGCTTCTTCACGTCGTCGTCCGACGGCGCCTGCACCTCGGCGAGTTCCATCACGACCGAGTCGCCCGCGACCTCGACGACGTCGTCCGGGATCTTCTTTCCGTCCGAGAGGGCGAAGGCCTTCTCCTTGAGGTCGGACGCGGCCCCGAGCCCGGGGATGAACGGACCACCGCGCTGGAACGCCTCGCTGCGCTCGACCGAGCCGTGCTGCGCCGCGGCCGCCTTGAAGAGCGATCCGTCGGACTTCGCCGCCTCGAGCAGCTTCTGCGCGGCCTCGCGCGCGAGCTTCTGGCCTTCCTGCAGGCGGTAGGCGGTCTCGACCTGCTCCTTCACGGAGTCGAAGGGCTTGGGCGCGGGAGCGATCTTCTCGATCGACTTCGCGATCACCCAGGTGCCGTTCGCGTCGATCGGGTCGGTCACGCTGCCCGGCGCGAGGTCCCAGAGCGCGTTGTTCACCGCGAACGAGGTCCCGATGCCCGGCAGGGCGCCGCCGCGCGCGATCGGCTCGGGCCGGTCGACCCGGAGGCCGCGCGCCTTCGCCACCTCGTCGGCCGACTTGCCGCCCGCCCACGCTGCGCGGTCCTCCCTGGCGAGCGAGGCCGCGACCTCCTTGCCGCGTTCCTGGCGGATCGCGTCGAGGACGTCCGGGCGGGCTTCTGCGAGGGACTGCTTCTTCTCCTCGTGGATCTCCTCCACCTGGATCAGGTGGAAGCCGAACGGGGTCTCGACGACCTCGCTCATCTCGCCCGGCGAAAGCGAGAACGCTGCCTCCTCGAAGGGCTTCACCATCCGGCCCCGCGAGAAGAAGCCGAGCTCTCCGCCCTGCGCGGCGGTCCCGACGTCCTCGGAGTTCTCGCGCGCCACCTTCTCGAAGGCGGCTCCGTCCCGCACCTGCTTGCGCAGGCCCTCGATCTTCTTGCGGGCCGCGTCGCGCGTCGCGGCGTCGGCGCCCTCGTCGACCTTCACGAGGATGTGCCGGGCCCGGACCTCGGCCTGCTTCGTGAAGCGGTCGGCGACGTGCGCGTCGTACCAGGCCGAGATTTCCTCGTCGGTCGGCGCCGCGATGCCGGGCAGCTCGTTCGCCGGGTAGGCGATCATCTCGAGCCGCACGCGCTCGGGCTCGGTGAACCGCGCGACGTTCGCGTCGTAGAACTTGCGGAGCGCGTCGTCGGTCGCCGGGACCTTCATCGTGTAGTCGGAGGCCTTCACCTTGACGAAGGTGACGACGCGCTTCTCTTCCTTCGAGACGACCTCGTCGCGCACCGCCTGCTCGTCGACCGACACGCCGTCCCAGATCACGTTCTGCAGGCGCTCGATCGCGAGCTCCTTGCGCATCGTCTCCTCGAAGTCCCCCGGCGTGAGGCTCGCGTAGCGGAGCGCCCGCAGGTAGGCGTCCTTGCTGAAGCGGCCGCCGACGAGGAACGCCGGGTTGGAGGCGATCGAGTCGCGCAGCTCCTGGTCCCCGATCGTGAAGCCGACCTGCTCCGCGCGCTCGGCGAGCACCTCGCGGTCGATCAGGCTGTCGAGCGCCCTCTGCCGCAGGTTCAGCCCCTTGCGGAGTTCGGGCGTGAACTGGCCCTTCAGCGCCTCGCGGTAGGTCTGGACGAGGTTGTTCTCCGCTCGCAGCAACTGGACCTGGCTCACCGGCCGGCCGTTCACGGTGGCGACGTCGCTCACCTGCCGTCCCGCGTCGATGCCCACCCCGATGCCCCAGAAGGTGAACACGCCGATGATCATGGTGAGGGCCGCCCAGACGACCTTCGAGTTCTTGTGCGCTCGCAGCACGTGCAGCATGGGGCGGAACGTTAATCGGGACCGCAGGCGCGGGCAACGCCCGACCAGCGACGGGCGTGGCGGGCCCCGCAGGTGCTCGACGGAACGAGGGTTTCTCCTCGCGGATCTTCGGGGGGCCGCGCCGCGGCGACTCGCTCCCGGGATCTCGTGACGGACGCCCTCCGGAGGCTCCGCGAACGCCGTCGGCCGTTGATGCCCCGGAGGGCTTCTGGTACCTCCCGCGTGCTTCGTCGAATCCGCTGCGCGTGCGGCGGCCGTGCCGGAGCGGGGGGCGCGGTCAACCCATGATCTTCGATTCGCTGCTGGGGTGGTTTTCCAACGATCTCGCGATCGACCTCGGCACCGCCAACACGCTCATCTACCAGAAGGGCGAGGGCATCGTCTGCAACGAGCCCTCGGTGGTGGCGGTCCAGAAGGAGCGCACGACCGGGCGCCGGGTGCTCGCGGTCGGCTCCGAGGCGAAGCGGATGCTCGGCCGCACGCCGGGCAACATCGTCGCCATCCGGCCGCTCAAGGACGGCGTCATCGCCGACTTCGAGATCACCGAGGCGATGCTCCGCTACTTCATCCAGAAGATCCACAAGCGCAAGGCGCTCATCCGGCCCCGGATCATCATCTGCGTGCCCTTCGGCTGCACCGAGGTCGAGAAGCGCGCCGTCCGCGAGTCGGCCGAGTCGGCCGGCGCCCGCGAGGTCTACCTGGTCGAGGAGCCCATGGCGGCGGCGATCGGGGCCGGGCTGCCGATCACCGAGCCGACCGGCAACATGATCGTCGACATCGGCGGCGGCACGACCGAGGTCGCCGTCATCTCGCTCTCGGGCATCGTCTTCTCGAAGTCGGTGCGCGTCGGGGGCGACAAGATGGACGAGGCGATCATCCAGTACATCAAGCGCAAGTACAATCTCCTGGTCGGCGAGCGCACCGCCGAACTCATCAAGCTCACGATCGGCTCCGCCTACCCGTCGAACGAGATCCAGGAGATGCAGATCCGCGGCCGCGACCTCGTCGCCGGCGTGCCGAAGACCGTCCCGATCAACGACGAGGAGATCCGCGACTCGCTCATCGAGCCGATCAACCAGATCGTCGAGGCGGTGCGGATCGGCCTCGAGCGCTGCCCGCCCGAGCTCGCCTCGGACATCGTCGAGAAGGGGATCACGCTCGCCGGGGGAGGAGCCCTGCTCCGCAACCTCGACGTGCTGCTCCGCGAGGAGACGGGGCTCCCGATCATGATCGCGGAAGACCCGCTGTCCGCGGTCGCGGTCGGCGCGGGCAAGATCCTCGACGAGCTGAACCTCCTGAAGGACGTCACGATCCAGTAACGGGCGCCGCGGGGCGGGAGGGGCGGATGACGACGGCGAGCACAGCGGCCGAAGGGTCCGTCCCCGACGGGTCTTCCCGGAATTGACCCGTTCGCCGTGATGTCCTTCCTGCGACGCAACTCGGTCCTGCTGGTCACCGGCCTCCTGCTTCTCGTCTCGGGCTCGCTGCTCGTCGCCAACGCCCGCGGGCCGCGCCGCGTCGACCCGCTCGGGTCGGTGCTGCTCGAAGTGCTCGCCCCGCTCGACCGGGCTCTCGGTGCGATGCGCGGCACGATCTCGCGCGTGTGGTCGAGCTACGTCGACCTGGTCGGCGCGCGCGAGGAGGCGGCCTGGCTTCGCAAGCGGCTGCGCGAGATCGACCAGCGCCGCGAGAGCACGACCGACCTGGAGCGAGAGAACGCGCGCCTTCAGGCGCTGCTCGACCTGCGCGACCGGATCCCCGGGCAGGGCGTCGCGGCCCGCGTGACCAGCGCCGAGACCAAGGGACTCTTCCACTCGGCGACGCTCGGCAAGGGATCCCGCGACGGGATCCTCCCCGGCATGGCCGTGATCTCGACCGACGGCGTCGTCGGCCAGGTCTTCCAGGCGAGCCCCAGCGCCGCGAGGGTGCTGCTGCTCGAAGATCCCTCGAGCGGCATCGACGCGATCGACGTGCGGACGCGCGCGCGCGGAATCGTGGAGGGAGGCCCGGGCGACGGCTGTCGCCTGAAGTACGTGAAGCGCGGCGACGAGATCCACGTCGGCGACGAGCTCGTCACCTCCGGCCTCGACGGCACCTTCCCCCGGGGCGTCCCGCTCGGGACGATCACCGCGATCGTCCCCGGCGAGCGGGGCCTGTTCCAGAGCGCCGAGGTGAGGCCGGCGGTGGACTTCTCGAAGGTCGAGGAGGTGCTGGCCGTCGCGACCGCGCCGACCGACCTGCCGCCCGAGACGACCCGGTCCCGCCCGGCGCCCGGCGCGGACGGACCTCCCGCGAGCGCACCGACGGGGGGCACGGCCCCGGCCGCGGCGACGACGCTCCCCCCGGGGCCTCCGCCCGCGCCTGCCGCCCGACCCGCTGCCGACCCATCCGTCGCCGCGCCGGCCCCGGCCGGGAGCCGCTGAGCGTGCGCCGCGTCGCCGTGCTCTCGATCGCCGGCGCGATCGCCGTCGCCCTCGAGTCGAGTCTCGCCCGCGAGGTCCCCTTCCTGCCGGCGGCCCCCGACCTCGCGCTCGTGCTCTCGGTCTACCTGGGGCTCCACGAGCACTCGGTGGGCGGCGCGATCGGCGCGTTCCTGCTCGGCTACCTGATCGACACGACGACGGGCCCTGCACCCGGACTGAACTGCTTGACCACGACCCTGGTCTTCGGAACAGTCTATCTCCTGTCGAGGCGGTTGTGGATGGAGAACCCCGCCTCGAACGTCGCGGCCGTGGCGCTCGGCGAGGCCGTGAAGGTGGCGGTCGCGCTGCTCTACTTCGCCGGGCTCCATCGACACGAGGTTCCGTGGTTGCGGGTGGGAAGGGTGCTGGGGCTGGAGGCGGTGCTCGCGATGGCCTGCACGCCCTTCGTGTTCGGGCTGCTCGACGCCCAGCTCTCGGCGTTCGGGGCGGGCAAGAGACGATCGCGTGCAGCTGCAACTGAATGACAGGGAGGCGCCCGACGACCTGCGGCGCCGCGCCGCGATCGCCGCGGGCCTCGTGACCCTCGCCTTCCTCGGCATCGTCGCTCGCCTCTTCGTCCTCCAGGTCGGCCAGGGAGAGAACTGGCTCACGCTCTCCGAGAGCAACCGCATGCGGGTGAGCCGCATCGCGCCGACCCGCGGCGTCATCCTCGACCGCAACGGGGAAGCGCTCGTCGACAACCGCTCGTCGTTCGACGTGGTGGTCGTGCCGGAGGACGCGAAGAACCTCGACGACACGATCCGTCAGGTGAGCGAGTTCCTCGGCGCCGAGCCACCGACCCGCGAACAGGTGATCGCGGCGGCCCGCCAGCGCCCGCCCTACGAGGCGACCGTCATCTACCGCGACGTCGACTTCGACAAGGTCGTCGTGCCGCTCGAGACCCACCGGCTCGAGTGGCCCGGGATCGGCCTCGAGCTCGGGCCGCTGCGGACCTACCCGCGCCACGAGATCGCCTCGCACCTGCTCGGCTACGTCGGCGAGATCGCGCCCGGCGAACTGGGCTCGAAGCCCGAGTACCGCATGGGCGACATGATCGGGAAGTTCGGTGCGGAGAAGGCGTGGGAGAACACCCTGCGCGGCTCGCCGGGCGGCCGCCAGGTCGAGGTCGATGCGCTCGGACGACGCCTGCGCGTCCTCTCCGAGGTTCCCGAGACGCCCGGCCGCAACGTCGTGCTCACGCTCGACCTCCGCCTGCAGGCCTTCGCCGAGCAGATGCTCGAGGGGCGGGAGGGCGCGATCGCGGTGCTCGACCCCAACGACGGTGCGATCCTGGCCCTCGCGAGCCGACCCGCCTTCGATCCCAACGAGTTCGCCCGCGGCATCGGCCCGACGGCCTGGAAGCGCCTGCTCGACGACAAGAAGAAGCCGCTCAACAACCGCGCGACCCAGGGCCTCTACCCTCCCGGCTCGACCTTCAAGATCGTCACCGCGGCCGCGGCGCTCGAGACCGGAACGGTCACCCCGTTCACGCGCGTCTTCTGCCCCGGGCACATGCGGTACGCCGGACGCGACTACCACTGCTGGAACCGCCGCGGACACGGCTCGGTCGACCTGCACGACGCGCTGGTGAAGTCGTGCGACGTCTACTTCTACCAGGTCGGGCTCAAGATGGGCGTCGACACGATCGCGGAGTACGCGCACCGTTTCGGGCTCGGCGAGCCGACCGGCATCGCGCTCGACCACGAGAAGGCCGGGCTGATCCCGACCGCGGACTGGAAGGTGAAGCGCTTCAAGGAGGAGTGGTTCGCCGGCGAGACTCTCTCGGTCGCGATCGGGCAGGGCTACGTGCTCGCGACCCCTCTCCAGATGGCGAACGTGGTCGCGACGCTGGCCAACGGCGGCACGCGCTGGAAGCCCCGCTACGTCGACCGGATCGAGGGCGCCGACGGCAGCGTCGAGAAGGCCGAGCCGGTCGCGCTCGGCGACGCGGGCCTGCGAAAGTCGACGCTGCTGCAGATCCGCGACGCGCTGCGCGACGTCGTGAACCTGCCCGGCGGTACCGGCAAGAAGGCGAAGCTCCCGACGATCGAGATGGGCGGCAAGACCGGCACCTCGCAGGTCTTCCGCATGACGCACCAGACCAAGACGGCGGGGATGGCGCGCCATCTCCGCGACCACGCGTGGTTCGTCGCCTTCGCGCCGGTCGACGAGCCCGAGATCGCGATCGCGGTGCTCGCGGAGCACGCCGGCACCGGCGGCGGCGCCACCGCGGCGCCGATCGCGCGCGACGTCGCCGACTTCTGGTTCGGCATGACCCGCGGGCGCGACTACCAGCAGACCGGCGCCGGGGCGCCGCTGCGCGAAGCCGCCCTCGACCCCGCCTCCGCCGACGCGGAGAAGCACGCGGCCCGCATGGCCGCGGCCGCGCTGCGGCCCGGCCGGGTCGAGATGGACGACGACGTCCGGCGCGAGGTCTCGCACCGCAGGGGCGGCGCCGCGGGCGCGGCGTCGCGGGGCTGAGGAGGATCGCGTGCCGCGCTGGATGATCGACCGCCGCCTGCTGTCGCACTTCGACGTGCTGCTGCTCGCGACGATGGTCTCGATCGTCGCGCTCGGCGGCGTCACCGTCTACAGCGCGACCTTCGACCCGGCCCACCCGACCGTGCACTCGTTCGCGTGGAAGCAGGCGATGTGGGGCTCGGCGGGGCTCCTCGCGGCGCTGCTCATGTGCTCGTTCGACTACCGCAAGCTCGAGGCCTGGGCGCCGCTCGCCTACGCGGCGGGCCTGCTGCTGCTGCTCTCGCTGCCCTTCATCGGCACCACCGTGAGCGGCTCGCGCCGCTGGATTTCGCTCGGCCCGGTCTCCATCCAGCCCTCGGAGATGGGCAAGCTCGCGCTCATCGTGATGCTCGCGCGCCACTTCCACCGCCACGACCCGCCCGAGGGGCTCGAGCCGCGCGACCTGCTCGTGCCCGCGCTGCTCACGCTCCCGCCGGCGCTCCTGGTGCTGAAGCAGCCCGACCTCGGGACCGCGGGCATCTTCATGCTGGTCGCGGCGAGCATGACCGTGCTCGCCGGGCTGAGCCGCAGGACCTGGCTGCTGATCCTGGCCGCCGCGCTGCTCGCGATCCCCGCCTGGCCGATGCTCCGGTCGCACCTGAAGCCCTACCAGCTGAAGCGCATCGAGACCTTTCTCGACCCCGCGCAGGACCCGCTGGGCTCGGGCTACCACGTGATCCAGTCGAAGATCGCGATCGGATCGGGCGGGCTGCGCGGCAAGGGCTACCTGCACGGCACCCAGAACCAGCTCGACTTCCTTCCGGAGCAGCACACCGACTTCATCTTCTCGGTCTACTCCGAGGAGTGGGGATTCCTCGGCGCGATCGTGCTGGTGTCGCTCTACCTCGCACTCGTCTTCCGCGGGCTCGTCGTCGTGGGCCGGGCAAAGGACCGCTTCGGCGCGCTCATCGCCTTCGGCGTGCTCGCGAACGTCTTCTGGCAGGCGGTGATCAACCTCGGCATGACGACCGGGATGCTGCCGGTCGTCGGGATCACGCTGCCGTTCTTCAGCTACGGCGGGTCGTCGCTCGTGACGCTGATGGCCGGGCTCGGGCTCGTGCTCAACATCAGCATGCGCCGACACCTGTTCTGACCCGGGCGCGCGCGGCTCGGCACGGATCGCCCGTCGCCGGACTCGCGCGTGGCGCGCGCGATCGCCGCCGCGCCACGGTGGACGCGGCACTTCCGCCGGCGCCGCGGCCGACCCGAGGAAGCCCCTCCCGGGCTCCCGCGGCCGGCGCGGTCGGTCAGATGCCGAGCAGGCGCAGGAGCGCGAGGAAGAGAATCGCGCCCAGCGCGGCCGGGACGATCGCGCCGGTCCAGCCGCCGCCCATGTCGAGGCCCAGCGCGGGGAAGAGCCAGTTCGCCACCGTCGCGCCGACGAACCCGACGACGATGTCGCCGATCAGGCCGAAGCCGCCGCCGCGCATCACCTGCCCGGCAAGCCAGCCCGAGAGCGCTCCGATCAGCAGCGAGACGAGCAGGGACTCGAGACCCATGCCACCCTCCTTTGCGGCCGTGGCCGCTTCGCGGATCCGGGGGAGCGCGCTCCCCGCGTGGCGGCCTCGACGAGGCCCGCCGTCGCCCGGCTCATTTCACGAAGCGACGGTGGAGATCAAGCCAAGAGTCGCCGCGGGCGATGATGCCGCCGCGGCCCGTCGCGAGGGCCGGCCCCGGACGGGGCGGCGCGGCCGCGGCGGTCGGCGCGCGGCGCGAGGGGTGGTTCGCCGCCCGTTCCGGTCGCGGATCCGCGACCGGAACGGGCGTGGAATCGAAACTCAGGCGACGGCGACGGAGTCGAGCGCCTTCGCGAGACGCGCCTTCGGCACCGCGCCCACGATCTGCTCGGCGACCTGGCCGCCCTTGAAGACGATCAGGTTCGGGATGCCGCGCACGCCGTACTTCGCCGGCGTCTGCGGATTGTCGTCCACGTTCATCTTGACGATCTTGACCTTGCCCGCGTACTCGCGCGCGAGCTCCTCGACGACCGGGGCGATCGCCCGGCAGGGGCCGCACCACGGCGCCCAGAAGTCGATCAGGACGGGAGTCGCGGAACGCAACACCTCGGCCTCGAAATTCGCGTCGCTCACCTCGGAAATGCCAGCCATCTCTCTTCTCCTCCGATCGGGGTCGGTCTCGAAACGATGCCCCGTGCTATCAGGCACGCAAGGATCGTTCCACCGGCGATTCGCGTCAGGCCGCACCGCCCGGCGTGGCGGGCGTGCCTTCGTCGGCCGCGAGCCAGGCGGGATTCGAGACGACGAGCTTCGCCCGGACGGTGCGGCGCAGGTGGTCCAGCACCGCCGACCGGAGCGGCCCGTCGGCATCGACCTCGCCCTCGCGGATCCGCCGCGCGAGGTCGGCGGTCGCGCCCGCGATCGCCGCGCGCAGCGCCTCGCGACCGGCCGGCTCCGCCGCGTCCGGAGCGAGAGCGGGGATCGCGCGCAGGCGACGCCACTCGTCGTCGAGTTGCGACTCCTCGGAGGCGAGCTCGCGGTCGACGAGCCGCGCGACGTTCGCCGCGACGCGCGCGAGGAACTGGCGGCGCCCCTCGGTCGCGGGCACGATCTCCTCGTCGAGGAAACGGCCGAGCGACTCGAGGAGCTCGTGCACGGTCGGACGGTCCTGCATCAGCGCGCCCTCCCCTCGATCAGCTGCAGGAGCTCCCACTCGGTCTCGGCGGTGCGGCGGCCGATGCTCGCGAGCTCGATGCTCGGCACGATCCCCTCGAGGAAACCGCGCACCTGCACGAGCGTGAACACGCCCCAGCGCAGGTTGCCGTAGACCTCCCAGAAGCGCAGGGCAGCCCGGTCGACGCCGTGGCCGACGGCCTCCTCGTAGGCCGAGAAGAGCGCCTCGCGGTCGGCGATCCCGCCGAGCGTCCGCCGGTCGTTGCCGAAGCGCCAGGAGCGCACGCAGATCCAGCCGAGGTCCTCCAGCGGGTCGCCGCGGTGGGCGAGCTCCCAGTCGAGCACCGCGCGCAGCCCCTGCTCGTCGACCAGCACGTTGCCGATGCGGAAGTCGCCGTGGACGAGCGCCGGCGCCGCACCCGGGGCCGAGGCGGGCAGGTTCGAGCGCAGCCAGCGCAGCGTGATCTCGAACACCGGGTGCGGCTCGACCGCGATCGCGCGGTAGAGCTGTTCGAGGCGATCGACCTCGCTCGCCGCGATCGGCTCGCCCGGAGCGGGCCCGGGCAGGAAGTCGAGTGCACCGCCTTCGAGCGGCACGCGGTGGATCGCGGCGAGGGCGCGCGCGAGCTGGACCGGCAGGACCTCGCGCGCGGCCGCGAAGCGCTCTTCGCGCACGATGCGCCGTCCGATCGCTTCCCCGGGCACGC
>Ga0208783_10001038_pt1 | contig 16836 bp, 28 predicted proteins | sample DEB19_08_DNA_2_FD_184529 | JGI IMG/M metagenome (GOLD analysis project Ga0208783, IMG submission 184529) | Aqueous microbial communities from the Delaware River and Bay under freshwater to marine salinity gradient to study organic matter... | ecosystem: Environmental > Aquatic > Marine >...
CTCACTGAGAGCATCGTACATCTCCTGAGCCTTGTCGAGGTCAACTCGTATCCCCCGGAACCGCATGTCGAGGAGCATCGGGATCAGCTTCGACTCCAGGACAAACAGGTCCCACAATCCTTCCTCCTCGAGCTTCTCCTTCTGCTTAGCAAAGATCCGGAGGGGAAGATCGACGTCGCCCTCGGCGTACTGGGCAACCACGCTTCCTGGAGCTCTCCAGATATTAGACTTGGGGTCTTTCTTCCCGAAGTTCTGGACGAGGTAGGCCTCCATCTCGTCGTCCTTCTTCCCTTCCCCGAGGTAGATCTGGGACAGCGCCTCGAGGGAGTAGGACAGTCGGGTCTCGCACAAGAGTGGCTCAGCGACCTGGATGTCATAGTAAGGTCCAGAGACGGGAACTCCGGCTGCGCGGAGGAACCCTAGATCGTAGATGATGTTTGCCCCTACCTTCGGAGCTCGAAGCGCTAGCTGCGGGCGGAGCCAGGAGAGGACCTGGTCTCGGTCCATGTTGTCCCCGCCCTCATGTGCGATGGGGTAATACTTCCGGAAACCAGCCTCGGTCCCGACTGCAATACCGACGAGGTATCCATCACGATGATAACCCGGGCCCCTCGTCTTGAGGTCCGGGTCTCTTGTCTCGACGTCTATCGAGATCATTCCCTGCCCTTCCAGGGAGGGAAATATTACTCCCATCCGATCATGCCCCGCTTCTCCCACTCTGCGATGTCCCTGGGGGATATCCCCTTGTCCCGAAGCTGCTGCCGAGACATGCCCGTACGTACCATAGCAAACCGGCGGTGCATGTCCCCCGCAGGCATGCAGGGATTGGGAGCGACGAACGACAGCACAGGACCGCGCTTCTCACGCAGGACGGGCTTTGGAGGCCATTGGGGTATGTATGGCGGACAGACCTTGATCCTTATGCCAGCGAGCTCCTCCGCCTCGCCTACACGCCCCATTCGAAGTAAGGCCAGAACGATGTCAGTCTTGGTAATCCGACTGACATCGACTCCCTGCCTCGAGAAGTACTCCTGGAGATCACTCTCCATCGACCAGCTCCACGAAGCCGTCCGCGATCGTGTTGGACAACCACTGGCTGGCGTTCTTCCGGTTCTCGAAGTGCGACAGGTAATCCGACACTGTCTTGACATCGCCGCGGTTCATGACCTGGAAGTGCTTCCAAGCCTGCGTGCCCTCGCGGCGGGGATTGCGGAGGACCTTGATCTTGATGATCTTGTCGCCGTTCTTCGTCTTGCGAGGACCAGCTGGCGCGGTGCGGGTGGACTTGCCTTCGATTAGCTTCTTAATTTTCTCCCGCACATCGTCGGCGAGGGACATCTCGTCGAGGAGTCGAAGATTTACGGATGTGTGTATCTCCTGTTCGGACTTCTCGGGGACGGCGACTCCAGAAGATTTAGCCCCGAGCTCCTCGATAACTTCGGCCTCGACCTGCCTAGCGCGGTCATAGTCCTCCTGGGCCTGCTCGAACTCGTCGGGGATATCGGCGGCGGGAGCTTCGATGACTGTGTAGTCACCCTTCTTGACGAAGTTATCGAAGGCCTTGTTGCAGGCGCTGATGCCGTCGGCCTTGCTGGAGAACTTGGAGTTGCGCCACTTGTCGACGTACCGGTTGTACGTGTCGACGAGCTCTTGGGCGCTGAGGGAAGAGAAGTCCGGGCGGGTGATGGTGTTCATGTTAGCGTCTCCTGTTTGGGTTAAACAAGAGGATGCTAATCTAAAAGAGTAAAAGAGTAAACCCCCTTACTCAAGAAAAATTACTGAGACTCCTGCCTCGTCGAACATGATCTGCGTGTACTGGGCGTCTTCCGACCAGGGAGGATGCTTTACAGGCGGAGGACAGAAGACTCGCTTGACTCCGCGGTTCACTATCGACTTCGCACACTCAGAGCAAGGATACATGGTGACATATAGCGTAGAGCCGCTCGTATCGAAGTGCGTGTTGTCCAGGACGTTCCTCTCTGCATGCTGCGTGAACTTGTACTTCAGCTGCTTGTTGCAGAGGCGCTCTGGGAGGTCTGTTATTCCTCTGGGAAAGCCGTTGTAACCTAGCGAGACCTCGCCAGGCCTGCCAACGAGGACAGCGCCTACCTGCGTGCTCGGGTCCTTGCTCCACTGAGCGACGTGCTTTGCGAGGCCCATGTACTTATCGTTCCATGTCTTGCTCATAGCTTTAAGTGCACTCTCTGGTTTGGGTCACCGATGCTTCCGCGGAGGAACGTGTTGAATGCGAGACTGACACGAGTAACACACCGATCCTGCGGTGTCGCCTCTACCTGGTGCATCATGTCAGAAGAGAAGATCAAGATGTCGCCGGAGCCTATCGGCACTCGCCAAGTCATCGAGTTGTACCTGTTATGGTTCTTCGGAGGAACGCGGATCGTGCTCCTGACGCCAGACAGGAACGTGATCGAGTCAACAGACCGATCTGCATTTATGTACAATACGCCGGAGAGGAAGCTGTTGTCGTGGGCGTGGGCGTGGTGCGTCTGTCCTGGGTAAGTATAATTTAACCAAGACTGCGTTATGTAAATCTCGACGTCGCTGTCGGGGTCATAGACTTCCTGAAAATATGCTTGCAAGTGAAAATTTAGTTCTTCCTTCAGACTACTGAAGATCGGACGATTGAGGATGTAGCTGTCTTTACTGATCATGTTCCCTATGTTATGGACTAGATCTTCAGAGTCAGTATCAACAAGCACCTTCTCACGAGCTGTGAACTCTCGTCCCAACTTTGCAGCGTACACTGCTTTTGGGAATATCTCTAGGAGCTTCATCCCTTCTCTCCATTCAACGCGGCGCTGGCGGCTCGTAGTTCATTTAAAAATGCTCCTATAATTGGATGCTTTGAATATTCGTCTGGATATTCCGTTTGGTATTTTTCAAACGCCTTTAACGCCGCTTCCAGTTCCGCGATGCGGGCGCGCAGGCTCTCAATCTCTCCGCGCGCCCACCACTCCATCGAAGTTTTTGGAAACGTGCTGTCCATAATTCGTCGCTCAATCTCTTCCGCCGACACTGCATCTTGGTAGGGGCCGTCATTTTCAAACTGGTCACTCATCTCTTCTCTCCCTTCAGCGCGGCGTGGGTCATGCTTCCCTTCCAATCTTCATCTCGGACATTTCTATTTGAACCATCGCTGCAATGCCCGTCACTCCAACCCTCGCGGTATGCGTCCTCAACAAGCGCCTCCAGTTCCGCGATGCGGGCTTTAAGTTTGGCCTGCATTTCGGAGTATTCTCTCTGCGCATCAGCAACGCGGGTAACGTAAGTCAACTCTGTTTGTTGATATATTTTTATTTCCTTCGCCTGTGCTTCGAGCGCGTCGGCGGCGTCATTAATGATGCTGTCACTAAAATACTGCGGAGCACATTCCCGGGTTATGGAGCGCAGCCGCTTCACCATTTCGCTGATGTCACTCATCCCTTCTCTCCATTCAGCGCGGCGCGGGCGGCGAGTGTGAGGTCGCGGGTGCTGTCTGCAAAGTTTGAGAACTCAACGGCTATTGTTAGCTGCCGCATTATCTCTTTAAGCTCCGCAATTTCCTTCGCCTGCGCCTCTAATGCGTCGGCGGCTTCCCACGCTATGTGGTCGCTGGGCTCTGACGTTCCCATTCCCGTCTGCCATTCAGCGAGAACGCGAAGTCGTTTCGCCAGTTTTGCGATGTCAGTCATTTCAGCACCTTGCTCAGAAGATTAAGCACAGGGATGCTGAGTAATGTTCCGACAACAGCCCCAATGAATGCAGCGAGAAACTGCAATAACAACTGTCCTTCAGTCATCTTCTTCATCCCATCTTTTGTATCGCCCGGAATTGCCCGTCCTGTCGCCCATGAGGGCCAGCACAATCTTCACAACACACATGCCGAGAGTATAGACGCCGACAAACATGATGATGTTCTTGATCATCCGGCCTCTCCTCTCGGCGCAATCAATACTGCCGCCCACATAAGAGCCGTCAGGATGGCGATTATCCAGTAGATCCATCGCAGCATATCTTGTCCCTCGCGTTCTCAAACAGCTTGCGGACGTTCGCCTCCGATACGTTCAGCATCTCAGCGACTTCCTTCGTGGACTTCGTCTTTCGCAGCTCGTAGATCTGCTTCTCCCGGTCAGTCAGGACAAACACGTTGTGCTGGCCGGCCTTCCCGACGCCCTTGATGCTCATAGCTAACTCCATCCGTGCCAGCCGCACAGGGCAATGATCCGTCCGGGCTTGTCCTTCTTCCACCATGGTAGGTCAGGATGACGCTCCTGCTTTTGTTTAGGTGTAACGCCAGGCTTTGACCCTCTCCTGGCGTTTGCCTCCTTGACGGCGGCAATGCGCTTAGCCTCATTTGCCTTCCTGCGCGCCTCGATCTCCTCCGGCGACTTCTTTGCTTTTGCTCTGTCCCTCGCCGCCTGGTTATTGCGGGCGCGCATAGCTAGGTACTTTGCGCGGTACTCAGGGTCTTCTGCGCACCGCTGCTTAATCTTTTCGTAAGCGTTCATGGTATCCCTCACCGAACTGTAGGGAGAAGGCGGCGTCAAGCGCGAGCCTCATGTTCTCCATGTAGAGTTTCTGCCAGCGTACGGACTTCGGCCTGTACATGCAGTCTAGAGCTGCCTGGATGGCTTCCTTCCTCCACTGCACAGTGGAACTCCCAGGCTGTTCAGGTCTGTTCCCCTCATCTTCGTCCATGATGTCGTCTCCAGTGCTCTGCGCTCATCGAGGTACTTTGCAACGCCGGGATACCGCATCTGGTAGGCATTCCTGAGGACGTCGTTCCCCTCCTGGCTGATCGCGCCTGTCTTAGGATTATGCGCGCCGTGGAACCACCACTCGCTGTCCGCACGGACGCAGGTCGCGTGTGCGAGGCTCATCGTGCCCGCGCTGTGGTAGCTCTTGCCCGATGCGGGTCGCTCCCTGTCGAGGCGGAGCGACGACCAGCACTGGTACGGATCTCCTCCGTGAGCTGCGGTGCATCCCCCCGATGTTGGGAGGGAGCAACCAGCAAGGAAGAGTGCAGGGATTACGGGGACGAACCTCATGCTACAAGGTCCGACAGGTCGGGCGCTTCCCACCCAACGGGCTTCACAACATCGAACGACGAGTTGCGCTTTGACTCACTGGCGCTTGTTGCTCTGACCTTCCTCATATTCGCCTCGTGAACGCGCTTCCACGCTTCCTGGAAGTTGAACCCCTGCAAGTACGCAGTACCGATGGCGACGTAGACCAGGTCGACCAGCGCGTCGAGCTGTCCCTCGAGGTCGTCGCTGATAGCAGCGTGCCTGTACTCATTGAGCTCCTCCTCGAGGAACTGTATGCGGAAATTCAGCAGGTCATCCGGTAGCTGCCTGGGCTTTCCAGAGTATGCGTTGCCGAACTTGATGTGAAAGTCTGAGATGTCGCGTGTTATCGTCACTTCCTGTCTCCCTCAAAGATGTGGAGCGATGTCATGTGCATCGCGTATGTTCCTGGAGTAACCTTGTTCCAGAATTCGGGGTTAGCTTTCCTGCACTGGCCTAAGATCCAGAGGAGGAGGCGGACAGCCATATAGCAATCGTCTTGCCAGTGGCGGACAAAGTCGCACGACCGGAGGGGATACCACACGTGCAGGTGATCCTCACGGCAGATGAACTGGTACCCCAGGGTGCACGGCTTCCTGCCGCCGTCGCCTTTCCCCGTGTCCTCAGGGAAAAATAGAGGGATGTAAGCTTGACGTGTGTACGGTTCCTTTGAAAGGAGCTCCACCACATCCTGTAGGTCTCCGTAAAAGTGAGCAATGCCATACTTGGGCCTCGGGTCTTTCTCTGGATACTTCCTCACCTGTCCTCCCCACGAGGTGGGAAGTCTGCCATCCACCGTGCGCCTCGCGAACTTCGGCCACAGGCGCTCCATGTAGTTGTGGTTGAACCGCTCGTCCTTGCTGCGGAACCGGGAGGCGCTCAGTCCGTACGGCCAGTTTGCCCACTGCACGCCAGGATTGATCGGCTCGCCGCACACGCGCTCTGCGAAGTGGTCGTCGGCCCACGGAAGGTTTGGCTTTATATCTGACCTCCAGTGGTCGAGTGACTCGACCCCGAGGAGGGGAACTTCGAAGCACGCGTTGTGCAGCTCGTACGTCTCCTGGTTAGCTGCAACTCCCTGCCACCGCTCCGTCCTGACGGGCGGAGCAGACTTCAAGGCCTCAGACAGTTCGTCCTTAACCTGCGAGAACGTGTTTGCGTGGATGGAGATCACTGCATGTTCCTCCGCGTAAACTCGTGAGCCTTTCTTATCATGGCTTCTGGCGATAGCAGGTCAAGGATAGCTGCAGTATCCGTCTCAATGGGGAAATCGTGCGCCCAATTAATTGCTTCCTCCGACGAACCGAACGGCCCAACAAAGCGGTAACCGTCGATGAGCGTTCCCATGACTATAATCCACATGGCTATCCTCCCAAGACGCACATGCCGCATGACGATTGCAACCAGCAGGATCGGCAGGCAGCCTCCTGGTTCGAGTAACCAACATTCTTGCAGTACCAGGCCTTTGCCTCGTCGATGTGCTTGTCCGGGTTGGTTACTCTTCTCCCCGTGCACGACCAGGACCTGCCCTGGATGTGAGCGGCGATCTGCGAGGAAACGTACCGGCAAAACTGTACGGGCATGGCCTTCCCTGTCTGGCGGACCATGTGCTGGTTCATTGCATGGTCCCACTCGCCTTTCGAGTTCAGCTTGGTCCCGTAGAAGACGAAGTCGTCGGGGAAGCCCTGTATCCTCGCACGCTCGCGGATCGAGTAGGGCTCGCACCGTCGGTTGTGGAGCGTCGCGTTGCCTCCTGTCAGGACGTGCGCAGGCCCATCCCAGTGTCCCTTGACGAAGCCAATGCGCTCGACGATCCTGCCATCCTTGGTCGGGTACTTCATGTTGCCCGGGGGGAGGTCACGGAAGTGCTCCTTCACCTGCCTCCAGGTCGACCGCGTCCCATACCCTCGCATGTTGCCCGCCCTCGGGCTGTCGGCGTCCAAAACGTGCGGCTCGTGGTTAGGGTAGTTGCTCCCTACCATCGGCGCCGGTAGGTCGCCCAGTGTCGTCGCCACCGTCTCCTCGTGTGTGGCTTCTCCTGGGCGGAAGGCCCATCGCTCGGACTTGAGGCTTCCGAGCATGAACATCCGCTTTCTGGACTTCTGGATGTTTCCGTAGCCCCAGTTGGAGATCCACTCTGGGAAGAGATCGTAACCAGGAAGACGGGCAGCGTATTCGGCCATAGAGTAGGCCATGAATGACTTGGGTAAGTCGTCCATAACGAAGAACCGAGGTCGGAGCTCGGCCACGAGATTGACGAACAGTGGAATATCGGCTGGGTCGAGGAGCCGCTCTCCCTTGTTTGCATTGGCGCTGGAGAGGTGAGAAAAATTCCCACACTCAGGATGACCAAGAGCGAGGTCAGGTTCACTAAATCTCTTGAACTCATCATCCGTCATCTTCTCCAAGAATACCGCTCCGGGAAAATTCTCCCGGAACGTGTTCCTGCCAAAGGCGTCGCTCGCGTGGTAGTACTTCCTCCACTCGACGTTGCCTATCACCTCGAACCCTGCCTGCCTCGCACCGACCAGCATGGAGCCGATGCCGCAGGTGATGCCGATTGCTCTCATGAGTGCTTCCTGTGTCCAGTAACCTTAGTCCATGTCACGCCGTGCTTGATGTTCGAGATGGTCGAGTAGTGTACCTTGAAGCGCCGCGCTAGCTCGACGTGCGGGAGGCGGGACTTGTAGATCTTGAGCGCCTTGTCGGCGTTCAGCTTACCACGGGGTGTGTGGTGGTAACCGTGGGATTGCTCTGCTTGCCTTGTCGCCTCGAGGTCTATGGCGTGGCTCGCCATCGCTCTGACGAGGTAGGCAAAGTGGTAGATGAGTTCTCCTGAGGTCATCTTCGAGTACATGTCAGTCACTGGTTCATCTCCCTAAACGTGTTCACAAGCTTCACCCGATAGGACGTCACGTCAGTTCGTTCTACCTTCAGAGGTTTCTTCTTCTGGTAGACGATCTCTTCGGGGAGGACGTCCATGAATAGCTCCCGAAGTATCTTCTTCCCTGTCCGCATGTCACGAGGTAGCGCGAGCGCGGCCTCGACGACGCGGCGGGCGAGGAACGGGCTCCGAACCTCGATCAGGTTGTTCATCATCACCCGATCGAGGCGAGGCAGGTGCCAGCATACTAGCTCGTGGAACACGTCCGACCACTGGCTGTCGTACTCCTGCGCCCTGCGGTATCCCCCGAACAGCTCGTCCGCGCCGTCGCCGGTCAGGCACACGGTCTCCCGGACTGCAGCCGACAGGGAGATCTGCGGGAGGAGCGAACCTAGGTCAATCGGCTCCTGCATGATCCCGAGGGCGTCGACAGTGCTTGTCTTCCTGAACTGGACTTCCTGGACTGTGTCCTGGGCTACCAGCTCGACAAGCTTCCTCTCCTCATCGTCGCCATCGATGTTCACGTAGTACGGCCTGACTGTCCCGTACCGCCTCGACAGAGTGTAGGTGATCGAGGAGTCAAGCCCACCGCTGAGGAGGCAGGCCACTGGGACATCCGATGACTGGACACGCCTCCGCACTGCGGCCTCGATCTCGGTCCTGAGGCTCCATGCCCTGGGCCTGGCAGGATCGATGATGTCCTTGCACACGAACCCCACGTCGCCCAGCACCACGTGCTCGCCCGGCATGACTCGGCGGACGTTGAGGTAGGGCGTCCTCCACGGCTCCGGGCAGTACCCCCACTTCGTCACCGCGCTGAGGTAGATCTCGTCCATCGGCGTGGGACCGAGCAGGGCGCATGCGGCGGGCTCCGACGCGCATCCTCCGAAGTCAGTCCTGTAGTACAGCGGCTTCTGGGCGAGGTAGTCGCACTGGAGGTGCAGGAGGTCGAGGTGGTGGTCGTAGGCGACGATGTGCCAGAACCCGTCCCGCCCCACCATCCCGTGGGGACCGATCTCTTCCCAAAGGTCTGCTACTAGCTCTGAGTCGCACTCCCGACCAGGATCGTCCTCCCGGAAGTCCAGGACCTCGCCCACGAAGGCGATGGTCCACTTCCCACGGACCATAGGTTGGTCATTAGAGGGACCTACACCGACGATCGGGAGCCGGCGGTGGTATATAGGCCCGACTTGCTTTGACCGCGTCCCACGCCTGTCTATGACAAGCCTGGCGGCCTCTGGGATCGGTCCCCGAAGGTCGGCTACGATCCCGCACACTGGCGCCTCCCGAGCTCCGCATAACCCGCGATGTCTGTCCAGTGGTCGTCGGTCTTTGGATCGCCGCACAGGATGCGGGACATCTTGTGGGCGATCATCTCCAGAGCTAGCTGCTGCTCGCTGCTCATGTCGACCCACTTGGGCGTGCTGCGCATCACTGCCTTCAGTGTCTGGTCAATCCTGGCGACGTCACTGAAGTCCCCGTGCGTCTTCTGCCTCTCTTCCAGTATCTTCATTGGTCCTCCTTCACTAAGTCATACAGTGTCTGCGCCACCAGCCAGCGCATCGTCGGGTGGTTGTAGAGCCTCGTGAGGCCCGACGGGTGAGGGATCTGCCTGTAACACACTCCTCCTGCGGTGACGGGATGGATCAGTACCTTCGGCAGTCCCAGGGCTCGGCGGACTACCTCGCCGAACACGACTACCTGGTCTCCCTCTGACAATGTTCCCCGGAACCCATCCGCAGCTTCGACCGGGTCCTGGCCAATCTTCTCCAGCAGGTTCCGCCTGTCAAACTTCTCCAGGTAGTCTTCTTCGCTCAGAGGCGTAAACTCCCGCAGCATCGAGGCAATCCTGTGCCCGGAGCATCCCGCAGGACGGACGTACAGAGGTTCGGTAGGATGCGGGTTTATCAACCCGAGGAGGATGGGCTTGCTCATAGGCGACGAGAGTGCTCCAGTTCATCGACGGAGGAAACCCGATGGCGGGTTGAGGTCGAAGTTCAGGGACGCGCTGGGCAAGAAGGGATGGCAGTTCACTCCGATCGAGACCGGCACGATCGTCTCGGGCGTCCCAGACGCTGAGTTCTGCTCCCCGAAGGGCGTCACTGGGTGGATCGAGTTCAAGTTCGTGTCCTCAGGCGCCGCCGTCGGCCTCAGGCCTGCCCAGGTGTCGTGGATCGACAGGCGGCACCGACTGGGAGGGCGCGTCTTCGTCGCAGTAGAGAAGGGCGGCGACGTATCCCTGTATGATGGGTCGGGCGTGAAGGAGCTGAAGAGGCACGGCCTCGCCAGCTCCGTCGGATTGCTTTACAGGGGTCGGGACTGGGACCAGATCCGAAGGTTACTCTCCTCCGAATAGGGACTCTCGGGTCCGGACCATGATGATGTTGCCGGCCCGAAGGTCCGAGAAGTCCCCGTTCTTGGGGTAACCTTGGAAACCACGGATGTCCTCCCCACCGTGGTAGTGCTGGTGAATCACATCCATCATCCTGTGCGTTGCGCCGTCAACGCGGACCTTCACGACGCCTCTCCCAGTCCTGTACACCTGAGCTGGGGAAAATACGGAGCCGTTTCGGTAGTGAGTCAGGAAGATTATCTCCCCAGTCTGGGGGTTGTAGCGGACGACCTCGCCATCTATGCTGATGCTAACGAAATCTTTTGAGTTGTTCATGGAATTCTCCTTGTTGATAGCAAGAAACATATACCTTGTAAAGCGTCGGGAGTAAACTGGCGGGATAAGGTGTCTAAGAGGACTAGAGTTAAGCTATGCTTTGAAATGTCATAATCGTAATGGAAGCATATATTTGTGCAAATTTGTTGCTTCCCGTGTGGGGCGAGGAGCGACATCTTCCAGCTTGGAGCTCCTATATGCCTTACACACTACACTTCTACTTCTTCTTAAAACGTGTTTACTTACTTGTAAAATTGATGTGTGCGTTGTATGTGGGGTAAAGGTGACTTTCAGGTGGATGGTGACTCGACTGGCCCCCACTGGTCGGCGGTTCACGGCTGGAAGTGGTTGTGGTATACATACCTTCGAGGGAAGAAGGAGCACCCTGACGATGTCTAGCGCAAAGGGAAGGATCGGCGCGCCGCCTGGTAACCAGTACGCCGTGGGGAACAAGGGTGGTGGGATGACCTCTGGTTGCACGGAGGAAGTTATCAAGCAGGCCCGCTTCTTAGCAGAGATGGGCGCTACTGTATACGAACTAGCTAAATTCTTCGGCGTAGTCGAGGAAACAATCCATTTCTGGCAAAATACTAAGCCAGAGTTCGCTCAAGCTATAAAATTAGGAAGAGATGCTTCCGACGAGAGAGTGGTCCGAAGCATGTACGCTAAGGCCCTGGGGTTCGAGAAGACCATCGAGGAAGAAGTCGTCGGGAAGGACGGCGAAGTCAAGACCGTGAAGAAGAAGATCTACGTGCCTCCGTCGGACACGGCGGCGATCTTCTGGTTGAAGAACCGGCGGAAGAACGAGTGGCGGGATCGGCACGAGTATGAGGTGGGGCGCGTGGGAGAGTTTGAGAAGATGTCTGACCAAGAGCTCGAGGCGTTCGTGAATGGCGCGCCTCTCCTCGAAGACAGGTCTGGTAATGAGTAACCGCGAGCTCCTGCTTCTGAGAGCCGCTGCGAAGAAAGAACTTGACCGGCGACGGACGAAGAGGCAGTGCGAAGAGAGCCTGGTCGAGTTCATCAAGGCGGCGTGGCACGTCGTCGAACCAGGACAGCCTTACGTACATGGCTGGCACGTCGACTTGATTGCAGAGCACCTCGAAGCAATCACGAACGGCGTGCAGTTCGATGACGGCACGTACTACAACCGACTGCTGATCAACATTCCTCCTGGCATGATGAAGTCGCTGATGACGAACGTCTTCTGGCCTGCGTGGGAGTGGGGACCACGCAACATGCCGCACCTTCGGTACGTCTGCGCATCGCACTCGATGAACCTTGCAACGAGAGACTCGACCAAGATGCGAAGACTCGTCGCCAGCGAGTGGTACCAGAGCTTCTGGGGAGATCGCGTCATATTGACGGGAGACCAGAATGCGAAGACAAAATTTGAGACGACGCTTACTGGCTTTCGTGAGGCCGTTGCAGCCGGTGGAATTACTGGTGCTCGTGGCGATCGTGTTATCATCGATGATCCTCTCAGTGTGGAAGACGCTTCATCTGATGCAGTTAGAGAGAGCCGAAAGGAATGGTTCCTCGAAGCAGTCCCGACACGACTGAACAATCCTGACAAGTCAGCGATCATCGTCATCATGCAACGACTGCATGAGGAAGATACGAGCGGCATCATTATTGATAAGGAGTTGGGGTATGACCATATCATGCTTCCAATGCGCTATGAGCCAGCCCGCGCTGTGCCGACGTTGCTGGGTCTCGAAGACCCCCGCAGCGAACCTGGCGAGTTGCTATTCCCGAAGCGGTTTCCTGAAGACGTTGTTGACCGCGATGAGCGCGTCATGGGACCGTACGCTGCGGCTGGTCAGTTGCAGCAAAACCCAGAGCCACGCGGAGGCGGCATCATCAAGCGCGAGTGGTGGCAACCGTGGGAGCGCAGTAGTTATCCGCCCTTCGACTTCGTACTGGCGTCGCTCGACACAGCCTACACTACGAAGCAGGAGAACGACCCATCCGCAATGACGGTGTGGGGTATCTGGACTGGCGGTGACCAGACTGCACAGATTACGAGATCTGTCAATCGCCAGGACGAGGCGATGGCTATCTTGGAGCGAACATACACGCAAGAGCATCCAAGAGTCATGATGATGTTCGCGTGGTCGGAGCGTTTAGAGTTCCACGAGCTAGTCGAGAAAGTCAGAGAGACGATTGGCGACTACGGTGTTGACAAGCTGATCATCGAGAACAAGGCCGCTGGCCACAGCGTCGCCCAGGAGCTGCGGCGCATATACGGCTACGACGACTTCGGCGTACAGCTGATTGATCCGAAGAGCTCTGATAAGGTAGCTCGCCTGAACAGCGTCCAGCACCTCTTCCACGGTGGGCTGGTGTATGCTCCTGATCGTCCCTGGGCGAACATGGCGATTAACCAGGTCTCCCAGTTCCCGAAGGGCAAGCACGACGACATCGTGGACACAGTCTCGATGGCGATGAAGTATATGAGGGAGACTGGGATACTTGTCAGAGGCTCTGAGTGGACGTCTGACCTGGATCGATCCAGAATGCACACAGGCGCTCCTCCGGAGCCGCTCTATCCTGGCTAGCGGAGGATGCAATGGTTCTTGCCAGCGCAACAGTGGACGCCATAGGAGGCGGCCGCTTCTGCGTCCACGTCTACAACGACTCGGACACTCGGGAGTACGAGGTCGAGGCCAGCAGCGAGGACGAGGCGGCGAGGGAAGGCATCAGCAAGTTTGTTGCTGAGTTCATCACCAAAGAGGTGGGACCATGAACTTCTCCCAAGCCCTCGACCGCATCAAGTGGGGCATGCCGATGACGCGCCTCGCCTGGGGCGATCCTGACACCTACGTCTACCGACTTCTTCCTCCTGAGGAAGACAAGATCAACATCCACTACAGCTCAGGCGATGAGTCCCTGTGGTCCCCGACGGTCGAGGACGTCATGGCGACTGACTGGGCTGACACCGTGAGGTCGCCCTGATGCCTATGACGCCCGGACTTACTTCGGCCATCCGCCAGTTTGCTCCTGAGATGGTCGAGGAGCCCGCGCCTGCTGAGCCGACTGACGTCGACACCAGCAACGCCATAACCATCGAGAGCGACGACGGCTCAGTCCTCATCAGCCTGGACGGACGCCCAGTCGAGGAAGAGACCGAGGCCGAGCGTGCCGCCGAGTGGTTCAGGAACCTTGTCGACGAGATCGACCAGGGAGAGCTCGGTCAGATCGCCGACGACCTCCTCCGAGGCGTCGAGGACGACCTCGACAGCAGGAACGAGTGGATTGAAGATCGAGCTCAGGGCCTGAAGCTCCTCGGCCTCAAGGTTGAGATACCTGGCCTCCAGGGCGCGACAGACGGCGCACCTGTCGAGGGCATGAGCAGGGTGCGGCACCCACTCCTGCTCGAAGCTGTCCTCCGCTTCCAGGCCAACGCCCGGTCCGAGCTCTTGCCGACCGACGGTCCTGTCAAGGTGAAGAACAGCGCACTTGCCTCGCCTCTCCAGCAGGACCAGCTCGCTGACGCCCTCGAGCAAGACCTGAACTACTACCTCACCGAGATCGCGAGGGAGTACTACCCCGACACGGACAAGATGCTCCTGATGCTGGGCTTCGGCGGGACGGCGTTCAAGAAGGTGTACTTCTGCCCGCTCCGAGGCCGGCCGGTAAGCGAGTCAGTCGACGCAGACGACCTCATCGTCAACAACGCGGCGACCACGCTGTCTGACGCCAAGCGCGTCACGCACCGAGTGTACATGAAGTCATCGACTGTCAAGCGCCTCCAGATCCTCGGAGTGTACCGCGACGTCGACCTGTCCACGCCGAAGTTCGAGGACCCCGACGCGGCGCAGCGTGAGAGGGCAGAGATCCAGGGCATCTCAGTCAGCTCCCGAAATCCTGACGACCGCGACAGGGAGATATACGAGATCTACTGCGAGCTAGATATTCCAGGCTTTGAGCACAAGTACAAGGGCAAAGTCACTGGCCTTGAGGTTCCGTACCGGGTGACGCTCGACGTCTCCACACGTGAGGTCCTCTCCGTCGTGAGGAACTACGAGGAGGACTTCAATGCGAGAGACGAACTGCCAGAGGCTCGAACGAGCTTTGTCAAGTATTCGTTTGTTCCTGGACTTGGTTTCTACGATATCGGTCTACTTCATATTCTGGGTAATACCACAAATGCGGTTACGGCGGCCTGGAGAGAAATGCTAGACGCAGGTATGTACGCCAACTTCCCTGGCTTCCTGATGTCGGATACGGGAGGACGCCAGAACACCAACATCTTCCGCATCCCGCCAGGCGGCGGCGCTCTTGTCAAGACAGGCGGCCAGCCGATCAACCAGGCCGTGATGCCGCTCCCCTACAAGGAGCCAGGTCCTGCGATGATGAACCTCGTCTCAAACATGGTCGAGACAGGACAGCGCGTCGGCGGTACCGCAGAGCTGGCAGTCGGCGAGGGACGACAGGACGCGCCGGTAGGCACGACTCTGGCGCTCATCGACCAGGCAACCAAGATCCTCAACAGCGTCCACAAGCGGATGCACGCCTCGCAGGCCGAAGAGTTCAGCCTCCTCGTCCGATGCTTCCGTGAGCATCCTGAGAGCTTCTGGGGGAAGAACAAGCGGCCGCACTACCAGTGGAACGAGCAGGTCTTCATCGAGGCTCTGAACAACTGCGAGCTCACGCCACAGGCCGACCCGAATACGGCGTCTGCGACTCAGCGCATGATGAAGGTTATGGCGCTGAAGCAGATGGCTGCGGCTAACCCGCAGATGTACGACCCAGTCGCTGTCGACACTGCGGCGCTCCAGGCTCTGGGCTGGTCGAACCCTGAGCAGTTCTTCGCGCCCCCGAACCCGAACCCGCCGATGCCTCCTGAGATCCAGGCGAAGATGGCCGAACTGCAGATCAAGAAGCAGGACAGCGACGCGAGGATGATGACTGCACAGGCAGGCGTGGCGAAGGTCCAGCACGAGATGCAGGGCGGCGGAGTTGGTCAGCCACCGCAGCTTGATCCGAACAAGATGGTCGACCTCGAGCTGAAGAAGCACGAGATGCAGCAGAGGATGATGGACGCCGAGATCAAACACCGCGACAGCCAGAACAGGCTTCGTGAGACGATGATCCAGGCGCATGTTGACCAGCAGTCAAACCAGGGCGAGATGCAGCGTGCGATGCTGAAGAACCAGGACGACCGCTTCGAGGCTGCTAACCGCCAGCGGGATCGGGAGAGCAAGGAGCGCCTGGCCGCAGTGAAGCTGGCAGGTGAGATCGCCAAGAACCCAGACGCAGCAGCGATGATCAACAAGGTCCTCCCGAAGGACATGCTGGAGCGCCTCGAGTCAAACGAACCTCCGATTGAGGGGAACATCTGATGAAGTATCCACTCGCCATGACGACCGACAGCAAGCGTGCTAAGTCGAAGATGAAGAAGATGAAGCCCGACGCATTCCTGAAGCGGGCTCACAAGCTCGTAGTCGGCGAAGGTGACAGGGACATCATCGACAAGTTCAAGACTGACATCAAGGGCGGTGAGCCTATGGGTCCCCTGAAGCTGTACAAGGACGGAACCGAGGACGGTCGGCACCGTGCGACGGCGGCGAAGGAATTGGGTGTTGACGAAGTCCCTGTGATCGACGAGCGGACGGCGAAGGCGCTGGGCGGCGCACTGGCGTCTACGGACCCGAACAAGTTCATGCAGGACGTCCTCAAGTTCAGCTTCCAGATCCTGCCGCTCCTTCGTCCTGGATACCTGAAGGAAGTTCCGAAGCAGGGGTTCGCGCACGGCGGTCACGTCCTAGAGGACGACTATCCTACGCACTACCTTCCCGAGGTTGGACGTCAAGTGATGGCGGACGGTGGTTCGCCTCGCTTTGCAGCGATGGACCCGTCTGCGCTGGTCGGAACGTCTCCCCAGCCGTTCCGCGGCGGCGAGGCGTACACGGACGCGGGCGGCCTTGAGGTCTCCTCACCTTACGTCTCGGGGATGAGCGGAGGCTATCCTGTCTTTGACCTCGGAGACAAGCCGACACCCAAGACGCCCGACCTTCCCGGCGGCAAGAACCCGTTCGAGGACTGGCTGCAGTTCAACTGGCTGTCGAAGCTCATGGGTCGAGCTGAAGGCGGCGAGGTAGAAGGCGACGTGCAGTTTGCGCCAGAGGATGTAGAGAAGGCGCTGATGACTGCGAGGGAGGTCGCTCAGAATCCCCGCCCTTTTGAAGAAGAAAAGAAGTACGGTGAGTTTG
>Ga0208783_10001039_pt1 | contig 16830 bp, 21 predicted proteins | sample DEB19_08_DNA_2_FD_184529 | JGI IMG/M metagenome (GOLD analysis project Ga0208783, IMG submission 184529) | Aqueous microbial communities from the Delaware River and Bay under freshwater to marine salinity gradient to study organic matter... | ecosystem: Environmental > Aquatic > Marine >...
CGTGGTAGACCCGGCTGCCGACCCCAAGCGCTTCTACCGTGTCCGCGTGGATTACTGACGGGCGCGCTGCTTGAAGAACTGTTTCAGCCGCCCCAGTGCCTGGCCCCGATGGCTGATCTCATTCTTTATCGCCCGAGGCAGGATGGCGAATGACTTCTCGCTGCCCTGCGGATAGAACAACGGATCGTAACCGAATCCGTCCCGCCCCTGTAATTCAAAGCCAATCCGTCCCTCGCACGCTCCCTGAAAAATGTGTGTCTCCAGAGCGGACCCGCCCTTGGTGGCCTCACTCAACGCGATCACGCACCGAAACCGCGCCGAGCGTCGCGGTCCCGGCACGTCGGCCAGCACGCGCAGCAACTTGGCGTTGTTGTCCGCATCGGAAGAATTTCCCGGGGTGCCAGCATCCAGCGCGGCGTAGCGGGCGGAATTAACACCAGGCGCGCCATCCAGTGCGTCCACTTCAAGTCCGGAGTCATCGGCGAGAATGTATTGGACCTGCATGTTGCGCATCGCCTCCTCTGTTTGGCCCAGCCAACGGGCGATGTCCTCCGCCTTCTTGCGCGCGTTGCCCTCAAAAGTGTTCGCGTCTTCCACCACGTTTGGAGACCCAACAAAATCCGCGAGCGTCAAAAAATTGAAGCCGTCGCCAAGTATGGCGCGGATCTCGCCGACTTTGTGCGCGTTGCGCGTGGCAATCAGGATGGTCGTCATGTGCCGGCAGTGAAGCGAATCCGCGGCCTGACCTCAATGCTACTCTGTCATTCCTGCCGGACGCGGTAGAAGCGCCGGGGGCCAGCCGGTGGGTTTGTGTCCGAGTAAATGAACGCCGGCAGGGTTGGCACATTGGTCGCAATGGGACTCCAGTTGACGGGACCATCCAAGGCCGCAGTCCTCTCAACGACATTGGTCGTGTTTTGGCGGCACCAGATGGTGAATTGCATCGGGCCGGCTGAATTAGCCTGAAGCCGTCCCAGCCTGGGGGGATGGGCGGCGACCTTGACGATGCTGAACCAATCGGTAGGAATGCCGCTGGTGGGAAGGAAGATTGCGTCCAGCCGGTTCGAGGCAAAATCCAGAACCATGGAACCAAGCACGTTTTGTGACGAATACATGGCCGGGTGGTTGAGCGGGCCACCACCGATTGAACCGGAACTGCCCGCGACTGCGTAGATTGCCCCTCGGTTTCCCTCCGGCACCACGCCCATGCCGTCTGGCTTGAGATAAGCGCCTGCGCCGTTGGTTTCGCGACCGCTACCCGGTTGCGTGATCATGGTATTGGTGGCGAACGTCCAGGAGGGTCCGTAATGTCCGTCAATCAAGCAGGAGCGTTCGTAGGAGTGGCTGTGTCCGGCCAGAACGAGGTCAACTCCACCGGCTTCCAGAATGGGCAATATGTTTTGCCGCATCTCAACCAGGTTGAGTTCGTAATCCGAATCGTGCGACCCCTTGGTGTACGGCGGGTGGTGCCAGTATGCGACGGTCCAACGGTTGGTATTGATGGCAAGATCCAAGCGCAACCAGTCCGCCATGGCTCCATTCGATGCCCGGCTGGCCGTCATGGAATCCAAGCAGATGAAATGCGCCATGCCTATGTCGAATGCATAATAGTGTTCGGTGCCGCTGGGAACTCCCCCTGCCTGGCCCGCGGTTGGAAGATGGAAAATGCTGAAATAAGGATAGGCATCCACAAAGGCCGTGCCTTGGGCTGTGTCATGATTGCCCAGCGTCGGCCACGGGACACTGCGAGTCAGCAAACTCGAATACATGCTGAACACGGCTGTTTGATATTCAGAATCGGTTCCGTTGTTGTAGGCATTGTCTCCCAGCAACAGCCATGCGTTGACTGTGTTGGTGCCGTTGTAATTGTAAAAGGCGTCTCGCACTGCGGCTTGGCTTGCAGTGCCAGTTCCGGAATCTCCGACAACCCATACTCGGATGGGCTTTTCCAAGCCTGGCCAAGGGTGAGTGTGGAAGAAATGATTCGTCGTCGGACCGGCCAGAAAAGAGTTGGTGGTGCCCACTGCGTAATAATAGCGCGAGTCGGGCTGCAGTCCGGCCAGCGTCAGGAAATGGTCAATCTTGCGACTCGTATCGTCATTGGTCAGAAGTAGCGACGCCGGGTTGGTTCCGAAAATGACCCGGCTGCTTGCAGGGCGATCGGTTCGCCAGCAAATCGTGATATTCGTCGGGGTGCTGGATTGCAGGTAAGGCCCACGCTTGAGCGCAACGCCGAGTTCGCCGTAGTCAACCGCGATCGCTGCGCCGAACACGATATCGACATTATTGGTGTCACTCTGATGCACTTCTGCTGCGACGTGGTTTACGCCCTCGACCAGGTTGGTGAGCGCGTTGCCGCTCAGGTAAAAGATTTCAAACGCCTGCGCATCGCCACTCGGTGTTGTGCCCGTGGTCAGGCTGGCGTAGCTCGGTGGACCTGCGGCCATGCGGATCCGCTGCACTTCCTTTCCGTTGAGATAAAAAATCGCTCCATCATCAATCAGGTTGGAGAAGGTGACCAGGGTCACCCCGGCAAGGTTGGTGACAAGGAAGGTCGAGCGGAAATAATAGGTCGGTGCCGGGCTGCCGTTCAATCTTGCCGGCAGCGGAGTGCGGAGCGGGGCGGGAATGGTCGTGCTGTTCTCAATGAACAGCAGCGCCGTGCCCGGGCCATACCAGGCTGATTCGTCATAGGCCGGAGCCATCCAGTTGACGCCATCGAGATTGTTCGTGGTGTAACGCCATAACCCGGTGATCGGAGTGACCACGACGGATTGACCCGGGACGTCCAGGCTGCCGATAGCCATCAGAATCAGCGCGAGGACGACCGGATGGCAGGCGCGTCTGAACGCACTAGTTGCTATTCTTGACAGCGTTCTGACCATGAAGATTTCCCTCCAAACGTTGCAGGGCTTGACGCAGTTGTGTTCGCAGCGCCTCACTGTGGTGGGTGCCATTGCTTTGCTGTTCCTCGCTCGGGGGCAGTTCAGCCAGAGCCGTTTCATAGGCAATGCGCGCCTCTAGTGTGCGGCCCGCGTCCGCCAGCACTTCGCCCCGCAAGAGCATTGCCGATGTCCGGGGTAAATATCTTTTCACTGAATCCAAGCGAGCAAGCGCTGCGGAGAACATACCAGACTGACGTTCGTATTCTATCGCGGGCAGTGCCAGGGAGGGCGTGTTACCCAGCTTGCGGATGCCCTCGTCCAATCCCTTCACGGCCCCCGCGAAATCACCGCCTTCCGCCTGCCACGCTGCCCGTTCCAGATAGAGATCGGGCAAGGCCGTCGCGCTTCCAGTTAACACATGCGTCAGGTCAGCAATGCCGTCATTGGTGCGAGCGAACCTCACGAGGCAGCGGGCGCGGAGCACCCGGGCATCGGCATTATCCGGCTCCAAGCGCAAGGCGGCTTCGGCTGAAATCTGCGCATCGCTGAACAGATTCTGCGCGAACTGGATGCGCGCCAGCTGAAGCTGTGGGGCTGCCCAATCCGGTCGTAACCCGGCAGCTTGGTCCGCATCGGAGTGTGCGGCGGCATTTTCACCGTGTTGTCGTCGCACATCGGCGCGTTCCAGCCAAAGCGTGGCATTGGAGGGTTCTGCTGTCAGTTTATCTGTTAACTGAGCGATCCGAACGTCCAAATCCCCATGAGCCTGGACGGGACGAGCAGGAATGAAGGGCAGCACAGCAGTTAAACTCAAAATCAGGCTCGTGCGCAGGCTGACTGGCGGCGGGAAACTACGCATGGTTTATTGGGGTTAATTTTACTTCTGGCTGGCGGAACTGCAACGCTGTTCTGGCAACTCTGCGGTTGCCGGGCTGGCGCGGTTTCCACATCCTACCCGGCCTATGTCACGGCGACAGTATCCGTTCCACCTGATCGAACCCAAATGGCAGCAAGCCTGGGACGAACAGCAGACTTTTCGCGCCTTCAACCCGGGCGACTCCGTGCCCGGACATCACCCGTTCGGCCAGCGCCACCAGCTCGCGGGCAAAACGCCCACCGCCGCAGAGCTGCCGGCTAAGTACTACATCCTCGACATGTTCCCATACCCGTCCGGCGCGGGACTGCACGTCGGTCATCCGGAAGGCTACACCGCCACGGACATCCTGGCGCGTTACCGCCGGGCGGCAGGCTACAACGTCCTGCACCCGATGGGCTGGGATTCCTTCGGCCTGCCCGCGGAACAATACGCCGTGAAGACGGGGCAACACCCGCGCATCACCACCGAGCAGAACATCGCCAACTTCACCCGTCAGATTAAGTCGCTGGGTTTCAGCTACGACTGGTCCCGCGAAGTGGCCACCACGGACCCCGACTACTTCCGCTGGACGCAATGGATTTTTCTCCAGATTTACAACGCATGGTTCAATCCGGAGACCAGCAAGGCGGAATCCATCAACACGCTCCAGTATCCAGCGGACTGCGATACAGAGGAAAAGAAGCGCGCTTACCGAGACTCCAAGCGGCTTGCCTACGTCAGCGAGGCCCCGGTGAACTGGTGCCCCGAACTCGGCACCGTGCTCGCCAACGAAGAGGTCATTGACGGCAAAAGCGAAGTGGGCGGGTTTCCCGTCCTTCGCAAGCCCATGCGCCAATGGATGCTCCGCATCACGTCCTACGCCGAGAAGCTGCTCGCCGATTTGGACACGATCGACTGGAGCGATTCGCTCAAGGAAATGCAGCGCAACTGGATCGGCCGTAGCGAGGGAGCCGAGGTGGATTTTCAAGTCGCTGGCTCCTCCGAAAAGATCCGCGTGTTCACAACCCGCCCCGATACTCTCTTCGGCGCGACCTACATGGTGCTTTCGCCCGAGCACAAGTTGCTGAAGGTCATCACCACGGAAGAGCAGAGGGAAGCCGTTGGAGATTACCAAGCGTTTGCCGCAACCAAGAGCGACTTGGAGCGCACCGAACTTGCCAAGGAAAAGACCGGCGTGTGGACCGGTGCTTACGCCATCAATCCCGTCAACGGCGAGAAGATTCCCATCTGGATCGCTGACTACGTGCTCGCAAGCTACGGCACTGGCGCCATCATGGCCGTGCCCGCGCACGACACCCGTGACTTCGAGTTTGCCCAGAAGTTCAATCTCCCCGTCGTACAGGTGGTCCAGCCCAACGATCCAAAGACCGGCTGGCAGGGATTCACTGACGACGGTGTCAGCGTGAATTCCGGCTTCATCAACGGCCTGCCCACGCCCGAAGCCAAGAGGAAAATCACCGCATGGCTGGAGGAAAGGGGTGTTGGCAAGAAGACCATCAATTACAAGTTGCGCGACTGGCTGTTCAGCCGCCAACGCTATTGGGGCGAGCCATTCCCCATCGTCTGGAAGAACGGCCAGCACGCGGCGTTGCCGGAAAGCGCGCTCCCGGTGCTGCCGCCGACGCTGGAGGATTACAAACCCACGCCCGACGGTCAGCCGCCGCTCGCCCGGGCAACGGATTGGGTCAATCTGCCTGACGGCTCCAAGCGCGAGACCAACACCATGCCCCAATGGGCGGGCAGCTGCTGGTATTACCTCCGCTATCTCGACGCGAAGAACGGCAGCGGCTTTGTGGGGTCAGAGGCGGAAAGCTACTGGATGGGCTCTTCGAGTTCATCAACCATCACTTCTCAACCAACAACCAAATCAACCCCGGGCGTTGATTTGTATGTTGGCGGCACAGAGCACGCCGTGTTGCATCTCCTCTACGCGCGCTTCTGGCACAAGGTGCTTTTCGACCTGGGCCACGTCTCGACACCCGAGCCGTTCTTCAAGCTCGTCAATCAGGGGCTGATCTTGGGTGAGGACGGGCAGAAGATGTCCAAGTCGCGCGGCAACGTGGTGAATCCTGACGACGTGCTCAAGGAGTTCGGCGCGGATGCGTTCCGGCTCTATGAAATGTTCATGGGACCGTTGCAGGACACCAAGCCGTGGAACACGCGCGGCGTCGAGGGGGTGTATCGTTTCCTCGGTCGTGTGTGGCGTCTGTTTGTGGACGAAAAATCCGAGACGGAATTTGAACAGGCTGAAACGGTCGCTGCGGACGCGCAAAGTCAGCGCGAGTTGCTGGACCTTATCAAAGTCGATGCGCGCATCCAACACTCCGCTGCGACACCGGCGCAACTCAAGACCCTGCACACATGCATCAAGAAGGTGACCGAAGATCTCGAGGCCATGCGCTTTAACACGGCCATCTCCGCGATGATGGTCTTCGTGAATGAAGCCATGACGTGGGAGGCCAAGCCGCTTGCCGCGCTGAAGACTTTTCTCCAATTGCTGGCCCCCTTCGCGCCGCACGTAGCCGAGGAACTTTGGGACAGGCTGCACTCCGCGTTCCCGATTCCGCGCGCCGCCTTGGTTTACGCCCCTTGGCCCAAGTTTGATCCGGCACTGCTGGTGGAGTCCGAGATCGAGATTCCCGTGCAGGTGAACGGCAAGTTGCGCGACGTCATCAAAGTCGCCGCTGATGCCGACACCGCCGCCATTGAGGCCGCTGCCAAAGCCTCCGAAAAGGTGAAGGCGTTCCTCGATGGCAAGGCGATCAAGAAAGTCGTCGTCGTACCCAGGAAGATGGTGAACATCGTGGCGGGCTAGGGGGGAGCGCCGGCATCCCGGCCGGCAAGTTCGTGATTGCGGGAGGGCTGCCAGCAAGGAGTGGTGCCGCCCTCAACGCTTGCTGGCGGGGTTCAAACTTCGTTTGCAGCTCACCTATGCCTGAGCTAACTTGCGTTGAGAGCCACGATGGGCTAAGGGGCAGGTGGCTTGGAAGGCAGACATGAAACGAGCGCCGTCCATCTCACTGAACCGGACGATTTCCCTCCGTCTGACCGCTCGTGTGAGATGTCCGCTCCCCCGGCTAACCGCATCACGGGAGGCACCATGAACACCATCACACATTATGACCAATGCTGGTCGTTCCTCAATACGCAGATCAAACCCACGCAGCGGCGGCCCGCCAAGTCCGATACGCATTACCGCTCGGTTACCATTTCGCGCGAGGCGGGCAGCGGTGGCAACACCATTGCCGAGAAGCTGGTCGCCCAGCTGCAACGCACCAACCGCAAAGACGCCCGCCCTTGGACGATGTTCGACCGCAACCTCGTCGAGCGGGTACTGGAGGATCATCAAATGCCGGCACGGCTCGCGAAATTCTTCCCGGAGGACCGGCTTACGGAGTTGCAGGACATCATGGACGAAGTGTTCGGTTTGCGGCCGGGTTCTTGGAAGATGGTTGAGCAGGCGAGCGAAACGATTCTTCGACTGGCCGCGTTGGGCGGAGCGGTGATTGTCGGGCGCGGGGCAAACATTGTGACTCGCAAGCTTCCGGACGTGTTGCATGTGCGGCTCGTGGGATCGCTTGAAGTGCGTGTGCGTCGGCTTGCGGAGACGCGCGGAATGACCCGCAAATCGGCGCTGGATTATATCCATCGCGAAGACATGGGCCGCCGCCGTTATGTGAAGAAATACTTTGCTGAGGACATTGAAGACCCGTTGCTCTATCACCTGGTGATCAACACCGACCTCGTGCCGACCGAGGAGGCCGCTGACACGCTGGTCCGGGTGGTGCAGAACGGATTCTAACCTGCAGCCATTGCGTTCCCGGCAATCCAGCCCGTGGTCCACGCGGCTTGGAAGTTGAAGCCACCGGTGATGCCGTCGATATCCAGCAGTTCCCCGGCAAAATAGAGCCCCGGGCAAAGCTTGCTCTCCATGGTCTTGAAATTCACCTCGCTCAAGCGCACGCCGCCGCAAGTCACGAACTCGTCCTTGTTCAGGCTCTTGCCCAAGACCGCAAACTCGGTGCGGGAGAGTTGTTGGATCAACTGCTGCGCTTGGGTGCGGCTCATCGAAGCCCAACGAACTTCCCGGCTCAAACCGGCTGCCTGCACCAGCGCTTCCCAGAGCCGTGCAGTCAGCGGCGCGATGGGAGCATTCACCACGAGCTTTGCGCCTTGCTTGTCGCGGCGTGACTGTATTTCGTGGGCCAGTTGGCCGGCGTTCAAATGAGGCAGCCAGTTGAGGTGCAGTGGGAATCGGTAATCAAGTGCGCTCAACTCTCTCGCACCCCAAGCCGAGAGGCGTAGCACTGCGGGTCCGCTCAAGCCCCAGTGTGTTACTAGGACAGGTCCGTGCTCCTTCAGGTTGGTCTGCGGTACGGAAACCTCCGCCGACTCCACGGACACTCCCGCCAGTGCCCGCAGCCAAGGTGCTTCAATTTGAACTGTGAACAACGAGGGCACAGGCGGCACCAAGGTGTGGCCCAAGGAGGCGGCCAGTTGCCCGAGCGCAACGGAACGACAGCCGCCGGTGGCGAGCAGGAGGCGGTCACACCGCAAGGGAGGGCCGGCTTCCGGCCCGGCAATCTCGGCGCTTCCCGCTTCACCAAGCTGCCGGTTCGGAGAGCGGCGCTCCAATCCTAACTCGAAGCCACGCTCCGCTTTTCGCACCGCCGTGACGCCACAGTTCAAGCGTAGTTCCACGCTCGCTTCACTCGCCGCCTGCATCAGGCAATGCACGATGGTTTGCGAGGAATCGGTAGTGGGGAACATGCGCCCGTCCGCCTCGACCTTGAGTTCAACGCCGCGAGCTTCGAACCACGCAACCGTGTCGCGGGCTTGGAAGCGATGGAATGGCCCAATGAGTTCCTTGCCGCCGCGCGGATAACGTTTGGTGAAATCCCGCGGCTCGAAGCAGCCGTGGGTGACGTTGCAACGGCCGCCGCCGGAGATGCGGACCTTGCTGAGAAATTGGGAGGTCTTTTCCAGCAGCGTGACATCGCTGCCGAGTTCAGCCGCCGTGATGGCTGCAAAAAAACCGGCGGCGCCACCACCGACGACAATGACTTTGGGTCCGCTCACACACCGAGGGTAGCGAATTCACCCCGCTGGGAGTAACTGCAATCTACCGGCCCTGACGCCGGCGAAAGCGGTCTTTGCCACCACCGCGATAACCGTCGAATTGAGGTCCACGCGGCCCTGGCTCATGGGGGGAATCGGAACTGGGTCGCCCACCGCGGCCTTGCACTTGACGCGGCCGGTCAGCCGGGGAATGCGCTGGGCCAGCGGCGTTGTAATCAAAACCCTCGGCGCGCTTGCGAACGATGCCGCGACCGATGAAGCGTTCGAGGGCGCGCAACTCGCCGTGATCCTCCGGCGTCACGAAGCTGATAGCGTCGCCAATGGCTTGAGCGCGGCCCGTCCGACCGATGCGATGGATATAATCCTCCACGTGCATCGGGAAATCGTAGTTCACCACATGCGAGATGCCGTCCACGTCGATGCCGCGGGCGGCGATGTCGGTGGCCACGAGCACACGCACGGCCCCGGATTTGAAATCTTTCAACGCCTTCAGCCGTTGATTCTGTGAACGGTTGGAATGCAACGTGGCGGTCGTGATTCCTTTGCTTTCCAACTGGCGGGCAATTCGGTCCGCGCCGTGTTTCATGCGCGAGAATACCAGCACCATGTTCATCTGCGGTTCACGCAGGAGATGCACGAGCAGAGCGGTCTTCAAATGCTTCGGCACTTCGTAGACCAGCTGGGTGACGGTCTCGGCAGGATTGGAGCGGCGACCGATTTGAATCGTGCGGGGCGAGCGTTGGAACGCATGCGTCAGCGATTCAATTTCCTTGGACAGGGTGGCGGAGAAGAGCAACGTTTGTCGCTTTTGCGGAAGCTGGTGGACGATTTTTCGAATGGAGGGGATAAACCCCATGTCCAGCATGCGGTCGGCTTCGTCGAGCACGAGATATTGCAGGCCCGAGAAGTCGCCGTTGCGGCGGCCCATCAAGTCAAGCAATCGCCCGGGGCAGGCGATGATGACTTCCGTCCCGGAGCGCAACGCCTTGATCTGAGGATTCTCACCAACGCCGCCAAAAATTGTAGCGACCGTAAGCGGGAGATGCTGGGCGTAGGCGCGGACATTTTCTTCGATCTGAACGGCCAATTCGCGGGTCGGCGCCAGCACGAGCACTCGCGTGCGGCGATGGCCCTGAGCGGGTGCGGCAGCCAGCTTTGTGAGAATGGGGAGCGTGAATGCAGCGGTCTTGCCGGTGCCGGTCTGGGCAATACCGATCAGATCGTGACCCGCCAGGACCAGCGGTATGGCGGCCGACTGAATGGGGGTGGGCTCGGAGTAGCCGGCAGACTGGACGGCGCGAAGGATACGGTCATCAAGACCAAGGGCGCGAAAGGGCATGGGGGATTGTGTTAAGTTTTCAATGCGGACGCCAAGTGATACGGCAGTTGCTGAGACATTGAGAAGTCGCTCGTTCATGCTGGCTTTGCAGCGGAGCTTTACCGAGGGACGGAGCTAACAATCTTATCTTGCCGCTGGTGATTAGAATGAAGTAGCTACCACCCTCGGAGAAAATTTGGCCCAGGGAGCACGGCCCGGTATCGAGGCAACGGGACAGTTCAGCGGCAGGTCAACGGACACGCCAAGTAATGCGGCCCTTGTTGAGGTCGTAGGGCGACATTTCCATTTTAACGCGGTCACCGACCATCAAGCGAATGAAGCGCTTGCGCATTTTGCCGCAGATGGTGGCCAGCACGAGATGCTTGTTGGGCAGTTCCACGCGGAACATGGTTCCCGGCAGCACGGTGTGGATGGCACCTTCGACTTCGATGTGTTCTTCTTTCATTAACTCCGTATGGGCTTCGGTCTGAACTGAAAATCCGGTGGTGAACCGGCATGGGTTGAAAAATGCAAGTGGCGAGGCCCGGCTTTAATCGGGCCTCGCCATTGATTGAAAACCAGATTAGTAACGGCTGCGTCCGCCGCCGCCTTCGCGACGACCGCCGCCGCCGTAACCGCGTCCGCCGCCACCGCCACCGCCTGCCGGACGATCTTCGCGCGGGCGGGCAACATTGACGGTCAAGGCCCGGCCACCGACTTCAGCGCCATTCAGGGCGTCGATTGCCTTCTGGGCTTCTTCGGGGGTGCTCATGGTGACGAAGCCGAAACCACGGGGACGGCCGCTCATGCGGTCCATCATCAGGTTGGCCTCGACGACAGTGCCGTGCGCCGCAAAGGCGTCCTGCAAGTCGTTTTCGGTGGTTTGGAAGGAAAGGTTTCCTACAAACAATTTAGTGCTCATGTGATGTTATACTGTCCGAGACTGACTCTGGCTATTTCCCGACTGTTCCCGATTATCGGATTTCAAATCATCACTGAACTACGTTCACCTGAAGATTTACCATGCCGTGGTAGCTTGAAGCTATCTAACAGACATCGTCAAGTTGGTCTATTCAGCACCAATAGCAAGGACCAATTCCCTTTATTTTCCCGACGCACGGGTTGTGGCCGGTTGGGCTGGGGCGGTGTATTCCCTGAGGAATCTTGCAATCTTTGCCGTGGACGTTCTTGCAAATTCATGTCCGCCTGGGTGAATGAAGGGCACAAATCGTGTCCCGCTGGTGGATGGATACATAGTGCAGTGCACGTCCCAGTTCGTGCCGGTCGTGGAGCATCCATTGGCCTGCCGCACGGCATTCATCATTCGTTGCTGCCACAGCTATTTGACTGGTGAATCCTTTTCGCCCGCCAGATGCATCGGGGGTTTCAGCTTTAGTTTGTCCAAATAGCGCGCCACGGCGGCCGAGGGAGCCGCGGCGGCAAACACACGCCGCGCTCCGCCCAGAGCAGGTGGGTGAAGCTGCCCCCATTGGAGTGACCCGTCGCGTAAACCCGCATCTCATCAACACGATAGTCCTGCTTCAACCGAGCCAACAAAGTGACCAGGCTCAACTGTCTGGACCACTGGTGTGTTAGTCCAGGCATTGGTTTGACGTTGTTGTTTTCTGTTCCTTTTGCCCATCCCCGGCGGAGGTCGGGCGGAGCCCGACCGGAACCGGGGATGCACAAACTTGCGCCGCAACCCTCGCCGGACTCTCATAGCCCAAGCGGCTGTGCGGCGTTATTTCGGTGCATCTCTGCCGGAAGTCAACACCACCCTCGCTTCCGTCAGGGTCCACAGCTGCTCCCGGTTCAAGCATTCGTCCCGGAACCGCCCGTGGAAGCTTTCCATAAAACCGTTCTGCCACGGGCTGCCCGGCTCAATGTAGATTGTCTTGATCCGGTTGGCCTGCAACCACCGCTGCACAATTTTCGCGATGAAATCCCAGGTCCACACTTGGTTGCGGTGCGTGGCTATCGCCGGCAAACCCGTCGAAACTCCACGCCGGATTATCTTCCGCTTGGTGGGCGGCACGCGCAGACCCGCGTTGCGCCGCAAGCGCCGAATGTGGCGTTTGCCCGCACGCCAGCTCTCACCGCTCCCTGCGCATTCGCCCGGCGACGCGTCGGGTTCACAGCTTTTTTCGCATACGAATGACAACACCCGGTTCTTGAGCAACTCCTCCGCCAGCATCTTCTTCAGCTCGGTGTTCTCCCGTTCCAGTTCCTTCAGCCGGCCGGGCCGCGTTCACCTCCGTATGCCCAAAACTGCTTCCACCGGTGAAACATCACCTCCGAGAGATTCGCCTCCTGGCAGATCGCCTGGATGGTCCGTTCGCCACGATCCGCTCCCCTCAATATGCGAATCTTGTCTTTCGTCGCATATCGCTTGCCGTTCATCGTCCGGTCCTTGCTTCGGCCCAAACAAACACTTCAAACGGCCCGGAAAAACTGAGTCTGGCCAGCTTGATCAGGGAATTGGCCACGTCGCCACATGTCGCCGCATGCTTCTGTGGGCTCCAGATCCAAAGGGTCCCGCCCAGGCAGAACGCGTCGCTAGAATCACCAATCTCCGAAAGCAAAAGGACCTAGAGTTGCTGGAAGCCGACCTCAAAATGGCACAACAAGCCGTTGAACTCGGACGCGACAAGTCAGGTCCACCGCCATGGTATCAGATGTCGTTGGGCATGGCAGAATATCGTTCCGTCCATTTCGCAGCAGCCGATGAGGCTGTTCAAGCGGCAATCAAAGGGGGCGCAGGGGATAATAGTGAGCAACACCGCTAAATAGTCCGAGGCACGGCCGTATTCTATCAAGCCATGAGCTCCATTAAGCGGGGCAAAATCAACGAAGCCTGCGCCTTGTTCGCTGAAACTGAGGCCAAGATGAAACTATTGCCGACAGAGGACAAAAATCCGACCGCAGGGAAAATCTATTTAGACGATTTCTATCATGACGATCTGATACTGTGGCTGGTCTGCAAAGAGGTGCAGGCGATTTTTGGGGCTGTCGGAGCGCAATAACGCCGTCCGCTCTGTGGCGACAAAATTCTGCAGTGACGGGAAAAGACAAATCCTGCCAAATCTGGTTGCCGCCAAAGTTATCATGGGTGGGATGCAAGCGGACAGCTTGAGTGTTAAAAAGAATTGCACCCGGCCCGCTGCTGCGACACAGTTTTGGCGCGCTTTAGGCGGAGAGGTGGCAGAGTGGTTTAACGCGCACGCCTGGAAAGCGTGAATACTGTAAAAGGTATCGGGGGTTCGAATCCCCCCCTCTCCGCCAGTTACAGTCCAATGGATACGTGCTTCGTGTCCATGAAGGCGTCCAACCCCTCGATGCCCATTCCCCGGCCGCTTTGCTTCACGACGCCAGACGGCGCTTGGCTCTTGGCGGGCATGCCGTCATTGACAGCGACAATACCCGCCTCGATAGTTTCCATGAGGCTAAACGCTCGCGAGATGTCTCGTGTGAACATATACGCGGCCAAGCCTTGTTTTGAGTTGTTCGCGAATTCAATACCCTCGTCTTCACCATCGAATTACGGACACTGAGCGTTTCCTCAGTGGAAACAAAATCACCATTCAAACAACCGGGATATGTCTTCAGGCCGAAAAACGCCTCTGATTGTCGTCGTGCCAGGCTAGCTCGGATGCTTCGTGGCACAAGTGCCGGATGGCCCGCAAATTGCGCTTGAAGCGCCGGTTCAGGAAGCGTTTCCTGACCCGGTGAGGCGACTCGGGTGCCTGGTACGAGTCCGCAAGACATGAAACACTACACAACTCCTTGCTTGTGCCGGCGCGGCAGCCATGCCCGCGCTGGCTTGCTGCCGCCATGAGCGCAAACGATTTCAAAGTTCGCCGCGCCACCATTGAAGATCTGCCCGCCCTGAACGCGTTGTGGAAAACCATGGATTTCGGGGTGCTCGAACTGGAGAAACGGCTCACTGAATTTCAAGTGGCAGTGGATTCAAATGGAAGCATTGCTGGCGCTGTCGGTTACCAGATGCAAGGCAAGCAGGCGCTGATTCACAGTGAAGCTTTTACCGACTTTTCCTTGGCCGACATGCTCCGGCCGCTCCTGTGGGAACGCCTCAAAATGCTCGCCGCCAATCACGGCACCGTGCGCGTGTGGTCGCAGGAAGACGCGCGCTTCTGGGCGCAAGAAACGCTCACCAAGCCTGATGCCGATGCGTTGGAAAAGTTGCCTGCCAACTGGGCTGCGCAATCTGGTGGCTGGCGCACGCTCAAGCTGCGCGAGGATGTGGAGGAAGTTCTCTCGCTGGACCAGGAATTCGCCATGTTTGTCGAGGCGGAACGCGAACGGTCCCGCAGCGCGCTGAATCAGGCCAAGGTCCTGAAAACCATTGCGACCGTCATTGCGCTGATTCTCGGTCTAATCGTAATAGTGGGTGTGGGCCTGATGTTAATGCACAAGCATCGGCCGCCTGCACAGTGAAAAACAATCAAGCAGGCGTGCTCCCAGCCAGCTTGAATTCGTCGGCGTGGTAGGAACTGCGGACCATCGGGCCGCTCGCCACGTGGACAAAGCCCATAGCCCGCGCTTGCTCCCCCAACTCTTCAAACTTTGCTGGTGTAACAAACTCCACCACGGGGCGCTGTTGCAAGGTGGGTTGCAGATACTGGCCCAAGGTCAGCATGTCGCATTGGGCCGACCGTAAATCGCGCATAGCTTCCAGCACTTCGACCTCCGTTTCGCCCAGTCCCAGCATCATACCTGACTTGGTGTGGATGGAACTGCCGGCTTTGCGCTTCACCTTGCCCAGCACGCTCAGCGAGCGATCGTAGGTTGCTCGGTGCCGTACGGACGGCGTCAGGCGTCGCACGGTTTCGAGGTTGTGATTGAAGATGTGCGGGCGCGCTGTCAGCACCATCCCAATGGCCGCATCGTCATCCTGAAAATCTGGGGTCAGCACTTCAATGATGATGCCCGGGTTCAGTTTGCGGATGGACTCGATGGTGGTCTGAAAATGTGCTGCTCCGCCATCAGCCAGATCATCACGGGCGACAGCCGTGACGACCACGTGTCGCAGGTCGAGCCGTTTGGTGGCTTCAGCCACACGCATGGGTTCATCCGCGTCGAGAGGCAGGGGTTTGGCGGCGGCGATCGAGCAAAAACTGCACGCGCGCGTGCAACGGTCGCCGGCGATCATGAACGTCGCTGTCTTCTTGCTCCAGCATTCCCAATGGTTCGGGCAGCGAGCGCTCTCGCAAACGGTGTGCAGACGGAATTCGGACAGCAGCGCGCGCGTCTGCTCGAAAGTCGAGGACGCAGGAAGTTTTAAGCGCAACCACTCGGGCAACCGAGGCCGGGGTGATTGAGCCGGGGCAATGTTTGGTGCGGACATTAATTCTGTTTGAAGCGTTCCCAAAACGTGGCCAACTCCTCCGGACCAAAGTCTGCGAGGACCTCCCCGTCCACCTCGATGACAGGGGACATCTCGGCGCCGCTCAGGTGGACCATTTCCGCCATGGCGGATTCCTTTGCAGTCACGTCTATCGTGGTGAATTCGATCTTGCGGTCATTCAACCACCGCATCGCCTTGTGGCACCAACCGCAATCAGGCTTGATGAAGAGCCGGATTCTTCGTGGTTTCACCCCCAACTCTTGCGCAGTCAGAGCCGGATTGCAAATGGCAGTCACGGGATGAAAGAAATTGTAACAATTTCAAACTCAGTGACCGCTGATCTGTGCCGAGTAGGCTTCAGCGTTCATCAAGGAATCCAAGTCGGCAGGTGCGGAGAGCTTCACCTTGAAGAACCAGCCCGCGCCAAAAGGGTCCTGATTGACCAAGGCAGGATTATCGGCGAGTGCGGCATTGGCCTCAACGACCTCGCCCGACACTGGCGCGTAAATGTCGCTGGCGGTTTTGACGGACTCTACGACGGCGGCGGCGTCACCGGCCTTGAGCGCGCGGCCCTTGGCAGGGACTTCGCAGAACACGATGTCCGTGAGTTCTTGCTGGGCATGGTCGGTGATCCCAATCGTGGCGACGTCGCCCTCGACGCGCACCCATTCGTGCGACTTGGCGTATTTCAAATCTCCAGGAACGTTCGACATAAGGCGTGTATTCAGGGGTTGACGGGCTTCAAGGTCAAACAGGTTTTCGGTAAATCGGTTTCGCTACCACGGCAGCGGCGAACAGCTTGCCGCGAATCTCAATTTGAATCCCGGTTCCGGCCTTGGCCAGCGCGGGCGGGACGTAACCCAGACCGATGCCGACGTTGAGCGAAGGGCTTTGGGTGCCGCTGACGACTTGGCCGACTTTTTGACCTTCGCTGAAGATCGCATAGCCGGGGCGGGGCGGGGCGGACTTGCCGGTCATCTTGAAGGCGATGCATCGCTTGGTCACGCCCTTGGCCTTTTGCTCCACGAGTACATCGCGCCCGATGAAATCTCCCTTGTCCAACACAACGAAGAAACCCACGCCCGCCTCGATGGGCGTGGTGTTTTCGTCCAGTTCATGACCGTAGAGCGGGTAACACATTTCCGTGCGGAGTGTGTCGCGCGCACCCAGTCCGCAGGGCTTGGCTCCGGCGGCAATCAATGCATCCCAAATACCCACGATTTGCTCAGACGGCGCAATGATTTCAAACCCGTCCTCACCCGTGTAACCGGTGCAACCGATCCAAACGGGCGCCTTGCCGAACTCA
>Ga0208783_10001040_pt1 | contig 16812 bp, 27 predicted proteins | sample DEB19_08_DNA_2_FD_184529 | JGI IMG/M metagenome (GOLD analysis project Ga0208783, IMG submission 184529) | Aqueous microbial communities from the Delaware River and Bay under freshwater to marine salinity gradient to study organic matter... | ecosystem: Environmental > Aquatic > Marine >...
GTGCCCCTTGCCCTTCGACCCACCCCTGGCCTATGCCGGGGGCGTCCTTGGGCTTGGATGGTCGAGGCTTTCGTGGCAGGCGCGGCACACAACCAGCAGGTTTCGCGGGTCCAGCTTCAGCTTCGGATTGACCTGCACGGGCACGACGTGGTGCACCTGCTCGCTTGGCATTTCGCGGCACACCTGGCAGAGCGGGCTGTTCTGCCGAAGGGCCTTGCTCAGCCGGCTCCAGCTGCCGGAATAATGGTGCCGCTTGCCACGTAGCTGAGAGCCCTTTGGTGCGAACGGCGATTTCCAGTGCCTCATCGTTCATCCTTTCGTCCCCGTGACACGTGTGACGCTTGTGACACGTGGTTGCATATGACCTCGTGCGCGCGTGCGTGCGCGCGTATGCGCGTATGTTGCAGAAAGCGTCACATGTGTCACATGTGTCACACAATGCCGTTTCCTAGCCTGAATCACGGCAAGTACTCACTTTGTCGATGTGTCACGGAAGCGTCACCAAGCGTCACGCGGACGTTGGCGAAGCCTCGTCCCATGCGCCTGCGCTCGGCCACGATGCCCTTGCGGGCCAGGTCGCCGGCCAGCCGCTTCATGCTCTTCGCGTGCATCCCGGCGTCCTGGCACCACGTGGACCAGCTCCTGAACAGGTCGGCCGAGGCCGTCCAGCCGCCCTGCCCGACCTCGCAGCAGTCCTCCAGCCACGCGCCCACCGTGTCCTGCTCGTCCAGGTAGGCCTTTGTTGCCTTCAGGACGCGTTCGGGCGGGTTCAGGCCTCCAGCCAGCCGGTACGCCTCGAAGCCCTCCATGGCCCATTGGAGGATGCCTGGAGCCTCTGCCTTCAGGGCCGCGCCCAGCCCGGCGTCGGGCATGCTGGGCTTGTTGTTGAACGGCACCATGCATAGCCGCCGGCGCATGGCATCGTCCACGGTGGCGATCTGCGGGGCGTGGTTGCCCACCACGATCAGCTTGAACGTCGGCTCGAACTCGAACCAATCCTGCCGCATGTGCCGGGCCACGATCCGGTCGCCGCCCGTCAGCTGCTTCACCTTGGCATCGTCCCAGCGCCTGCCCTCCTGCGTCTCGGTGGCTATGGCCAGCCTCGCGCCCCGCAGCATTGCGATCTCGGCGGGGTGCCGATCCGTCCGTGCCTCCATCAAGGCGTCCATGGGCAGCGTCCTGGCGTACTCGCCCCAGGCGTGGCGCAGCGTGTCCACGAACACGCTCTTGCCGTTGCCGCCCGGCCCGTGCACGAACAGGATCACGTGCTCGACGGTCAGCGCCGAAAGCGCGTAGCCGGCCCAGCGGTGGAGGAACGCCACCAGGTCCGCGTCATCCTCGCAGCACTCAAGCAGGAACCGCCGCCAGCGCGGGCAGTCGCCGCCAGGGGGCGCGCCCACCATCTTGCTCACCTTGAGGTCGAGGATGGGCTCGACCGTGCACCCTTCCATCAGCTCGAACACGCCGTTTGGCGCGCCGAAGGCGTACAGGTGCTGGTCCCATTGGTCGGATGTGATGGTGAGGCCGTCCTCGCACGTGGCCACGTACTCGAAGTACCGGGCAAGGTTGCCCGTGTCCTTCGGCTTGGCCTGCTGAGCCGCCGAGATGATCTCGCTGCGGACAATGCCCAGCCGGTCGCGCTGCCACACGCCGTTGAGGTGCGACCGCATGAACCACGCGTGCTGATCGACGTCCCACAGGTAGCCCATCCGCTGCGCCTCCCTGCACCACAGGCGCGCCGCTTCGAGCGGGAGCATCTGCTCCTCGCCTTTTTCCTTCGCCATGCGCATCGCGCCTCCCTCAGCGGAACAGTTTGTCGATGGAGTGGAAAGCCGCGTTCGCCAGGTTGTCCAGGCGTCGGATGGCGTCGTGCTCGAGCATCGCGCCACGGTCGCACTCGGCGACGATGGTGCGGTACCGGCTCATCAGCGTGCGCAGCACCTCCAGCGCCAGCGCCTGCTTCATGGTCAAGCGGTCCACGTCGAGCTGCAGCGCGGCGCCGAGCGTCTTGTAGAACGCCAAGTCACGCTCCGTGGCTTGGGCGGTGGGGGCACTCGCCCCGCTGAAGCCGCCCTCGCCACGTGCGTCGAAAACCACGTTCGGGTCAGGCACGGTCCACCTCCGTCTCGAAGCAGTCCCAGCCGCGACGCTTCGTCGCATACTCCCGTGGAGTGGATGGAAACACGACCGTGCTGCATATCTCTCTGCGCGCCTCGTCACGCTGCCGCTTGAACTTGTTAGAAATACTGACAAGTTCGTCCCGCTCTGCCTGCAACGCGTCGCGCTCGGCTGTGATGCGGTCGATCTCGTCGGCGGCCGCGATCCATAGTTGCGACATTTCGCGCATGAACTCGGGATTCATGTTCACCTTCGCGTGTGGCGGCATCTTTCCGAACAATGCAGCATCAGTACGAAGTCCTGCGACGATGTTTGGGTCACGCACGGCCCACCCCCTTGCCTTCCGGCCGGCAGGACTCGTGCTCAGGGTTGCCAAGGAGCGCCCACGCCAGCAGCGCCACCACGGTGCCCAGGATGATTAGTAGGTCAATCATTTCGCACCTCCAGCAGGGCGGCCTCGACCGTCCCATAGTGGCTGCGCGCGGCGGCGCGGACCAGCTGGCGGATCACGTGGACCCGGCTGCAGCCGTCGTACTTCGCAAGCGCCCCGAGCAGTGCGTGCGTGGTGATGTCCACGCCCACCTGCATGCGATCTTTCCCTGTTTTCACAGGCCGTTCGTCGTTCCTCCGCGCCATGTCGTTCCTCCGTGAACGGCACCGACGGATCGCCGATTAGCAGACCTTCTGCAGATCGGACCTCCGCCGCGCCGTCTGCAGGCTATCGACATTATGGTGGCCCGTCAATCACATTCGGGAAGTGATCGGGCACCCGGCCGAGATTATGTAAAGCCGCGGGCCACCCTCTTGGCGCGCCACGCGACCCGCTCTTGGTTCACCCGGTCGCACCACTCCTGCGCGGCCGTGAAGCTGCTGCCGTGCCGCCAGCGCATCTTGCCGCCCCGGAACCAGCCCTTTCCTAGGTACGTCACCACATGCCACCGGTCATCCCGGTCGCTGAGAACACACCCGAAATCACGCACGTCCTTGCGGTGATCGGCGGCCCATTTCGGCACCCGACCCATACCGAAAGTATACAGACTGCATGCAGGAGAAGGAACTAACTGATGCCGCCACTACGGTCATGGGCCTACTTGTGTACTTCGGGCCCAGTTGCTGCGGAATCTTCCTGATCGGGGCGTTTCTGTTCGTGGTGATCCGGCTGGCCGTGGGCAAGCCCAAGCGCCGCTAGGCCGCGCCGCAGCCAGTTTGGCGTGGCCCGGTTTAGGGCCGCCTGGTTGCGCTTGCACTGGCCGCACGGCTTGATGCCTACCGCCGTGGTGGCGGCCGCCACGAGGTCGCCTAGGCCCGGCCCAGGGGTGCCCTGCGCGGCCCGCAGCTTGGCCAGCTCCTGGCGCGTCTCGTCGGGCAGGTGCGGGTTGTCGTGGATGCCGTAGATCATGCCATGGTGATGGTGCGCGGCACCGTGAAGCCGGCGTCTGACGCGCACGAGTAGATGGGGTCGTTTGTCCAGCAGTCACCGCAGTCCTCGATCCAGCAGTTTGAGCCTGCGTTCACAAAGCGCCGGAACGCGCAGAGCGGCGGGGCTTGGACGCCGCAGTTGCCGCCGACCGTACCCAGCGACGATGCCAGCCACGGCGTCTCAGGCACCGTGTAGCGGGCGCACGCCAGGACGTACGTGCCGGCAAGCGTTCGGCATGCCGCGAACGGCACGGGCTTCACGTAGTACAGCGTCGCCGTGTGGTTCGCGTACCACTGGCTGGTCGAGTTCAGTCCGCACGGCCCGGTCCCGTCGTTGGCGTCAAAGTCCACCAGGTTCGCCCCTGCCGCCACGATGCGGATGACGTCGAACAACCCGCCGGGCCCAGGGCATTGGCAGTTTGCGAACGTGCCGTACGGGTGCTGGCTGCACGGGAAGAACGTGGCCACGAGGCTGTTCGCGTAGTTGAAGTCCTCCACGTAGTTGTTCTGCACCCATGCGTTCGTGGCGTACGTGTACTGGAAGTCCGCCGACCAGCTGCCGCCTGGCGTCACGATGTTGCTCGAGTCGATCTTGCAGCACTCGCACAAGTTGGTCGGTTCGAACAACCCATCGGCGTGGTATCGGCCCGTGTACTTGCCTACCACGTTCTCGCGCTTGCGCACCTCCATGTACTTGCCGCCGCAGCACTCGCTGGCGCACGCCGCCGGCTGCTCAAACTCCGTCTCGACGCCGGGCGTGCCGCGCGACCAGCCGGCATGGGACAGCGCGAAGCTGAAGTTGTAGACGTGCGTGCCAGTGCACAGCGGCACGCATTCGGAGTTTCCCTCCTGCTGCGAACCGCCTTGGCAGCAGCAGCCGCGCCTCACTTCTTGCTCTTGCCGCAGTACCAGAAGCCGACGCCGACGCCGACGCAGCCGAGCAGCAGCGCGAACCAGAGGGAGCCGAGGAAAGAGGAGAAGTCAGCGAGCAGCGGCATGGCGACGGCCTTTCTTGGCGGTGGTGCGGGACTTCGCCCAGGTCGCGCCGACGGAACACCCCGACAGGAACGCGACTCCGAGCGTGATGAACAGGAGGATGCTTGCCTGATCTGTGGTCATTTCTTCACCTTGTTGAGGACGTAGTAGGCCAGCGCGCACACCGCCATCACGCCGCCCCCGATGAACACGTACTGGATCGTGTCGAGCAGCTGCGAACGCTCGTCCTCGGCGCCGGGCAGCGCCGCGTGGACCTCTGCGGCGGCCTCCTGGATGGCGTGGAGGTCGGCCTCCACGACGGCGAGGTGCTTCTGCGCGCTGGTCGCGCGGGCGCGCACCGTGTTCGTCTCCTGGGCGATGGTGGCGGTCGCCGAGCAGGAGCTGAGCGCGAGGATGGCGGCGGCGCGGATCATGCCCAGACCCGGACGGGGTTTCCGGGGAACACGGTGTACGGGGCCAGCGCGTCGAGCTGCGCGAGCGTCAGCGGCTCACGGACTCTCAGGTTGACATGGTGCCGGGTGTCGATCACGGCGGCCTCCAGCTCCTCGTCGCCGTCCATGACGGCCGGTACGAGAACGATCTCGCCGACGTGATCGATGGCGGTGTCGTGCGTCGGTCCGTCAGGGATGCCGACGGAAGCCAGGACGGCGACGGCCTCGTCGCGGTCGATGAATCTGAGGTGGTGGTCGGTCATGTGGTGATCGTCTGGAGGTTGGCGTCGGTCAGGGTGCCGGAATAGAACTCGACCTTGCGGATCACGCAGTTCGCGTACTGGCTGAACACGCTCGGTGCCCCGCCGCTGTCGGTGGCCTCCGCGCCGAGCGTCACGAAGTCGGTGTTCGCAATGGTCAGGTTGTTCGTGCCGCTCTGCACCGTGCCGCCGTTGATGCAGAACTTGGAGGTCGAGCCGTTGAAGTAGTGGACGGCCTTCTGCACGCCGCTGCCGATGGTGCCCGTCGAGGTGCTGCCGCTCGACCAGAAGGCACGGGCCGCGGTCGTGCTGCTGGCCTCGATGCCGACCTGAGCGGTGGACGCATCGTCGGTGGACAGCAGCGTCCCGGCCTGACCCGGCGGGTAGAAGTGAACGACGAGGGCACCGGGGTCGCCCCAGGAGGTGATCGACGAGTCAAGGACGTGCGCGAGGTCGGCGCTGCGGGTGACGGTGGCGGTGGTGGTTGGGATGAACGACGATGGCGTCGTGGTGCTTGCCTCGACCTGCGCACCCCAGAAGTACGCGAAATCCGCATCTCCCGCTGCTCCTGTGAATGTCGGAAGAATCGCTCCGGTAGCGGCATTCGCCAGTCCGACCATTGCGCGGAGTCCTGATGCTCCTGTCGGATGTTCCATGCGAATCCACGCCCGCCACCAGCCGTTTCCGTAGTCCTCGGCCTGCGTTGCGCTGTCCGTGTTTGCTGGCGCGTTGTCGCTGTCCGTGTCGGTCCTTGCCCCGGTCGTGACATCGTATTTCGCGCCGTAGTTGACATCCCCTGCCGTCACCTGCCCGTTCAGCAGCAGATACACATGGGACACGGCGCCGCCGCCAGCCTTGAAGAACACGCTGTACACATAGGTCGTGCCCGTGGTCGGAGATGTCACGGAACGACGGAGCCAATGCGCGCTGTTCGTGGTGTTCGCTGCGACCTTGTCAGCAACGGTCGTGTTGGTTGGTGCGTTCGTTGCATCCGTCGTGACGTTGCAGTTGCCTGTTGACCAGTTGGCAGTCGAGAAATCCTCCGACTGGGTCATGCGGTTTGTCCTGCTCTCCTCCACCAGCAGCCCGAGCCGGGTGCCGCTGCTGTTGTGCGTGAGGCGGGCGACGTCGGTGTTCGCCGACGCGATGTAGCCCGAGGAGTCCACGTAGGTGCCCGTGCTGGCGCGGGTGAAGGTGTAGCCCGATGGTGTGCCGCTGGACCAGTCGATGGACCAGCTGGCGCTCAGGCTGCCCGCCGCCGTGGTCGCGTTCGCCGTCGCGCTCGGCAGCGCGCCGCCGAAGCAGTTGTACGCCGTCACGCGGTAGTAGCGCGTCTGGCTCCCGGAGAGCGAGGTATCGGAGTAGCTGTTCGTCGTGAGCCCGGTGGCGATGCTGGTCCACGAACCGAGGCCGTCGTTCGACCGCTCGACCTGGTAGGAGGTCGCCTGGTTGGGCGCTGCGGTGCTGTCGGCGGTCCACGACAGGTTGATCGTGGTCTGCCCGCTCGCGGTCGCGGTCAGGCCGCCGACCTGGTTGGGCTCGGAGGTGGCGGCGCAGCCGGTCGTGATCGCCCCGCGGCGCAGCATGCTTCCCATCATGGGACTACCTCGCTGGCCGTGCGGAACAGCACGGTGCTGATGTGCAGGTTCTCGCTGCCGGCGGACGGATCGGCGTACAGCGTGATCGTGCCGTTGGTCGCGGTCGGGTAGTCGGTGGTGTTCGCGTTCGCCAGGGTGACGGTGGACGTGCCGCCGGCGGCGCTAACGATGGTGCCCGTGATCGTCTCCTCCACGAGGCCGATCTGCACCTTGGCCTTGATGCTGTAGCCGGTGAGGTCGAACGCCGTCCCGTCGGGCTTCACGCAATCGACGGTCATCGTGTGCGCGCAGCCGGGCACGACCATGAGGCCGACGATGGGTTCCTTGATGCGTACCTGGCTCATGTCACTCTCCTTGGGCGTCGCACACGACGGGGTTGGGACGGTCGAAGTAGGGCCACGCGCTGCCGTCCAGCGCGTAGACCACCCAAATGTTCAGGATCGCCTTGAGCGGGTTCTCGGCGGTGCCGGTCGGGAACGAGGTGCCGTTCCACTGGCTGCCCACCGGCCCGACGATCACGGCGGGGTTGGTGGTCGGCATGCCGTCCACCATGGTCGCGGTGTTGAAGTACTCGCTGAGGTTCTGCACGTTCGTGTAGCTGAACGTCAGGTCGGTAGGCGGGGTGATGCCCGTGGCCGGCGGCAGGGGCGGCGGGAAGAATCGCTTGGCCGTGTACAGCCAGCGGTTGGGGCTGATGGTTGAGTTGGCGGTCACGAGCTGGCAGAGGCCCAGGTCCACCACCTGCCCTGCGGCCATCTCCGCCCTGCCCCACTGCAGCACGTCGAGGTTGTCCAGGGCAGTGGATGCGCCACGCGTCCAGGCGTTGGTCACCGCCCGGCTTGCGCCCCCGACGCCACGGTGGAAGATGGGGCGTTGCCAGCTCATACGGCGGCCGGCTTGGGTGCGGTGAGCTCGGCGAGCTGCAGCGAGTCCACGATGTTTGAGAAGTTGGCGGTGGACTGGTACTTCTGAAACCACACCACCTTGTCGGCTTGCAGCACGACCAGGCCGGCGATGGTCACGCCCGACGTGCAGGCGGGTGCGCCGGTCGGGATGGGGCCCGGCACCTGCTCGAGGTGGTACCACTCGTCCCACACGAACGTGTGCGCAATCCGGTACCACTCGTGCGCCGGCGAGACGCTGAAGCCTCGGTACACCAGCGTGCCCGTGTCGCAGCCCAGGAAGGCGGCGTTGTTGCGCTTGCCGATGTACGTGGACCAGCTCGACGTCGGCGGCTCGGCCTGCGGGTTGCCGCTCACGACCTTGGTGCGGTCCCACAGCACCTCCACGGTGACCGTCATCTGCGGCACCTCGTAGGTCGGCGGGTTGCCGTTCAGGTCGATCTTGGTGCCCGCGATGTCCACCACGCCCGTCGGCCAGGTCACGCTGCCGTTGGCCGGGAACGTCGGAGACAGCCGGTACGCCTGCGCCTGGCGGACGCCGCTCTGCCGGGTGACGGCCACGTACTCGGCCTGCTCGTCGGCGACGGTGACCTGCAGGGTGCCGAAAGTGCAGCGGACCTCCCAGCGGTACATGCCCTCGGCCCGTGGCGTCGCCTGGACCGAGCGGCACACGTACGCCTTCATGTACTTGGCGGTGTTGCGGAACGCCGCCGGCACGCGGTCGCGCACCTTCGGGAGGCCCGAGACGGCGAACAGCTGGTCGTTCCCGTCGGCCGGGAACGGGTCCACGGCGGACGCCGCCGTCCAGTGGACGTCGTACACAAGGTCGAACGTGTGCTCGGTGCCCGGCATGTTCCGGGTCTGCGCGAACGTCTCCGCCTTCGGTCCTGTGAGGGTCCAGGTGCCCATCAGAATGGCTTCCCCAGGTCACGGATGAGCTGCTGCATGTTGCGGAGGATGTCTACGACCTCTGACGCCGGCACCGTGGAGGCGATGGCCTCATCCGCCGCCAAGTTGCGCGTGCTGTCCACACCTGCACCGATGGCCATGCTGTTTGCCAATCCCGGCCCCAGGAGCGGGTCGGCCAGCATGCGGGCTGCCTCGGCGTCCTTGGCTGCCGTCTGCCCCTGGATGCCCCGTATGACGTCCGGGGCCAAGGCGTCGGCGATGCGCTTGCTGCGCTGGAAGTCGGCCACCTGAGCCATCGTGGCGGCGTTGGCGGCCTGCACGTTGAACTGCGTGGTGGTCTGCTGCAGGGTCTGCACCCTGGTTTGCGCTGCGTTGATGACCGCCGTGCCGATCCGGGCGGCGACCTGGGCGGCCGCGATGGCCGCGGACACGCCCGTATTGATGGCGGTGGACGCCGCGGCGGCGTTCAGCTTGCGCAGCTCTGCCTGGGCGCGTGCCACGCCCGACACGACCCCGGACGGGTCCACCTCGGCGCGAATGACTGCCTTCATCTCACGAGCCACGGCCAAGCTCCTTGAAGAGGTCGGCCACGCCGGCCTTGGTCCAGGGGAACAGGTCGGCGGGCCGCTTGCCGGTCATGGCGCAGGCGATGACGCCGAGCAGGTACTCGCATCGTTCGGCGGTCGTGAGCTCGGAGGAAGCGATTCCCACTGGCATCATGTCCCGCTGCTCGGGGCTTGCGATCCGCCACAATCGCCTTGTGGCGGCTGAGTAAAATTTGGTGCGTTCACCTGCTCCCACAAACGCGTGGAGACGTCCGCACGCAGCCGGCCCAGGTCGGCCGGGTCGGCGAGCAGCGGCGAACCATCCTCGAGCGCCAGGCATGCAGCCCACCACCACGGGTCGTTAGCCGCCCGGCGGTAGTCGGCCATGGTCGGTTCGCGCACAACCAGCGGGCCCAGGTCGGGATCGACGTAGGACCTGCTGCGCGCGTAAAAGCTGGAGACGTCTCTTGGCATCAGGCCTCGTCCATCTGGCAGGACCACGTGGCGATGCCGCTGCCATCGTCGGTGCGGCCGGCTGACACGATGTGGCCGGTGACCGTGTACGCCTGGCCGCTCTCGTCCGTGTACTCGAGCACCACCGAGCGATCCTGGGCGTTGTTCAGCGACGTCGGGTAGATGTGCTCCCGGAACGCGTTGTTGGCCGTGCTGTCCTCCACGATCAGGTCGAAGCTGACCGTGCGGCGGACGCGGCCAGGCACGCGCTTTTCTCGGTAGTCGGACACAAGCGTGACGTCGAGCGACTGGCGTTCCGTGGTCAGCTGGATGTTCCGCACGGGATAGGTAACTGCACCTCCCGCGTTGAAGTTCATGGTGACCGTGCCACCGTATCCAAAGACGTATGCCATTAGGTTTCCTTTGCCTGAAGCGTGATGGTTGCGGTGACGGTGCGCTCGGCGTCCTGCTGGCCGTCATCCGGCACTTCCGCGCCCGTCGAAAAGGTCATTTCCTGCGCCACGAGCTTGCAGGCGGTGTGGGTGAACGGCCCGCCCAGGAAGGCGTCGGCCAGGTCATCCGCGACGTCCAGTGCGGCGTCGAGCGTGTCTGCGATGCATGTCGCCTGCACCGTGACCATGTAGTGCGACTTCGTGCCGGCGGTGGCCGGGAAGTGCATGGTGTGGCTGATGTCCACGTTGTAGACGATGCAGGGCGTCCCGCGGCCGGCCACGCGCATGCCGGGGAACGTCTTGGTGTTCGCCGTCGCCATGCGGGCACGCACCGCGGTGATGATCGTGGACATGCTCACGCGTTGCCCCTGAGCGCGGCGCGCGCCTCGATCAGCGTTTCCTTGGAAATGGCCTGCAGAATCTTCCGGAGGTTCCGGCGCACGTAGGTGGTGGAAAGCTTGACACCGCGCAGCTGCCGCCCTGCCCCCGACTGCCGGAACGTTTCGATGCGGTCCCGCCGGGCCTTGGCGTCGGCTGCATAGGCCCGGAACACGTCCCGAGCCTGAGCGAACACGGCACGCATGGCCTGCCCGCGTGCCTGGCGCACCGCAAAGCTGTTGCCCTTAAATTCCTTCATCACGCGGTCACGCTCGGTCTTGATGAAGTCCCGGCGCGCGCCGGCTTCCTGCTGCGCGGCCACGGAACGGCGCTCGTACACGTCGGCCGAGTTGCCGTAGTGCCGGAACCCGTGCTCGAGCAGGTGCCAAATCTTCTGACGGCCCTTGGCACCAACACCGCCCTTGCGGCCGTACACGACGCCGACCTCTCCGGCGATCACGGAGCGTGCTCCCGATCCGCGCCGGCGCACGTCGATCTTGGTGGCGCTTGCGATGGCCTTGCGATGCGGCGTCTTGCCGCGGAACATGGCGTTGCGCCAGATGCCGCGCAGGTCATCGCGCACCGGCCCGAGCGCGCGGCGCATGGCCTTCTTCTGAATGCGCTGCGCCGTGCCCTTGGACAGGCGGGCGAGCGCCTGGCGCACCTCGGAATCATCGACCTTGAAGCGCAGGGTGGTCACGCCGTGATCTCCACGGCCTGCATCTGCAGGCGCTTGCGCCGGCCGTCGGCGTCGTGGCAGGCGCGCAGGTTGAGCGTGCGGTCGGTGCCGTTGTCGTTCCACACCAGCCGGCTGCGCATGCTGATGTCAGGGAACCACGTCGCCTCGATGGCCCAGTTCGTGCGCATGGCCGGGCCGCCGTCATCCATGACCTCAACGCTGTCCACCCGCTCAAGGTTGCCGCGCACCAGGCCGACATTCACCCACGAAACGACCGCCTGCCCGTATGAGTCAAGCGAGGTGACCGGGTTCTGCACGGTCAGCACCTGGCGGTAGTAGCCGACGCCTGCCATGGGTCACCCCACCGCGTTCCCGTTGTGCATGCGGCGCACCGTCTCCACGAACATGGGCGACTGCGGCGACACCACGTCATCGCCGCGGAAGGCCTCGATGTGCGCCACCTCCACCTTGATGGCCATCCACTCCTCCTCGGTGAGCGTGAGCTCGTCGCGGTTCGTGGCCTGCTTCCACTTGCTGATGACGGCGCGCAGCGCGACGGCGATCTCGGGATCGTCGTTCGTGTGCGGGCGCTTGAGCCATCCGCGGAGGTCTGCGACGGTCGATGGGAGCATCGGGCACCTCTAGCCAGGGGCGGCCCCCGAAGGGACCGCCCCCAGCACCGGCGGAGGAAGAAAGAAGGCTCAGGCGTTCGTGACCTGCAGCTGCACCATCGCCTTGCCCAGGGTGAAGGCGGCGTTGCCCCACCCGAAGCCGCGGAACACGATGCGGGCGCTGTTCGCGGCGGTGAGGTCATCACGACGCATCGTCATGCCCTCCCACTCGCGGATGGCGTACGACTCGCGGAAGTTGCCGAGCACGGCCAGGACGTTCTTGCCCGTGGTCGCCGTGGAAACGTGCGTGGGCAGGAAATCCGTGACGTACACCGGCAGGCCGAGCAGGAAGCCGCTGGCGCCCTGCGTCAGGCCGGCGTCCGAGCTCGGCACGAAGATGGGCACGTTGCTGCCCGTGGTCGCCGCGCGAATGTCGGCAACGGCCGCGTAGGTGTCCTTCGGCATGATCCACGCCGAGGAGCCCCAGTACGCCGCGGGCAGCTGCGTGTATCGCATGTCCATCAGCTTGGCGACCGTCGCCGCGGCGGTGACGGCGGCGGCACGCGTGGTGCCGGCGCTGGTCGCCGTGGTGATGTTGGTCGCCGACGCCTGGACGGTGAACAGCGCGTTCGACGGGCCGTTCGTGACGCCCGCCATGTATCCCGCCTCGGTCATCTTGGCGAACTGGCGCATGAGGTTGTCCATGACCTCGGCCTCCACGTCGAAGTTGGCGCTCTTGATGAGCTGCTCCGACACCTGCGTCTTGGGCAGGATCGGGAGCGGCTTGAGCGACACCTCGGAGAAGCCGGGGTCGATGTCCGTCGCCGCGGTCGTGGCGGTGTCCGGCGGGCTCCACGCGTTCGTGTACTGCGTGGACTCCAGCGAGTTCCACCGCAGGGTGGCGTCGCCCATGCGCACGGTGCGGTAGTTGCACACGCGGCGCGCGATGCTCTCGGCCGAGGCGTACTTCAGGATCACGTCCTCGGTCTGCTTCGGGATCAGGATGCTCGAGCTCGCGGTCGAGATGATCTCGCGCTGCTCGGGGGCCGGGCCGCCGCGCAGCCAGCCGCGCCAGGCGTCCTCGTACTGCCGGCTGTCGCGCCACTCGTCGCGCGCCTCGCGGCGTTCGGCGACGCGCTTCGCGGGGGTCGCGGCGACCTGCACGCCGGCGTCGCGCTCGAGCAGCGTGGTGCGGACCTCGTGCAGCTCGTCGATCTCGCAGGCGATGTCCATGCGCTGCTCGTCGCTCAGGCCCTCGGCGTTCTTGCGCTCGGCAAGCTCGGCGAGCTTGGCGCGCACCTGGCGGATGTTCATGTTCGTGGCCATGACGGTCGGTACCTTCTTGGGTTGGGGTTGCGGTTCAGGCTCGTTGCGCGCTTCGGCCAGGGTGCCGCTGTAGGCCCCCACCTCCACGACGCTGACTTCTCGAAGTTCGACGCGGCGCAACGTGCGGTCGCGTCCCTTCCATTCGTCTCCGCCCTCCGGGACCCGGAAGCCGAAGGACATTTCGGTGAGCAGCCCGCGGCGCACCTGGTCGAGCACTGCCTCGTCCCGTGCGTTCTCCCCGAGGGTTGCCGTGTACTTGAGGCCGCGCTCGTCGCTCTCCAGGACAAGCGTGCCGCTCTTGGTGTTCGCCAGCACCTGCTTGCTGTCGTGCATGTAGAACAGGCTGACGTTCGACTTCTGCCCGTCGAACGCGCCCGGCGCGATCTGCTCGCGGAACTCCCCCTTCATGCCCACCAGCGGCTTGCTCCACGTGTTGTAGAGCGCCGCGTAGCCGGTCAGGGTGCGGCCCTCGACGCCGCCGATGTCCGCCGTGCGGACCTCAAGCTTCTGCTTCGGCATCGGCGTCCTCCTGCGCGTCCTGCGCGTTCTGGTTGGGATCGACGCCGCTGATGACGGGCTTGGGCTCGTCCAGGCCGTCAATGGGCGTCAGGCCCATGCGGCGGCGGGCGTCGTTGGGGGCGAGCACCCCGACCTGCACCAGCTGCGCGTACGCGCGGCCGGCGGTGCGGAAGTCGCCGACGGTAATTGGGGTGAGGTCCGTGTGCAGGTTCTGCCCCGGCGGCAGGAGCTTGCGTGAGAGCTCCCGGTCGATCCCCGAGCAGAACGGTGCCAGGCAGTGCGTCGCGTAGGCCTGCGCAGTTTCGGGCTGGCTCCGACCTTCGCCCTGCCACAGCAGCTGCGGCGGAATCCCGAAGGCCCGCGCGACGTCCTCAACCCCGTGTTTCTTGGCTTCGAGCAGCCTGCCGGCGGCGTCCGCCGCGAGCTGGGCGCTCTTCATGCCCTCGCCGAAGAAAGCAGGCACGCCGATCTTGTCGCCACCGTGGTGCTGCTCCATCCACTTCTCGCGCATCTCGGCGCGGGCCTTGGCGGTCAATGGGCCAGGATGTTCAATGGCCAGCTTGCCCACGAAGCCGGTCTTGGCCAGCTCCTCGGCCACCTGGTCGAGCACGGCCTGCGTGCTGAGCACGCGGCGGCACTGCGTGATGGGAGAAACGCCAAGCCAGGGCGACAGCGGGTCAGGGAACGCGCGGACGTGGATGAGGTTTGAATCATCCACCTCGACGTTGTTGATGAGGTAGCGGGCCTCGCCGCCCTCGAGCTTAACGTTTACCGCTGGCGGGTCCACCGGGTCCAGCGCCACCGGCTCGCCGGTGCCGATGTCGCGCCGAATCCACAGGTACCCGTTGCCGTAGGTGAGCGCGCTGCAGGCCAGCCAGCGGCGCAGCTCGAACCCGCTCAGGATCGACGTCTGCTCGCCTTCGAGCAGGTCCAGCACCGGGCTGTCCTCGACCACCGATCCGTCGCGCCGGCGGACGATGAGCTGCAGCCTTGCCGAGTCCGTCGAGATGAGCGAGATGGCCCGCATGATGGCGGGCACCGTGAGCAGGTCCGAGTTGTACGTCCGGACGAGATCGCCACCCCACACGATGACGGGTGCGGGAGCGAACAGGCGGAGGAACGAGCCGATCCAGCCCACGCGCGCATGGTTAGCGCGTGGCCCTCACGCATCAAGGGGCTATGCAGGCATCGCGTCTACGGGGTGTACGCACTATCTCGCCTCACGCGCAGATTGTGCAGACACGTTGCATATGCCGTGTATGCAACAGCAAACGCGTGTGCTGGCGGGTCTAGAAAGGTCGAGTAACTAGACCCCGCCAGCACAATGCTCCCGTCGGAGCGCGCGCAAAGTTCCTAGCACCAAAGCTCGTCGGAGTCTTCCCGGAAAAGTCGGGATTACTCCAGATTTACTCGGGAATGCCATTATCGCAGACCGGAACCTACTTTCCGATTCGTAAACGAACGGAATCTCATCTCGGTATCAGAATCCGGGCTGCGACTCGTACATGCTGCCGCCCATGATTTCCATGTCGTGCAGGACACGGGCGGCCATGACCTGCGCGGTTACCGCGTCGATGTTCGAGGTACTGCGCTGCTTGACCGGCATGGCCAGGCCCGTTAGGCCCACGTAGAGCCGGGCGGACGCCAGGCACGCCCGCAGCACCGGGTCGGGCTTGCAGCGCACCTGCTCGGACCTGATCCAGTTCTGCCATATGGCCCAGCCGCCGCCCATCCAAGTGATGGTCTGCGGGGCCCGGTGCCAGCGCCAGCCGTGCTTGCGCTCCATGGCGGCGGCCCAGGCGGACGCCTTGCCGACCGGGTCGGCGACGAATGCCTTGATTTCGTACCGCCGGCAGACGTCCACCAGGCGGGCTTCCACGGCGTCGAAGTCGATGGTTGGGCCTGACACGCTCAGGTGCCCATCCGCCACCCACCGGCTCAGCGGCTGCCGGGTGGTGCGCTCGTCGTGGGCCATGTCCGCGCCGGCCCACCAGTGGTAGCCGCGGGTGTGGACCTTCACGCCGTCCCACACGGCCACGCACATGCTGGTGAGGTCGCATTGGCTGCCGTTGAAGAAGCCGCCCTGGCTGAAGTCCACGGCCACGACGCCGGGGGCGCCCTCGAGCATGTCCCAATCCGTCTCCACGGACACCCGGTCCAGGAGCTCAAGCGGCAGCGCACCGGCCAGGTCATCGGTGAAGGTCGCCAGCTCCTGCAGCCAGGCTTCCTCGCGGGCCTTCGGATCGCCCGTTGCCAGGGCGTTCCTGATCTTGGTTTGGATGTCCCGGACGCTCACCAGCACGCCGGCGGACGGGTTGGCGTGGCGGATGGCCTGCTCGCTTTCGGCGTTGTCCTGGGCGTCCATGCCCCACAGGAGCGCCCACCAGCCCTCAGGGAACGGCTCCCCCTGCTCGAGCGCCATCTCGCAAGCGGCCCAGTACGGCCACAGCTCCCGGCTCTTCTGCTCACGGTCGGGGGTGGTGATGAAGAGCATCTGCCCCGTGGCCGTCTTGGTGACGGCGGACATGCCGCGCAGGATGGCCTGCTCCATACGGGCCGCCTCGTCGGCGATCACCAGCCGCGGCGTGATGCCGTCCATGGCCGTGTCTAGGCAGGGCATCGCCTTCAGCGTCGCCTTCTTGTGCTCGATCATGCCGACCGTGGACGCCCCGCCGCCGCCCACGAACCGCCAGCGGTCCTCGCCGCGGTGCATCTTCTCAATGCGGCCGTGGATGATGTTGGCCTTGTCCTGCTTGGTCGCCACGCAGCAGAGCTCGCACTCGGCGCCCTCGAAGAGCATCCACTCGAGCAGGGCCACCACCAGGCCGGTCTTGCCTGCGCCGCGGGCGACGACCCACAGCGCGTAGCGGGTGGCTGGGGTGCCATCGTCGGCCCGCCGGCGCGCCAGCAGGATGGTCACGGCGTGCAGTTGCCACGGCAGCAGGTTGAACTTCTGCATTCGGCACCGCTGGAGGAACCGCTCCAGGTCGGTCGCGTCCCAGGCCACCCCGTGGCCGGCCGGGTCGGCCCGCTCGGCCAAGTACCGGGCGCACGCCAGGCGCACGCGGCGCGGCGCCACCACCTCGCCGGCGACCACCCCCCTTGCGTAGGCGTCCGAGGCCTCGAGGCCGGGTGCAGTAGGTGCTTCACCCCCACCCCCCGCGGCATCGACAAACTCGGTACTAGGGGCGGGCGGGGATGTGTGCGATTCGACGG
>Ga0208783_10001041_pt1 | contig 16796 bp, 21 predicted proteins | sample DEB19_08_DNA_2_FD_184529 | JGI IMG/M metagenome (GOLD analysis project Ga0208783, IMG submission 184529) | Aqueous microbial communities from the Delaware River and Bay under freshwater to marine salinity gradient to study organic matter... | ecosystem: Environmental > Aquatic > Marine >...
TGCCGCTGTCGCGGCACATAATGACGTTTCCGCCAGTGAAGTCCGCGCCGCCTTCTACGTTTAACTTGCCGTAGCCGGAGTAGCTAGTGCGGTTTATTAGCACGTTGCCGCTGGCGTCGATACGCATACGTTCGTTGCCGTTGGTCCAAAACTGCACCCGCGAGGCGTCAATGCTAAACGGTCCATATCCAGCATAACCAGCACTGTAAGATACAAGGACGCTACCGCTGTACGTTGCCGCGTAAGGGATAACGCGGGCGTTGCCAGTTGTGGCGTTAAGCGCGATACCATAGGCTTCATCAGCAACAGTATTGATTTGGCCGCCAGCAACAGCCAGTTTATTACCCGGCGAAGCGGTGCCGATCCCGACGTTGCCGCTGCTGTCGATGCGCATACGTTCTGAGCCGTTTGTACCCAAAGACATGGCCGCAGCAGTGTTTGTTTGGAGATAAAAACCGGCTGTCTCTGCAAGCATAGTTGCAACGCGAGTGCCGTTAAAACCTAAATCAATACCACCGTAAGTAGTGCCGTTGATTTGCAGCATCGACGTGCCGGAGGAATTGATGCCCACTGAGCGGGTGTAAAAACGACCAAATACATCCGGCGAACTCGTACCAATCCCGGCGTTCGTGCCGTCGTCGTACACCACAGACGCGCTGGCGGCGGATGTGCCGTTGCCCTTGACCAGATAGCCAGATGTGAGTGACGTTGCGCCTGTGCCGCCGTACGCAACACCAAGAGTACCGACATCCCCAGAACCGAGAAGCGACACACCGCCGACAGTCTTGATGTTCGTGCCGGAAACAAGTGTGGCTTGCTTGGCGTTAAGCTGCGTCTGGATGGCGGATGTCACGCCGTCGAGGTAGCCGAGTTCCGTAGGACTAAGCGTTGCGCCGTTGGCGGATACGCTACCCGCGACGGTCAGCGTTTTGCCTGCACCGACGTTTAAGCCGACAGATGTCCCTGTACCAGCCGCAGCGAACAGCGCATCGATAGTGTCAAGATCGGTATTGAGTTTTGTACCCCAAGTATCGGCAGATGCGCCAACTTCAGGTTTAGTCAATCCAAGGTTTGTTGTGGTTGTATCAGCCATTTAAGTCCTCACGCAGCTTGCTGCCATATTTCTTCTGTAACAGAAATTGGCGTCCATGTCTCGTTTGTTATTGATTGCGGTGTCCAAGTTTCTGTAACCGCAGCAATGGGTGTCCAAGTCTCAGATGTATCGGCCTCGGCAGTCCACGTTTCCGGCGTGATTGGCTCTGGCTCCCACTTCTTCGTGGCGTTAATAGTAACGCTAGACTGGGCGTTACACGTGATAGATGTCGGCGTCTTGCGGACCACTGACACGCTTGTCGATGAAACGGCGTTCGTCGTTATAGATACAAGGAACACGCCTTGCAGCGATACCGTGACGCTTGATATGGCGTTGGAGGCGCAGGCTGCGTTCTGTATGCGCGTTGCCGATACAGATGTACTCGACGTTGCGTTAGAAGTTGCAGCAGCGTTCTGGACACGGGTAGCCGTGACCGACGCGCTTGATGTGGCGTTGGCTGTGATTGCTGCGAGATTGATCTTCTGCGCAGTTACCGTCGTAGAGGATGACGCCGTATCGGATACAGCGGCAAGCAGAATACGTTGCGCGGAGACGACAGCACTAGACGCGGCTGTTACGGTGATAGACGCCTCTTTAGGGTCTATTCCGTAATTACCGCGTCCGTATAGACCGCTGCCATAGCCAGCCATCTACTTAGTCCAGATTGATGTCGAAGTCGCCCGCAGGAATACGGAGAACGTCACCGCTTGCAATCGTCTTGCTCGTGGTCAACGCACCATAGGCAAGCATATTGCCGCCGGAAACAGCGTCGAAGACCGCAGCATAGGTCACTGTGCCCCATGATGCGCTTGCAGTCGGGAACTCAACCGCTGCCGTATTGGACGCTTGGTTGGCTGTGACAGTGAACGCAATTGTCTGCCGAGCGTAGGAGCCGCCAGAGACTTCCGTCCCGGTGTTACCTTCACCCGGATCGGACGTATACAAGCCGACATACAAAGTGGCAGGCGCGGTGTAGGGCGTTGCGCCGAACACATGGCCGAGAACCTTGTTCTCAAGATAATTGGAAAAACTCATCCGAATGTCCTTATGCGGGGTTTCAGTTTAGACGAACCAATGCGGGCACGCTCATCGGCGATGCGCATATCTTCTACCAACTTCTCATACAAAGAAGTCCAGATGCCGGTGCGTTCATCTTCCCTCAAGTACGGCGCGGACTGAACCAGCGTACCATATAGGTAGATGTCCGGGCTTTCGGTCAGAAGCCAGTTAGTCGGCGCTGCATCAGACAATGCGGGCAGCTTGGCGTAGTAGAGAAGTTCCGCGTCGTAAGACCCATCGGGTTGCGGCAGAACTTCGAACTGCTGGCCAACGGTCGTGAAAAACATCGGCTGACCGCCAGCACTGTAGACTTGGCTGTCTTCGAGAAGCTGTTCTGGCGTGACGTAGAGCAATGGAGTGATTGGGTTTGTGTTCAACTGGAACCGGATTGTTTCTTTCCAGTCAGCAGGAACAGCAAAGTACGGCGTATCCATAGTTGCGGTCGCCCGCGTCACCATCTTGCGGTGACGGATTTGGCGGCTCATCTGCGCTTCAGCAAGCGAGATGAAGTTTGGAATAGCAGACGTCAAATCAGACCGATTGAGCCAATCGGCGACTGCGGTCTTCAACTCTGAATACGTCGTAATCGCCATTAGACAGTCCCCGGCCTTGTGCGGAAGTAACGATTATCAGGATCGTTCAGCCACTTCTTCATCGCCTCTTGGTCTTTAGTTATACCTTGGCGCTCAAGTTCATAATACACTGAAATCGGGATGCTGCCAACCTTTGTCCACTCACCCCAGCGTTCGGGCGCATCGTTAAATTCGCGTTTGTTCTGCTCGATGATTGCGGAAACGTCTTGCTCTTTCGAGATGATCGCTTCGTCCTTACCGGCATCATAATCGTAATAAGTTTTGACGCCTGTGAAAGCATCGTCGTTGATAAGGCGTTTAGTCATTTAACGTGGCTCCATGTCCTACCAGTCCTAACGCCACGAATGCAATTTGCGCTCAGACTTAATTCTCTTGCGATGCTTGTGGCGTTGTTACTGCTTTGTCTTATATACCTAACAAGCGCATCATTCAACTTCGCTTTTCCATTACCAACCCCAAGGGGCGCTACTGTACGCTTACGTCCTTTAGCCATCATATCCGCAGTATTTTCTCTAAATGTGCCAACAGATAAATGGTCTGGGTTTACACATAGCGGATTGTCGCACGAGTGCATGACAACTAGACCCTCCGGTATCGGCCCTTTATGGATTTCATACGAAAGACGATGTGCGGATAAAGTGGGCGACCCCTTTCCGCCCTTTTGGATACGGCCGTACCCATTGGGCCGTATTGACCCTACCCATTTCCAGCACCCTTCCGTTACCTCGATTTTACGAAAAAATCTTTCCTCTAACGTACCTCTCGGCCTACTGCATGAAAACGTAGGGTCGGCTCTGCGGGCCTCCATGTAATGGGCACCGCAAAGACCACGAGCCATAAACGGCTTATCACAATCTTGAACAGAACATTTGCGCATAAAAAAACTCCCGGTGCAGGAGTTACTTCCATACACCGGGAGCCTTTTAAGTGTCAAGTCTGTTTTATGACGTGGTAAGGTCGAAAACCCCACCATGCGCAGCTTGGTTGTTCACCTTCAGGCCGTACTCAACAAGGAGCAGAGCCTTCTCGGCGTCACCAGTTTTCGCCAAGTCCATCTTCTGGATTGGGCGAAGAACTGCCAACGATGCGTAGTCAGGATCGACGATGAACGCATCGCGGTCACGCTGGAAGCGGTTAGGAACGATGTTGACCGTACCGAAATCAGACACATATACGTCGGCTGCGCCGATGATCTGTGCCTGCTGGCCAGCAGGAACGTCGCGGTAACGGGTTGCGATACCAGTGAAGCCCGAAGCAACAGTCTTGTTGAATGGACCAACCATCAACATCTTTGGCGTACCGCCCGAAGTCCAGACGCTCTGGATAACGGTCTTCAACAGGGCTTCCGAGAACGCACGCTGCGTACCATCGGTACGAGCAGCAGTTGGGGTTGAGCCAACAGTCGGGTTCGCACCGCCTGTGCCGAACGAGGTGTTCGAGGTCAACCATGCAGGCAGACCAGCAGTACGACGTGCAGTTGTGGTGTTACCAGCAACCGATGCTTGGTTAGCAAGAAGAGCGGATTCCATGTCGCGCTTCAGTTCCGAACCCAGCTTGGCAAGCTGATAGGTCATTTCGTTACGACGACCGGCCTTGTCAACTGCTTCAAGCGTACCGGAGATTACGACGTTCTTCGTGCTGATCTGCGTGTAGTTACCAACGCGAACGGTTGGGGTAACAGCAGTGAACGAAGAAATGTCATCACCTTCGAGTGCAGCGTTAGAAGCCGAGGCCGCAGCCAAAACGTCTGTTTGCCATTCGAAGTAGGTGTTCTTGACGCTTTCACGACCGATGTTCGAGATGAACGGAGTTTCTTCTGGCGAGATGTTATAGATAACGTTCGACAGGTCTTCACGAATACCGATAGCGGAGTACCGGGTAAAAGTATTTGCTACAATAGCCATTTCTTCACATCCTTATTAAATGAGTTTATCCAACAGGGCCGCTGCATCTGCGACACGGCCTGTACGCGCAAGGCGCTGGGACGCTTTCTTTACATCGGTTGAACGTGAGTTAATTTGAGTACCGGAAGAACCGGGGCGAACGATCCGCGCAACCTTCTTTGGCTGTGCCTTCACTTTCTCCACTTTCTTCGAACCCTTATCAAACATCATCGCTTTGCGCAGGATTGAAACGTGAGTGGCCTGAACAAGTGCACTTAGGTCGCGTTCGCTAAACCCGTTATTCAAAGCCCATTCACGAAGCTCCTTAGCTTCGCTTTGCATCGTGCCTTCGTCTTTCCATTCAGGAATGACATCTGTGAGTTTGGCGCGCTCTGACTGCACAATGTCAGCCAATGCCCGCTGTTGCTCTTTGGCCATCTCTTGAGCAATCCGCTGCTGTTCAGTATTAATAGCCTGAAGTTTAGCGGCTCGCTCTTGACGAGACTTATTCCAATGCCGTTCTAACCGCGCCGCCTCAATGGGGTCTTCGTTATAAAGATTGTCCCAATCAGGCTCAGCCTCGGACTGCACCTCAAGTTGCGCTTTAAGCGCCGGTAACAGTTCCGCGTATTGAGCGCGTTCCATTCGGATCGCTTCGGCCTCACCGTGGAACGACTTGCGTTCTTCGGCTAATGCCTGAGTTTTCCGTGTGTAATCCGAATAACGAGAATAACCTTTCCGAAGTTCGTCAAGGGTGACTTCCGTTTCTTCACCGTCAAGTTTAACCTTGATGGTTAGATCGTCAGGAAGTTCCTGTTCGATAACCTCTTCTGTGTCGTACTCTTCATCCGGGTCGGACTGTTCGTCTTCCTCTTCATCCGAGTATTCCTCGGCTTCAGGTTCATCCTCATAGCCCTGAGCCTCTTCAGGCTCTTGCGCCTCGGCCGTGTCTTGGTTGTCCTCATCCGGGCCAAGCAGTTGGTCGATGGCTAACGTTGCTTCGTGGAGGCCGATCCCAGCACTGGGGTTGCCGACTTGTTCCGTCATATATAGCACCTTTTTAAATAAATGTTAACTCCTTGATTTGGCGACTAAGCCATCATCAAGGATCGCCTGTAGGCGGGCTTTCAAACGCTCAAGTCCTTTGAGCGTGTGAAACATGTCAGAGCGTGCGCCATATTCGGTCGGGGCCGACATACGCCACTCTTCAAAAATATCTTTCTCCACTGCGGCAAATGCCTCCTTGAGAATATCATCTTCAAGAAGGCGCTTGGCGTGGTTAGCTTTGGTTATAGGGTCCATTAGATCAACGGCTCATATCTAGGGTTGGTTGCCATAATCGGTTGTGCTTGAGGTAGAAAAGCAGGGGCCGGAGCAGGAGCCGTAGAATTAAGGAGGCCGTAGCCCGGCTGGAAGAACATAGCTTCTGGGCCGAAACCATACCGCTCGTAATCTAAGATGGTTGGATTGGCGCGCATATCTTGGCCTGTGCCAAAACCTACGCCCGCGCCTGTACCGAACGGAGAAACATACGGCACTCCTGTTTCTGCGCCACCACCGCCCGCCAAAAGGTTTTTCAGAAGATCGGCCCCGACACTGCCAAGGGATATAAGTTGGGGTACGTTTAGGCCCGTGCCGAGAACGCCGCCCTTCTCCGTCAATGCGGGATCAGGAGTTGGAAGCGTTGTCAGACCGAGACCGGCAAGGACCGACCCAACAGATGCAAGTTCTTCAGGAACGACGGTCTTTGGTATAGCGCGGTTGCCGCTAACGACAATGTCTTCAACCGCTGGCTGCGCCAGCGTCGGGTCCATAGCCAGTTCCGTAAGTGCGGGTACACCTGCAAGCGCGGATGCACCAAGCAATTCTGGAGGTACTTTGCTTACGCTGGCGATAACATCTATAGGCGCTTTTTCTGGTTCAGCCGTGCTTGCCTGTTGTTGCGGTAATGGCTGCGCCAACGTTCCGTTGAGGATTGCCTCGACAGGCACGGGGACGGCGGATGCGAATGGCAATCCCGATCCAGCTTTAACCCCACTGACGACAATAGGTTTAACAGCGGCTTCGGCGGGTGGTTGTTGTACAGGTTCTTGTACAGGTTGCTGTGCCGGTGTTGGCTGGGTTGTCGGTGAAGACAAGTTGCCAGTTGCGCCCGATGCAGCACTTTGAAGCAATCCAGACGCAGCGCCCTGCGCGGTTTTTGAAAGGCCAGTGACGAGGATTTGTTCAGCCACCGCCTGCTTGGCGGCTTCTTTTGCAGCTTCACTCGCAAAGGCATTTGAAACACTACTGCCTACGTCGCTAAGTACCCCGCCAATCGCTTCGTTAGCGCCTGTCACGTTACCGAGGCCAGCAGTCGCGCCGCCGATTAGCGCCGACGTAAGCGGGTCTTTACCTGCCAAGAAACCGCCAAGGCCACCGGCCGCAGCGCCTGCCGCAATCTGGACACCAAGGCTTGCGCCACCGGTTGCGATAGCTGCCGCGACAGGTAGCGCCACGCCCGCGATGTCGCCGACTATGCCAAGGCCGTTCGGGCCTTGGTTTTCGGCTACGCGCTTGTATTGGCCGGTAGCTGGATCAAGGACTTCAACACCCCAATAGGCGTTCTTGGGGTCGTCCAAAGTAAGTTTATTGGCTTGGTCAAATACGTTGCGCAAACCCGCTTCACCTGCGCCCGAATATACGACACTGCCGTCTGTGCCACCGCTTACAAGGCGATATGTGGCGTTCGGGTCTACTGGGACAAAGCCCGGTGCTGTCGCGGCATATTGCGCGTTAGGATCGAACGTCGCGGGATTTGCTGGCTGCGGTAGTCCTACATCGCCGAAACGTGCAGGCAATCCCAGTTCGTTTGCAAAGTAATAACCGGTCTGCCCGCCACTTCGCAGGCTCGTAATTGGGTCAAGGTTCATATCCGCGCTGGGCGCGACATACGGGTTTACGTTTAATATGGCCGCTAGGCGCTCGGCTTCTGTCCGGCTTGGACCCCCACCTACGCCGCCAGTGTACGAGCCACCCAACTCCGGACCACCGAGCAGGGTGTTAGCAAGATTGGAACCGACTATCTCAGCGCCCATCATAGGTCCGCCTAGCCCATAATCGCCGAACCCCATATCGTCCATAATTCCGCCTACAGCCATTTCATCATTCCTTCCAAGGGCGGCGGTAGGCGCCGCAAAAGGGGTAGCGACAGGAGCCGCAAAAGGGGTAGCGACAGGAGCCGCAAAAGAGGTTGCGGTTTCAATAGGCGCTGCAAGAGGCGCTGCAAGCGGGGCAACAGTTTCTACAGGCGCTGCAAGAGGCGCGGCAAGAGGAGCTACGGTTTCGGCCTCAATAGTCGCAGGCTCTACGGCTGGTGTGTAAACTGGCTCTGGCGCTGGAGCAACCGCCGCCTCCGCAGCCGCTTGCTCTGCGGCTACCCGCTGGGCTTCTGCCTGTGCCGCAGCCTGAGCCTGTGCCGCAGCCTGAGCCTGAGCAGCGGCCTGAGCCTGAGCAGCGGCCTGAGCCTGAGCAGCGGCCTGAGCCTGTGCCGCAGCTTGAGCCGCTGCTTGTTCCGCAAGAGCGCGTTCCTGAGCGGCCCGTTCAGCGGCTGCTTGCGCTGCTTGCGCACGCTTTTCATTTAATTCAGTTTGCTGTCTTTGAGCGGCGGCTTCTGCTGCTGCGGCTCGTTCTGCTGCAACTCTTTCGGCCTGCGCTCTTGCCGCTAATTCTTGGGCTGCGGCAATACGCTGGGCTTCTGCGGCTGCGGCAGCCTGTTGGGCTGCGGCTTGCTCTGCGGCAGCTTGCTCTGCGGCTACGCGCTGGGCCTCGGCCTGCTGCGCGGCTTGTTCCGCAGCCGCTTGTTCTGCGGCATAGCGTTCGGCGGCTGCACGCTGTGCTTCAACCTGCTGTGCTGCTTGATCTGCGGCATAGCGTTCGGCAGCCAACTGTTCCGCAGATATTTGCGGGGCTGTAAATCGGTCTGTAATCGCACCGATAAGACCGTAATCCTCGACCATATTCTGAGGAATATTTTCGATGCTGGCGGGTGGTTGATACTCGTAAGTGGGGGTAGGCTCAGGTGAAGGTGCGTAATAAACTGGCTCTGCAACGGGCGGGAAATATTGCCCTATTGCCGCAGCAATAGCTTCTTGAAACGCAGGACTATTGAAATAGTCCGCGTTAAATTCCGGAAGATAAAAATCTTCAAACATTACATCATGCCTTCCGGCGGGAGTTCAGGTTGCATCTGGGCTTGTTGCACGGCCTGAGCCATCTGTGCGTTTTGCTGGGCCTGTTGGGCCTGCACGGCTGCCCGTTCCATTTCGCCCTGCTGACGTAGGAACTCACGGTCGCGCTGCATCAACGCTTCGATGTTGGCCGTGTTGACCTGCGTGCCGTACTTGGCTTCAATCTCAGCAGCCTTGACCATAAGATCGGCGTCGAGTTTGTCGCGCTCACGGTCGTCCTTGCGCAGCATCTCTTCGCGCTGCAATTCAAGTTCGGCTGCCTTCTTCTGGATGTCAGCGCGGATCGCTTCCATCTGAACCTGCGACAGCATCTCTTCCGGTGTCGGCTGCGGTGGAGCAGGCGGCGGGGGAGGCGGCATCATAGCCGGGTCTTTGAAGAATACAGTCGGGTCTTTGTATCCAGCCAGCGCCATCATCTGCGCCAACGTATTGTAGTAACCCTGCATGTCAACCAATGGAGCGCCCATCTGCATGAGCATCTCTTGCTTGGCGGCGACTTGGCCTAAGAATGCCATCTTCTCTTCGTTGCTGCCAGTGCCGAGGGCGACATTCACTACAACATCCATGTTCGTGTCCCACACACGCGGGTCAATCGGAACGAACGTGTTGCGCAAACGCACCATGCGCGGTGCGTCTTGGTTCTTGGCGATAAGTTGCATTGACTTGCGGAACAGGTCTTTCATACCTGTCTCGGCAAAGATGCGGCAGATCAGTTCGATATGCTGCGCCGCAGCAGTAATCGTAGCCGCAACCGCAGCGCGGGTCGAAGACTGAAGCGCGTTAGCATCGAGGCCAGACGCGGCCTTGGAAATACCTGTACGGTTCTCGCGCAGTTCATCCATGTACTGCAACATCGGGAAGGCTTGCTGCCCGACGAACGGCATTGTGAACGGCTGCACCATACCGGGTGCGCGCATACGGATAATGCCACCGACTTCGGTGTTCATTACGTCTTCAAGATTGACTTGGCCTTCAACAACACCCGTGCGTGGGTGGATCGCCTGCGCCAAACTGTCGAGCGTGTTACGAAGGATGTTCGACTTGATAAGCTGAATGTCCATCGTCACGTCGGCAATCGACATGCCGAAGAATGTGTGCGGCTCTGGATCGGGGCAGAAGTCTACAAACGGAATAAAGTCGCAGGCTTCGTAGTGAAGTATCTTGTTGGCCGTGCCAGCAACGCAGACGCGGCAAAGTTCCGCGATCCCGTCGCCGTCCATGTCAACGTACACATAGCCCTCGATGTAAAGGACTTTGCGGGAGGTTGTATCTGTGCGGCCCGTAATCTGAACAAAGGCTTGCGGGTTACGGTCAAAGGCTTCTTGGTTGCCTTCGAAATCGTCAAGCGTTTCAAAGCCAAGGTCTTGAACCTCGTCCCACTCGTAGCCCATCTTTACAAGATCGGATACGGTGACGTAGCGGCGATGGGCTACAAACTCGGCGGTCTCGATAGAACGCGCACGGCGGTCAATCAGAAACTCTTCGGGCGGTACGGACTGAACGCGCAGACGGCCCTTCTCAACTGTACGGACTACTGTACAGTCGTAGGTTGCAGGCTGGGTTTGGCCCATCATGCCCATCGGCGTTTCGACCATCGTCTCGCCGAAGGTAATCTCTACGTCCTTAACTTCGACGGTAGGGTCGGACTGAAGGACGGAGAATGTAGCCTCGTCCAGACCCGTGAAGTAGTGGGTCGTGACATCTTTTTCGGTATCCCACCAGACTTTCATGATCCCGTTCTTACGGATCAGCGCGTCCTTAAATGAGGAGTAGCATTCGTTGAATAGATTGTTGTCGCGTGTCAGGCAGTAGTTGACGTAATCCGTCGCTTGCTGCGCGGTTTCAACATCTTCTGGGCCGTTCGGCGCAAACTCGACGACGTTGTTCGCCGCGAAAAATACTTTCATAATCGACGGCATCATGGCCTGCACGGTGTCGCGCACGTCCATAGAGATTGCCTGCGACCGGCCTTCCTCTTCGTTGCCGAACGGTTCGCCCTTATAGTACTGGCCAGCAAGCGCACGCTGCGGCGAGATATCATCGTCGATGTAATTCTGCGCGTCGTCAATCTCGGCAGTGATAATGTTCTGAAGTTCTTCTTCGGATATAGGCTCTTCTACCTGCTCGTCTTCCATATCCGGCTCTTCAATGGAAACTTCTGTTCCATCGGCGAGTTCAATCTCCGTCTCTTTGGTATCGTCTTCGCTATCGCCGTGTTCAGAGTTGGCGTTGGGAACACCAGTATCTTGGTACATTCCTTGGTTCTTAGCCATGTCGGCCTTACTCGGCTTACGGTTATTGCGATACGCCATATTTTAGCCTTACTTCTTTTTGGACTTGCCAGCTTCAGACAGAGCGATAGCTATAGCCTGTTTGCGCGATTTAGCCAAGGGAGCCTTTGCAGGGCCTTTAGGATTTACGCCAGCGTGCAATGTGCCGCGCTTAAATTCGCCCATGACCTTGGCCACTTTCTTGTCGGCCTTAGTTGGTTTCTTCATATCATTTACCTTTCGGCGCATACGCGCCACGCTCACTCAAATACACGATGGCCTTATAAAGAATAGTCGTACTCTCTCTCGCTTGGCCTAGCATCATATTGCACATCGAACAAAGTATGCCGCGTACCTCACCTGTATCATGGTTATGGTCAACGACAACTGGTCGTTTTTGCTTATACCCTAATGTCTCAGATATTTCTACCTCACAAATAGGGCAAGCAAAATTCTGATTGGCGATGATAGAATGATATTCATCAAGGCTCATACCATATCGCTGTTTAAGATTACTGGCGCGGTGGTAGTTTGGGCGGGCGGCTCTCTGACGGCGCTGCGCTGCGCGTAGGCAAACCTTACAGGCGGGTCGATAGGAATAGAAGTGGTCGATTGGCTTTTCTTCGCCACATTTCGAACAAGTCTTTGTTTCCACAGGTACGCTCCCTTTGGCGGTCTATAGCCTAAAGTTCGCAGAAAAGCAAAAAAGTGGGGTGGCGGCGTTTTGAACAGAGACGGGAGTTATCATCTTCATTCAGTCGCTATTATCGGCCTAGCCGCGCACACCCCTAGTTCCCATATACCCGGCAGGGAGAGGGAGAGGAGAAACCTGCCGGGCAGAACAAATATATCACATGGTTATATTATGTCAAACAATGCCCTTTATATTTCTACGCAAGGCTCCACTCTTGTTGGCCATCGAATATCCATGCATGATCGTTGACACATCGGTGGCGAGGCACAGGCACAGCGCATCCGCCTTGTCTGGCGACGGAAGTCCGCGCTTCTTCATGCTCTCCTTACTCTCCACCTGCATCTTGCCGGACGAGGTAAAGGTGTAGCGCGGTGATGCCAACTCGGCGAACAACTGTTCATCCTTCGGTATCTTCACGTCTCGGTTCGCCAGCCATCCTTTGCACTTGAACCACAACTCGGCGCGTAGGTTGGCGTAAGTCCCTTTCATCGCAGGGCTTTCCGCAACGTTGATCCCGCGTGCTGGCAGACCCAGTTCGCGCAGACGGTCAAGTACACCTGCCCCCAACCCGATACTATCAACCAGTATCTCGACTGGCTGCTCCGATGGTGTCAGCGCCTCATACTCGGCCACGACTGCGCCGGTTAGCTGCATCAAGTCCAGACCTTTCCAAGTCTGTATCTCTTCAACAACGGGGCCACGCCGCTTGGCGAGGGCGGAAGCGTCGGAACCCATACGCGCCACGTCCAAGCCCCATACACTCTTCGTCTGCTTGGCGATCTTAATCTCGCGGTTCATAGCCCCGTCAATCAACTCGACAGGAATGACCGTATCTTCTTCACGCGGCGGGAAGTTACCAAGAACACGCACATGGTACGCAGGACTGTCTTCCCCGTACCGTAACTGCATCTCCTTAACGAACGCATCGGATACGCGTGGGCTGTCGAGGCAGCTAACATGAAAGGTTTTCCATTCGCCCTTCAGGCGATTGTGCGTATCGTAAAACAAACCGCTGTTTCGCGTAGGGTTCCCCAGCAGCAACGTCGTTGCATTGTGGCCGGACATAGAACCGGACGCAGCTTCGTATACACTCTCCGGAATACCGGACGCTTCGTCGGCGACGAGCAACACGTTATCAGCGTGGATACCCTGCAACGCTTCCGGCGTTTCTGCTCGGCTCGTTCTTGCGGAGATAAAGGCTTCACTAGCTGCGGCCTTCAACTCAATACGGTCGGCCTTCACTTCGATCAGAACCTTCAACACGTCGGGCAGTTCATTCACCCATCGCTTCAGTTCCGCGAACATCGCATCGAACAACTGTGCGGATGTCGGCGCAGTGACGACCACCTTCACCGGGTATCGCGTCAGGAAGTAATGCAGCATGGCCCAGCTTGCGGCTGTCGATTTGCCGACACCGTGGCCTGAACGCACGCTGATCCTGCGGTTCCCGGAACTAATCGCTTTGAGAAACTCGATTTGCCACGGGTCTGGCTTCGTCCTCAGAATATCCCGCACGAACCCAACGGGATCATCGCGGTACTTCTTCAAAAACTCCAGAAAGAAGTTCGGCTCAGATTTCGTCATTCTTATCTCCCCTTATTACTCGTGCGATTGTTTGATGGCTAACTGATATACCATGACGCTTTGCTACGATAATAGCAATATCGCGGTAGCTATGACCTTTAACGCGTGCGGCCTTCATGGTGATTAGCGCGTCCTGCGCGTTTGGTTCTGGGTGCAGCTTGGCCTTGCGGCCTGTTCCCGACTTCTTAAAGCCGAACGGCACTTTGCCACCGACGTATCCTCCTTGTGACTTCTTCGCTCTCTTACCGGCGGTGACACGTTCTCTGATACGGCGGCGCTCCTCACCGGAGAAGACGGCCATGATCTCTAGCATGAAGCGTCCGTTCGGGTTGGCCTTGTCCATGACATTGCCGTAGCCGTTGATGATTAGGTTGATGTTCGCCGTCTCCCAGTCGGCGATGACGTTGAGCGCATCTCTCGCATCGCGGAACATACGGTCTAGCTTCGATACGATAACGGTATCGCCCGGCCGGAGGAACGCCAGCTTGCAGCCTTCTTCTCGGCGTAGCAGTGGAACCCCGCCGGAGACGCCCCGCTCTTCGTAGATATGCTCCAGTTCCAAATTATGTGTGAGCGCAATGCCTTGTATCTGGCGTGCTTGATCATCGAGCGATGTGTTCTCAATCTGGTCTTCAGTCGAGACGCGAGTGTATCCATAAACTGCCAACGTATTTCTCCCGTTCTTTGTTGTGCATCGCTGTTACAATTTATTGTTACAGTTTGGCAAGCAAAAAGTTTGGAATTTTTTTGGCTGGGGGATCGAAAACACAAGGGTGTAGGGGGGTGGGGGCCACACCTCGATGTCTGTTTAGTTATACGTACGTACCCCCCGCGCAAGGCGGGGGCGGGGGGGGGTATTTTGAAAGCACCCCCTCCCCCCTATAGGTGAAAAAGCACGCAATTCTGCGGGTTACAGACTGTAACAGTGTATTAGTATGCGACCAAATGGCGTCAGAGGCGCACAAAAACGGAGGCTCGGCGGTCTCTATTCACCAAGGTAAAGCGGCACATCGTGCCTATTGCATTATGTTATAGGGTGAGGCAATTCACATTGTAGTGTGATTTGATTGGTTACTATTTTTTACCAATTAGCAAAATTATATATCTTTTGTAACCGGCCGGTTGTTCCTATCGTTAATGCGTCATCAACAAAAGAGGGAATGACAATGACTAACAATGACAACCGCAAGATTGATATCTATCTGCTCAATCGCACGCACAAGTGCTGGCAATATGAGTGCAGCACAACATGGTCAAAAACATGCAAAGAGGCAAAGGCGTCATTCTTGCGCCGCCACGATTATCTTGACGCCGGACAAGTCCGCGCTCGTTTCGCATAACTAAAGAGGGAATGACAATGGCTTTTGATTTATCACAGTATATACCGTTCAACGCTTTCGCATTCATATGGATAGCGTGCATGTTGGCGGGTTTAGCATTTGCCAGTCGCAACGATAAAGGAGGGCAGTAACATGGACATTGAAACACTATCCGAGCGCAAGCTGGAAGACCTTTACAACAAGCGTTTTCGTGATGACGCAGCGCAATCGCAAGTCTGCATTGCTGCAGGCATGGGCAACTGGACACCACGCCAGCGCGACGAAGCATTGCGTGGGCAACTGCCAGCAACTGACGAGCAACTAGCCATATGCCGTGATTGGCTGGCAAGCGCAGTTGCGTTCATGGAAGTCTGCGACGAACGCGCACGGCGCAAGCAATACCACGGCTCATACAAGCCAATCCGCCGCGCAGCCTAACACCACCGGACGGCGGAGCAATCCGCCGCGAGGCTGGCGCTAGTGCCAATTAGAGGGAATAGATCATAATGATGCAAGGAATTTGGACGATATATAGCGGCTCGCGCATAAAGGCGATTGCCCGGACGCGCAATTCTTGGGGCGGGGAACAACCCGAAATGGCTTTGCGCTTGGCATACGATCATGCGTTGAACGCTGACGAAAATCACGCCGCCGCCGCCGCAGCTTTGGCGCGTAAATTGAATTGGGACGGCCTGTGGCATGGTGGCGGACGACCGGACAATAAAGGCTATATGTTCGTCAAGATAGCCAGCGTTTACCAAGGCGCGCCGGACAGCAGCATAGGCCGCGAAGGTGTTGATTGGTTCTATATTGAGCCGCGCCCATGATCAAGCCACAACAGGCCGCGCCGATAGGCCGCAAAGGCCGCGTATCATCCGACAACGCTTGGCCGCTTCGCAATGCGGACGGCCTCACCTTCGCAGAAGCCAAGCGCCTTAGAGAGCAGGAGCCAAGCAAATGAACGAGACAAGGCAAGAGGCAATCACGCGTATCGGCAAGCTGCTGGACGGAAGCGTAACCCTGACTGGCAAAGATGTCGGCGGGAACGGCCACTGGTTCAACCCTTATGACCCCGCCGCCGAAGAACGCGCCGCAATCGTGCGCTGGCTGCGCAACTTTTGGGATGGCTGTGATGACGAAGATTTAAAAACCGCTGCGGACGCAATAGAGGCCGGCGAGCATTTAAAGGAACAAAGCAAATGACTTTCTATGATGACGACGATGAGGACGACGAATTGGCGCTGCCCGAACGATACATTGAGAGGGCTGGCGAAACCTTGGCCTACCGCTTAATGGAATATCTGGAGTTTCTTGGCGTGATAGGCAAGGACCATGTGTCTTACCTGCGCTACCCGCCCATCGAATTGATTGAGGACGCCGAAAAAGCATTGAGAGATGAGACTTAGTTTTTAGATTTTAGATTTTAGATTTTAGATTTTAGATTTTAGATTTTAGTTTTTAGATTTTAGATTTTAGTTTTTAGATTTTAGATTTTAGTTTTTAGTTTTTAGTTTTTAGTTTTTAGTTTTTAGTTTTTAGTTTTAAGGAGCAAAGCAAATGACAAGTGAAGAATTTAAAGCAACACGCGAGAAGCTGAACATGACGCAAGGCCATCTCGCCCGCAAGATTGGCATGTCCGAAAGGTCGATCCGATACTATGAGCAGGGTGGCCGTTCGGTCCCCGCTCCAGTCTCTATCCTCTTAGAGACGTTTCTAAGGGGTCTGGAGCGTGTCTAGCTACAATCGGGATACTTACCTAGCAATTTCCCTATATGCCTCTCTATGGGCTTTATACGGGCTTCTAGAACTATATAAAGGATAAGACATGGCCGGACATATTAAACGACGCACGATTGCATCGAACTTAGACAAGGTTGGCGAGACTGTTTTGCTGGAGAAGATCGCATCCGGCCTGACAATGGCTGGCCTTGCTCGTGAACTTAAAATCAGCAACCTATCGCTCTACCATTGGATACGCAAAGACCCGGACAGGGAGGAGCGGTTCAAACAGGCAAGAGCAATCGCGGCTGATCAATGGGCGGACGAGTGCTTGGACATTGCCGACGCTTCGG
>Ga0208783_10001042_pt1 | contig 16786 bp, 20 predicted proteins | sample DEB19_08_DNA_2_FD_184529 | JGI IMG/M metagenome (GOLD analysis project Ga0208783, IMG submission 184529) | Aqueous microbial communities from the Delaware River and Bay under freshwater to marine salinity gradient to study organic matter... | ecosystem: Environmental > Aquatic > Marine >...
TCGCCGCCGGATGGTCGCCGTAATGGGTGACGCTCCGGGCAGTCCAGCATACGAACAGGCCAAGCAAGACGCGGAGAAGCGGGCACGCGGACCACAACGTCGTCGGGGTTTCAACGAAGACATGGCGGTGGATCGCGGCCAGATGCAGCGCGACAGGGCGGCTGCCGCAGAAGCCGCACGGGAGCAGTCCATTCGCGACGAGAACGCTCGCGTAAACGCCGCCCATCAAGAGACGTTGGCGTCTGGCATCCTGCCGGGCGAGGAGCAGGTCACTTCGCAGGACACGTTCGGCACCCTGTCCCAAGAGGAACAGAAGGCTCTGCGTGGCAAGTACGCCACTGGCGGTCACAGCGGCACGATGACGTTCGAGGATTGGCTGTCCGAGAACTATGCGGAACTTCCCCCTGAGGAGCGTGCCGCTCAGATGCGGTCGCAGGGCGCTGCCGTTCCGGCGCAGCAAATCGGACGCAACCCGAGCCTCCAGCCCGGCCAGAACAGCGACCTTGCCAAGAGGCGTCAGGCTGCTGGAAAGGCTTTGCCGGAAGGTCGCGAGGAAAGCCAGTACGACCCCCGTCAGGCAGAGAGGATGCGGCGTAACCAGTACGCGCCCGACATTCCAATGACGCAGTTTGGTGGCACGTACACGCTTGCTCCGGGTGCGAGCGTTGGCGGTCTTGGCGGGTACGCACGCGCCCCAGACCCTGCCCTCTACGACCGCGATCCAGAAACCCCAGACCTTGTTCAGCGCACTATCGAAGCACACGGCGAAGACTCTCCGTCTGCCCTTATTGCTCGCGCCCAAGCCTTCGGGATTGACGTTGCGCAGTATGGCGATGACATGGACATGCTGCGCGGTGACGTTGAACGTATGCAGCAGGAGCATGACAGTCGCTTTGCAAGCAGCGACGTTGTGAAGAATCCTGCTGGTGGGTATCGCTATAAGTTCAATCCCGCCAAGTCGGAGGCTCGCATGCGAGAGCAAGACCTCGCAATGTCTCCGATGCGAAAGAGGCAGTTTGCAAACGATATTGCCAGACGACACGCCGGACTGATGACTGAGGAAGAACTCGCCACGCTGGCAACGCTGGAGACGACGCCAGACGGATTTGCGCAAATGCGGGCATTGAACCAAGCCCTCAACCGCCGTTCGTCCGTGCAGCGTGAGCGCAACGTCCGCAACAACTGGGCAAACCGCAACATGACCATCGCGGCGAACAACCCGCGAGTGGCTCAGGGGCTGTACATGCGAAGCCTGCAAGAAGCGGCACGCAGCGGCGATCCAATGCAGGTCGCCGCTGTTCACTCCTCCTTCGGCAACGACCGCGCAGCCCGCGATTACATCTCGCTTGCTGGGCAGCAGCAGGAGGCGGCGGCTGCGATGGTGGCGGCGGAAGCGGCGGCACGACAGGATACACCTGAGGCGCCAAAGTCGTACGCCGAACAGTTCCACTCAGAAGTGACCAGCGCTCTATCTATTGCGGACCCAGTGCAGAGAAAGACTGCAATCGTGGGCATCTTGACCAAGATGGGCACCGTGCCTCCAGAACAGGTGGACAAGCGGGCCGACGAGATCATTGCTTCGTCCGGCGGCGGGCCTATCACGCAGCAGCAGACCCGAACGTGGTTGCAGTGGATTTTTGGTGGCGGTCAGCAGCCACCCCAGCAGCAGGCCGCAATGCCAACTCCGGCCACTCCCCAGCCCGCACAGCCGCAGTCGCAAAACCCGGCAGGGCCACCTGCATCCGGAAGAGGCGCCGCACTGGACAACTTCATGAACTCACTGCCGATGTTCCGCCTGCCGACCGCATCTCCGCAGTCGCATCCGTACAACCGCACGCCAGTACGATAGGCCATGAGCAATGGACTTGTTCGAGCAAGAGCGGCGGCTACGGAAGCGGCCTCCCGGCTACCTTCCGCTATTTGACGACGCGACCCTGTTTGACGAGCCGGTCGAGCAGGATAGCGTTACGCCGTATGAGCGTGACTCCGTTCTGCGGCAGGCTGGTGAACTGGCTGGTGGCACCGTTGCCCGTGTAGCGGACACGCTGTCTGCACCCGGCGACTACCTGCGTGGCGTGCTGGCTGGGAAGCCCGGCGAGCGGGTTGGCGGCAGGGACTTGCTCAAGTCGTACGGCATCGTCCCGCAGGAGGACAACTGGGGATCGTTCGTGGCGGGCCTCGCCACCGACGTTGTGACCGACCCCCTCAGTTTCATCTCTGGTCCGGCGAAGGCGTACACCTCCGCAGGGCACGCAGCAAAGGCCGCTGGTCTGCTCGACAACGCAGCCACCGTTGCCACTAAGAAAGCCATCGCCAGCGGGGACGTTGCTGCTGGCAACATTCCCGGCGTTGCGAAACGCACGCTGGAGGCGTTGCGGAAGGGTGACAACCGCACACTCAGCACGTTCGACCCGGCCGTCACCGGTCGCCCGCTGTATGGTGCGAGAACCGCCCAGCGCAACGTCACGCTCGATGACCTCATCCAGTACGCCGACGATCCGCAGGCCGCAGAGGAAGCCGCCCGCCGCTTTCTGGGCGACCGGTTTGACGAGGTGCGTGGCGACACGCTGTCCAAGTCGTTCGGGATCGGCCTGCCGCTGGGTGACGCACAGTACAGTTTCGACCTGCTTGGCAAGGACTTTGGTGACACGTACGCCGATGTCCTTGACACTGCTGGTCAAGCGATGCGGTGGTCGCTGCCGGGCCGCTACGCCAGCGCCGCCTTCAACAACAAGGTTGCGGGTGCGGTGGACGCTGAGGAGCAACTCACCAACATCGCCAACTTCGAGGCCCGCCGGAAAGCCGGGTCTGTCGCCAAGAGCGCCGACGCATTCAACCGCACCAAGCTCTACGAGACGACGCCGGACGCCTTCACAGAAGAAGGCAACCGGGTCATGGGTCGGCTTATCGAGACGCCGCAGGGCCAATGGACTCCTGAGGATGCCGCATGGCTTGCTTCCCGTCCGGGTGCGGAGAACTACATCGCTGGCTGGAAGAACATTCGCGAGGAAGCCCTTGAGCGATCCCGCCGCGCTGGCCTGTCCGACGCCGAAGCCGTAGACAAGTTCGGGATGGAGTACCTGCCACGCAAGGCAGAGGCCGCACTCGACATGCAGGCCAAACGGGACAAGAAGTTGGGCGATGTGCTGTCGGCATTCACGGGCGACATGCTTCGCCGCACGGAAGCCTTTCAGTTGCCGGGTGGCCGCAACACCATCATGGAACTGTCGCAAGACCCCGTGCTAGCCGGTGCCAAGCGAACTGCCGCCAATGACGAGGAGGCGGCGCAGCACATCATCAGCAAACTGTCGCCCATGATTCAGCCGGGCCAGCCGTCCATCACTCGGAAGCAGGCGCTCAAGGTCGCACGCACTCTCAACGAACTCCCTGACGATGTAGTCAAGAGTTCGCCGCTGTTCGGACAGCACCCCGTCGAGAGCATCGGCTCGTACCTGACTGGACGGGCGGAAGCCGAAGCGACCATGAACACGCTGTACGACTCGCTTGCGACGTTTGCCGCTCGTCAGCCGTACACAGAAGGAAGCCGCCACATCTCCATGAAGGAGGCTCTCCGACGAATCGGGGCACGCTCGCAGGAAGACATTGCGGAGGGGGGTGCCCAGCAGATTCGTGATCGCCTCGCCAAACTCTACGGCGGCAATCCGTACAAGATTGAACTGTCTGAGGTGTCCGTTCCAGAAGAGGCCGTCAACAGGCTTGTGAGGGCGAGGGATGTCTACTCGACCGGCGAGGCGGCGAGCGGGCTGATGAAGGCTCTCGACCACTACACGCAGGCGTGGCGTGGTGGCATCCTGCTGTGGCCTTCTCGTGCGATCCGCGACCTCTACTCAGGAGCGGTGAGCAACTGGCTGGCCGGAGCGTTTGAGCCGCAGGCCGTGAGCGCAGCCCGTGCCTTAATGAGCGAAGGTCCGCAAAGCGCCACGTTCCAGCAGTGGCTTCGCTCGCAGTCGAAGTACGCTGGCGACGACGGCGTTGCTCAGTTCATGGCAGACCTTGCGGGCACTGACCTTATTCAAGGGCCGACCGGATTCGAGATCGGGGCCAGCACCATCGGCAAGCGGGCACTCGATCCCGTCATCGGGGCACAGCCGGTCAACGCTTCGTCCATCCTGAGCGAACTGGCCCCGCAGGCAGGCCGCACATGGAGCCAGTTCGGCCAAGACTTCAAGACATGGCGGTCGCAACTCAAGCCGCTTGCGGAAACGAAGAACCCGCTCATGCGGGCCAGCGAGAAACTCAACAACCTGACGGACGGCATCAACCGCATCAGCGGGTTCATGTCACTGGTTGGGCAAGGCTACGATCCGCAGGCGGCGGCAGCGATGCTCAAGCGGGTACACGCCGACATGAGCAGCCTTAGCGACTTCGAGCGCATCGTGATGAAGCGGATGTTTCCCTGGTACACCTACCAGTCAAGAATTTTTCGTGAGGTTCTCCAGCAACTTGTCGAGCGACCGGGCGGTCGGTACGGCCAACTCTTGCAGGCGTCAGAGAACGCACAGGAAGAGAACTCCGATCAGTACATCCCGTCTGCCCTGCGGTCGCAGTTGGCAATGCCGCTGCCCGAGATGCTTGGAGGCAGGCCCGCTCCCGGCACGCAGCGTTACCTCACCGACATCGACCTTCCGGGCTTCGACCAGATCAACATGCTGGAGACGCCGGGCACGCTGGCCGGTACGGCAAAGGGCACGGCACGACAGATCGCCCTGCAAATGCACCCGTTCGCCAACTTGGGCGCACAGGTTCTCACCGGACAAGACCTATTCACCAACCGGCCGCTTGGCGAATCCACCTCGACGCTTGACGCCATCGCTCGCAACGTGACTGGCGACCGATCAGTTGATGTGCCGTTCCTGCTGGAGAAGACCGTCGAGTCGCTTCCATTCACGCAGCGTCCGCTGTACATGGCACGGTCGCTCACCGACCTGCGTGGAGAAGCGCCGCTGTCCTCCCGTGTCGCCAAGACGGCAGTGAACGCCCTGACCGGAACCAAGTTCCGCGATGTCTCGCAAGAGGAGGCGCTGTCGGACGCCGTGCGTGAGATCGAGAACTCCATCGACCCGTACACCAGAGAGTTCAAGCAAATCTATATCCCGAAGGACATGGAGCCTGAGGTGCCCCAGTGGGCGCTCCAGCGGCAGGCGGTGGCTCGTGCTCTGGGCCGGGAACGCCGCGAACTCCGCAAGCCACGCAACGAGCGCGACAAGCGGAAGAAGAAGCGGAAGTCGGATACGGCCGTCCCGTCACTGTTCGACTAGGCGGGGTGGCTGCGGGCAGTGCCGCTGAATCTGACCCCAGTCGATGTAGTTACGCTCTGCGAGCCCATCGGTCTTGTGCCCGAGAAAGACCTTTGCCGCCCCTTTCCTCTTCTTCTCTACGTGGGTGGCGGCACTGCGCCTCAGCCACTTGCTGCTGCCGCTCAGGCCGCACTCCGTGAGCAGTTTCTTCATGAGCCGCATGGCCCACCGCTTGTTGCAGGCCCACCCCAGCACCCTGCCGTCCGGGCTGCGGGCCAGCATGGCGTGAACAGCGGCCATCGTCTCAGGCGGCAGAACCTTATTTATGGGGTTCTTCGTCTTGTTCTGTGCCCAGTACAGGCGATCCCCGTCGAAGTGCTCCCGTCGCAACTTCATCAAGTCGCTGTATCTTGCCCCAGTTGCGTAACCCAAACGCAGCCAGCACTCCATGAACTCGCCTTTGTCTGCCCCGCAGCGGAAGCGCTTGCCCCGCCACGAGCGGCTCCACTTGACAGCCGTACAGCACTGTTCTACAGTCCATGCCCGAGTCGGCTGGCGCACTGCCTTGATCTTTGCAATGCCTCGCGGGTACTCGTCAATGAGTCGTTCGTCGTACGCCCACCGCAGCAGAATCAAGATCATGTTCCGGTCGTTCTTCGCAGTCACCGACGAGCGCGTCTCCAAGCGGTGCCTGAGGTACTGGTTGACGCTTGTAAACCGTTGACAGTTTTCAGCGGTACGCAATAGAGTTTGCTCGTATTCGCGGTCAAGGATTCGGGACTCGACGTAGCGAGTCGCGATGGCACGGAGGTCGGCAGTCATGGTTGTTGAGCAGGCCGCCAAAGAACGTCACCCAAAGACGGGGCAGGATTCTGCCAGCGAGTGGAGGGTGGTCAACCCCCCTGCACAACCGGAACGCACCGTTGGTCACGATGTCGCTACGGCCGCTACACCCGATACCGTTGACCCCCAGATTGTGATTCTAGGGGTCGCGGGTTCGAGTCCCGTTAGCCACCCTTCCGCTTCTCCAATCGGTTCCTTTTCCGCCTGTGTTGCGGATGTGCGTCGTGGAGAGAGCAACGACGCCTATCACGGGGACGACGATCACAGGAACGCTAGTCGAGGCAAGGTCTTCCTCGACTCGATTGCGCTCTATCACGGCCGCTACGTCGCCCGCACGATCCCGCAGCCGAGCAGCGATGCCCTTGAGCACGGCACGCTCCTCCACTCGTGGTTCGAGCAGGGCGATGCCTTCCTTGACACGCTCGCGGTCCCTCCGGAATCAACACTAACTCCGACCGGACAGATTGGCAAAGACGCCAAGAAGTGGGCCGAAAGCGAGCACGGCCCGAACGCGACAGTTGTGTCGCCAAAACTTGCCGCCCAACTGCGGTACGAGGCGGAGGCCATCAAGCGGCACCCCGCTGCCCGCGAGTTGATGGATCGGATCGTTGAGCGTGAGTTGTCCGCCCGATGGACAACCGCCGACGGCGACCGGCTCCGCTGCCGCTTCGACGCCGTGACGAGCGACGGCCTCGTCCTCGACCTCAAGACCACTCGCGAGGCAGACATCCTCGCGAACTTCTGGAAGTCCGTCATCGACTTCCGCTATGGATTTTCCGAAGCGTGGTATCGCGCCGGAATGGTGGCGTGCGGAATGGAGTCCGCGCCCATCCGGTACATCGTCGTCTCCACCAGCCTGCCGCACGACGTTCAAGTCGTGACGCTGCCTGAGGCTGTTGTTGAGCAGGGCCGTCTCCAGATGGAGAAGGCGTTAGCAGACCTTCGATTGCGTGAGAGCCTCGACTGGTGGTTGCCGGACCAGCATGGCGAGGTCGTTGAACTTCCGTTTCCGGCTCATGTTCTGGGGAGAATCTGATGGTTGCCAATTCATCTATCTGGCAGGAGCGGAGCGAACACATAGACGAACTCTACGCCGCTATGGCGAAGGCGTTCGGTGAACTTCGCAACGCCCCTCGCACCTGCTTTTCCAACTGGGCCAAGAAGGACCGCAAGACTGGCGAGTTGCTGCCCGACTACGCCGACCTCGCCACCGTGTTCGACACAGTGCGTTCTGTGTACGGCAAGAACGGTCTGTCGATCCGCCAGACGTTCCACCCGTTCAAGGACGACGGCACGATCTATCTCGTGACGACCGTCGGCCACTCCAGCGGCCAGTTCGAGCGGTCGTACCTGCCAATGAAGGGCAACATTCCTCCGCAGGAGTTGTCCAAGACGGCGACCTATCTCAAGCGTGTCGCCCTGTGTGCGGCCGTTGGGATCGCAGCCGACGACGACGACGACGGCGAGACAGCCAATCGCTCGACTGCCGTCGCTGTAGCGAACGACGAGCAGCGGATCGAGCGTGCCCTCGCTGACAAGATTCGTGCGGCGAAGGATGCGGCCGGTCGCAAGGCAGAGATCGAGCGGGCCAAGAAGGGAGTGGCGGAGGGGATGCTGCCAACGTCGGCAGTGGATCGCCTCCAGTTGATCGCCGCCGACCTCGACGCGAAGGACGCCGACAAGGCCGCAACGAAAACCAAGCGTGAGCCAGTGCCAGCCTGACACACACCACCAACCTCTGAGGAACCGGCACAAGGCAGGTTTGCGTGTCTCCTCAGCGTAGCGCCGGACTGCGTGCAAACCATCCGGCATTTTTACCTATGAACGAAAAACTCATTGCATACGCACGGCTCGTGGCGATTGCCGCCAGCCAGAACCAGTTGTCCGACGAAGTGGCGCAGGTGTTCTGCAAGGACGCCGTGCCGCAACTGCTTGCCGAGATCGAGGTGTTGACACGGGTCAACGCCAAGTTCGACGCCCTGCTTACTCCGCCCAAGCAGGAGGCACCCTGCGAGGCCACGATTTGCAGCAATCGGTGGAAGGCTCCGGAGGAGCCGAAGGCTGCGAAGAAGCCACGCAAGCCCCGCAAGAAGAAGGCGAGGGCCAAGTGACCAACGACTGTCCAGAGTGCGTCGGTGCCCGCGAGGTATCCCGTCAGGCGGAGCGTGCCCTTCGGCGGCAGTTCCTCCGGGAGTACCAGACGAAGGCTGTCGAGGCCGTGTGCCGTGCTGCCCGCAATGGCGAGCGACGGATCACTGTCTGCCAGCCGGTCGGCACCGGCAAGACGGAGGTGCAGGCGGAACTTTGCCGGATTGCAAAGTACCCGCTGAACATCGTGCCGCTCCTCGACCTCATGCGGCAGAACCGTGACCGCATGGAACTGCGGCTGGGAGAGAAGTGCGACATCGAGCAGGGGCCGAACTTTGCTGAGAGCATCGACGGCCTGCGTCGGCGGGTCATCGTCGGCAGCCGCGACAGCCTGCTCTCGAACAACCGCTACAAGGCACGGGCCTATGACCGGGTGAGCATCGTCCTCGTGGACGAGTGCCACTACAAGATGACGGCCCAGATGGAGCAGATGCTCTGCCACTTCGAGGAGCGTGGTGCGACCATCGTGGGTTTCTCCGCCACGCCCTACAAGGGCAAGGGCAAGGGGCTGCGGTTCTTCCCCCGCCCGCAGTTCGTGTACACGCTGCGGGAGGCACTCAACGACGCTTGGCTGGTGCCGCCGAAGTGTTTCGCCAGCGAGAGCAAGGCGTTCGACCTGACGCTCGTGGACGAAGTGGCTGGAGAGTGGGACAGGAAGCAACTCTCCGACATCCTCAGTGCCGAGCACTGTGCTCAGGAAGTCACCTCGCTCGTCCTCTCGACGTTCAAGCAGGAGCCGTCTGTCGTGTACGCCCACTGCGTGCGGCAGGCGAAGTTGCTGGTCGAGGTGTTCGAGCGGTACGGCGTGCGTGTCAGTATCGTGTACGCCAAGCAGCGGCCCGACGTTCGCAAGGCGAACATGGACGCCTTCCTGTCTGGCGAGACGAAGATCATCGTCAACGTCGGCATCTTGGGCATGGGCTGGGACTTCCCTGACCTCCGCAACATCTACTCGGCAGCGCCGACCAAGAGCCTCTCGAAACTGGAGCAACGCATCGGCCGTGTGTTGCGTCCGCTCACTGGCACGCTCCACCCGGAGATGACGCACGATGAGCGGCGACGGGCCATCCTCGAAAGCGGCAAGCCACATGGCAACTACTACGACATCACGGGCAACATCCGCAACCAGCAACTCCTTAGCGTGTTCGACATCCTCGACGCGAAACTCCGCAAGTCGCCTACCCGCAGGGAGCGGCTGGCATCGACGCTCACGATGGAGGGCATCGACCCGCTGGATGCGATCCGTGAGGCGGACGCCGCCGACCTTGCCGAACTGGAGCGTCAGGCACAGGAGTTGATGGAGAAGCGCAAGTCGCTGCTCATCGGCGTGACGTTCGACCACGACTCCCGCGATCCGTTCGCCAAGCCTGAGGGCAAGAAGCAGCGTGGCTGGCGGATGATGTACGGCAAGTACAGGGGGCAGCCGCTCACCTCGATTCCTGAGGGCTACCTGTCGTGGGTCATGAGCAGCCAGAAGAAGGAATCGCCGTTCAAGTCGGCTGTCCGGAAGGAACTGGATCGCCGCAAGAAGGAGCAGCCGCCGTCCTAACAGGAGGGTGCATGGAGGCATCAGATGGCAGGGTCACTTGCGAAATCGGGATTGCGATGGCTGTGGAAAGCCTCCTGCGGGCAGGCTTCTCGGTGGCCGTTCCGCTCGTGGACGACGGGTACGACCTCATCGCGTTCGCCAATCGCCGCTACTGGCGGCTCCAAGTCAAGGCTTCGTCCGCTCGTGGGAAAAACGGTTCCCGCATCCGCATCGTTCGCGGAAGGCGAAAGGTGGAGCGGTACTGCTCGAAGCACGTGGACGCATTCATCTGCGTCAACACCCGAACAAGAGTCGTCATGTGTGTGCCTGTTGCCAGCACTGCTGCTCGTGCGTGGGTCAACTGGTCAGACGCTCATCGTTGGAGTGACTTCGGTGTCCTCCATCGCATCAAGACACAGCGCTGTTGATGTTCTCGTACAGGCCAGCGCTCAAGAAATGAAAACTGTCGAGCATAAAGAAAGCCTGCCTACGCAGGAGCGGCCAGTCCGCGCAAGTCGGCAAACCTACGAACGAAGTCCAGCCAGCCAACCGTCGGCTCTGGCAAGTTGAAGCACTGCACCACTAAGTCGTAGTTAGGCAATGGTCCCTGTGGCGTGAGGAGGTAGCACCTTCTCACTAAGGACGGGCTCTAGACACGAGGAGTCGCATGTCGCACGAATTGCCGATTTCGTTCGGGAAATACAAGGGCACGCCAATATCGGCGGTGCCTGTGGACTACCTCGTGTGGGTGCTGGACTCGTTCCGCAACCCGCCAATTGCTGTCGTGGCTGAACTGGAGCGTCGTGGCAGTGAGATGTCCGGCGGCGCAGCGTTTCTTGCGCAGGCGGCGTTAGGGAAGTGGAAGCACAAAAAGGCAGCGAAGGGTAGCCGGTCACGGAAGGCCAGAGTGAGGCGTGAGCATCGTCTTGCATGCAGCCGCGACGTTCAGCGGCAGATAGCGGGCGAGAAAACGCGCGCTCTTGGGAGAGGTGTCCGCATTACGGGCAGTGATTTTGAAGAGAAGCGTGATGAGTGGGAGCGTGACGGCGGCGACCCTTCGGCATGTCCGTTTGGCGATAGCGACGACGTTGCGGCGATGCAGCACTTGCGATCCATAGCGAGCGGTGGGTGAAGGAATGGCAAAAGACCTCGTACTCCTCAAGTTCTCTGGTGACAACGGCGTGAAGTTGGCTGCGCTCTGCCGCCCGAAGGAGGGCATGGGCGTCCTCAAGTCGGTGATTGGGACAGGCAAGGACGCTGACGAGTGGGTGCAGCAGCCGGAGTCCTCGATGGTGGCAATCGCAACGGAGGGGCTGGTGACGATCACGGATTCGGAAGACCTAACGATGCTGTCGTGGTGGCTGGCGATGGCTGCCACGTGGCTCAAGACACACGGAGGGTGAGATGTCTTTCACACAAGGAGCGGTACTCATGGCAGGGTTCATCGGACAGGCGTTGTCGGCATTCCTCAAGGAGAACGACGACATCGTGACGCATGCGAAGACGCTGGCTGGGCACGCAGCCTGCCGCATTCACCGCGTCGAGGAGGCCACCGACCTCATGACCGGCGAGAAGGTCGTGCGGTGGCAGATCGAGTTCAAGAGCGTCGAGGACGCCACTGCCTTCGACGGTGCTGTTCGCGGCCTTGTGCAGCGCATCGTGGAGGAGGAATGAATGAGCGTGAAGAACTATCGCGTTTCGCAGAGGAGTACCCGTTCTGTGCGGTGTGCTGGAGCCGCACGGAGGGGGTGCATATCCACCACTTGCAAGGCGGGGCAGGGCGGAAGCACGACAGGCGGAACCTGCTGCGGCTCTGCCACTGGTGCCACGACGGGTTGCACTTCGGCGGCAAGGACAACCTCACCAAAGGGATGTGCCTCACTGCCAAGCGAGAAACAGACGATGCCAACTACGACCCGGCGTTTCTGGCCTCTCTGCGTCACAAGGTGCATCTCGGCTATGGCCCGGAGCGTTACCCGTTTCGTGTGTTCATGTGGCGACGGAAGCACGGAATCCCACAGGAGTTAGTCCGCATGGCGATCAACAGCAGGCAGAAGGGGAAGAAGGGCGAATTGGAAGCGGCAGCCGAATGGAACCGGCTCGTGCCCAACGCTCACGCACGCCGCTCGCAGCAGTACAGCGGCACCGACTCGTCGTCGGACCTCGTGAGTCCCGGCACTCCGCACCTCTGGCTGGAGGTGAAGCGGGTTCAGGCACTCAACCTGACTGCTGTCATGGAGAAGTCGAGAGAGCAGTGCGGGGAACTGTGCCCCGTCGTGCTGCACAGGAAGAACGACAGTGAGTGGCTAGTGACATTCCCACTCGAAGAAATCAAGCGATTCGTGCAGCAAGTATCGGGAGCCATGTGATGCACGCGGAGTTTCTGCCGCACGACGACGAGGACGAAGAGGACATCGGAAGTCCGATCCCGGACGACGACGGATGGGTGCGTCTACAGAAGGAGCAGGGCGATGCAGGTGAATCTGGAGTGGTTCGAGGTAAGTCGGGCAGCGCTCGTGGGCGTAAGCCGAAACGTCGAAGCACTAAGAAAAGGTCTGCAAAACTCAAGGCCAACAAACGAAAACGAGTGGCACATCCACATTCTCGGCGCGCTCGGTGAGTGTGCGTTCGCGAAGGCAACCGGCCGCTACTGGTCGGGGAGTGTCAACACGTTCAAGTCTGGTGGTGACATCGGGAAGAACATCCAAGTTCGCACCCGGTCGAAGCACTGCTACGACCTCATCGTTCGTGAGGGCGACAAGGACGGCGATGTGTTCGTGCTCGTCACCGGAGGGCCGCATGAGTACGAGATTCGTGGGTGGATGAGTGCGGAGGAAGCGAAGCAGGATCGGTACAGGGCGAACTACGGGCAGTACGGCGAGGCGTTCTTCGTGCCAGCCAAAGACCTGCACCCAATCGACCCATTCATTTGCGAGGAGGCACGATGAACGCGACCACCATGCAGACGTTCACCGGAAAACTGGTGGACTTGGCGAACTTCACGGTCGAGGACGTTCGCCTGCCGGACATAGCCCACGCGCTATCGTGCATCAACCGTTACACGGGGCACACGATCACGCCGTATTCGGTGGCCCAGCACAGCGTCATGGTCAGCAAACTGTGCGAACCACAGGACGAGTTGTGGGGGCTGCTCCATGACGCCAGCGAGGCGTATCTCGGAGACGTTGCCCGCCCGCTCAAGGCGCTCCTCCCGGACTACGTGGACTTGGAGCATCACGTACAGCAGACCATCGGCAAGCACTTCGGCTTGTCGTGGCCCATGCCGCACTCTGTGAAGGTGGCCGACAACCGGGCGCTGATCGCAGAGAAGCGGGCGCTCATGTCGGTCGAGCACGACTGGGGCATCGAGGCCGATCCGGTCATGGTGCCCATCAACCCGTATTGCTGGCAGCAAGCAAGGCAGATGTTTGAAAACCGTTTCAAGGAGATCGTCAAGTGAAGGCTACTGAGGGATCGTCGGTGAAGTATGGGTCCGGTGCGGTGCGGTCGAGCGATGCGGAGGGTACGAGGTACGACCTCATCTCTCCCATCGGGCTGGCTGCGGTGGCGGCTGCGTGTGCAGAGGGCGCATCCAAATACGGAGACTTCAACTGGGAGAAGGGAATGCCCGCCACCGACCTCATCAACCATGCCCTGAGGCACATCTACCTGTTCCTGTCTGGGAACAGAGACGAAGACCATCTTGGACATGCAGCGTGGAATGTCATCGGGGCAATCCACTCCCTCGAAGTCTGGCCCGAACTCAACGAGGGAACTCTCCGCAGCGGGTATTGCGAGGCACCGAGACACTGAATGATCGCAGTCGCCGTAAAGGAATACGACGACCAGAACATCATCGAGGAATGCGAAACCGGCTGGAGACGGTTCTGCATTGAGGTTCTTGTCAGGACGCACTACTACGTCTGCCGTCTGGCGGACAACCACCGCAGGCGTGGCATGGCCCTGAGGTGGGCAGAGAGCCGGAAGGCTGCGGAAGACCTCCGCCGTCAGGTGGCTGCGTATCGGTGGGTGGTGGAGGGCACTGGTGGCGAGTTCACCTTCGCCCAGACATGCGAGGATTTGGGCCTCGACCCCCTTCTTGTACGGCGAAAACTGCTGTCACAGGCCCGGTTCCGGCCGGACATAAATCTCCTAGTGGGATGGGTTTCCCGCCACATGGAGGAGACAGATGGTCACAACCGTAGGCGACAAGATTCGGCAACTCGTGGAGTGGGCACCAGCGTTGTCGCTCGTGTCGGCCATCTCCGCAGCAACCACTGCAAAAGAGCAGGCCGAAGGGGTTCTCAATCTCATGCAGTTTGTCTCAGCCAAGACGGCGACCCCCGTAGACGATGACCTGCTGGAGAGGTTCGAGGCTGTGCTCCTCAGTCCTCAGGGGCAGGAGTTGTTCGACTACGTGGTGAAGTTGGTGACGGCTGTGGCGGAGACGGAGATCGAGGTATGACGACGACGGTCGCCATCGTGGCTGGGCTGGCTGCGGCCGGTGCCGCCGTGTGGCCGTACCTGCCTGCGTTCCGCCAGAGTCCCCCGCTCTCGCCGTCCTGCCGGGCGGCGTGGGTCAATCGCCTGTTCCTGCTGGTCGGTGCCGCCGATGAGGCGGGCGAGGGGCAGGTGGCATCCAATGCCCGTGCCCTCATCTCGTCGCTTGTGGTGCCTCAGGAAGCCGCCAAGAAGGGGAAGTAGTCATGGGCTGGCTCCGGGCCGCTGTCATTGCGATTGGCGTTACGGTGGCTGCTGGGGCCGCTGGCGTGGGGGCGTTGCAGAACATCCTCAAGCCGGTGGACAAGCCGCTCGTCGTGCCGTCGGCCATCCTCGCTGGCGTCAGCGCCGCCGACGCCCGGATGCTCCGGGACTTCTACGCTGCGATGGCTGACATCGTGGTGCGCGATGGCACGGCACCGGCCCCTGTCGTGAAGACGGTGTTCGACCTGAGGAACCGCCACAAGGACGCACTCCAGATGGCGTTCGTGAATACGGCGATGGTCGGGAAGTATCCCGGTCTGGGCGACCGGCTCGACGCCTACCTGCTGGAGGCGGTCGGCAAGGTGGACGCCACGCTCACGCCGGAACTCCGGCAGGCTGCGTCGAAGGCATTTGCCGCAATCAAGTAGGGGTGGCATGAGCGAGATATTTGCCACTCCCCGAGAGATGATCGAGGCGTACGAGAACGGCCTCGTCGGATCGTACTGCGATCCCGCCGCCACCGAACGCCTGCTCGCATCCCTGCCGATGCCACTGTTTGGCAACACGCTGGCTGGCGCTGGCGAGGGGAAGTTGTCGCTTGGGTTCAAGGCTGTCGTGGCGTTCGAGGAAGCGACCGGCCGCAAGCCGTACGACGAAGTGCAGACAACGGGCGATTGTGTCAGCCATTGCGTACGTGGTGCCGCTGACACCGCACGGGCCAACGACCCTGACCTGCACACGACAGAGGACTGGATCGACCGCACGGCGACCGAGCCGCTCTACGGCGCTCGTGGGCATGGAGGCGAAGGTGCCAGTTGCTCCGAGATCGTGGGCTGGGCACACAAGACCGGCGGGCTGATGCTCCGGAAGCAGTACCCGGAACTGAACCTCGACCTCACGAAGTACGACGCCAGTGTCGGCATCCGCTGGGGTAGCAGGGGAGTCCCGGCCAACGTGACCTCCGCCGCAGCCAAGCACCGCATCGGCACCATCTCGCTGGTGAGCACATGGCAGCAGGCCCGTGACTGCATCGCATCCGGATACGGGCTGGTGTGCTGCTCGTCAGTTGGCTTCAACTCGACCAGAGATTCAGAGGGCCGGTGTTTCCCGAAGGGCACGTGGCACCACGCGATGCAATGGCACGCAGTCGATGACACCCGCAAGGGAGACTGCCGGTTCTGCGTGCAGAACTCGTGGGGCTACACGTGGGTGTCAGGCCCGAAGGTTCACGGACAGCCTGAGGGTTCGTTCTGGATCACGCAGGAAGTGGCCCAGCGGATGATTTCCTATGGGGGAACGTATGCAGTATCGAACGTGGACGGTTTCCCGAAGCGGGAACTCAAGGACTGGGGCGCACGGGAGGTGTTGGGATGAATCTTTCCGTTGCTACTGTCGCCGTCTGGCTTGCCTTCTCCTCGCCGGTCGTTGGCCCCGCTCCTACGCCTACGCCCGCCAAGTGCTGCGGTGAGTGTGGTGGCACGGGCATGACATGGTCTGGTGACAAACTGCACCGATTCCCGTGCTCGTGCCCGGCCACCTGCCCGTGTGCGAAGAACCGGCCGAAGGTCACGCTCACCGGAACCATCTGCACCAGCGGGAGTTGCCATGTCCGCTAGTGGCCCGGAGGAACTCTGCGAGTACGTGCGGCAGGCTCTCCCGTTGCGGGCGAGGCTCGTAGGCAAGGAACGCCTCAACGACCTGACGCTCATCGCCATCACCGAGTGGCCCATCGAGCCGCTCATGTCCAGCCAGCGAGGGTCAGGGGCTGAGGAGAAGATTCTCGATGGGGTCGCGCAGAGCGTCAGCCGGGTGTATGAAACGGTACACGGATCGGAGAAGCGGTACGGGTTCTTCTGGACATTCGTGCTGTCCAGTGTCGTGTCCGCGATTGTCCAACTGGTGCTGCAATGGTGGCTATCCAGACCGTCGAACCGGGTGAAGATGGCGGCATGGCAGTACGGCATGAAAGGTGGATCGTGAGCAGCGTGGACGTATACGAGGCCGGGCTTCGCATGCTGGAGCGGTACGGGTTTGGGCTGGTGCTCGCCACCGCCATCCTGTGGTTCGTGCGCACAGACCTCGTGCTGCCGATGGTGGACGCCCACAAGTCGTTCCTCCGGGAGATGGCAGCGACCCAGCACGACATCGCCCGCTCCATCCAAGAGCAGACCAGACTTCTGTATGTGATCCGGGACGGCCGTGAGAAGATGTACACGACATCCGTGATCGACCCCGACGACACGCCGAAGAACTAACCGTACATCCCTACGATAGCGCACTCCGCAGGACCACGAAAATGGCAATG